>Ga0208249_1000010_pt1 | contig 58190 bp, 59 predicted proteins | sample CryBogmetaGMA1M_FD_184546 | JGI IMG/M metagenome (GOLD analysis project Ga0208249, IMG submission 184546) | Freshwater microbial communities from Crystal Bog, Wisconsin, USA - MA1M (SPAdes) | ecosystem: Environmental > Aquatic > Freshwater > Lake | place: Crystal Bog, Wisconsin, USA | collected...
GGAGCCGGGAGCGAGGGGCTGGGGCTTCATGGGAACGTTTTACCCCGGCGGCAGTCGGAGCGCCTGGCGAACGGTTCTGGCCAGGTTCAGGGCGCCTCCCACAGCGGCGATGGGCCGGCGCCGCCGGCCGGCGCTGGGCTGAACCAGGCGGGGGTGGCGGTGTAGTAGGCGGCGTTCTTCTCGTTCTCACGGGCTTCCACCTGCCAGCAGCAGCTGCGGCCGCCATCGCGGCCCAGGAGCAACGCGTTGGCCCAGTCCCACACCAGCGCGGCACTGGCCTCCATGCCCACGTTCGCCATCACCCTCAGGTCGATGGCGCCCTGGTCGTGCAAGGCGCGCCATTGCTCCAGCAGGGGGTCGTCGGCACTGGCCAGAAAGGTGTGGTCGAACTGGGCGGCCAGGCGGGCTTCCAGGTCCCTGAGGCTGGAGAAATCCACCACAAAGCCGCAGCCGTCGAGGTGGGTGGCCTGGAACCAGAAGGTGAAGCTGCGGCTGTAGCCGTGGACGAAGCGGCAGCGGCCCGGGTGGCGCCACTGGCGGTGGGTGCAGGGGTAGCCGCTGAAGCGTTTGCTGCAGGTGTAGGCGGCCGGGGTGGACATGGGGGAGGATCGCTGCAGCCGGAATTGCCCGCCGTGGAGGCGTCGATGTCATCATTTCAGCCCGACGCCCCGCCCGAGGGGGGGCAACGGCAGGGTCGGGAGGCGGGTCTGGAGGCGCTGCGCGCCGGACTGCGCTTCAACGAGGCGGGGTTGATCCCGGCGGTGGCGCAGGACTGGCTGGACGGGGCCGTGCTGATGGTGGCCTGGATGACGATTGAGGCCCTGGAGCGCACCCTGGCCACCGGGGAGGTCCATTACTGGAGTCGCTCCCGCGGCGAGTTATGGCACAAGGGAGCCAGCAGCGGCCAATTCCAGAAGCTGCGGGGACTGCGGGTGGATTGCGATGCCGATGTGCTGTTGCTGAGTGTCGAGCAGCTGGGGGAGGGGGCCTGTCACACCGGCGCCCGCAGTTGCTTCTACGACGATGGCCTGCACCCGGACGGGATGATTCCCGGCCCGGGGGGCGCCGGGGCGGCGCTGCCGCCGGCGGATGCCTGCACGGAACTGGCGCGGGTGATTCAGGGGCGCAGAGCTCGGCCGGAACCGGGCAGCTACACCAACAGGTTGCTGGAGGGAGGCGATAACCGCATTCTCAAGAAGATCGGCGAGGAGAGCGCTGAATTCGTGATGGCCTGCAAGGACGGCAACCCGGACGAAATCGCCGGCGAAGCGGCCGATCTGCTGTTTCATTTGCAGGTGGCGCTCGCTTATCACGACATCGACTGGCGCCGGGTTCAGGAAGTGCTGGCCCAACGCCGCGGTGCCCCCCGCCGCTCCTGAGACCGAACGACCGCTACGGGGAATGCTGCAGCTGCAACAGTTCAAAGCCGGGATGTCGCCCGAGATGGTGGCCTTGGAGCCATGCCTGCCATCGGAATCTGCGCAAGCGGCTCCGGTGGCAGGGCAGCGCTGGTGGTCCGTGGCTTGAATTCCTGCTTTCTTTCCCTATCCTCTTTTCAGACAGGCTCGCCCCATGCCCTACGTCAATGAACCGGTCACGGATGAAGCGATCGACCGTTTCAACCTGCCTTTCGGAAAAGGAGGCAGTGGTCACTACTGGACCCGTGATGAAGAGAGGAACATTTTCCTATCCGGCGGACTTTCCGGCAACCCTGCATTTGATGAACCGTTAGTAGGCCGCTTTCACTTTTACATGGATGGCCTATATTTCTTGGTCTATATTGAGCCGGGCAAAGGTTCGTCGTCTTTCCGGGAGTCTCCGTTTGTCGTCCGATGGGACCACATCATATCTGTTCAACCAAAGGATCTTCACGGGATTCCGCGTGAGAAATTTATTGAGCAGTTGAAGGAAACTTTGGTTGCGTATGGTCGAGATGGCGCTGAAAATAGATATACGCCTGATATTGAAGTTGTGTTTGGCTTTTGAAGTTAAGTGGCATGCTTTCGTCGGCTGCGTAGTTGAGAGCAACGAGTCGACAAGGAACTTGAAAAAATTTAGACAAACTGCTTTGTATTCGTTGGGCGGCTTGTAAAACGCTTGGTTGATTCGATAGAAATTAACTCAATAAAGTTATTGGAGAGACACGCTGGGGTCCATCTCTAATTCCTTGACTTCGCGTTCACTTTTTCTATTTCTAGACAGATTATGGCCCCACTTACAATGGAGCAGGCCAATGAGCTGCTCAGTGAAATTAATACGCCCGAAGAAATGAGGGACTTAATTCGTCGCCTCGACATTAGGGCTCAGGGGGATGTGACAATACTCTATAGCGGTATGCTGGGTTTCAATTTGGGTGATCCATCAAGTGGCGTGATGGCCGTTGATGTCGTTCGATCATTTGTAAAAAACAAAGAGAATATAAGAGCAGTTGATACCACAGAGGCGGCTAGATTCTTGGGCATAAGTCAGGGATTGGAAAATAGAAATAAGCCGGCATTAGATGCTCTGGAGAGAATTTTTAATACAAAATATGAAAGTGGATCTGCTATTTACCACTTCCTCTACGGCGACATTGTCAACGGAGAGCGAGTGCCCAATGGGGTATGGGATGACATTTCGGAGCGGTTTGTTGCTGATACGGTCGGAGAGATCGTCACCTTGACGGGTGGAGCTAATTTTGGGCGTGCATTTGCCCAGTCCGAAATTCCTGCCATTCTTAAAAGCAATACAATTACTCATGTTGATGGAATCCCCATTGATATTCTTAAGTCCTATGGTCATTACGGTGCCTATAAAGCAATCACGGCACAGTCAGAGACGCGTGCTGCCGAGCTGCGTATCGCACTGGATGAGGCTGGCAATGCTCTAACTGTTGATGGATATGTTGTTATTGATGCTCGTAACTACCTAGCCCATACAGCTACTTCAATAGGCAAGGAGCCGCCGGCATATCTCAGCAAGACGATGCATTGGGTAGGTGAAATGATCCCTGATGAGCGCATCAGGAGCCATGCTGAAGGAATTACCCTGCTCCGTGAAGCTCAATTTGAGATGAAGCGGCAGATCAAGGCCGCCGAGCTTCTTGATTCCCTGCCGGCAAATAATATTGTGTTGCGTAATCTCAGTCGCCTAGGTGTCGCCGCGGATGTGCTTGATCTAGCATTTGTTGCTTTGGATGCAAAGGCGGCTTATCAATCGGGAGATACAGCAAAAGCCAATCAACTATTGCTCAATTGGGCCGTACAAAATTTGTCCGCTTTCGTGGCAGGTCGAACTGCGGCCCTAGCATTTACTCCACTCCTGGCTGCTGGTCCCGCTGGCGTTGCACTATACGGGGTTCTCACTATTGGTGCATCAATCGCGGGAGGAATTTATGGCAGCAAGCTGACTGACTGGTTGAAACGATTTTTAGATCCCTGGAATCATGGTTTTAAATTGAATTGGTATGATAAAACCTTATGGCGATCCCCATTGGTGCTGGATTTGGATGGCGATGGAGTTGAGACTCTTAATCTCTATGCAAATGATATCTTTTTTGATCATGATTGCAATGGTTTCGCCGAGCGTACTGGTTGGGTTGGCCCAGACGATGGTTTGCTGATTCTTGATTTGAATGCTGATGGCAAAATCACGAATGGGTCCGAACTCTTTGGGGACCATACGATAGATCCTTCCGGAAGGTTTTACTATCAAGGATTCGCAGCGCTTATGGGTTTAGACGCGAATTCGGATGGATACGTGAATTCTGCTGATCCGCAATTTGCATCTCTACAAATCTGGAAAGACAATAATAGCAATGCAACGCTTGACCCGGGAGAAGCTTTTGCCCTTGACCATTTCGCCATTCAGTCCCTATCAACAAGTCATCAATGGTCCAGCTTGGTTGATGCCCAAGACAACCAACACCTGTTTCTCGGTCACTATGAAAAGACTGACGGGACGTCGGCAGCCTTGACGGATGTTTGGTTCAAGACGAATCGCGTTGACACGATTTATAATGAGTATATTAATGTGACCGACTCTATTGCGCGACTGCCCGATATCCCTGGCTTGGGTAATGTTTATAGTCTTCACCATGCGATGGTCAAAGACTCGTCGGGCAGGCTGCAGGCTGTGGTCGAGCGCTGGGTCAAGGCAAGCAGCCAAGAGCGGGATAGCCTTATTGATGAATTAATCGCTCGATGGGCTGGGGTTTACGACTTACTTCCCCCTCCAACGGTGTATCAATACTATGATCTATTTTGCTTTGCATGTGCTGAGCGCTTTGCGGGTCGGAAATATGAAGGATTGCCTGGTGAGCGATCTCCCGATGGCTCCCAGTCGCGCACGATGTACCACTATCTTCGTTCATATGTTAAAGAACAACTGATATTTGGGGCCGATATCGTTCCGTTGCTGGCCACTCTTGCCCTTAACATCAATAACGAAGGTCCCTTGGATGTTGATATCTCGGGAATGATTGCCTATTGGCGTTCCCTGGTTGATTCGGGCTATGAATTGTCGCGTCAGTTGGAAGTCAGTCGTTTTCTTAAGCGTCAAGGGCTTGGCGAGTTCTTCGTAGGCCTCTCGGCCAAGGTGCGGGCAGCTGCCCTTAAGGAAACTGGGTCGATGGCCACTTGTCTGATGTTGTTTGTAGCTGATACATGGGAAGTTGGTGGTCAGGCTAAGGACTGTTTAAGCGGATATTTAGGTGATTCTCTTCTTCAAGGCGGCGAAGGTAATGATTGGCTCTTGGGTGGTGATGGCAGAGATACCCTGGATGGTGGTCCTGGTAATGATACGCTCAGTGGTCCTAGAGGACAAGATCTCTACTTGTATGCAAGAGGTGATGGAAAAGATCTGATCGAAAAATCGAGAGGGGGAGCGGAAGATTATGGTATTTTGTATTTCTATAAGGGCATCACTGCCGCTGATCTTCGATTCCAACAGCTTGACTACTCTGGAACGATATTGATTTCGCTGGTTGGCAGCGATGATCAGCTTACGATTCGATGTATGGTGGCGAATGATAAGAGTTATGCGTTGTATTCGCCGATTCAAGAGATAGTCTTTGCCGATGGAGCTCGGTGGTCCTATCGTCAGATTATTAATCATGTCTTTGATGGATCCGACCTAGGCGACACGATCTATGGTTCCTATGATTCAGACCTGCTCACTGGCCGTGCTGGCAACGACACTCTCTGGGGTGGCCTCGGCGACGACACCCTGATCGGTGGCGGGGGGTGCGATAACCTGATGGGAGATGAAGGCAGTGATATCTTCTATGGTGATGAGGGTGACGATACGATTTGGGGCGGAGATGGCGCTGATTTGTATGTTATCGGTCGTGGGAGTGGTCATGATTTGATTCATGATTTTTGGCTCAATGGCAATGTCACGGAAAGGATCTCATTCGTCGACGGAATTACCGCGACTGATCTCGATTACAGGCGCTCAGTGGATGACCTGATCATCGAGGCGGCTGAATTTGGGGTCCAGCTCACCCTGAAGTATGTATTCACTTTTCGCCGGTTGCTGCTCACCGTCGAGCCGCTGAAGCTCGAATTCTCTGATTCCACCGTGTGCACATATCAGCAGATCTGTCAGTTTGTGATTCGTGGAAATGAGCAATCACAGATTCTCACCGGTTATGCAATAGCTGATCGGATTGATGGCGCCGGCGGTGATGATTCGATCTGGGGAGCAGCTGGTTATGACATGCTTTTGGGGGGTGCCGGAAACGATACATTATCTGGAGGAGAAGGCCGAGATACTCTCGACGGCGGGCCGGGTTCAGATTGTTTTGACGGTGGCACCGGCGATGACCTGATGCTGGGGGGAGATGGCGATGATGTGTTTAAGACTGCTGTTGTCCTCAGTGGTAATGACACAATCTATGGTGGTGCAGGTGATGATTTGTTTGTCGGCGGTGCTGGCGCTGAATCCTTCTTTGGCGAAGCAGGGGACGATATCGCGACGGGAGGGGCTGGTGGCGATTCACTGATCGGTGGTTTCGGATCCGATTCCCTGGCCGGCGGTGATGGGGCTGATTGGCTTCAGGCCGGTCCCGGTATTGACACTCTCAGTGGTGGAGCTGAAGCTGATCGCTTTGTCTTCCTCGATCGCCAGGATGCCGGACTTGGTTTCCTGAACCACGATCTCATCACTGATTTCCAGGTTGGTGACCGCATTGATCTCGCCGCTATCGATGCCAATGATGAGTTACTTGGTGATCAGGGCTTTCGCTTTATCGGCGCTTCCCGTTTTTCGGGTCTGGGCCAGCTACGCTATACCTGTGCCAATGGCATTGGCTTGCTTGAGGGGAATTGTACTGGCCGACTTGATGCCGATTTCCAGCTCACTATTCTTGGTTCAGTTTCGTTGCAACCCACAAGCTTTGTGCTGTGATCAGAACTGAGTCTATTTTCCGAATCTGGTTTCCTTTCCTGGGGCCATTGCTAGCCTCACTCATGGCAGGCTGCACCGGCTCGCTCTCCTCGGCACCCACCGCCAGGTTGATCTCCATCGGTGACGGCGACACACTGCGGGTGGCCATGGCCGGTCAGCGCCTCAGTGTGCGCTTGGCTTGCATTGATGCACCGGAGCGGTCCCAGCGGCCTGAGGGACTGGCCAGTCGCGCCTATCTTCGCGGGCTCTTGCCCGTCGGTCGTTCGCTGCGGGTTGTTGTCAAGGATCGCGATCGCTATGGACGCCTGGTGGCCGAGGTCATGGCTGGCGATGGTGCCAAACCTGTCAATATCAATCTGGCCATGGTTGCCGCTGGCCAGGCATTTGTTTATCCCGCCTACGTCCGCCAATGCGATGCCCCTCAGTTTCGCGCGGCAGAGCAAGGGGCAATCCAACGTGGGGATGGGGTTTGGCATCGCCCCGGCGGCACTACCCGCCCCTGGGAGTATCGCCGGCAGCGGCGTCAGGGGCGCTCGCTCGTCTCGGCATCGGCCGCAGAATCGTGACGCCAATCACATCTGGCACGGTCCGGCTATAGCGGGCAAAATCCATGCTGCGCATCACCCCGTGGCCCGGAGCTGCATGCAGGGCATCCAGCCTGCCATCAACCCGTTCGAGAATGCCCACATGGGTGACATCCAGGCCATCAACTCTTGTGACAAGTCCGAACACATCACCGTTGCGCAATGATGGCAGAGCTTTGTCGATGTTGTTCAAGGGCACATAGGCCTGTTGAACCTGCAGATCGGCTTCCCGCGCCTTGATGCAGTTCCTGTTCCGCTTGATCTGCATCGGCAGGTAGGCGTCAGCATGGCTGGCCATGAAATTCAGCCTGCGGCTTCGGCTCGTGGCACCTGGCAGGAATGGGGTGATATTCACCACATAGCCATGTCGTTCAGCGGCCTCTGTCCATTGGCTGAAATAGTGTTGTCGGTTGCAGTAGTCAATCTTGCCGTCCTGGTATCGCAGCACCCGCACGTGATTGGCAAAGACTTCGATCGGTTTGCTGCTACCCTCCCCCCTGCTGTTGGTCAGGGCCAGCAGTTGTTCGACAAACAGAAAGCAGTCGAAATGGCTGAGGTCCAGCCGAAGACGTTCGCCGTCCAGCCGGTCGAGGGAGAAGGCCCCATAGGGGCGGCCGATCCAGGCCCGTGCCAGGGTCACCAGGGCCAGGTTCATCGGCAGGTTGGCGGTCTGTCGTAGGCCGGCCGTCAGCAGCTGAGCCGTGTTGCCCACCACGACGGTCTGCGGCCGGTCCGCTGCTGCCTGGCCAGTGCCAGCTGCCCCCGCAAGGCCCGTTCTGGGACGGGCTGCCATCGGGCTCTGGAGATGCTGGGCCAGCAGGAAACCCGTGAGGCTGGCGGCGGCGACAATGATGCTTCCCAGGAAGGGATTCACGGCTCTGGCGCCTCCCCCAGCCATCGTTGATTTCGACGTCTTGATTGACCGTAACCCATCCACTGTCGTTGTGCTGGAGATGGTATCGAGGCAGCGGCAGTTTTGTCGTGCAGCTGATTAGCATTAGCTTCCATTGATTGTGTCCCTTTCCACCCGCCGCCGGTGGCGGCCTGACTCTCGACTCCACGCCCGATCCACGCTTGATGTCCTGGTGAAGCACCCGCTCCCCATAGCCCTGCTGGGCTGCAGCTTCAGTCTGCTGTTGCCGGCTCCGTTGCTGGCCCTGCCGATCGCTGCTCAGGCTTCGGCTGCCCTGTCGCTGCAATCCGAGCTGCCGTGGTTGCTGCCAGCCGCACCGTCTCCTGTTGATGCGGGCGCCAACGCAACGGCTTCCAGTGGTGGTCAGTTCATCGACCTGGGCCTTTTTCTGGGGGCCAATCGCTATTACGCCGCCGGTATCACCGGCCAGGGAAGTGTGACCACCAATCTGGAGGCCGGCCATCTCTGGAACGGTCACCAGAGTCTCAGCCATGTCACCAGCTTCACCAACAGCACCGGCACCTGGGGAGGTGGGGCCACGGCGCCCCTGATTGATCGCCATGCCACCTGGGTTGCCATGCTCATCGGCGGTCGTCCGCCCGCTGGATCGCCTGTTCCCTCCCAGACGGGCCTGGCGCCGGCCACAGATCTGCGCAGTGCCGCCATCGCTTCCGCCTGGAATGGCAGTGCCTATGCCCTTGGATTCGGCATCACTGTCGGTGGTTTTGGTACGGCCATGGCGGCCAGCTTTGGCAGCTCGGATGTCATCAATTCAAGTTTTGGTTACAGCGATGCCGGCGGGGTGAATCCCCTGACGATCTGGAGTGATGCCTTTGCCTTCCTCAATCCCCAGACCCTCTATGTCACCTCCGCCGGCAATGGCGGTCCTGCGGCCGGTTCCGTCAGTGCCCCTGGTTCCGGTTACAACACGCTCACGGTGGGGGCCCTCGCAGCTAATGGAGGCTTCACCAATCTGGCCGGCTTCAGCAGCCGTTCCCCCCAGGACTTCGCCTATTACAACGACTCCAACCAGCTGGTCAGCGTGGCGGGTGTACGGGCCGCGGTGGATCTGGTTGCCCCTGGTGAATCGATCGTGTCGGCTTTTTATGGCGGCCAGAGTGGTGGCAACAACCCCTCGCTGGCCGGTTCCGCTGACCAGGGCAGCAACCCGACGGCGGTGACCTCCGGCCTGAACGGCACCAGTTTCGCTGCCCCCCTGGTGGCGGGCGCAGCGGCGCTGGTCAACAGTGCCGCCCGTCATCTCGCCGGCCTGGCCGACACCGTGGCAACGGCCACCCAGGCGGTGGTGAGCAAGGCCCTGCTGCTCACCGCCGCCGACAAGGTCGCCGGCTGGACCAACGGCCTGGCGGCGGTCGTGCAGGGCGGCGTCAGCATCCTGCGGACCACCCAGTCCCTTGACTGGGGCCTGGGGGCCGGTCGGCTCAACCTGGACCGTGCCTTCGACATTCAGGTGAACGGCCAGCTGGACGTGCCGGGCACAGGCGCGGGCCTCGCGGTCACGGTCGACAACCTCGGCTGGGACTTCGGTTCGGCCCAGCTCGGCCTCAGCAACGACTATGTGATCGGTGAGCGGCTCGCCGACGAAGAGATCACCGCCACCCTGTCCTGGGAGCGGGCGCGGGATTACGCCATCGCCGCAGGCTCGGTCTTCGTGGCGGATGTGGCCCAGGCCGACCTCAACCTGCAGCTCTGGCACGTCGACGATGCGGGGGTGTTCACGGATCTGGTGGCCGAGTCGGTGAGTCCTTACAACACCGTGGAGCACCTGGCACTGCATCTGCCCTCGGCCGGCCGCTACGGACTCCGGGTCAGCTACGGCCGCAACAGCTTCGACAACACCAGCGGCGATGTCTGGGGCAGTGCCGGTCTGCTTCAGTCCTACGGCCTGGCCTGGAGTGCCACTGCCGCGCCGTCGGTTGCGGTTCCCGGCCCGTTGCCCCTCGGCGCCGCCGCCGCTGCCCAGCTCTGGGCCCGCCGCCTGCGCCGCCGCCTGCGCTCCCAGCCACGCTGCCCTCATCGGTAGGCCATTGCCCCATCCCTGGTTAGGGTGACGGGATGGTGGAAATGGTTCTCGAAGTCAGCCATCTGAGCGTCCGCCGCGGCGAACGGCCGTCGGCTCCGCTTGCGGTCGAGGACGTCAGCTTCTCGCTGGCGGCCGAGTCCGACACCGCCCTCGTCGGCCCCAATGGAGCTGGAAAAAGCACCCTGGTGCAGGCGCTGATCGGCATCCTGCCCCGCAGCTCCGGCGAGGTGCGGTTGCTGGGCCATCGCCTCGGCCCCCAGGGGCAGCTGCCGGCCCCCCTGCGCCAGCAGCTGGCCTATCTGCCGCAGGCCCTCTCCCTCCCCGGTCGTTTCCCGCTCACCGTGGCGGAGTTTGTGGGTCTCGGCTGGGATCCCCCTGGCCCCGCCCTGCCCTGGTCGGGGGGGCAGGCCCGCCGCTCGGCCGTCACCACGGCCCTGGGCAAGACCGACACCCTCGATCTGCGCGATCGTCTGCTCAGTGCCCTTTCCCCAGGGCAGCTCAAGCGGGTGCTGCTCTCTTTCTGTGTTGTGCGCCCCCGGCGCCTGCTGGTGCTCGATGAGGCCCAGGCCGGACTGGATGCCCGCGCCGCCGAGCACTTCCATTCCCTCCTTTACCAGCTTCGTCGCAGCGAGGGCTGGACCATCCTGCAGGTTTCCCACGATCTGGAGATGGTGCGCCGCAGCTGTGACCGGGTGCTCTGTCTCAACCGCAGCCTCCGCTGTGCCGGCAGCCCCGACCACACCCTCACCCCTTCCCGGCTGGAGGGCCTTTACGGCCCCGGCTTCGTCCCGTATCACCATCGCCACGTCGCCGGCCTGGGCCCCGGCGTGCCCCAGGCCCGATGAGCGTCGTGGCCACCGCCAGTGGCTCCCTGCTGGAGCTGCTGCAGCTCCCCTTCATGCAGCGCGCCGTGTTGGCCGGACTGCTCACCGGGGCCCTCGGGGGCCTGTTGGGCAGCTTCGCCGTGCTCCGCCAGCTCTCGTTCTTCAGCGATGCCCTCGGCCACTCCTCCCTGCTGGGCCTCACCATCGGGCTCCTGCTCGGCGTGAATCCCACCCTCGTGTTGATTCCCTTCGCCGTGTTGTTCGCCCTCGGGGTGAACCAGCTGGTGCAATCGAGCCGGCTGCCCACCGACTCCCTGCTCAACATTGTCTATTCCTCCTCCCTGGCCATTGCGGTCCTGATCCTCAGCCATGTCCGCAGTTCTGCCAGCCGCATTCAGCAATTGCTGTTCGGCGACATCCTGGGGGTGTCCTGGCTGGATCTGGGTCTGATCCTGGTGTTGCTGGTGGTGGCCGCCACCTATCTGCTGCTCACGGCCCGCAGCCAGATTCTGCTCAGCATCGACGTCCCCCTGGCGATCTCGCGGGGGGTGGCCGCCCATGGCCATCGGCTCACATTCATCCTCGGCCTGGCGGTGGTGGTGGCCCTCTCGATCAAGGCCGTGGGGGTGCTGCTGATCAGTGCCTTCGTCGTGATCCCGGCCTGTGCCGCCCGCCTGGTGAGCAGCAGCTTCAGGGGCTACGTGCTGCTGGCTTCAGGCCTCGGCTCCGGTTGTGCGCTGCTCGGGCTGCTGCTTTCGGGACTGTTCGAGCTCCCCTCCGGTCCGAGCGTGGTGGTGATGCAGCTCGTCGGTTTCCTGGTGGCCCTGGCCTGGGGCTCCCGGCTGGCGCCGGCCTGAGGGTCAGGGCCCGCCGAAGGGGCTCGGCTGGCGGTAGAGCCAGGCGACGGTGGCGCGATCGCGGGGGCTGAGCTGGCGCACCGGCTGGGCGCCGGGAACGGCGGCCATGGCATCGCCGGGGTCGTCACTGTGGCCCCAGAGGCCGAAGGCATGGCCGAGTTCGTGCAGGGCGGTGGCCTCCATGGCTTCGGAGCGCTGCCCCGGGCTGAGCAGCACCTCCACGGCCGGTTCCCGGCGCCAGCTGCCGTCCCGCAGGACACGCCGGAGCTGGAGGATGGCGCGGCCATGGCTGGCGCGCATGCGGCCATCGGCCTCGGCCCGCAGCGGCGGACGGCGGCGCCGGATCTGCACCTGGGCCGTGGCCGGGTCGTCGACGATCTCGATGGGCACCAGCTCCTGCCAGTGCTCCAGGGCCGTCCGCACAGCCCTCTGCCAGCGTTGTTCCAAGGGGCCGGCTCCCGGCTGGCCGCTGGCGGGTTCCACCCAGACACACCAACGATCGAGCCGGGGCCAGCCCAGGGCGGTGGTGGCCAGCCTGGCGCGGTAGTCGGCTGGGTGGGCCGGCAGCCCGGCCGGCAGAAGCAGGGTCTGGACGCCTGGCTGGGGCTCGACCAGTGCTTCCGTGGCGCTGGCCGGCGGGCACGAGGACGCGCCAAGGGCGGCCTTGGGCAGGGCCAGGCCCAGCAGCAGAGGCAGGCCCAGCAGCAGGGGCAGGCCGGTGGCTAACCCCTGGGCCAGCCGCCCAACGCTGATTCCTGCCGCCATCAGCCCGGCAGCCCCACACCCCGGGCCATCAGGGTGGCCAGCATCGGAATGGCGGCAAAGCCCACCAGCTCGATGTTGAGGATCCAGGCCAGGCGCCGGGCGAGGCCTTCGCTCACCTGGGGCAGCTCCCCTCGGCGCAGGGGGATGGCCCAGAGGATGTAGGTCACGGTGGGGTAGAGCGAGAGGGCTCCGACGCTCAGGTAGGCGCCCACTTTCCACCAGAACAGTGGATTCTCTGTGTAGAAGGAGCTGCCCTGGCCGAAATACAGCACCCGCAGAATGCCGCTGATCAGCAGTCCCAGGGCGGCCAGACCGTAGACCACATCAGTGATCACCATGGTGATCGCCGTACGACGATCGGGATTGGGCTGGATCAGCCGGCGCTCCAGCAGCAGGGCTCCGAAGCAGAGCATGAAGCTGAGGTAGTGCACGTAGGCCACGGCGGCGCTGGACAGCACGGGCGTGGGAATTGCGGCGAAGCCGGCCATGGACGCGGACGGAGCAGGAGCGACAGGACGGTAGCGACCCGGCCCTGAAGGCGAGGTTCAGGCTGGGCCAGGGCCGCCGATGGGCGCTCGGTTGCGTCGCAGCCGGGGAGAAATTCCCGGAAAACCGTGGCCATTTCGGTAGAGAAACGAAACCCTGAAGCGAACTGGAATCTGGTGATAAAACGGAAGACTGAAGCCTTTCTGTTGGTTTTCTGGAAGTGGAAAAAGAACCCTAGGTTCGAATGAGTGATACGGCCTGTTCATGGCGAGTTCCCTCAGTGCTTTTCTCGGTGAGATCGGCCGCCATCAGTTGCTGACACCGGAGCAGGAGCTCACGCTCGGCCGCAAGGTGCAGGCGATGGTGGTGCTCCAGGACCGATGCAGCCAGGCCGGTGGCACCGGTGTCGCCTGTGAATACGACGACATCGAGCGGCGCACGATGCGCAACGGCGAACGGGCCAAGCAGCAGATGATCACGGCCAACCTGCGCCTCGTCGTCAACCTGGCCAAGCGTTACCAGGGCAAGGGTCTGGATCTGCTGGATCTGATCCAGGAGGGCACGATCGGCCTCACCCGGGCCGTGGAGAAATTCGATCCCACCCGCGGCCATCGCTTCAGCACCTACGCCTACTGGTGGATCCGTCAGGGCCTCAACCGGGCCCTGTCCACCCAGAGCCGCACGATCCGTATCCCGGTGAATGTGAACGAGAAGCTCACCCGGCTGCGGGCCGCCAAGGCCCGCCATCTCCAGGCCCACGGCCAGGCCCCCAGCCCTGCCCAGCTGGCGCAGTCCATGGCCCTCCCCCTGGTGGAGGTGGAGGATCTGCTCGGTTGTGAGCTGCGCAGTGTCACGGTCAGCCTCCAGGGGGCCGTGCGCTCCAAGTCGGATCCGTCCGAATTGGTTGATGTGCTGCCCAGCAACGAGATGGCCCCGATGGAACGGGCGGAACTGGCGGAGCGCACCGCCTCGGTCTGGACGCTGCTGGAGCGGGCCAATCTCACCCCCAAGGAGCGCACCGTGGTGATGTTGCGCTTCGGCCTCGATGGCAGCCATGAATGGCGCACCCTGGCCGAAGTGGCCCGCCAGCTCACCTGCAGCCGCGAATACTGCCGCCAGGTGGTCCAGCGCGCCCTGCGCAAGCTGCGCAAGGCCGGCATCGAGAGCGGCCTGGTGGACGGTTGACCCTGCCGGGTCGTAGGGAGATCCGTCCCTGGTGATCGGCGGGCGCCTTCTCCCAGACTGGGCGCGTCGCTGAACCGGGACCCCCGGGGCAGCCCATCCCCCAGGCCGGCTTCCGGCCATCCCATCCCAGGAGATGCCCATGTCCGCCGCTCCAACGGCCGCGGGCCCAGCAGCTGACCAGACCCTCGACGCTGAAGTGCTGGAAGGCACGGTGATCGATGAGTCCCTGCTGGTGCGTTTGCTCAGGCGTACCGGACGCACTATCGCCCGACCGGCGGTGGAGTGTTTCGAGACGCTGGTAGATGGCCAGACTCCCCATCAGGCAAGGCTGACGATGCTGGCGGCCCTCACCTATCTGGTGCTGCCGCTGGATCTGATTCCGGATTTCATCCCCGCCGCCGGCTTCAGTGACGACCTCGTCGCCCTGACAGCCCTGCTGGGTCTCTGCTCCCGCCACGTCACCCCGGCCATCCGGGAGCGGGCTCAGCGCAGACTGGACCTGTGGTTCCCCGCCGGCCGTTAGGGCCCTCCCCGTGATGACCTCCCTCAGCCTCTCCGGCGGCTCCCGCGAAGGGGCCTCTTCCGTCGGTGCGCCCCGCGGCGGTGACCCGCTCAACGGGGACCAGCTTGAGGATCTCCAGGCCTTCCTCAAGGACTGGCTGCGTCACACGGGGCGCACCCAGGCCGATCTGCGCCGGGCCCTGCGGGCCAGCTCGATCCGCATGCCGGTGTTGCTGGAGGAACTGCAGCGCCTGCATCGTGGGGGGGGGCTGGTCGGCCTGGTCGACCGCCTCTGCGAGATCGAGGCCATCTGGCAGGGCGAGGATGCGGCGCCCGGCGCTGCCGGTGCCGCCGCCACTGCCCTGCTTGATGATTCGCTTGGCCAGCTGGATCTGCTGCTCCAGGAAATCCGCCAGGATCAGCAGCCTCCGGCCTGACTCGGCAAAGTGGGGCTGTCGATTGCGTCTGGTGGATTCGTGTCCTTCCCCGTGTCCTTCGCCTGGCCAGCCCTAGCGGCGTCCTTCGCAGTTTTGGCTGCCGTTATGGCCCTGTCCCCTTTGCGGGCCAAGGAGGTGTTCATCCTTGGGCCCGGCAGCACAGTGGGTCCCTCCACCGAGGTGAAACCGGTCAACTGCGTCACCGCAGCTGACCGCTCGATCACCTGTGACACCAAGCTGGAGAATCCGCCCAGCGATACCCCGGCCCGGCCCGATTACCAGCCTTTCCCCAACTGACGCTGCGCCCCCCAGGATTTCTCCGCCATGCGCCGCCAGTTGCTTTCACTGTTTGATGACCGCGGCCTGCTGAGCTTTGTCGACCGGGGCGAACGGGCCCTGGCCCGGGTTCTGGCGCTGCTGCTGCTACTGGTCACCGTCGTTGCGGCCGCCCAGCTCGGCCTCGGGGTTCTCAGCGATCTGGTCCGGGGCCGCGGCGATTGGCTGGGGGAGCGCCTGATCCGGTTGCTGGGGGATCTGCTCAATCTGCTGATCGCCCTGGAGGTGATGCAGAACATCACGTCCTACCTACGGCGGGGGGTGGTGCAGATTGAGCTGGTGCTGCTCACGGCGATGACGGCGGTGGCCCGCAATGTGATCGTGATGCCCTCCGTGGGGGAGGAGAAAGCCCAGCTGCTGATCAGTCTGGGGCTGGCGGTGCTGGCGCTGGCGCTGGCCTACTGGCTGGTGCGTCAGCCACCGGCCGGTCCGGGGTCCAGAACAACGCCAGCCAGATCGTTCCCGGGTCAGGATCCGTCGCCAACAGACGATGCCGCCGGCGAGCTTCGATCAGAAGACCATCGCCACGATTGAGCAGCCTGGGGCAGGGCTCATCCTCCAATTGCAGCTGGGCGGAGCCCTGCAGCAGCACGACCCATTCGTGCTGCTGCTGGTCGTACCAGAAGCCTTCTGGGCTGCAGGCCTGACAGGAATGGATCCGCTCCAGCCTCAGCCCCGCTGCATCGATCAGCACCTGGCATTCCTCGCTTCCCGGGGCGGGACAGGCGGCCGCCAGTAGGCTGGAGTTCGCACCGGTCGCCTCGGTCGCTGGGGCCGTGCCCTCCCCCCAGCGTCGGCCGATTTCGAAGCCCCGCGAGCGGGCCAGGGCCACCACCTGGTCATGGTGGCTGCAGTCGCGCAGACTGCCGAGCAGGGCGGGCTCCTGCTGGCTGAGGGCCACAAAGGCATTCAGCTGGCGAACTTTCTCCAGGAACCTCTCCAGATCGGCTTCGGCCATGGGGCTCAGCGGTGCATGGATCAGATCAGCTCCTTGATCATCCGCCAGCGGTGAAAGGGCAGGCCGGCGAAAATCACGTCCTCCGGGGCTTCCACCCGCCAGCCCCGCCGCTCCAGCAGCGGCCGGGATAGCTGGCTGGCCTCGGTGCGCAGTCGCCGCTCTCCCCGGGCCATGGCGTGGGCTTCGAGGCCGGCCAGCAGGGCGCCAGCCCTGCCCTGGCGGCTGGAGCGTCCCCTGCAATAGAGGAGGGCCAGGCGATCGGCCGGATCGAGCAGGGCAAAGGCCTCGATGATCCGGGGGGTCTCGCTGGCACAGCTGGCCAGTCCGTAACCCCTCTGCAGCGCTTCGCCAAGATCCCCGATGCTGCCGGCGTGGCCTGCCCAGGCCTCAATTTGGGCGATGCTGTACAGGCCGGGTGCCTGGCTGATCACGGCGTCGCTATACACCGTCCGCACCTGGTCGAGATCAGCGGGCTGCAGCGGGCGAATCAGGGGCATGGGCGCACCATTCGAGCAATGGCTTGGAGCTGTTCGCTGTCAAACCGACGCCGGTGGTCAGCGACGACGAGGATTGAGCTGTGTTTCCGGGGCCGTTCTGCGGCAGCCCCAGGGACCATGGCATCGCCAGACTGTCATCCACTTGCGCATCCCCTTCTGGCTCCCTCCACCCCGGCCCAGGCTGGTGCCGGTTGGCCCCAGGCCGCTGCGGCCCATGGGATGACCCCGCTGAGCAGCCTGCTGCGCCAGGCCCTGTCCGTGCTGCTGCTGATGGTGCTGGTGTTGATCTGCCTGTGGCCCCTGCCGGCCTGGGGGGAGGGCGGCACCGCTGTCGGGCCGCTGGCGCCAGGGCAGCGGCTGTTCATCAACCATTGTTCCGGTTGCCACATCAACGGCGGCAACGTCATCCGCCGCGGCAAGACGCTGCGGCTCGAGGCCCTGAAGCGTCATGGCGCTGCCGATCCGGCCGTGATCGCCACGATCGCTGCCGCAGGGGTGGGCCAGATGGCCGGTTACGCCGAGGCGCTCGGACCCGGTGGCAGTGAGCTGGTGGCCGACTGGGTGTGGCAACAGGCCCAGGCGGGCTGGCCCCGATCCTGAGCTGCCGTCAAAAGCCTGGTGAGTCGCCGGCCAGCCGAGGGATTTCAGGGCGATCCTGTGCCACGGGTATCAGTGTCCATCAGCCCATGTGGCTGGTCATGTCGCTTTCTATACAGAGGACGGTGTGAGATCCCCGTGTTCACCATGACCAACATTTTTCGCAAATCGCTTCTGAGCGGCTGCGTGCTCGCCGGTGCGGCCCTGGCCGCTGGTCCTGCCCTCGCTGCCGGCGAGACCATCGCCGCCCAGCAGCAGCCCGCCGCCGCGGCAGCCCCCGCCACTGAGGTCGCCCAGGCCACCCCGGTCGAAGTGGTTGAAGTCGAGAGCCCCGACGGCTGGTATCTGACCATCGGTGCCGGCGCCTCCTGGCCCAACAGCCCCGGCTGGACCAGCCGCCGCAACAATTCCCTGCTTCTCAACAACAACCTGGTCCCCAACAGCCGCGTCGGCGGTGACCTGGATCTGGGCGGTGGCTTTGCCGGCGAAGGTGGTGTCGGTTACGACTTCGGTGCCTTCCGCACGGAACTGACCTACGTCTACAACCGGGCCAGCCTCAACCAGCTCAACGTTGACAGCACCGTTATCAACGGTGTTGCTCTGCCCCGTGCCAGCACCAACAGCGTTTCCGGTTCGCTCAACTCCAACAGCGTCTTCCTGAGCGGCTACTACGACATCAAGACCGGCAGCCGCTGGGTGCCCTACGTGGGCGCTGGCCTTGGTTACACCAACCTCAGCACCCCCAGCCTCGGCTTCAGCACCACGATCAACGGCCAGCGCTACCTGTTCAACTCCAACAGCGTCAACAGGGGCCTGTTCGGCTGGCAGGCCAAGCTGGGTCTGACCTACGTCGCCAGCTACAACTGGGATGTGTTCGTTGAGGGCACCTACCAGGGTTCCGGCGGTTTCGAGACCGATCGGGTGCGCTACGACGCCCTCAACAGCTGGGGTGCCCGCGCCGGTTTCCGTTACCGCTTCGCTAAGAAGGAAGAAGTGGTGGCGGTGCCTGCCCCCGCTCCCCAGCCCGAGCCCGCTCCCGCTCCCGCTCCTCAGCCCGAGCCGGCGCCTGCGCCCATCCGCGGCCTCTGGTGATCCTGCCGGGAACGGCAGTTTCTTTCCCATTTCGTGTTCAAAGGAGCGGCTTAGCCGCTCCTTTTTTTTGGCCGATTGTCCTGGCCTGGGGCCCTGGCGCCTTCAGAAGGCCTGGATCCAGGGATGGATCTCCACCGCCGTCCAGATGCCCTGGCGCCAGTACACATCCCCCTTCACCAGCTGTTCGACGCTGGCCTGGTCGTCGGCTTCGAAGATGCCGAACACATGGGTACTGGCCTCGGTGGGCCCCAGGGTGAGCAGGACCCCCTGATCCTTGAGGCGCTGCAGTCCGGCCAGATGCTCCTGGCGGTAGGGGGTGCGCCGTTCAAGGGCGTTGGCGCAGTAGGTCCCCCAGAGCACGAATTTCATCGGTTTCGTTGGATGGAGTGGTCAGGTCAGGCGCTGCTCAGGGCAGGGGCTGGTCGAGGCCGCGGCGCAGTTCGGCGCAGAAGGCTCCGGCTGCGGCGGCCGCATCCTCACCCTGGTCCCGGGCGGCGGCCATCACTTTCACCAAGGCGCTGCCGACGATCGCCCCATCGGCGCCCCACTGGCGCACCTGGCGGGCCTGCTCCGGTCCGGCGATGCCAAAGCCCACCGCCACCGGGGTGGGGCCCTGGGAGCGCAGCTGGGCCAGCAGCGGTTCCACCCGGCTTTCCAGGGTGGCCCTGACCCCTGTCACCCCGGTGACGCTCACCAGATAGGTGAAGCCCCGGCTGGCGGCATGGATGCGGGCCATCCGCTCGGCCGGGGTGGTGGGCGCCACCAGCAGCACCAGGTCGAGGCCATGGGCGGCGGCGATCGTTGACAGCTTCTCGGCCTCCTCCAGGGGCAGATCGGGCACCACCAGGCCGGCGGCCCCGGCTTGGGCTGCATCGCCGCAGAAGGCTTCCATGCCACGGTTCAGCAACGGGTTGCTGTACGTGAACAGCACCACCGGGGTGTTCAGCACGCCCCGCAGTTCCGCCAGCTGGGCGAGCACGCGGCCGGGGGTGGTGCCGGCCGCCAGGGCCCTGCCAGCGGCGGCCTGGATCACGGGGCCATCGGCCAGAGGATCGCTGTAGGGGATGCCCAGTTCAATCAGATCAGCGCCGGCGGCCTGCAGGGCCAGGAGCGTGGCGGCGGTGGCCTCCAGGTCGGGGTCGCCTGCCACCAGAAAGGGCATCAGGGCGCATCGCCCCTGGCTGCGCAGCTCAGCAAAGCGACGCTGGATGGCGCTCGGCTCCGTGGTGGACTGGGTGGGCTCGGGCTGGGGAGCGGAGGCGGTGGCGGCGCTCATCGGGCCGATCGGGCGGGCGGTGTGGACGAGCCTATGGGGTCGGCTGCTGTCCCACCTCCTCCAGCAGGCGGGCCTGCTCTTCGGGACTCAGGCCCTCGAAGCGCCGCAGCAATTCGGCGTCGGTGAAGGCGTCGTAGGCGGCGCGGTAGGTGCGCCGCTGGTCCATGTAGGTCATCCGGCCGCTCACCACCCGCACCAGATAGCTGGCGGTCCAGCCCAGCACGATCAGCATCAGCAGGGAGGAGGCAGCGATGCCGGGCCCGAAGCCCTCAAGACCGCCGGCCCTGAAGAGCACGTAGCCCCCGCCGCCGAGGCCGAGCACCGCCAGTCCCAGCAGAATCGCCTGGCCGCGGCTCATCGTTCGCCCTGCCCGGCCATGCGCAGGTTGAGGAAGGGGGAGAACAGGATCAGACCCGGGAAGAACAGGAACACCAGGCCGTAGACCGCGGTGCGCTCGATTTTGCCCATGCTGGTCCAGCGCCGGTTCATCCACCAGTAGAGGGCCAGGGGCACCACCACCAGGTAGCCGGCGCCCAGCACCGCATAGGTGGCCAGCACCAGCAGAGTTTCGGTGGAGAGGGATCCCAGGCTCGGGATCGCCCCCAGCACGGAGGCCATTGGGCTCAGGAGGCCGGGAAGCACAACCTTGGGGGCACAGAGGTCGGACAAATCTAGGATGGTCAGGCCGGGGGGCATGGCGGAATCGGTAGACGCAGCGCACTTAAAATGCGCAGACGGCAACGTTGTGGGGGTTCAAGTCCCCCTGCCCCCATTCCCTATACGCCCCAAGGCGTCGTGGTTAGCAGTAAGTGAGGTGTCGGCCATGGCATGTTCCCCTCTCCGCCAGCCCCTGACGTCCGCACCGACGCCCTGATCCAGGGGCTGGTCCGCCGCCAGGGCGGCCGGGCCGGGGCCCTGATCGAGGTGCTGCACCAGGTCCAGGAACACATCGGCCACCTGCCGCCCAGTGCCCTGCGGCAGGTGGCCCGGGGGCTGCAGCTGCCCCTCAGCCATGTCTACGGGGTGGCCAGCTTTTATCACCTGTTCCAGTTGGAGGCCCCTTCCACCCATCGCTGTGCGGTCTGCCTCGGCACCGCCTGTTTCGTGCGGGGAAGCATGGAGCTGGTGCAGCGGCTGCAGGTCCGGCTTGGCGTGCGGCTGGATGATCCCGACGGCGGCGGCGGCTGGGTGCTGCAGGGGATCAGTTGCCTGGGGGCCTGCGGTCTCGGACCGCTGCTGCTGCTGGATGGGGTGCTGGTGGCGGGGAGGCCGCTGGCTTCGCCGGAGCTGCTGGAGGCCCGCTTCAAGGGCCTGGGGCTGCCCCTGCCGCGGCGGGACCAGCCATGAACGCCCCCACCCCCGGCGGCGCCGGCCTGCTCCGCTGCTGCGATGCCAGCGGTTGCCGGGCTGCCGGCAGTGGCGCCCTGCTCAAGGCCCTGACGGCCGCCCGTGGGGCTGCTCCACTGCCGGTGGCCGCGGTCCGGCCGGTCGGTTGTCTGCGGCTGTGCGGCCGCGGCCCCCTGGTGGCCTGGGACGGTCCGGCCGGCACGCGGCTCTACGGCGGGGTGCCCCCCGCCCTGGCCCCCGCCCTGATCGCCGAGACCGGCGCGGCGGCGTCGCCCGGCCCCGATCCGCTGGCGGCCCACCGCCTGGATCCGAACCATCCCTTCTTCCGGCTGCAGTGCTCGGTGGTGCTGGAGGGCTGCGGCCAGGTGGATCCCGAGGCGATCGATCAGGCCCTGGCCCATGGCAGTTACGTCCAGTGGCGCCGCTGTCTGTTGGAGCTCAGTCCGGAGGCGGTGCGGCAGCAGGTACGCCGTAGCGGCCTGCGGGGCCGGGGCGGCGCCGGCTATCCCACCGGTCTGAAGTGGGACACGGTGGCGCTGCAGCCGCCGGGGCCGCGCTACGTCGTCTGCAACGCCGACGAGGGGGATCCCGGTGCCTTCATGGACCGCTGCGTGCTGGAGGGGGATCCCCACCGCCTGATCGAGGGCATGGCGATCGCCGCCCATGCCGTGGGGGCGGAGCGGGGTTACATCTACGTGCGGGCCGAGTACCCGCTGGCGATCGCCCGGCTGCGGCGCGCCCTCCAGCAGGCCGGCCAACGCGGACTGCTGGGCCAGGCCCTGCTCGGCACCGATCGGGAGCTGCGGATCTCGGTGCGGGTCGGCGCCGGGGCCTACGTCTGCGGGGAGGAGACGGCACTGCTGGCCTCGATCCAGGGCCGGCGGGGCAGCCCCCGCCCCCGGCCGCCCTTCCCGGCCCAGACCGGGCTCTGGGGCGCCCCCACCCTGATCAACAACGTCGAGACCCTGGCGGCGATTCCGGTGATCCTGCGGGAAGGCGGCGACTGGTACGCCGCCATGGGCACCGCCGGCAGCCGCGGCACCAAGGTGTTCGCCCTGTCCGGCGCCGTGTGCCACACCGGCGTGGTGGAGGTGCCGATGGGCACAAGCCTGCGCACCATCGTCGAGACCATGGGCGGGGGGGTGCCCGATGGCGGCGCCCTCAAGGCGGTGCAGACCGGCGGCCCCTCCGGCGGCTGCATCCCCGCCGATCTGCTGGATACCCCGGTCGACTACGAGGAGCTCAAGGCCCTCGGTTCGATCATGGGCTCGGGCGGCATGGTGGTGATCGACGCCGCCATGGCGATGCCGGAGCTGGCGCGTCATTTCATCCGCTTCAACGTCCAGGAGAGCTGTGGCAAGTGCCTGCCCTGCCGGGCCGGCACCGTGCAGCTGGAGCAGCTGCTGGATCGCTTCGTGGAGCGGCGGGCCGTGCCGGAAGATCTGGAGCGGCTGGAGCAGCTCTGCCGGATGGTGGCCGCCACCAGCCTCTGCGGTCTCGGTCAGTCGGCTCCCCAGCCGGTGCTGAGCACCCTGCGCCATTTCCTCCACGACTACCAGGCCGGTTGTGGGGCCCCCGCCGGGGAGGCGCGGCCATGAGCGTCCACACCCTCTCGGTGGATGGTCAGCCGCTGGCGGTGCCCGCTGGCGAGAGCCTGCTGGCGGCGATCCGCCGGGCGGGGATCAGCCTGCCGGGCCTCTGCCATCTCGAGGGTCTCACCCCTGTGGCAGCTTGCCGGCTCTGCCTGGTGGAGATCGCGGGCAGCTCCAGGCTGCAGCCCGCCTGTGTGACCCCCGCCGCCGAAGGCATGGTGGTGCGCACGGACAGCGAGCAGCTGCGCAGCTACCGGCGCATGGCGGTGGAGCTGTTCTTCGCCGAAGGCAACCACATCTGTGCCTTCTGCGTGGCCAACGGCAACTGTGAACTGCAGGAGGCGGCGGTGGCGGTGGGCATGGATCACTCCCGCTTCCCCTACCAGTACCCCCAGCGCCGGGTGGATGCCTCCCATCCCCTGTTCGCCCTTGACCATCACCACTGCATCCTCTGCACCCGCTGTGTGCGGGTCTGCGATGAGATCGAGGGGGCCCATGTCTGGGATGTGGCCCAGCGGGGCCGCCATTGCCGGATCGTGGCGGGCCTGGATCAACCCTGGGGCGAGGTGGAGGCCTGCACCTCCTGCGGCAAGTGTGTGGACGTGTGCCCCACCGGCGCCCTGTTCCGTCGGGAGGACTGCAGCGGCGAGAAGCAGCCCCATGGCGAGCGGATCGCCCCGTTGCGCCTGGCCCGGGAGCAGCACCGCTGGCCGCACCCATGACCCGCCGCCTTCGCCTGGCAACGGTCTGGCTGGCTGGCTGCTCCGGCTGCCATATGTCATTTCTGGATCTCGATGAACGGCTGTTCGATCTGGCCCGGCAGCTGGAGATCGTCTACTCACCGGTGCTCACCGACACGAAGGTCTATCCGGAGGACGTGGATGTGGTGCTGGTGGAGGGGGCGGTGGCCAACGGGGACAACCTGGCCCTGGCCCGGACCGTGCGGTCCCGCAGCCGGCTGGTGATCTCCTTCGGCGATTGCGCCGTGACCGCCAACGTGCCCGGCCTGCGCAACCTGCTCAACGGCGAGCGTGGCGGCGCCGGAGCCGTGCTGGAGCGGGCCTACCTGGAACTGGCCGACGTGGGCGGCCAGCTGCCCCACGCCCCCGGCCTGGTGCCGGAACTGCTGGCCAGGGTGCTGCCGCTGCATGAGGTGATCACGGTCGATCACTTTCTGCCGGGTTGCCCGCCGTCGGCCGAGCGCATCCACGGGCTGCTCCTGGCCCTGCTCGAGGGACGCCGGCCGCCGCTGCAGGGCGACACCGGAGCGCGCTTCGGATGAGCCGGACCATCCTCATCGACCCGGTGACCCGCATTGAGGGCCACGCCCGGATCAGCCTCCATCTTGATGGCGAGGGCCACCTCAGCGATGCCCGTTTCCATGTGGTGGAGTACCGGGGTTTCGAGCGCTTCTGCGAGGGCCGTCCCTTCACCGAGATGGCGGCCATCACCGCCCGGATCTGCGGCATCTGTCCGGTCAGCCACCTGCTGACGGCCGCCCGCACCGGCGACAGGCTGCTGGCGGTGCAGATCCCCGAGGCGGCGGAGCGGCTGCGGCGCCTGCTCAATCTGGCCCAGATCACCCAGTCCCATGCCCTGTCGTTCTTCCACCTCAGCAGCCCGGACCTGCTGCTCGGCTGGGAGTGTGATCCGGCCCGGCGCAACCTGTTCGGGTTGATGGAGGCTGATCCGGAGCTGGCCCGCGCCGGCATCCGGCTGCGGCAGTTCGGCCAGACGATCATCGAGCTGCTGGCGGGCCGGAAGATCCATGCCGCCTGGGCCGTGCCCGGTGGTGTGCGCAGCCCCATGGACAGCGGGGCCCGGGACTGGATCCGCGGCCGCTTGCCGGAGGCCAGGGCCACCGTGGCCCTGGCCCTGGGGCTCTACAAGCGGCTGCTCGATGGCCCCCTGCAGGCCGAACAGCGATTGTTCGGGGACTTCCCCAGCCTGTTCATGGCCCTGGTGGGCAGCGATGGCCGCTGGGAGCACCTCGGCGGCGCCCTGCGCTTCCGGGACAGCGATGGGCGGATCGTGGCCGATGGCCTGGCCGCCGACGACTACGCCGGCTTCCTCGGGGAGGCGGTGGAGCCCTGGACCTATCTCAAGTTCCCCTATTACCGGCCCCTGGGCTATCCCGCCGGCCTCTACCGGGTGGGCCCCCTGGCCCGGCTCAATGTCTGTGATCGGATCGGTAGCGCCTGGGCCGATGCCGAACTGGCGGAATTCCGGCAGCGGGCCGGTGCGGTGGCCACCTCCTCCTTCGCCTATCACCACGCCCGCCTGGTGGAGATCGTGGCCTGCCTGGAGGCGATCGAGCAGCTCGTGGAGGATCCTCTGCTGCTGGACCCCGCCGTGCGGGCCCGGGCCAGCCTCAACTGTCATGAGGCCGTGGGGGTGAGCGAGGCGCCGCGGGGCACCCTCTTCCACCACTACCGGGTGGATGGGCAGGGGCTGCTCACCCGGGTCAACCTGATCATCGCCACGGGCCAGAACAACCTGGCCATGAACCGGACCGTGGCCCAGATCGCCCGCGCCTTCCTCCCCGATCCGCTGCCGGCCACGGCCGTGATCCCCGAGCCGCTGCTCAACCGGGTGGAGGCCGGCATCCGCTGCTTTGACCCCTGTCTCTCCTGTTCCACCCATGCCGCCGGCGCGATGCCGCTGCTGCTCGAGCTGCGGGCTGCCGATGGCCGCCTGCTGGCGGCGCGGCAGCGGCCATGAGCGTTGATCTGTCGCTGCCCGCCAGGTTGCCGCCCCCCTGGCTGGTGATCGGTGTGGGCAACCCGCTGCGCGGTGACGACGGGGTGGCCTGGGAGTTGCTGGCCGAGCTGGAGCCAGCCCCAGGCGCTCTGCGGCTGCGGCCGCTGCAGCAGCTCACCCCCGACCTGGCCGCGGACCTGGCGGCGGTGGCGGCGGTGTTGTTCGTGGATGCCTGGCGGCCGCCGGCCACGGGGCGGCGGACCCTGCCGCGGCTGCTGCCGCTGCCCGCGTCCCGGCCAGAGGCGGCGGCGGCGGCCTGGAGTCTGAGCCATGGCCTCCAACCCGCCGAGCTGCTGGCCCTCAGCGGCCTGCTCTACGGCGTTCAGCCGTGTGCCCACCAGCTGTTGATACCGGCCCACCGCCTGGAGCATTGCCTCGGCCTGTCCAGCCGCCAGCGGCGCCAGCTGCCCGCCGCCCGGCGCCTGCTCGGGCGCTGGTTGCAGGCGGTGGGGGCCCAGGGTGCCGGGCGTGCATGAACTCAGCCTGATGGATGGCGTGCGCGCCACCGTGCTGGAGCAGGCCCGGTTGCATCGGGCCGGGCGGATCACCCGGATCAGCCTGCGCATCGGTGCCCTGGCGGGGGTGGAGGCGGAGGCCCTGGCCTTCGCCTTTGCGGTGGTGATGGCCGGCACGATTGCGGCGGAGGCCTGCCTGGATCTGGAGACGGTGGCGGCGGTCTGTCTCTGCCAGCGCTGCCGGCAGGAGTTTCCCGCCGTCGACGGCGGCTGTGAATGCCCCCGCTGCGGCGAGATCAGCCGGACGCTGCTGCGGGGGCGGGAGCTGCAGCTGGTGGCGGTGGACCTGGATTGAGTGGCGTTGACGGGTGCGCGTCGGGCGGGTGCGATGGCAGCCATTTTGCGATGGCAGCCATTTGCCGGGCCCCGGGCCGCCAGGGCTCTGCACCGCTTGGTCGGGGCCGATCGCCCTGCCTACGCTGAAGCCAAAGCTTGCCTGGCCGCTGGTCGGGGGGACGGGGCGGCGATGTGCACCCACCGAGCCGGCGACAGGGTCAGCGATCCGACTGGCGAGCGGCCCGCTGACTGCGGCTGCGGCCTGGCGACTGCCCCCACCGCAGCTTCCGCCGCCACCGATGCGTTCCCGGAGTCGCCGGCGGCGCGGCGCATCGCCCTCGGCAGGGCGCTGCTGGCCAGCAATGACAGCCTGGCGGCCAGCAACCGCGCAGCTTTTATTACCGCCGGCCTGCCGGTGGTCAACCTGCTCTCCTCGCCGGGCTCCGGCAAAACGGCCTTGCTCGAGAGCCTGGGCCGCCGTGATGCCGGGGCCGGCCGGCTGGCGGTGATCGTCGGTGATCTGGCCACCGACAACGACGCCCGCCGCCTGCGGGCCGCCGGCCTGGCGGCGGTGCAGATCACCACAGGCCAGGCCTGCCATCTGGAGGCGGCGATGGTGGCCGGCGGGGTGCGGCGCCTGCTGGAGCATGGCCTCCGCCTTGAGGCGCTCGATCTGCTGGTGATTGAGAACGTCGGCAATCTCGTCTGCCCGGCGGCCTACGACCTGGGCGAGACCCTGCGGGTGGTGCTGCTGGCCGTCACCGAAGGTGAGGACAAGCCGCTCAAATATCCGGCCATCTTTCACGGCGCCGATCTCGTCGTGATCAGCAAGATCGATCTGGCGGAGGTGGTGGGCTTCGACCGTCCGCTGGCCCACGCCAACATCGCCCGGGTGGCCCCGAGGGCCCGCATCCTGGAACTCTCGGCCCGCAGCGGCGCCGGCATCGCTGCCTTTGCGGAAGCCCTGCGGGCAGCGGCGAGTCGCCCCCTTGCCGGACCAGCCCCCGGGCTGGCCCGCTGAGGTGGCCGGTGGCGGCTGGGCCCGGCTGCGCCTGCGCTGTGGTGGCGTGGTCCAGGGGGTGGGCTTCCGGCCGTTTCTGCATCGCCTGGCCCGGGAGCTGGAGCTGGGCGGCAGCCTTTGCAATGGGGCCGGGGTGGTGCTCGTGGATCTGGAGGGGGAGCGTCAGCGGCTGGTGGTCTTTCTGGAGCGCCTGCAGGCGGACCTACCGGCGCCGGCCCGCCTGGAGCCGCTGCAGCCCGAGTGGCTGCCAATGGCGGCCCAGGCAGCGCCGTGCCGACAGCTGCGGATCGGGGTGGAGCCGCCCTTGCCCTTGGCGGTGGGCCTGGTGGCGCCGGCCCTCGCCGCCGACCGGGCGGCCTGCCCGGCCTGTCGCGCGGAACTGGCGGATCCGGCCGACCGCCGCCACGGCTATCCCTTCATCAGCTGCAGCGCCTGCGGCCCCCGCTACAGCATCGCCAGCGCCGAGCCGTTCAGCCGTGCCCACACCACCCTGGCTGGCTTCCCCCTCTGCTCTGCCTGTCGCCGCGAATTCGAGGATGCCGATGATCGCCGCTTCCACGCCGAGACAATCGGCTGTCCGGCCTGCGGTCCCCAGCTGACCCTCTGGCCGCCGGGCGCCGCCGCCGCCGACCGGCGACCCGCCGCCGTGCTGCTGGAGGAGCTGGCGGCGTTGCTGGCGGCCGGGGCGATCGTGGCCCTGCAAGGGGTGGGTGGTTTCCAGCTGCTGGTGGATGCCAGCCAGGCCGGCGCGGTGGCCCGCCTGCGGCGGCGCAAGCGGCGGCCGGCCCGGCCCTTCGCCCTGCTGGTGGCTGATCCGGCCTGGATCGCCCCCCATTGCCGAATCGATCCGGACGAGCTGCTGGCCCTGCGGGATCCGGCCGCACCGATCGTGCTGCTGCGGCGCCGGCCCGCCGGGGCCGGCGCGCCCCTCAGCCCCGCCGCCCTCGAGGCGCTGGCGCCGGGATGTCCTTGCCTGGGGGTGATGCTGCCGGCGTCGCCGTTGCATGAACTGCTACTGGCGGCCTGTGGCCGGCCGCTGGTGGCCACCAGCGGCAACCCCAGCGGCGAACCGCTGTGCATCGATCCGCTGGAGGCGCGCCAGCGCCTGGCGGGCCTCGCCGATGCCTTCCTGGTGCACGATCGCCCGATCGCCCGTCCCCTGGACGACTCGGTGCTGCAACTGGTGGCGGGCCAGCGCTGCCTGATCCGCCGTGCCCGGGGCTTCGCGCCCGAGGCCCTGCCACTGGCCCGTCCGCTGCCCCCTTCGCTGGCCCTGGGCGGTGACCTCAAGTGCGCCCCAGCCCTGGCCCTCGGCCAGCGGCTGTGGTTGGCGCCCCACCTGGGTGATCTGGCCGAGGCCCGGGTGGAGCGGCGGCTGGACGAAGGGCTGGCGGAACTGCTCGAGCGCTATGGCGACCAGCTGGAGACGGTCGTCAGCGATGCCCATCCGGGCTATCGCAGCCACCGGATCGCCGCGGGCCTGCCCCTGGTCCATCGTCCCCTGCAGCACCATCTCGCCCACGGCCTGGCGGTGCTGGCCGAGCGGGGCCTCCGTCCGCCGCTGCTGCTGCTCAGCTGTGATGGCCTCGGCTTCAGCGAAGCCGGAGGCGGCGATGGCCTGCTGGAGCCCCGCCCCGACCATCGCCTCTGGGGCGGTGAGCTGCTGCTATTGGAGGAGTGCGGCGGGGGCTGGAGTGCCCGCGCGGTCGGGGGCCTGCGGGCCTGGCCCCTGCCCGGTGGTGAGCAGGCGATGCGGGAGCCACGGCGTTCGGCCCTCGGTCTGCTGGCCGCCGCCGGCGCCATGGGCCACCCGGGTGCCCGCCATACCCTGGCGGCCTTTGCTGAGGCGGAGCGGCAGCTGTTGCTCCAGGCCATCGCCAGCGGTTGCAACAGCCCGTCCAGCTCGGCGGTCGGCCGCCTGTTCGACGCGGTGGCCTCCCTGCTCGATCTCTGCCAGATCAGCAGCTATGAGGGCGAGGCGGCGCTGCGGCTCCAGGGGGCGGCGCTGCACCGGGTCCGCTCGCCGATGCCGGCAGGGACGTTGCGCCTTGATGCCCGCTCAGGCGGCGGGGCTCTGCCGATGGAGGTGGTTGGGGAACCGGCCGATCCGGCCCGGCTGCGGCTCGACTGGGCCCCCCTGCTGGCGGCGCTGCTGGCGGCCCTTGCCGCCGGCCCGGCGGGCGCTGCTGCTCCCCGGCGGCGGGCGCGGCTGGCGGCCCGATTTCACCAGGGACTGGCGGCGGGCTTCGCCGACCTGGCGGAGCGGGCGGCCGCCCGCCACGGCTGCCGGGAGCTGGTGCTCTGCGGCGGCTGTTTCCAGAACCGGCTGCTGCTGGAGCTCACCATTGCCGCCTGCCGCCGCCGCCGCCTGCGGCCCCACTGGCCGGCAGCGGTTCCAGCCAATGACGGCGGCCTGGCCGTAGGGCAACTGTGCGCCGCTTTCCTCGCTGCCTAGAACAGGAATCCTGAGGAGGCCGAGCGATGTGCCTGGCGGTGCCTGGCCGGATCGTGGCGATCCGTGGGCTGCCGGTGGCGGCTGACGTCAGCCTCTGGCGCATGGCCGAGGTGGATTTCGGTGGTGTCCGCCAGTCGGTGAGCCTGGCCTGCCTGCCCGAGGCGGTGGTGGGCGATCGGGTGCTCGTGCATGTCGGGATTGCCCTGACCATCGTCGAGGAGGAGCCGGAATGACGCCCACCTCGCCCCCCCACGGCAGGATCACGGTGGATGGCAATGAAGCGGTGGCGCGGGTGGCCTACCGCCTCAGCGAGGTGATCGCCCTCTATCCGATCACCCCGGCCTCGCCGATGGGGGAATGGGCGGACACGGCCCAGGCGCAGGGTCGCCCCAACCTCTGGGGCACGGTGCCGGAGGTGGTGACCCTGCAGAGCGAGGCCGGCGCCGCGGGAACCGTCCACGGGGCCCTGCAGCGCGGAGCGCTGACCACCACCTTCACGGCCTCCCAGGGGTTGCTGCTGATGGTCCCCAACCTCTACAAGCTCGCCGGCGAACTGACCCCGGCTGTTTTGCATGTGGCGGCCCGGGCCCTGGCGGCCCAGGGGCTGTCGATCTTCGGCGACCACAGCGACGTGATGGCCACCCGGGGGACGGGCTGCGCGATCCTCTGCTCCGCCTCCCCGCAGGAAGCGGCGGATTTCGCCGCCATCGCGTTGCGGGCCAGCCTGCAGGGGCGGCTGCCGTTCCTGCATCTGTTCGACGGCTTCCGCACCTCCCATGAGATCCGCAGCCAGGAGGCGATTGCCGATGCGGTGCTGCTGGAGATGGTGCCGGCCGATGCGCTGGCCGCCCACCGCAACCGGGCCCTGAGCCCCGACCATCCGGTGCTGCGGGGCACCTCCCAGAACCCCGATGTGTATTTCCAGGCGCGGGAGTCGGTGAACCGCTTCCACGACGCCCTGCCCGGCCATCTGCAGGAGGCGATGACGCGTTTCGCCGCCCTCACCGGCCGTCGTTATCAGCCCTTCGACTACGTGGGGGACCCCCAGGCTGAGCGGCTGGTGCTGTTGATGGGATCCGGCTGTGAGACCGCCGAGGCCACGGTGGCGGTGCTGCGGGCGGCCGGCGAGCGGGTGGGGGTGCTGAAGGTGCGTCTCTACCGGCCGTTCTCCGCCCGGCTGCTGGTGGAGGTTCTGCCGGCCAGCCTGCGGGCGATCGCCGTGCTCGACCGCTGCAAGGAACCTGGAGCCGGGGGGGAGCCGCTCTATCTCGATGTGGTGGCGGCCCTGGCGGAGGAGTGGGCGGCCTGCCATCCCGGCAGGCCGCTGCCCCAGGTGCGGGGGGGGCGCTACGGGCTGGCCTCGAAGGAGTTCACCCCGGCGATGGTCAAGGCGGTGTTCGACCATCTCGGTGCCGCGTTGGCGCCTGCCGCCCGGCGCCCCCTCAACCACTTCACCGTGGGCATCCACGATGACGTCAGCCACCGCTCCCTGCCGATCGATCGCGGCTTCGTTATCGAAGCGGCCGACGAGGTGCGGGCCGTGGTCTACGGCCTGGGCTCCGATGGCACGGTGGGGGGAAACCGGAGCACGATCCGGATCATCGGCGAGCAGACCGATTTCTTCGCCCAGGGTTATTTCGTCTACGACTCCAAGAAGGCGGGCTCGGTCACGGTCTCGCACCTGCGCTTCGGTCCCCGCCCGATCCACTCCCCCTACCTGATCCAGCGCCCCACGCTGGTGGCCTGCCACCAGTGGGATTTCATCGGCCGTTTCGAGCTGCTCGACGGCCTGGAACCCGGCGGGGTGCTGCTGCTCAACAGCCCCTACGCTGCGGCCGCCTGCTGGCAGCGGCTGCCGGCGGCGATGCGCCGCCGCATCGCCGAGCTGGGGTTGCGGGTCTGGTTGATCGATGCGGCGGCAGTGGCGGAGCGGGCCGGCATGGGGCCCCACATCAACACGGTGATGCAGGCCTGTTTCTTCGCCGTCACCGATGTGCTGCCGCGGGAGCAGGCGCTGGAGCACCTGCGCCGCTCGATCCAGCACCGTTTCGGCCGCCTGGGCGAGGCGGTCGTGGCGGTGAACCTGCGCGCTCTCGACGACAGCCTCGAGCAGTTGCGGCCCCTCGACTGGGCGGGCCTCTCTGCCGCCGATCGGCTCGGCCCTGAGCTGGCCGCCGAGCCGGCCGAGGCCGAGCCGGATCTGGCGGAGCGCCTGCGGACGGCCCCGGCCTTTGTCCGCGACGTGATCGGCCCCCAGCTGCAGCGCCACGGCGATGACCTGCCGGTCAGTGCCCTGCCCTGCGACGGCACCTGGCCGCTGGGCACCGCGAAGTGGGAGAAGCGTGGCATCGCCGCCTCCGTGCCGATCTGGCAGAGCGACCTCTGTGTGCAGTGCGGCCGCTGCGTGCTGGTCTGCCCCCATGCCGCCATCCGCGCCAAGGTGGTGGCCCCGGAAGCCCTGGCGGCGGCGCCCGAAGGCTTCCGGCAGGCCCCCGCCCGCGACCATGCCTTTGCAGGCCAGGCCTTCACCATTCAGGTGGCGGTCGACGACTGCACCGGCTGTGAGCTGTGCGTGGAGGTGTGTCCGGCCCGCGATCGGCGCGACCCGGCCCGCAAGGCGCTGGTGATGGCCCCCCAGCGGCCCCTGCGGCAGGAGGGTCGGCAGCACTGGGCGTACTTCCTGGCCCTGCCGGAGCGCCCCCGGGCCGATCTCCAGCTGCACCGGGTTGGCCAGCAGCAGCTGCAGCAGCCGCTGTTCGAATTCTCCGGCGCCTGCGCCGGCTGCGGTGAAACCCCCTATCTCAAGCTCGCCAGCCAGCTGTTCGGCGATCGGATGCTGATCGCCAATGCCACTGGCTGTTCGTCGATCTACGGCGGCAACCTGCCCACCACCCCCTGGAGCACCAACGGCGAGGGGCGCGGGCCCGCCTGGAGCAATTCGCTGTTCGAGGACAACGCGGAATTCGGCTACGGCATGCGCGTGGCCCTGGATCAGCAGCGGCAGATGGCGCTGGAGTTGCTGGCCCAGCTGGCCCCGCATCTGCCCTGTCCGCTGGTGGAGGCGATCGTCACGGCCGACCAGGGCGATGAGGCCGGAATCCACGAGCAGCGGCAGCGCCTGCGGGAACTGGAGCGGCTGCTGCGGGCGCTGGCGGGGGCCGCCGATCCGGCCTCGCCACCGGCGCGGCTGCTGCAGCTGGCCGAGGTGCTGGTGAAGAAGAGCGTCTGGCTGGTGGGCGGCGATGGCTGGGCCTACGACATCGGCTTCGGTGGCCTCGACCACGTGCTGGCCAGTGGCCGCGATGTCAATGCGCTGGTGCTCGACACCGAGGTGTACTCCAACACCGGCGGCCAGGCCTCGAAGGCCACTCCGTTGGGGGCGGTGGCCAAGTTCGCCACGGCGGGGAAGGCGGCACCGAAGAAGGATCTGGGCTTGATGGCGATGACCTACGGCAGCGTGTATGTGGCCAGCGTGGCGATGGGCGCCAGGGACGAACACACCATCCGGGCCTTTCTGGAGGCGGAGAGCTATCCGGGCCCTTCGTTGATCATTGCCTATGCCCATTGCATCGCCCATGGCATTCCCATGGCCCGGGGCATGGCGCAGCAGCAGGCTGCCGTGGATTCGGGCCGCTGGCTGCTCTACCGCTACGACCCCCGCCGCCGCCAGGCGGGGAAGAATCCGCTGCAGCTCGATTGCGGTGCGCCCCGCCGGCCCCTGGCCGAGGCGATGGCCAGCGAACAGCGCTTCCGCATGCTGGCCCTGAGCGATCCGTCCAGGGCAGGCTTGCTGCAGCACCGGGCCGAAGCCGAGCGGCGTCGCCGCTGGGCCACCTACTGCGCCCTGGCGGCCATCCCCGGCGATGGACCGGCGGCTCCGGCCGAGGCCCCGGCTGTGGCCCCAACTCCGGACGAGCGATGAGCAACCCCGACCTGTCGGTCCGTTACCTGGGGCTGGAGTTGCGCACTCCCCTGGTGGTGGGGGCTGCGGCGCCCCTCAGCCACAACCTGGAGCAGCTGATCGCCCTCGAGGACGCCGGTGCCGCCGCGGTGGTGCTCCACTCCCTGTTCGAGGAGCAGATCGAGCGGGACCAGCTGGCCCTGCACCGGCTGGCGCTGCAGGGGGCCGACAGTTATGGCGAGGCCCTCAGCTATCTGCCGGAGTCCTGTCTGGGCCATGGCGGCCACGGGATCGTCCTGGAGGAGATCCGCCGGGCCCGGGCCCGGCTGACCATGCCCGTGATCGCCAGCCTCAACGGGGTCCGGCCCGGCAACTGGGTGCGGTTCGCCCGCCAGATTCAGGAGGCCGGCGCCGATGCGATCGAGCTGAATATCTATTCCCTGCCCACCGATCCCCGGCTCGGCAGCGAAGCGATCGAAACCCAGATCGAGGAGATCGTCCGTGAAGTGCGCGCTGAAGTGCGCCTGCCCCTGGCGGTGAAGCTGGGGCCGTTCTTCACCAACTTCCGGGCCATGGCAGGCCGGATGGCGGCCGCCGGTGCCGATGGGTTGGTGCTGTTCAACCGCTTTTATCAGCCCGATATCGACATCGAGTCGCTGGAGATCCGGCCCAACCTGCTGCTCAGCACCCCCCATGATCTGCGGCTGCCCCTGCGCTGGATCGCCCTGTTGCATGGCCATCTGCCCCTGGACCTGGCGGCCAGTGGTGGGGTGCACCGCGGCACGGATGTGGTGCGGCTGCTGATGGCGGGAGCCTGTGTCACCCAGGTGGTGGCGGCGCTGCTGCGCCACGGGCCCCAGCGGCTGGAGGGGCTGGAGCGGGAGCTGGCCGTTTGGTTGCGGGAGCATGACTACGCCTCGGCGCGGGAGCTGGTGGGTTGCATGAGCCAGCGGCGCTGCCCCGATCCCGCCGCCTACGAACGGGCCCAGTATCTGCAGGCCATCGAAACCTTCCTGCCGGCTGATGGGGCCGATGCCGTCCCGTGGTGAGGGGGGCGGTTGCTGCGGTGGCGGAGCTCAGCCGGGAGCTGGCCGCCACGGTCAGCCGTCCCTGGACGCTGATGGAGGTCTGTGGCGGCCAGACCCACGCGATCGTGCGCTGGGGCCTCGACCAGCTGTTGCCGCCGGGGTTGCGGCTGATCCACGGCCCCGGCTGCCCGGTCTGCGTCACGCCGGTGGCGGTTCTCGATCGGGCGCTGCAGCTCTCCCGCCGGCCGGAGGTGATCCTCTGCTCCTACGGCGACATGCTGCGGGTGCCGGACGGGGCTGGGGCGGATCTGCTGGGGGCGCGCGCCGCCGGCGCCGATGTGCGCCTGCTCACCTCGCCCCTGCAGGCCCTTGCCCTGGCGCAACAGCATCCGGATCGGCAGGTGGTGTTCCTGGCGGTGGGCTTCGAGACCACAGCGCCGGCCACGGCGCTGCTGGCCCGCCAGGCCCTGGCGGTGGGCTTGCCGAACCTGTCGTTGTTGCCCGCCCATGGGCGGGTGGTGCCCGCCATGGCCCGGCTGCTGGCGGAGCCTGGTTGTGGGGTGCAGGGGTTCCTGGCGGCGGGCCACGTGGCGGCGGTGACGGGCACGGGCGAGCTGGCGGCGCTGGTGGCCGCCAGCGGGCGGCCGGTGGTGGTGGCGGGCTTCGAGCCGGAGCTGCTGATGCGGGCGCTGCTGGTGGCGGTGCGGTTGCTGGAGGCCGGCACTCCGCTGCTGGTCAATGCCTACGGCAGCGTGGTGCGCGAGGGGGGCAATCCCCGGGCCCGGGCCCTGCTGGCGGAGGTGTTCGAGCCGGCGCCGATGACCTGGCGCGGTGTCGGCGCGATCGCCGGCGGCGGCTTCGAGTTCCGAGGCGCCTACCGCCGGCTCGATGCCCGCCACCGCTTCCCTGCTGCCGCCGTCCCAGCTGCTGCTGTCCCCGCTGCCGCCGCCCCCGCCGCGGCCGTCGGGTCGGGCTGCATCAGCGGCCCCATCCTCCAGGGCCAGGCCCTGCCGGCCGATTGCCCCAGCTTCGGCACCGCCTGCACGCCGGAGCAGCCCCTCGGCGCCCCGATGGTGTCGAGTGAGGGGGCCTGTGCTGCCTACCACCGCTACCGGCGATGAGCGGACCCGGAGGCCGGCGCCGATGACCGAGCGGATCCGGCTGGCCCACGGCGGCGGCGGCACGCTGATGCAGCAGCTGATCGACCGGGAGTTGCGCGGTCTCTACCGCGATCCTGCCCAGGTGCTCCACGACGCGGCCCGGCTGGAGCTGGCCCATGGCCGACTGGCCTTCAGCACCGACAGCTACGTGGTGCAGCCGCTGGAGTTTCCCGGTGGCGACATCGGCAGCCTGGCGGTGACGGGCACCGCCAACGATCTGGCCATGGCGGGCGCCCGCCCCCTGCACCTCAGCGTGGCGCTGATCCTGGAGGAGGGCCTGGAGCTGGCGCTGCTGCGGCGGGTGGTGGCCTCGATGGCGGCGGCGGCCCAGCGCTGCGGCATGGCGGTGGTCACGGGCGACACCAAGGTGGTGGAGCGGGGCAAGGGCGACGGCCTGTTCATCAGCACCAGTGGCATCGGCCTGGTGGAAACGCACCAGCCGATCGATCCGCTGGCGATCGAGCCCGGTGACCAGCTGCTGGTGAGCGGCGATCTGGGCCGCCATGGGGTGGCGATCCTGGCGGCGCGCCATGGTCTTGATCTACAGCCACCGCTGGCCAGTGACTGCGCGCCCCTCTGGCCGCTGGTGGAGGGTCTGCTGGAGCGGGGGGTGGTGCCCCACTGTCTCCGGGATCTCACCCGTGGCGGCCTGGCCAGCGCCCTGCACGAACTGGCGACCGCCCGCGGTGTGGAGCTGCTGCTGGAGGAGGCGCCCATTCCCGTGGATGCCGCCGTGGCAAGCACCTGTGCGCTGCTGGGGTTCGATCCGCTGCACCTGGCCAATGAGGGCCGCTGCGTGCTGGTGGTGGCCCCGCGCGATCTGAGTGCCTGCCTGGAGGTGCTGGCGCCGGGCGGTGGCGCCTGGATCGGCGAGGTGGGGTCGGCAAGCGGCGGCCGCGTGCTGCTGCGCACCCCCTTCGGCAGTGAACGGCTGCTGCTGCCCCTCAGCGGGGAACTGCTGCCGCGGATCTGCTGAGTCCTCGATCAGTTGAGTCCGCGATTAGTTGAGTCCGCGATCAGTGGCAGGCCGCAACGGTGGCGTCCGGCCGCTGGCCATCCGGTTACGGTGAGCCCCCGCGGCCACCCGTCCCCACGCAGCCCCGCTGATCGTGCCAGCCCAGCAGCCGATCCGACTCGTCGTTCACGTCGGCCCGCACAAGACCGGCAGCACGAGCGTGCAGCAAGCGCTGGCCGCCGCCCGCGAGTCGCTCGCCGAGCGCGGGGTCTGGTATCCACCGAGCCTGCCGGGAGCGACCTGGCCCATCCAGCATGCCGATGCCTGGCTGCTGCTGCGTCATGGCCGACGGGCCGAGTTCGACCGCTGGCTGGATGACTGCCGGGACCAGGCCCTTGGGCGCGGTTGCGACACGCTGCTGCTGTCGAGTGAGAATTTTCACGCCCCGCGGACCCGCCCTGCGCTGGCCGCGGCCCTGGCCCGCCATCGGCGGATCAACGGCGGCGAGAGCCGCTATGTCTTCGTCCGCCGCGACATCCACGATCTGGCCCGCTCGAGGGCGCTCTCGCACATCGCCGGCGAGACCGGCTTCTACGTCCTCCATCGCTACGAGCTGCGCCCCTGGGCCTGCCAGTTCATCGCCTTGCAGCTGCAGCACCAGCGCTGGTTCAAACGCCGCGGTGGCCGCTTCGTCGACCTCGGCGACGGGCAGCGCCAGGCCCTTGCGGCCCGGGTGCTCGAGGCGGCGACCGACCGCCCCTTCAACGATATCGTCAACGGTGACCAGAACGCCACCGCTGGAAGGATCGTCAACGCCCAGGCGATCCTCAGCTACGGACTCCGCGTGATGCATCACCTCGCCAGCGGCGATGGGGTCAACGTGCCGCGCAGCTTCGCCGCCGCCCGGCTCGTGCTGGGGAAAACGGACGTCGACGACGAAGCTTTCGCTGCCCTCGCCGCCGCGTTCAGTACGGCGGTGTCGCGCGAGGTCGATCTCGGCATCGCCGATTTCGAGCGCCTCGGGCCCGTGGCCAGGGAGTGGCGCATCCGGTTTGCCCGGGATGGCCGCCGGCAGGATTCGGGCCAATGACGGCCAGCCTGGCCGGGACGATCAACGCTGGCGGATCCGCCTGACCCTGCCGCTTCTGCCATCATTCCTGGGGCAACCCTGACGGGCTGCCGGGGAGTGCCGATCCACCGCCGGCCTCCGTCGTTCGATGCCCTGCGCCGCCGATGGCCCGCTATCGCCAGCTCACGCCCGGGGACCATGCCCCCTGGTTTCGGCAGGCCTGCACCTCCAATCCCGATTATCACTTCGACACCGTGGGCGGGCGCTATGTGGTGCTCTGTTTCTTCCTGACTGCTGGCGATTCCCTGGGCCAGGAGATGGTCGCCACGATGGAATCGCTGCACCATCATTTCGACGACAACAAGATCACCTGTTTCGGGATCTCGATCGATCGTCACGACAAAGACGCACTGCGGGTGCATCCCGTCCTGCCCGGCCGTCGCCTTTTCTGGGATTTTGATGGCCGGGTGAGTCGCCTCTACGGCGCCCTGCCTGACGAGCCGCCGCTGCCTGAAGAGGCTTCGCCTCCGGATGAGGCGTTGCCGCCCGGGACGGCGGGCCTCCTTGAGCTCCCCCTGCGGCGCTTCTGGTTGCTCCTCAATCCCAACCTGCAGGTGCGTGCTGTGATTCCCGCCGCCCCTGCCGCCGAGGTTCACCAGCGGCTGGAGGCCCTGCTGGCCGCTCTGCCGCCCCTTGATGCCTATGCCGGTCCGGCCGTGCAGGCGCCGGTGCTGGTGATCGGCGACGTGCTTGAACCGGAGCTGTGCCAGCGCCTGATGGCCCTCTACGAGCGGGAGGGGGGCATTGATTCCGGTTTCATGAGCGAGCGCAACGGCAAGACCGTGGGCCTCTACAACTACGGTCACAAGCGGCGATCGGATCACACCATCGCCGATCCGGAATTGACGGCCCTCCTGCGTCAGCGGGTGGTGCGGCGTGTGCTGCCGCTGATTGAGCGGGCCTACCAGTTCAAGGTGACCCGCATGGAGCGCTACATCGTTGCTTGCTACGACAGCGCCGTGGGGGGGCATTTCCGGCCCCATCGCGATGACACCACCGCGGGCACGGCCCATCGCAAATTCGCGATGTCCCTGAATCTCAACGATGATTACGACGGGGCGGAGATCAGTTTCCCCGAATTCGGACCCCGCACCTATCGGGCACCGGCCGGCGCCGCCGTGGTCTTTTCCGGTTCCCTGCTCCATGCGGTGACACCGGTGACCCGCGGCCGCCGCTACGTGTTCCTGCCTTTCCTCTATGACGATGCGGCCGCCGCCCAGCGGGCTGCCGCCAACGCCACCTTCCTGGATCCCAGCAAGCGCTACGCAGCCACCTGAGCCTGCCCGAGGTGTTGCTGGCGGCTGACCTGACCGCCAGCCCTTGCTCAGGGGCTCTGGTTCAGCCGGGCTTCGCGCAGCAACTGGGAGGGTTTGACCCGGAAGCGTTGTTGAAAATCCACGCTGAAAAGGCTGGTGGAGCGGTAGCCGCAGGCCGCGGCAATGCTCGCCACGGTTGAGCCCTGCGAGGGCGCCTGCAGGCGCTGCCGCGCCAGATCGAGGCGTTGGTTGCGGATCCACTGGCTGGCCGTGCAGCCGAGCCTCTCGCGGAACGCATATTGCAGGCTCCGCCGCGAATAGTGACTGTGTTCGGCCAGCAGGGCAAGATTGAGCGGTTCCTGAAGATGTTTCTTGATGAAGTCGAGGAGTTCGTCGAAACCATCCCGGTGCTGTTCATTCCGGCGTTGCAATCTCTCCAGCGGACTGTTGTCCAACAGGTCGGGAAACATCATCACCGCGAGCAGCCTGTAGATCTGATCATCCAGATTCAGGCGGTTGATCGTGCTCTGGCTGAAACCCACCAGATGTTCTGCCAGTCCGAGCATCTGGCGTAGGGCTGTCTGCAGACAGGGCGTGTGGGGAACACTGCTGGTCGGCAGGACCTGAACGTCCTGGATTCGCTGCTGCCAGTCAGCGGGCGTGAGGCTGTAGCCAGCCATCCGTTTTGCTGTTTCCAGCAGATGCTCCGGATTAACCAGGAACATCACCAGGCTGCAGTGACTGTTTTGCCATTGCCAGTCCCGGGCTGGAGCGATCAGGCAGTCGCCTGATCCGCAGATCCATTGATGGGCATGGGTTCGTAGCAGCACTTTGCCGCCGTAGCCGATCAGGGTGAGCAGGTCGCCGTGGGGGGAAACGATGCCCCTGGCCGGCGGCCAGATGCTGGCGTTGGCCAGGATCCGTCCCAGCTGAAGGCTGTAGGTGTAGTGCTTCCAGGGATCGTGGTTATCGGAGGCGCGCTGCAGGTGCAGCGGGAATGAATTGCTGATCAGGGCCTGACTGATGGCCTCTTCTCGGATCAGTTGGAGATGGGGCTTGAAGGGATTGTGCAGTTCACTGATCAGCGGCAATGTCTGCCGTTGGCTGGACCCTGGCTGAGGTGTATCAGCCACGTTGTTCAGTGATTGAAGTCGCTCAGCGACCTCTCAATGAGATAGGCCGCCAGGTTGGAGAGGGATCTGCCCTCTTCGTCACTTTGTCGGATCAGGGCCTCATGGGTGCTGAAGGAGACCGTGATGGTGATGCGCATGGGTTTACGCATGGAGGCTGGATAGGCGAGCGAAGGCTTCAATGAGATCACAGCTTTTCCAAGCAAAGTCAATCACGCTGACCCTGCCTGCAGCTTGCCTGCGCCGTAATAGGACAGGCAAGCTGCACTTTTAAGAAAAGATTGCACCTGGGAAGCTCCGATCTGGCAGTTCAGCTCGGGCTGGGGCTGTCGCCTCGGGCCGCTCTCGGTTTCGGCTCAGTCGCTGGGATCGAGGCCCAGCCCCTGCTCCCCCAGGCTCAGCTGCCAGGTCTCCAGGCCGCAGGCTGCCGGCCGGCTGAGGTCGCCATCGCTGCGGGTGTCGAACACCCAGCCCGGGTCGTGCATGCTGGCGGCCAGGGCCCGCCAGGTCATGGCGTGATCCTGTTTCCAGCCCGGCAGCAACAGGGCCGCATCCGCCAGCCGGAAGGCGCTGGCAATATCGCTCTCCAGCTCGAAGCGGCCCGACAGGCGCTGCGGAGCCGGTTCGCTGGCCAGCAGGCCCCCCATGGCGATCCGGTTGCGTGGCCGGTCCAGGATCACTAGCCGTGCCCCTTCCTGCAGCAGGCAGCGGCAGATCTCCTGGCCGGGTGCCCGCTGCCATGTCTGACGCTTCTGGCCGTCATCCAGGCCGAGCACGACAATTCGGCGATGGGCGATCGAGGCTTCGCTGGTGCTCATGAGCTGGGCCCGGATGAAGCGCGCGGCGTGCTGTTCCTGGAGCTCCATGGCGTTCATCTTGAAGTTCCTGGGAGGCTATGGATCCACCTTTGATCTGGTGGGTTGTGTTGGTGATCTGCCGCATCATTGCGGTGTCAGTTGATGGCGTAATTTGTGTAGTGCCTGGCGTTCCTGCTTCTCGACGTGGTAATTACTCAGGCCAATCCGTCGGGCTGTTTCGCTGATCGAGGTGGGGTTCTCATCCAGGTATCTCAACGCGATGATCTGACGTTGTTTTGGTGTGAGGCTGGCCAGTTGCCGATGCAGCCAGTTGTAATCTTCTTCGGGTGTGGGCACCGTTCCATCGCTGATGCACTCCAGCCGTGAGCTGTTGATTTCGCCGCCGGGATGGGGTTGATCCAGGGGCACCACCTGAAGGCGATGTCGCAGTTGCAGGGCGCGGTTGATGCGTTGCGCCGATTCCCCCAGAGCATCCGAGAGGGCCGCTGAGCTCAGCGGCTGGGTGGATTGCAGCTGCAGGCTGCGGGCCTTCTCCGCCAGCTCCTGGATCTGGCCCGGCAGGCGGATCATCGGTGCCTGCTCCTGCAGATAACGCTGAATGCCCTGGTTGATCCACCAGTAGCCGTAGGTCGAGAAGCGATAGCCCCGCGTCGGGTCAAAGCGTTCCACCGCCTGAATCAGGCCGATGTTGCCGGCCTGCACCAGATCCATGGTGTCCACCCCCAGGGCGATGCCTCGGTGCCGCTGGCGCAGGGAGATGCTCACCACCAGCCGCAGGTTGCCCGACACCATCCGCGCCAGGGCCCGGCGTCCACGACGGATCTGCGGGGCTGTCGGCTCTGCGGCGGTGCGCCAGTTCTGCACCAGGGTGCCAAGGTGCAACTCCTCTGCTGGCGTGAGCAGGGGCTGGCCGCGGATGGAGCGCAGGTAGGAGTCGAATGAGCCGTTCATTGACGGGTGACGATGGCGAGCGGATTGTCACTTCCGTTGATCGCAACCATGGCATCTCAACCCTGATTGACATCTCAACAGCAGCAGCCTGCAGCAGGGCTGAAGGAGGGGCGCTTCAGTGCGGCATTGATCAATCTGCTTCGCTGCTGATTCAACGTATCCAGCCTTGCTGATTGGCTTCATTCAGTGATGATCCGCAGCCTGACTCAGATGTGCAGCAAAGCTGGTCACCCACGCATCTTTCCATAGACTTCTGGTGCATCGAAGTGTCGGTGCGGCCATGCCTTGACTGCTGAGGTGTGTTTGTTCAGTTCTTTTTCCGATCACCCATACTCTCATCATGAACGACCGGATCCGTGTGCTGCAGCGTCAGCCCCGCAGGGTTTCCATCACGCTCAGCTATCAGGTTCATGAAGCCCTGCTCACCCGATCCGAAGAGGAGGGGCGCTCATTGTCGAATCTCTGTGCCTTCCTGCTGGAGGATTCCCTCAGGGAACCAGGTCGTTTGATCGTCGACAGCGGTTCATCAAATCATGTCAATGCGCCCCGATTCGACGCCCAGCACAGTCGTTTCGATGGCCATGCCGCCGTGGTGCGCGATGGACGTGGGCGTCCGGGCTCCCACCACTGATTCCCCAGACCTGACACGAGTTCGCCGATCACCTGCCTCCGGTTGCATGGTGATCGGTTTTTTTGTTGCTGATCTGTCTGCTGATTGGCCTGGGAGGCAGCACAGACCATTCCCTGGGCAGGCCTTGTGGCTAATGCCCGTCTGTTTTCTGCAGTCCTGTTGGTGCGGGAGTTTGCAGGCCGCCGTCGCATCAGCGCTGCCGCATCCTCGCTTCAGCCCCCTACGGCAAGGGAATCGCTCCCTACAAACAGATGGGGCCCATTAACCCCATTCAATCCATTGGAGAAATTCCATGACCCGTTTTGAACTGCTCGCAGATGAGTCTGCCGAAACCATCAACGGTGGCCTCGACATCACCTTGATCAGCAAGAAGTATGCCAAGGGCGAACTTCGTCAATTCGCTCTGAACAGCAGCGTGAACCTGGGTGATGGCTCTGCTAATAGCAACCAGAGCCAATACGGCAAAGTGGTTATTTTCGGTTGATCACCGGAATAGTTGACTCTAATTGAGACCATAAATCTAATCATGACCGATCTCTGATCGGGTCTGATTGGATCTGTGTTGGGCCGGGAATGGTCTTCCCGTTTCCCGGCTTTTTCCGGGATACATTGATCGAGAGCGTCGTCTGGTCGTTGCTCTCGATCTGGCAAATTTTTTCTGCTCTCTTCTGGAATCACGTTATGAACTTTCTGAACGACTCGCAGGCTGAATGCATCAATGGTGGTGGCAGGATGCCTCTTGTGAGCCTTCCTCCGATCAGCATTACCGTGGCACCTGTTGTCGCCGTCCTTCCCCAGACGGCCGTGTCCGTTGACACCGCAGTCCTTGGTGGTCGGATCTTCAGCGAACAGAATCAGTTTGCCGGAATCGGCATCATCAGACGCTGATTGGCATACCAGTAGTGATGATGCCATTCCCCCTGTCCTGGATGTCCCGCCGTTTTGCCTCCCTCGGTGCGGGCTGGCGCCAGCCCCCATGTGTGCGTCAGTTCAGTGAAGAGGATTGCGGAGCGGCCTGTATGGCCACGGTCTGCCTGAGCCGTGGTCAGCGCCTGCCGCTGGCCCTGGTTCGCCAGCGAGTGGGCACCACGGCCCAGGGCACATCACTGCTTGGTTTAAAGCGCGGTGCTGAAAGCCTCGGCTTTCATGCCCGCGCCGCCAAGGCGGATGCCTCGTTTCTCGATCACATCGAGCAGGTGCCCCTGCCGGTGGTCTGCCATTGGCGCGGCAATCACTGGGTGGTGCTCCACGGCCGCCGTGGCCATGATCTGATTGTTGCCGATCCGGCCATCGGCATCCGTCGCCTCGATGCAGCCGCTTTCCAGGCCGGCTGGCAGGACGGCGTGCTGCTGCTGCTGGAACCTGATCCGCTTCGCTTCCCGGTGGATCTGGCCGAGGCCCAGGGGGGCAGCCCGGCTGCTGGTCTGATGAACTTCGGCAGGTATGTCCTGCCTTTCCGTACGCTGCTGATCAAGGCATTCGCGCTCAATCTGTTGATTGGAGTGCTCGCCCTGTCGATGCCACTGCTGATGCAGGTGCTCACGGATGATGTGCTTGTGCGGGGTGATTCCCAGATGCTGCTCAGCCTCTCGGTGGGCATCATGCTGATGTATTTCTTCCGAAGTCTGATTGAACTGCTGCAGGGCACGCTGGTCAGTCACTTCGGCCAGAAGGTTCAGTTGCAGATGATCCTCCACTACGGCCAGCACCTGCTGCGATTGCCCCTCAGTTATTTCGAAGGTCATCGCAGTGGGGAGGTGGTCAGCCGGCTTGGCGATATTCAGCAATTAAACCAGTTGGTGGGCCAGCTGGTGCTGGGCCTGCCGGGTCAGCTTTGCATTGCCCTGGTGTCACTGGTGGTGATGTGGGGCTACAGCAGTTCCCTGGCCGTTGCCGCCCTGGCCGGCTATGTGATCGTGATCGGCTGCCAGCTGGCCGTGCTGCCCACCCTGCACCGCCGGACCCAGAGCCTGATGGTGCAGTCGTCGGCGAACCAGGGCTTTTTGGTGGAGATTTTCCGGGCCGCCACCCTGCTCAAGACCACCGATGCCACCGCCCAGGCCTGGCAGGAATTCCAGCGTGATTTCGGCCGGCTCGCCCACATGTCCTGGGGGGTGGGGCTGCTGGATCTGCGCTTGAGCACGATCACCGGATTGCTCGGCGGACTCACCAGCATCGCCCTGCTCTGGTATGGCAGTTCCTTCGTGCTTGCCCAGCAGTTGACCATCGGTCAGTTGCTGGCTTTCAACGGTATGGGCGCCAACGTGATTGCCTTCCTCGGGGCCCTTGGCGGTCTGAGCCAGGAAATGATCACCTCACGGGTTGTGATGAGCCGCCTCAATGAGGCCCTGCACCACCCGGTGGAATCCGCCACCGCCACCGGCCGGCAGGATGGCACGATTTCAGCCTCCGCCGACATCCTGTGCCGTGATGTGAGTTTCCATCACCCTGGTCGGATGCCGCTGTTGAAGCATCTCAATCTTCGTATTCCCGGTGGCATGACCACGGCCTTGATTGGGGAATCGGGTTGCGGCAAGAGCACCCTCAGCAAGTTGATCGCCGGCTTGCATCCCCTGCAGCATGGCTCCATCCATTACGGATCATTCAGCTCCAGAGATCTGTCGCTGGACAGCCTTCGCCGCCAGGTGGTGCTCCTGCCCCAGGAGGATTCCTTCCTGAATCGATCGATCGTCGACAACTTTCTTTTTGCCTATCCCTGGCTCACATTTGACGCCATTGTCTCATTGTGTCACCTCACTCTTGCGGATGATTTCATTCGTGACCTTCCCCATGGTTACGGCACCGTTCTTGGTGAATTTGGAGCCAATCTTTCCGGTGGTCAGCGGCAGCGACTTGCCCTGGCCAGGGCCCTGGCCAGCGATCCGGCTGTGCTGCTGCTCGATGAATCCACATCGGCCCTGGATCCCGTGCTGGAAAACCGGTTGATGGATCGTCTGCTGCAGCACCGCCATGGCAAGACAACCGTGCTGATCAGCCATCGCCCCACCGTGATTCTGCGGGCCGATTGGATCGTTTATCTCGAGCACGGATCCGTGCGCGAGCAGGACCATCCCCGCCATCTTCAGGACCACCTTCAGGTTGCCCCTTTTCTCCACGCCGCATGATGGATCACCCCAGCTCCGGCCAGCAGGCGATCATTCCCTCGGCGCCGTCTTCCCCGGTCATCGCTGGTCGGCCGGCCCACGCCGACGACGCGGTTCCGCTGCCCCTGGATGATCAATGCAGTGAATTCCTGCCGGATCCAGGACCCTGGGCCTCCCACCTGGGCAGGGCCCTGATGGTGGCTGTGGTGGCCGGTGGGGTGGCGCTGGTCTTCTGGCCCCTGCAGGAAACGGTGCGGGCCGCCGGCAGCCTGCGCCCCACGGGTGAAAACACCCTGATTCAGAGTGAGATGGGCGGCACGGTGTTGTCGGTGCAGTTCCGCCCCAATCAGTCGGTGCGGGCCGGTGCGGTGCTGGCCCTGCTCGACACGGCCCCCCTGCGTCAGGAGCGCCAGCAGCTTCTCAATGAACTTTCAGCCCTCAATCGCCAGGCCGGCCTGGCTCGCCAGCAGCAGCAATCCCTGCAGGCCCAGGCCGATTCCCTCCACTCCCTCACCGCTGCCCTGACCGAATCCTCCCGCCGCCAGGTGGATCAGGTCCGAGCCTCGCTGGGGTTTGATCGCAGTGAACTCGAGCGCTACCGCAGTCTGCTCGCCAGTGGGGCGGTGGCCCGCAATCTGGTGGAGGAAAAGCTGGCCCGTTCGCGTGTCAGTGAGGCGGAACTGCTCAAGGCGGAGCAGGGCGTGGCAGAGCAGCAGGCCCGGGGCTGGAATGAACTGGCCCGGCTCCGCCAGAACGCCAGCCAGGCGCGCTCGGCGGCTGATGACCTCAGCAAGCAGGTGTTCCAGCGGCAGGTGAGGCTGCAGCAGCTGGAGCGGGCGATCAGCCGCAGCGTGCTGCGGGCGCCCCTGGCCGGCTCGGTGGTCAGCACCGCCCTCCACCACCCGGGCCAGGTGCTGCGGGCCGGTGAGGTGGTGGCCACCCTCGCCCCCCTCAACCAGCAGCTCGAGGTGAAGCTGCAGGTGCCGTCCCGGGATATCAGCCAATTGCGCCCGGGCCAGCAGGCCACGCTGCGGGTGTCCGCCTGTCCCACCCCGGAGTACGGCGTGCTGCCGGCACGCTTGCAAAGTCTGTCCGCCGACACCCTGCCGGGGGCGGGATCGGCCAGGGACGGCGGCTACCAGGCCCTGCTCCAGCCGGAGCGCCGCGCCCTGCAGGGCCGCCAGGGTCAGTGTCTGTTGCGCCAGGGCATGGATGTGGTGGGCGACATCGTCACCCGCCGCACCACCGTGCTGGCCTTCCTGCTCAACAAACTCCACCTCGATGCGATCTGGTGAGCAGGGATCATCCGCCTCAGCCTTGTGATCGTCTGAGTCGTCTCAGCGCCCCTGCCTGTTGTCTGTCCCTGATGCACGTCCGTGGAACCTGATCGTTGCCGCCCCTCCAGCCTGGAGGCCTGGTTGCTGGTCGCCGTCATGGCAACGGCCCAGGGCCTGAGCCTGCGGCCTGTTCAGTCGGCCCTTGATGAGCTCGGCGGCATCGCCAGTGCCCGCTCGCTGGGCAGGGCAGTTGATTGTTGCAGCAACTTCACCAGCTGGCTCAGGGTCAGGGGCGCGGAGGACCGGCGGCCCGCAGCGGCGCTCAGCGGTGCGGCCAGGGTGATCGAGGCAGGCTCCCGCAGCCGCAGGGACATCAGGGCCGCCCGGATCACCAGGCCGCTGCCGATGCACTCATCCACCACGATCAGGTGGCGGCCTGAAGGCTGACAGGGGTTGCGGCGCAGCAACTGCCGCTGCTGCCGGTGCATCGCCTCGTAGAGGTGGGCGATCTCCTGTTGCAGGTCCGCCAGGGCCAGGTCGTGGCGGCGCAGCTGGTCGTGGTTCCACAGTTCCACCCCGCCGGGGGCGAGGCAGCCGACCGTGCGTCGTTGTCCGCGCAGCCGCACCCTCTGCACGCTCCAGGCCAGCAGTGGCAGATCAAGGCTCCGGGCCAGGCTGGCGGCCTGGGCCAAGCCGGGCCCACTGAGGCCGAGCACACAGCTGTGGTGATTTTGCCCCTGGAAGGATTGGAGATCATGGCCTGATCCTGCCCCTACCTTGTAGGAATCAGACCATGAATTGCTGGCGGGAACTGTCGCTTCCACTGGGCTGTCGGTTGTGCTGTCGTTCTCTCGGCAAAGCGTGGGCAGCGGCCGCCTCCCTTGCCAGACTCTGCAACGGAATCAGGGCGTATCCGCTCCGCAGCTGCTGCATCGTTTCCAGGTTGAACTGGGGGGCTTCAGCCTGAATTCGCCCCTCGCCGAAGGCCCCGATGCTGAAACAGACCATCCCCTGCTGGGCGCTGCTGCTGAGCCTGCCACTGCTGGTGCCGTCCCTTGCCCAGGCCGGAGGACTGGAGGGGCGGATTGACTCCCGCATCGTCGGTAATACCAGCACGGAAAACATCACCAACGGCTATCGCAACATCAACCTGATCAAGGAATCGCGCTCCAGCTGGGCTGGCGAGAGTCTCACTTCCCAGACCACCTCGAACATGACCCTTCAGCTGGATGGCCTGCTGACCTCCTCGCTCTCGCGCATCGAAGAAAGTCAGAGCGAAGCGCTTCAGCCCGGTGGTGCTGAGCAGGTCTCCGGCATGGCGAGTGGATTGGTGCGCGAGTTGGTCCGTATGGAGAATCCCGTGATCAACATTGCCACCTCCACCGGCACCAGCCAGAGCCGGATCACCGCCAGCGGCACGGATTACTCCTGGATGAACGCCCATCTGGTTGACAGCTTCAACTCCAGCTCGAGCTCAAGTGCGTTTGGTGGGGAATCATCCACATTCGGACAGACGTTCTGAGGGTTGGTGCTGCCCGTCCTGAAGGGCAATGTTGTCATCGCCGAAGCTCCGCTTGCCTTCTCCAAATGTTGAGACTGCTGTCCCTTCTGTTCTGCGGGCTGCTGCTGCTGCCACCCTGCCGGGGCCAGGAGATGATGAATGGATCCAACAGTGGTGCCAGGTCTGACGCCACGGCGATGGGGTCATCGTCGAATCAACAATCCAATGCCTCGGCCAGCAATTCCTTCGGGGGCAATAACAACTCTTACCAGTACAACACGGAATTCGGCAGGGCTTCTGAATACACGTTCAGTGCCCGCCAGTTGCGCTGTGAAGGCCCCCGTGCCTTCGTGGGTGTCTGGGCCGATCCCCAGGCCGACTACTGGTACAACGGCAATCCCTACGGCGTCAATTCCTGGGAGATGCGCGGCGGTGCCGGCGTCACGGTGCCCTTCGGCACCCTCAACGAAACCTGTAAGCAGATGAGTCGTCGCCTGGAGCAGCAGCTCAATTTCGACACCTCCGTGGGCATCGTGCGGGCCTGTGCCGGTCTGCGGCGCAGCGGTGTCGTCGTTAACGAGCAACTGCTCAAAGCCTTTCCTGATCTGGTGGCCTGCCGCCAGGTGGTTTTCGGGCCCGTGAGCAGCCAGCCTGATACATCTCCGCTGGCAACACCACCATGAATAGGGATGGCATCACCGCCTTAGTCAGGGTTTAACGGCGCCGGCCTTCTCGCAACTCGCGTTCTTTTCCAGCTTTGAGCCTGTTTTGGTGCGGGAGCGGCACATGTACACCACTTTCTTGTCGGCTTTCTCCACCTTCTGCCAGTAAAAGCCCTTCTTCTCCTTGCCGTCGGCCAGCACCTTGGCCTCGGCGCTGAGGGGACCAAGGCCGAAGGGTTGCAGGGCCGCGGGCCCCGCACCGAGCAGCGTGAGCGCCCCGCCGCCACCGACCAGCAGCGCCATCACCAGGCCCGGGATCCGCCGGGCCGGGCTGCTTGCCTGCTTCTGGGTTGCCGTCGCCTGCTGCCGTGGTTCCATGGGCACCCCAATCCGACCCCTTAACTAGCCCGGGGAGAGCAGCTCGGCAAGCATCGCTGGTCCGCTTTGAGGCATGGCTTCAAGGCATCGCGGCAAGGTTTTGCTGCGGGTCGTTGTTGGGGGGGGCTGCGGTGTGTTGATGCGAGCTGTTGCCGGCAGCATCGGCGGCGGGCCGCTGCCCTGAGGTTTCGCTTTGGGCGCCGCTGTTTTCAGCCTTGCTGGGCGTGTTGATAATCGGAACAAGCTCCTCCACGCTCTCCATGGTCCGACCTTCTGCCGCTTCTCTTGCCCTGCAGCAGCCTGCCGCCGGGCTCGCGCTTGCGTCCCTGACGGCGGCGGCAGCCGTTGTGCTGGTGCTTCAGGGCCAGGCCCAGGCCGCGCCGATCTGCAGTTTTCTGGCGCCGATCGGGGGCAACGGGACGTCAGCCATCGTGACCAAGCGCGTCGGGGCCGGTGCCTTGATCGGCCAGACCAACTGGAACACCGACTTCATCGTTGATCGCCCCTATCGCAGTTACAAGTTCTTCTTCACCGCCAATTCCGCCGATGCGGCGGCGAAGTATCCCGTCACTGGCTTTATGAAATTCAGTGATGGCAGCAATCTGCAGGTGTTCAACGAGCTCATCAATCCCCCGATCGGCACCGGCAAGATGTACGGACCGTTCCCCGCGGTGGCTGGCAAGCAGGCCTCCCAGATGAATTTCAAGGTGGGCGCCAGCAAGGATCCGGGGGCCCTGGGCTTCAGCTACAGGATTTCGGTGCAGGGTTGCAGCTGATCCCGCTGCCCGTCAGTCGCCCTGCTCCGGGTTCGCCAGCGGCTGACGGGCCTGCTCAAGGATCCGCAGCACGGCCCGATCGTCGGGCTGATCAAACACGGCGTACCACTCCCCCACGGCCCCCAGGGGGTGGACCAGCGCCAGCACCTCCAGCCGCTCGACCAGGGGTCTGAGGTCCGTCAGCAGCTGCCGGTCGAGCACCGGCACCGCCAGACAGAGGGAGGCCGGAGCGTGCTCCCGCAGGGAAATCAAGGCGGCCCGCACGGTCAGGCCGGTGGCGACGCCGTCATCGATCACCACCAGTTGCCGGCCCTGCAGCTGCCGGCCATCCGGATCGGCGAACAGCTGCTGGCGCCGGCTCAGCTCCCGCTCCTGGGCGATCAGCAGCTCCCGCTCCTGGCGTGGATCGAGCCCGGCGGCCCGGCGGGCCTGGGCGTCCCACAGCTCCACGCCGCCCGGGGCCACCGCGCCAATGGCGTACTCGGGGTTGAGGGGATGGCCCAGCTTGCGCACCGACCAGGTGACCAGGGGCAGCTGCAGTTGCCGTGCCACCACTGCCGCCACCGGAATGCCGCCGCGCGGCAGGGCCACCAGGGTGACCGCATCGGCCCTGCCGTGCAGGTCAGCGAGGCGGTCCGCCAGGGCCTCCCCCGCGCTGGCCCGGTCGCTCCAGAGGGGTCTGTTGAGTTCCATGGTCTGCTGACGGCCCGGCCCCGACCTGGTCATCATGGAGTGGGTCAGCCGCGTCGTTTCCATGGTCCAGCCGCCATCGGACCCGTTCTCCCAGGATTCAGGCCCGTCTCCGCCAGGCCCATCCCAGCCTGTCCCTTCCCGGGGCTGGCCGTTGCCTGTGAAGGTGCTGCTGGCCGTGCTGGTGCTGGCCTTCGTCTGGTCGCCGTTCCTGGCGATGCTCTACCGCCTCTCCAGGCCGAATCCCTCCCTGGCTCCCACCGCCATTCCCGGCTCCGGCACCCCATCGCTGCCGGCTCCTGCAGTCAGCTCTCCGGAAGGGGGGGGGGCGAAGAGCGCGTTGCCAGCCCCAGCTCCCAACCCTTGACGATCCGGTAAACGGTCGGCACGACGAAGAGGCTGAGCACCGTGGCCACCAGCTGACCGCTGAAGACCACGGTGCCGATGCTCATTCGGCTGGCGGCGCCGCTGCCGCTGGGAAACAGCAGCGGCAGGCAACCTGCCATCGAGGAGATCACCGTCAGCAGGATCGGCCGCAGCCTAGCCACCGCCGCCCCATGGATCGCCTCGTCGAGGGGCATGCCCCGCTTCAGTCGCTGGTTGGCGAACTCGACGATCAGGATGCCGTTCTTCGCCGCCAGGCTGGCCAGCACCAGCAGCCCCATCTGGCCGTAGACATCCAGGGGCAGGCCGCGCAGGATCAGGCCCGTGATGGCCCCCAGCATGGCCAGGGGCACCGTGATCAGGATGATCAGCGGGTCGGCGAAGTTTTCGTAGAGCGCCGCCAGCACCAGGCCCATCACCAGAATGCCCAGGGCGAACACCCGGACATTGCCGCCGCCGGAGCGGGCCTCCTCCCGGGCCAGGCCCGCCCATTCCAGGCCCACCGTGGCGCTGCCCCGCCGTTGCTGCACCGCCTCCAGCAGGGCCATGGCCTGGCCGCTGCTCACGCCCCTGGCCGGCAGGGCCCGGATGCTGATCGAGCGCACCAGTCCTGTGTGGTTGATGGTGGTGGGGCCGCCCCCCTGGCTGAGCGTCACCAGTTCCTGCACCGGAATCAGCTTGCCGTCGCGGTTGCGGACCTGCAGGGCCAGCACGTCCTCCGGGCTGCTGCGGTTGGCCGCATCGAGCTGCACGATCACCTTGCGCACCTGGTCGGCTTCGAAGCTGTCATTGACGTAATCGCTGCCGAGGCTGGCGCCGAGGGTGTCGACGAGGGTGGACAGGTCGACGCCGAGGGCGGCCATGCGCAGGCGGTCGGCCACCAGCTCCAGGCGCGGGGCGCTGCTGCTGAAGCGGGTGGAGACCCGCTCAAAGGCCGGCCGGCCCTGCAGCTCCTCGGCCTGGGCGGCGGCGATGAAGGCCCGTGCCTCCTGTTCAAAAGCCGTCAGGCTCAGCTGGCCGGCGCTGTTGTCGAGCAGTTCGAGTTCCAGGCCCCCTTCGCTGCTGAAGCCGCGCACACTCGGGGCCTCGCTGAGCTGCACCACGGCGCCGCGGATGCGCCGTTTCAGCTGCCGGCCGATGCGCTCGGCCACGGCCGCACTGCTCTGGTCCGGCCCCTGGCGCCCGGCGATCGGCCGCAGGCGCAGGAAGAACTGGCCCTTGTTGGCGGTGCTGTCACCGAAGGAGCGGCCGGCGTAGAAGTTGGCGTTGGCGATCAGGGGCTCCCGGAGCGCCACCCGGCGCACCTGCTCCAGCACCTGCTGGGTCTGGCCGAGGGCCATGCCATCGGGGAGCATCACCACCCCCCGCAGCTGGCCGGTGTCCTCCTGGGGGATGAAGGCGGTGGGCCGGCTGCTGATCGCGGCGGCGGTGACCAGCAGGCCGGCCAGCAGCAGGGCCACCACCAGCCGGCGGCGCCCCAGCACGGCCCCGAGCGCCCTGTCGTATGGGATCTCACAGGCCTCGAGAGCCCGACGGGGTGGATCGAGCCAACGCTGTAGCCAGCCCGCTTGTCGGGGTTGGCTGGTGAGCAGCCGGCTGGCCACCATCGGCGTGAAGGTAAGGGCATTGACCGTCGAGAAGACGATGGCGCTGCTGATCGCGACCGCGATCGGGCCATAGAGCCGGCCGACGCTGCCCTGGAGGCTGAGCACCGGGATGAACACCACCACCAGTACGAGGGAGGTGGCCACCACCGCACCCCCCAGTTCGGCCATCGCCTCGCGGGCCGCCTGCAGGGCTGGGGTGCCCTGCTCCAGGCGCCGGCCGATGTCCTCGCTGACGACGATGGCGTCGTCCACCACCAAACCGGAGGCCAGCACCATGCCGAACAGGGTGAGGGTGTTGATCGAATTGCCGCTCAGCCAGAGCACGCTCAGGGAACCCACCAGTGAGACGGGTACGGCGGCGGCGGTGATCAGGGCCAGGCGGCTGTTGCCCAGGCCCAGCATCAACACCACGAACACCAGCAGCACCGCGTCCCGCAGGGCCTCGATCGCCCCGTCGATGCTGCTGCGCACCGTCTCGGCCTCATCGACGATCACCTCCATCGCCACGCCTGGGGGGTAGAGGGGCTCCAGCTCGGCCAAGGCTTTCTCCACGCCATGCCTCACCTCCAGGGCATTGCTGCCATCGCGCTGGTAGATGCCCATCGACACCGCCAGGTCCCCCTGGAGGTTGGTGGCGATCGTGTCGTAGCTCTCGCTGCCGAGGCTGACCCGGCCCACGTCCCGCAGCAGGGTCACCCCACCGCCGCTGCGGGCCACCACCAGCTGTTCGAATTCCTCAGCCGACCGCAGCCTTCCCTCCATCCGCAGCGGCAGGTTGAGCAGCTGACCGGCAACGGTGGGGGCCTCGCCGATCTGGCCGAGGGTGGCCAGCACGTTCTGTTGTTGCAGGGCCTGGCGCACCTCCAGGATGGTGAGGTTGCGCTGCTCGAGGCGGTCGGGATCCAGCCAGAGCCGGAAGGCCAGGCGGCTGCCGCCGAATAGGCTGACATCGCCGACCCCGGCGACCCGCCGCAGGCGTTCTTTGACCACCTGGTCGACCCAGCCCGTCAGGAAGGTGTCGTTGTAGAGGCGGCGATCGGCACTGAAGCTCAGCACCATCAGCAGGTCATCGGAGCTGCGCCGCACCTGCACGCCGAAGCGCGTGACCTGGGCCGGCAGCTGGCGGGCCACCACGGCCGCTTCGTTCTGCGTGTTGATCTGATTCAGCTCGGGGCTACCCCCCTCGAAGCCGAGGGTGATGCTGCTGCCGTTGGCAGCACTGCTGGAGCGGATCGTTTCCAGCCGCTCCAGGCCGTTGAGCTGTTTTTCCAGCAGGGCTGTCACCCCCTGTTCCACCACTTCCGGTCCCGCCCCCGGGTAGCTGGCCCGCACGGTGACCCGGCCGGGGGCGATCGGCGGCAGATTCTCCACCTGCAGCAAGGGCAGGCTGATCAAGCCGACCAGCAGGATCAACAGGCTGATCACCAGGGTGAGGACCGGCCTGCGCAGAAATGGATCGGAGATCGATTTCACAGACCCGTCCAGAAATCCCTGTTATTTCCGTGTCAGGCGAGATCGCGCTTGAGGACCACGTAGAGGTAATCGGGTGATTTGTAACGGCTCGGCAGACAGATATGAAGTTGTTCGAGGCGACTCCAGCAGACCGTGCGCTGAATTGCTTCCCGACTTCGGCCTTCCTTAAGCAGCAGGCGCATAGCCTTGCAATAGAGAGAATACTTAGCCTCAAGCTCCCCGATCGAGGGGGGCTGACCCTGGACCTCAGGCATCGGTGTCAGGCATTGTGACGGTGGTGCCCGGGAGTAGCGGGGGCACAGGTCCCACTTTAAACCTGTCCAGGTTCAGCCGTGGCCGAGCAGCACCGCCTGCTCCAGGCTGAGGCGCCCGGCCGCCAGCAACACCGCCGTGATCCTGGCGATATCGAGGACCGCATGGCAGCGATAGCCGGCCTGCTCCAGGCGTCGGCGGGCGCTGCGGTCGGTGCTGCCACCGTGGTCGATGAACACCACCACGTCACGCACCATCAGGCCGGAACTGGTCAGCTTGCCGATGCCGTCAAGCACGCTGCCGCCACTGATGAGGATGTCGTCGATGACGACCACCTGTTCGCCCTCTTCGAAATCACCTTCGATCAGCCGCCGGGCGCCATGGGCTTTCACTTCTTTGCGGGGATAGATCAGGGGTTTATGCAGTTGCAGCGAGAGTCCGGTGGCCGTGGGCAGGGCACCATAGGGAATGCCGGCAATTCGATCAAAAATCAGCCCCTCAAGCTGGCCTGAGTAGGCATGCAGAACCCGGTGAAAAAGATTGGGATCTGAAATAATCTGCCTGAGGTCGATGTAGTAGTTGAACACGGCGCCTGAGGCCTGCACGTAGTCGCCGAACAGCAGGCAGCCGATGTCAAAGAGATCGATGATCAGGCTGGTGAGCGCTTCCTCCTCAGCGGCAAAGCCGCCCAGCTGCAGGGAAGCGGTTGCCGGGGCGGCACCGGCGTCCTGGGCACTGGCGCCGTCAAGGCCGGAATCCGGCAGCCAGAGGCTGCAGCTGGCGCCATCCCCCTCGCCCTGGTTGGCCAGCCACTGCCGGCGACGGGCTTCGATCCGCTCGCGCAGCTGACCGGCCCGCTCGGCCATGTCGTCCTCCACCAGCAGGTTCTGGGGCAGGGGCAGCAGCAGCCCGTCGGCGCTGGGGCTCAGGCCGGCCTCCAGCAACGCGTCGAGCCGGTCCTCCTCGGCCCAGAGGCTGCGCAGGATCAGGAAGCGCTCCGGGGCCTGGCGGCGCACCCGGGCCAGGATCGCCGGATCGCTGGTGCCCACCTCGAGGAGCAGCTGTTCGGGGGTACCCCAGAGCTGGCATTCGCGCACGATGCGCAGAAACAGCGGATCGTCCTCATCGGGATGGTGCTGCACCACCCGCGAGGCGGGGTTGGAGCTGTGGCAGGTCACTACTACCGCCTTGTCCGGGTAGAGCAGGAACGGGGCGGCGATGTCCTGCCCCGGCAGGGGCGAGAGGGTGACCGCATCCGCGCCGAGTTCGCGGAACAGGTAGTGGGCCAGGGCGGAGGAGCTGTTGAGGTCGCCGTGCTTGGTGTCGACGATCAGGGGGATGTCCAGCGGCACCAGTTCGCGCACCTCCCGCAGCAGCTCCAGGCCCACCGGGCCGAGCGCCTGGTAGAAACCTAGGCTCGGTTTGTAGGCGCAGACGTGGGGGGCCGTGGCTTCGATCACGGCCTTGATCCAGTGGCGCGCCTGGGAGAGGAAGGAGCGGCCCGCCATGCCGCGCCGGAATGCCCAGCTCTGCAGCATTTCCGGGTTGGGGTCGAGCCCGGCCACCAGCAGCGACTGGCGCTGGGCGATGGCGTCGGTGAGCTGGACGAAGAAGCCCATCGCGCGGCTGGAGGACCCGACGGTGCTAGGTCGGCCGGGGGGGTGGAGGTGAGCAGACGACACAGCTCTTATTGAATCTTTCCCGGCCAGGGCCGGGATCTCAGGCCGCCACCACCTTCGGGTAGTCGGCCTGCCAGTGGCAGGCCGCCAGGCGGCGACGGGCTTCGTCGGCGTTGCTGGCCAGGCTGGCCTGGCCAGCCTGCACCGCCGCCAGGGCCACCGCTTCCGCCACCGCCGCCGATACCGGCCGCACGGCGGTGAGCGGCGGCATCAGGGGCGCTTCCGGATCCGTGGCGGCAGGAATCTGGCCCGCCAGCGCCTCCAGGGCCGCATCGATCATCTCTTCGCTCACCTGGCGGGCCCCGACCGCCATCGCCGCGTAGCCGAGCCCTGGGAACAGGAAGCAGTTGTTGCACTGACCGATCACCCGCACGGGCCCCCGGGCCTCCAGCTGCACCGGTGCAAACGGGCTGCCGGTGGCCACCAGGGCCCGGCCCCGGCTCCAGCGCAGCAGCTGCTCGGGGGTGATCTCGGCGAGGGCCGTGGGGTTGGAGAGGGGCAGCACGATCGGTCGCTCCACGCCGCGGCAGAGGGCCTCCACCACCGGTTGGTCGAAGGCGCCCGCCACGGTGGAGGTGCCGATCAGCACCCCCGGCCGCACCGCCTCGATCACCGTCTGCAGGCTGATGCGGCCGGCGCAGTCGCGGGGCAGTGCCGCCACCAGCCGGGCGCTCTTGCGATACGGCAGCACCGCCGGCCGGGGGGCGGCGAGGCCCTGGTCTTCCATACCCTCATGCACCAGGCCGTCGCGGTCCAGCAGCCAGAGCCGCTCGGCGGCCCCGTCGGCGTCCAGGCCCTGCTGGCGCAGCAGCCGCAGCAGCCGCTCGGCGATGCCACAGCCGGCGCTGCCGGCGCCGAAGATCACGATCCGCTGGTCGGCCAGGCGCTGGTTCAGGCCCCGCAGGCCCGCCAGGATCGCCGCCGCCGCCACGCCGCTGGTGCCCTGGATGTCGTCGTTGAAGCTGGGAAGGCGCTGGCGGTAGTGGTCGAGCACCCGGCGGGCATTGGTGGTGCCGAAGTCCTCCCAGTGGACCAGGGCCCCGGGGCAGGTGGCCTCCACGGCGGCGATGAAGGCCTCCAGGAAGGCGTCATAGGCGGCGCCGCGCAGCCGCGGCTGTTTCAGCCCCGGATAGGTGGGATCGGCGATCAGCTCGGCCCGGTCGGTGCCCACATCCAGCAGCACCGGCAGGGCCAGGCTGGGATCAAGGCCGGTGCAGAGGGTGTAGACCGCCAGCTTTCCCTGGCAGATCTGGATGCCGCCCACCCCCTGGTCGCCGATCCCCAGGATGCCTTCGGCGTCGGTGACCAGCAGCAGCCGCGGTTGGCCGGCCAGGGCCTGGCGCAGCACCTCCACCAGCTCCCCCTGCTGGGGGGCCGCCAGATACACCCCATAGGAGGGGCTGCGGTAGGAGTGGCTGAAGGCCTGAATCGCCTGGCCCACCGTGGGGGTGTAGACGATCGGCATCACCTGCTCCACCCGTTCGGCCAGCAGCCGGTGGAAGAGGGTCAGGTTGCGTTCCCGGAGCGTCTGCAGGAAGGCATAGCGCTCGAGATCGCTGCCCATCGCCGCCAGGGCGGTGGCGCAGCGGGCCACCTGCTGCTGGATCGTCTCCACCTGCCAGGGCAACAGGGCCTCCAGGCCCAGGGCCCTCCGTTCCTCACGGCTGAAGGCGGTGCCCTTGTTGAGGCGGGGATCATCCAGCAGGGCGGCGCCGCGCAGCCGGGTGGTGATCGTCGGGGGGG
>Ga0208249_1000012_pt1 | contig 54318 bp, 50 predicted proteins | sample CryBogmetaGMA1M_FD_184546 | JGI IMG/M metagenome (GOLD analysis project Ga0208249, IMG submission 184546) | Freshwater microbial communities from Crystal Bog, Wisconsin, USA - MA1M (SPAdes) | ecosystem: Environmental > Aquatic > Freshwater > Lake | place: Crystal Bog, Wisconsin, USA | collected...
TGCCGCACCGCCAGCTCCGCCTCCAGCTCCTCCAGCACCATCAGCGCCTGCACCTGACGGCCCAGCGTGATCTCCTGCTCGTGGCTCAGCAATGGCACTCGGCCGATGTCGCGCAGGTAGGAGCGCAACGAATCGCCCGTGGGCAGCTGGCTGGGCAGGGAAGAGGCAACGGGGATGGAGGGCATCGCTCCGGGGTAACGAAACCTTTTGGTTTCGCAAAGATACCACCCTTCTGCGGACTCGATCCGCCTTGCGGGAGAGAATCGCCTTGCCGGCGGGCCCGCCCGGGGCCGCCGGCCCCAGAATGGGGAGATGGCAGCGGAAAGGCTCCAGAAACTGATCGCCGCCGCCGGCCTCTGCTCGCGCCGTCACAGCGAGGAGCTGCTGCGCACCGGGCGGGTGCGCGTCAACGGCAACGTGGTGGGCCTGGGCGATCGGGCCGATCCCGGCCGGGATCGGATCAGCGTCGATGGCCGGCCGCTGCAGCCCGCCGCCAGCAGCCTGACCCTGCTGATCAACAAACCGGCGGGCCTGCTCTGCACCTGCCACGACCCGCGCGGTCGCGCCACCGTGATCGATCTGCTGCCGGAGGAGCTGGCCCGGGGCCAGGGGCTGCACCCGGTAGGCCGGCTCGACGCCGACAGTCGCGGTGCCCTGCTGCTCAGCAATGACGGCCAGCTCACCCTGCGGCTGACCCACCCCCGCTACGGCCACGACAAGACCTACCGGATCTGGGTGGCGGGCCATCCCGACCCCGGCACGCTGGCCCGCTGGCGGGCCGGGGTCACCCTTGATGGCCAGCCAAGCCGACCGGTGCGGATCCGACGGCTAGCAGAACGGGACGGGGCCAGCCAGCTGGAGCTGGTGATGCGGGAAGGGCGCAACCGCCAGATCCGTCGCACCGCCGACCAGCTCGGCCATCCGGTGCTCGATCTGCAAAGGATCGGCATCGGCAGCATCAGGCTCGCCGACCTACCCGAGGGTCGCTGGCGGAAGCTGCAGCCCCAAGAATGGGGGGACCTCCTTCAGGAGCCCTGACCCTGCAGCCGCCTCCCCCGCCTGCGTCCGCCGATCCAACGGCGCAACCGCCCAGGTCGTCCAAGCCAATGCTGCTGCTGGGCTCGCTGGCGCGCCGACTGCGGGGGCGACACGGCGCCAGCCCTGCCCAGGGTGGTGCCCCGGCGTCGCCTTCCGAAACGGGCCAGGATCCGCTGCTGGCGGCCGGCCGCTGCCTGCGCAGCAGCCGGGAGGAGCGCGGCCTCAGCCTGCGGCAGCTGGCCATGGACACCCGCGTCAGCACGGCGGTCCTGGAGGCCTTGGAACGGGGCTGGCGGGAGCGACTGCCGGAGGCCGCCTACCTGCGCACGATGCTGCCGCTGCTCGAGCAGCACCTGCAGCTGCCGGCGAACAGCCTCGCCGGCGCCCTGCCGCCGCAATGGCAGCGCCAGCAGGGCCCGCGGCGGCGGCCCCTGGTGCGGCGTTTCACGCCTGGCTCGATCGATGTCTTCACCAGCTGGCAGGGCACGCTCCTCTATGGAGGCCTCACCCTGCTGCTGATCTACGCCCTCAACCTCCAGCAGCAACGGCTGGCCCGACAGGGGCTGCTCAACGGCGGTCCGATCAGCGCCGGTTCGGCGGCCGAACCGGCGCTGGCCGCCGGCGGTGCCCTGCTGCGGGCCTACCCCGACCTGCGCCCACTGCGGCGGGCCGCCCAGGGGCAGGGTCTGAGCCAGCTGCGGCAGGAGGAGGGCCGCCCGAGCGGCCGGCCCCTGCCCGAGGGGCGCCTCAGCCTTGATCTACCCAACGCCGCCACCCTCGAATGGCGCAGCGCCGGCGGCGAGACAACCCGGCTGAGCCAGGTGAGCGGCCAGCTGGAGCTGCCGCTCCGCCCCCCCTTCGAGTTACAGATCAGCCCGGCAGCCGCCGGCGGCCGCGTGGCCTGGAACGGCACTCCCCTGGCGGCCAGCGGCGACGGCCGCTTCCGCTACCCGCCAGCAGCGCCGGCTGCCTCGGGCGACGCCAGCGGGCCCCGTCCATAGCGGGCTGCCATCGCCCCGAAGCCGTGCACGGCTCCCGCCAGCGACGCCACCGGCTGTTCCAGCCGCCAGCTCCAGTTGCCGGAGCTGGTGCCCGGCGTGTTGAAGCGGGCCTGGTCATCGAGTTCGAGCAAATCCTGCAGCGGCACTACCGCCAGCTCCGCCGGCGAGGCCAGCGCCAGCTCCAGCAGCTGCCAGCTCGGGGCCCGCACCTCCGCCCCCACCGCCGCCGCGACCCGGTCACGGCTGTCCCCATCGAGACCCTGCCACCAGCCCAGGCTGGTGGCGTTGTCATGGGTGCCGGTGTACACCACCCAGCGGCTGCCCCGATAGTTGGCCGGCAGGTAGGGGTTGTCGTCGTTGCCATCGAAGGCGAACTGCAGGATCTTCATCCCCGGCAGGGCGAACCGATCGCGCAGCGCCTCCACTTCAGGGGTGATCACGCCGAGGTCTTCGGCGATCAGGGGCAGGCGCCCCCCGCTCAACAAGAGCCCGCGGCGGCGACAACGCCAGCGCAGCAGCTCCAGTAACGGCACGCCGGGGGACGGACGCCACTGGCCATTCTCGGCGGTGGCATCCGTACCGGGCACGCTCCAGTAAGCCTGCAGGGCCCGGAAGTGGTCGAGGCGCAGCAGATCAAACAGCTCCAGCTGGCGCTCCAGCCGGCGCAGCCACCAGCGGAAGCCGCCCAGCCAGTGGCGCGACCAGCGGTAAACCGGTGTCCCCCAGAGCTGACCGGTGGCGGAGAAGTAATCGGGAGGCACGCCGCTCTGCTGCCGCAGGCTGCCGCCCGGACCGAGGGAGAACAGCTGCGGGTCCCGCCAGACATCGGCACTGTCGTGGGCGACATAGAAGGGGATGTCCCCCACCAGGAGCACGCCGCGCTCCTGGGCCTGCTGGCGAAGCCGCTGCCACTGCAGCTGCAGCTGCCACTGGAGCAGGGCCTCGGCCTCGAGCTCGGCCCGGCCCTGCTGAGCCAGGTGGGCCAGAGCCGAGCGATTGCGGCGAGCCAGGGGTTCGGGCCACTGCCACCAGGGAAGGCCGCCATGGCGGCGGCGCAGCACCATGAACCGGCAGTGGTCCACCAGCCAGGAGCGCTGGCGATGACACCAGCTCCGGAACTCCCGCTGACGGCCACGGGGTTGGGCGGCCCAGCCCCGCTGCAGGGCGGCGGCGATCCGATCGGCCCGTTCAGCCGCCACCTGCGAATCCAGCCGGCTGCCGCCGGCGACCGGCAGGGCCTCCCGGTCGCCGGGGGCCAGCAGCCCTTCCTGCACCAGATCATCGGCATCGATGAGCCAGGGATTGAGCGCTGAACCGCTCGGGGAGCTGTAGGGCGAGCCGGTGCCATCGGTGGGGGCCAGGGGCAGCAGCTGCCAGACACCCACCCCTTCCCTGGCGAGCAGATCGATCCACTCGCGGGCGGCGGCCCCGAAGCTGCCGCAGGCCGGCGTACCGGGCAGGGCGGTGAGGTGAAGAAGCACACCGCTGGCGCATCCGGCGTTGCTCATGAGCTGGGCAGCCGATAGCGATCGATGATCCGTTTCGCGAAGGCTGGGATGTGACGTTCGGCCATGGCGGGGTGGTGGCGGCGCAACCAGAGGGCGTTGCGGGTGAAGTGGGAATCGATGGAAAAGCGGCCGTATTCGAGGCCCTTAGGGCCGATGCGCTGCACCAGCCAGCCCACCAGCTCCGCCAGCCACATCGGCAGCCGCAGGGCCTTGTCGTAGGCCTCGATGCCCTGCTGCACGGCCTGGCGCCGATCCCCCTGGCTGGTCACCGGAGCGAGGTCGAGTTCAGCCTCCACCAGGGTCAGCAATTCCGCACCGGTGGAATTGCGAACCGTGATCCACTGGCGCCCGAATGGGGCACCCATATATCCCACCACAAGGTCTGCGCCGGCATTGGTGTAATCGAAGCAGCTCAGACAGCTGGGGGCGAACACATCCTTCAGGGCGGGAGTATCGAGTCCGAAGAATGGCACTGTTTCCTCGCTGCCGTCACTGTGGCGGAAGTGAATGCGGAAGTCCTGCATGAACTCGTAGTGCACCACCGTGGCCGGAGAACGGCTGGCGCTCTCCAGGAAGGTCTGCAGTCCCTGGCGACTGACGTTATCGACGCAAGGCAGGCCGAGTACGTAAAGACGATCCAGAGGCAGCGTGTCCTGGACCGCCCGCAGGGCCTGGATCTGGCAGCCGACTCCGATGGCCAGGAGACGGCGGATGCCGCTGCCGGGCAACTGTTCGAGCACCTCAAGGTTGGGCGAGAGGGTGGGTTTGTTGACCCTGGCGGCCAGGACCTGCTCCGGGGTGCGGGCCAGCACCGGCACGGGGGTGAAACGGTCGTGGTCGCTCTGCTGCACGCACAGCACGGCATCCACTAGACCGGTCTCAAGGGCGCGGACACCGATACGGGAAACGATGCCGGTCCACTGGGCGCCGGCGATCGGTGCCTTGAGCCGAGCCGTGACCATGCGCTGCTGCACCCCGAAATAGAGCTCGTCCTCATCATCGAGGTCGCGGCTGCGCCCGTGGGCCGCCGCTTCCATCGCCTCGAAGCGTTGGTTGAGGAAGGCGCAGGCCTGGCGGACGTAGGCCACCCAGCGGCTGTCACAGAGACCGCACTGGCTGCACAGATCCTTAGCCGGATAGACACTCCCCCGGCTCAGCGGCCGGGCGCGCTCATGGGGCGCGGAAGAGGGGGGCGTCGGCTGGGCGGGGGTCAAGAACGGCTCAGGCGGATCTCCACAGCGCTCAAGCTATCCGCCACGGCGGCACGGTCGAGGCCGGCCCGCAAGATGCGGTAAGTCTCCCCGTCCCAGGCTGGTTCAGAGTGGGGGGACGCGCCCACCACGCCAACGCATGCCTCCCCGTCGGGATTCCTCCCCTCCATCCACCCCCTCCCCTGTGCCGGCGGGCAGCCGGTCCGCTGGGGGTAGAAAGCGGCGCGGGTCCGGCCGTCCGGGGAAAAGGCAGGGTGAGAGAGCCCCGACGTACTGGAGCACGATCGGCTGGCGGCAGCGGCTCGGCCTGCTCGGCCTGGGGCTGCTCGGGGCGATCGGCGCCAGCCAACTGCTGGGGCTTGTCTGGCCTGAGGCCGACAAGGCCCAGGTTCCCCCCGAGGAGATGACTCCGGCCAGCCTGGCTGAGAAACCGCGGCGCCCGGTCACCGTGCTGGTGATCGGCAGCGATGCCGATAGCCTGGCGGCCCCCACCAATGGTGCCGCTCCCCCCGGGGCGGCCAATGCCGACGCCATGCTGCTGGTGCGGGTGAACCCGAAGGGCCCTGTGCAGATTCTCAACCTGCCGGTGGAAGCGGCCCTGCAACTGCCCGGCAAGGCCCGACCCCAGAGCCTGGGCAGCCTCTACCGGGAAGGAGGGGTTGCCCTGACCGCCGATGCCGTGCGGGAACTCACCGGCCTGGAGCGGCCGGCCCCCGACCGTTACATCGTGCTGCCCCGCGGCGCCCTGAGGGACCTGGTGAACGGCGTCGGCGGGCTGGAGCTGAATCCGCCGCGGACCATGCGCTACCAGGACAAGGCGATGAAATACCGGATCGACCTGCAGGGGGGCCTGCAGGAGCTCAGCGGGGCCCAGGTGGAGCAGATGGTCCGCTTCCGCGACCGCTGGCTGGGGGAATCGGGGCGGCGCAACGCCCACCAGCTCGTGGAGACGGGCCTGCGGGAGCGGCTGGCCGGCACCGAACAACTCAGCAATCTGCCGGCCCTGATCGGGGGCCTCCAGGGCAAGGTGGACACCAATCTCAGCCCCAGGGAAACCCTGAGCCTGCTGGCGGCGGGCCTGGACCAGCAGCGCCCCCCTGAATTCAGCATCCTGCCCCTGAGCCCGACGAAGCCCGGCCACGGCAACCTCCGCCAGATCAGCCCGAGCGCGGTCCGGCCGATCTGGAAGGCCTCCTGAGCCCCTGGGGGCCCAGAGCTTCCCCAAGCGGCTCCACCTGCAGCCCGCCTCAGTCCCGCTGGTGCCAGCGCCACTTGAGAGCGGGCCAGAGGGCGGCCCCTGCCTGCTCCGCCGCCGGCTCGGCGGCAGGGGCGTCGCCAAGCCAACCCAACCAGGGCAGGCCGTCCAAGTGGCGCTCGCGGCCGTCCCAGGCCCCATTCCACTGGATCAATCCCAGCAGCGGCACCCCGTGCTGGCGCAACAGCGCCGTAGCGGCGGCGGCCAGGCCACTGGCCGGTCGCTCCCCATCCACCAGCAACACCGTGGGCTGACGCCAGGCTCCGAGGGCCGCCGCCCAGCTGCCGCCGGCTGAGAGCGCCAGGCCGGGATCGAAGGGCAGGGGGGCCAGCCAGCCCGGCGGCGGCAGACCCTGGTCGGGCTCGTGCAGGGCGGCCAGCGACCGGTCCGGATCCCGGGGGCTGCTGATCGGTCGCAGGGTCAGGCCCGCCAACCGGGCCAGCCGGGGGGCCGCCGACGCCTGCAGCGTCACCAGTTCTGCCTCGGGTCCCATCGCTACCAACACCAGTCGGGGCGGCTCTTCTGGCGGGGCCAAAGCGGCAGCGTCCACGGGAACCGTCATCTCTGTTTGCACTACCCGGTCGGTCACGCTTCTACCATCGGGGCTGCGAAGCTCCGCTCACGCCTGCCGTGACCACTTTCTCGACCGCTGAACGGGTGGAGCAGAGCGGGGTCAGCCGCCATGCTCACCAAGACTCCCGCCGCCTGCGTCTGTTCAGCGGCAATGCCAATCCGCAGCTGGCCAGGGAGATCGGCACCTATCTCGGCGTTCCGGATGGCCCCCGGGTGATCAAGCGCTTCGCCGACGGCGAGCTCTACATCCAGATCCAGGAGTCGATCCGGGGCTGCGACGTCTTCCTGATCCAGCCCACCTGTGCGCCGGTCAACGACCACCTGATGGAGCTACTGATCATGGTGGACGCCTGCCGGCGGGCCTCCGCCCGGCAGATCACCGCCGTGGTGCCTTATTACGGCTATGCCCGCGCCGACCGCAAGACCGCTGGGCGTGAATCGATCACAGCGAAGCTGGTGGCCAACCTGCTGGTCAAGTCCGGGGTCGACCGGGTGCTGGCGATGGACCTGCACTCCTCCCAGATCCAGGGCTACTTCGACATCCCCTGCGATCACATCTACGGTTCGCCGGTGCTGGTCGACTACCTGGGCACCAGGGACCTGGGGGAAGTGGTCGTCGTCTCTCCTGATGTGGGTGGAGTCGCCCGGGCCCGGGCCTTCGCCAAGCAGATGCACGACGCCCCCCTGGCGATCATCGACAAACGCCGTTCCGGCCACAACGTTGCCGAGAGCCTCACCGTGATTGGCGATGTGGCCGGCAAGACGGCCGTGTTGATCGACGACATGATCGACACCGGCGGCACGATCTGCCAAGGCGCCAAACTGCTACGACGCAGTGGCGCCGCCCGGGTGCTCTGCTGCGCCACCCATGCGGTGTTCTCACCGCCGGCGGTGGAGCGGCTGTCCGAGCCCAACCTGTTCGAAGAGGTGGTGGTGACCAACAGCATTCCGCTGGAAGGTGACCGGCTTTTCCCGCAGCTGCGGGTGCTCTCCGTTGCCAACATGCTCGGGGAGGCGATCTGGCGGATTCACGAGGAGAGCTCGGTGAGCTCGATGTTCCGCTGAAACGGCCCACCATCCCGGCAGCGACGGCATCAGCCAGCTCCTATCCCGGGAGTGAGCGGCTGTTCCCCGGAGCACGGCTGTTCCCCGGAGCACGGCTGTTACCGGGAGCACGGCTGCGCTGTCTGCTGCCGGTGGGCCTGAGCCTGGCCCTGGGCTCCACGCTGCAGTGGCTGGGCATGCTGCCCTCCGCCGCTGAAACCCGTCGGGCGCAGGCCCTCGACGCCCAGCAACGGGCCAACCTGCCGGTACCGATCGGTCGCCGCATCGGCGTCTGGCTGACCAACAGTCCCAGCCCCCTCTACTACGACCCCGCCCGGATCGATCGGGCCGTCGCCGAGCTGGCCGCCACCGGTTTCAACACCATTTATCCGAATGTCTGGAGCCGGGGCAGCACCTTCCATCGCAGCCGGCACGCGCCAATGGAACCGGCCCTGCTGCAGGCCGGCGCCAACCTCGACCCGATCTGCCGACTCACCCGGGCGGCCCACCGCCGCGGCATGCAGGTGATTCCCTGGTTCGAGTACGGCCTGATGGAACCGGGCGACGCCGATGTGGTCCGCCGTCATCCGGAGTGGGTGCTGCAACGCTCCGATGGCAGCGCCCTGTTCGCGATGCACGGTGCCAACCTGCAGACCTCGCCGCTGCGGGATCTACGGGTCTGGCTAAATCCCGCCCACCCGGGCGTACGGGCCCGCTTCATTGGCCTGATCGGCGAGATCGTGCAGCGCTGCAGCGTGGATGGCATCCAGCTTGACGACCACTTCGCCTGGCCGGTAGAGCTTGGCTACGACCCATACACCCGCGAGCTGTATCGCTCCCAGACCGGCCGCGAACCGCCCAACGACCCCAGCGACCGGAGCTGGATGCGCTGGCGCCGCCAGCAGCTCACCGGCCTGCTGCGGGAACTGCGCGGCGAACTGGACCGCGTGGCCCAACGCCGCACCGTGATCAGCCTCTCGCCCGGGCCGTTCCGATTCGCCTACAACCAATGGCTACAGGACTGGGAGCTCTGGGCCCTGGGACAGCTGATCGACGACCTGGTGGTGCAGAACTATGCCTACTCCCTGCAGGGCTTCGCCAAGGACCTCAACCAGCCGGCCCTGGTGAAGGCCCGTGGCTGGGGCATGCCGGTGGAGATCGGGGTACTGGCCGGCTTCGGTGGCCGCACACCGAGCATGGACAGCCTGGCGGAGAAGGTGCGGCTGGCGGCGGAACGCGGCCACGGGGTGATCTATTTCTACTGGGAAGGTCTCTGGGGGCAATACGCCGGCCCCGAGGGCGGCGCCTACCGCCAGGCGATGTTCCAGCAGCTGCACAGCGCCAGCTTCGGCACCCCGGCCGGCGCTCCGCCCCCTGGCGCCGCTGCCGCACCGCGGCCGGGGATGCCCCCCGCCCAGGTGCTGCCCCCATCCCGCTGGGGTCAGCCGAGCTGGGGCCAGCCCCGCTGGGGTCAGCCCCAGGGGGGCCGGCCGCCGCTGCCGCCACCGCCCCTGCCCTGAGCAGGCTTCAGACGGCCGGTGCCGCCAGACACTGCTCCACCACCTCGCGGCTGTTGGTGGAAAGGGTTGCGGCGGCCAGCTGCTCGAGGGCCTCGGCCATCCGCTGACGGCGCTCGGAGCCATAGCTGCGCCAGCGGCTGAACACCTTGACCATGCGGGAGGCGGTGATCGGGTTGCGGGCGTCGAGATCAGCGATTTGCTCAGCCAGGAAGCGATAGCCGCTGCCATCATCGGCATGGAAGATTGGCGTGTTGCCCACCAGGCCGCCGAGCACAGCCCGCACCGAATTGGGGGCTGCCGGGTCGTAAAGGGGATGCCGCAGCAGGGCCGCCACCCGCGCCAGGCCATCGGCAAAGGGAGCCGAGGCCTCCAGCGAGAACCAGGCATCAAGGATCACTGGCCGGTCCTGCCAGCGGCGGTAGAAGGCCGCCATGGCCACCTCCCGCTCGGCAATGGGGTGGAACTGCAGCGCCCTCAGGCCGGCCCGGGCCATCGTCATCGACGGTCCATCCACGGCCGCCGCAGCCGCGGCGATCACGGCGGCATCACCGGCAGCGGCACGCCAGCTCCAGATGGTGGCGGTGAGCCTGCGGTCGCCGTTGCCCTGGGGCCAGGGCAGGCCCAACTGGGGCTGGCAACGCTCCAGTGCCAGATGGAGCGGAGCGGCCAGAACCTGACCGAAATGGCGACGGAGCCCCATCAGGGCGGCGAACAGGGCCGGGGGATCGGGCTCGGGCAGCGCTTCTTCCAGCTCCGGCAGACCGGGCAGGCTGAGCAGCACACTGCGGCTCGCCTCCGACAACACGGGATCGAGCAGGATGCGCCTGAAGGCCTCGCAGAGCTCCTCCTCCAGGGCACGATCGGCCTGGCCGGCGGCCCGGGCCAGGGCCGCCTGGCGCAGCAGCACCTGGCCGGCATCCCAGCGGGCGAAGGGGTCGCTGTCGGTGGCGAAGAGATGGACCAGCTCGGCAGTGGGACGGCCCAGCTCCAGCCGCAGCGGGGCCGAGAACTGGCGCATGATGGACAGGGCCGGTGGATGGGCCTGGGCCGGCAGTCCCTCGAGCACGACCCGCTGCTCCGCCTCCTGAAGCACCAGCAGCCGGGTGCCCTGACCCCAGCGATCGGGCGGCAGCAGGGCCGCCGTCGCGGCGGCGGGATCCTCACCGGCCAGGCGGGGCAGGAGCGCCTGGCCCGCCTGATCGAGCAGGCCGAACGCCACCGGGATCACCAGGGGCCGCTTGTCGCTCTGGCCCGGGGTGGCCGGCGTGTGCTGGCGCAGCACCAGTTCCAGGCGGCCGGTGCTGCCATCCCAGTGGCGCTGCACCCGCAGCTGGGGGGTGCCAGCCTGGTGATACCAACGCTGAAAAAGCGCGAAATCGAAACCGCCGCCGTCGTCGAGCCGGGCCGCCGCGTCCTGCATGGCCTGGAGGAAGTCGTCGCAGGTGGCGGCGGTGCCGTCATGGCGCTCCACGTAGAGGGCGATGCCGGCCATGAAGGTGTCGTGGCCCAGCAACGTGTGCAGGCAGCGAATCACTTCCGCCCCCTTCTCATAGATGGTGGTGGTATAAAAATTGTCGATTGCCTGGTAGTGATCCGGCTGCACAGGATGGGCCGTGGGCCCCGCATCTTCCCTGAACTGGGTATTCCGGAGCATCGCCACGTTCTCGATGCGGTTGAGAGCATGGCCATGCAGATCAGCACTGAAGCACTGGTCGCGAAAAACCGTGAGCCCCTCCTTAAGGGACAGCTGAAACCAGTCACGGCAGGTAATCCGATTCCCGGTCCAGTTGTGGAAATACTCGTGGGCGATCACGCTCTCGATCCGCTCAAGTTCGGCATCCGTAGCCGTTTCCTGATCAGCCAGCACCAGCTTTGAATTGAAGATATTGAGGCTCTTATTCTCCATCGCGCCCATGTTGAAATGGCGCACAGCAACGATGTTGTACTCGTCCAGGTCGTATTCGAGCCCATACACCTGCTCATCCCAGCGCATCGAGCGCTTGAGTGATTCCATGGCATGGCCGGTGTAAGGAAGGTCGCCGGGTTCCACATGCAGCCGCAGGCTCACGCTGCGGCCGCTGGCGGTGGTGTAGGTGTCCCGGTGTTCCTCCAGCCGACCGGCCACCAGGGCGAAGAGATAGGAGGGCTTGGGGAAGGGATCGTCCCAGACCGCGTAATGGCGGGGCGGGCTGCCCGGATCGGCGGCGGGCAGATCGCCCTGCTCCAGACAATTTCCATTGGAGAGCAGCACCGGCGCGTTGGCCCGATCGGCCTCGATCCGCACCCGAAAGCGGCTGAGCAGATCCGGACGATCCGGGTGGTAGGTGATGCGGCGGAATCCCTCGGCTTCGCACTGGCTGGTGACCATGCCACCACTCACGTAAAGCCCTTCGAGGGCCGTGTTGGTGTGGGGATGGATGCGAACCTGGGTTTCGAGCAGGAAGGGCCGCTCAGGGGGGGAAGCAATCAACAGCCGACCATCTTCCAGGCTCCAGCTGCCGTCCACCAGGGGCTGGCCATCGAGGTGCAGGCTCTCCAGCTCAAGCTCAACACCGGCCAGTTCGAGGGGCCCTGGCAAGGCGGCCGGATTGGGGGCGAAAGCCAGGGCGGCCCCGACCAGGGCGTGCTCTTCGAACAACTGCACCTTGAGGTCGGTGCGTTGCAAGAGAAAGGGCGCCGGGCGGTAATCAGCAAGGCGCACGACGGCCATCGGAACCTGAAAGGGAGGTGCCCTCCAGGCTAGGGCCGCTACGACGGCGGCCCCGTGTCACCTACTTGGTGCCCTTGGCGGGCGCCTTGCCGGGGGCCTGCTTGAGCGCCTCCTGGACCTTCTTCATCACGTCGGCGGGGACGGCCTTGGGGCAGATCTCTGCAGCCCCGAGCACGGCGGAATTGACCGAACCCTTGCGCAGTTCCTCGATCGTGAGGGCCTTGCTGCCCACCTGCTGGATCTGTCCCTGGTGCTGGCCGAGGATCACCTGGGCGATCGTCTCACCGGCCACCCCCACCGCCTTGTCGAATTCGATGCCGGCGGCCCGGGCGATGCAGACATTGACAGCACCGATTCGGGTATAGAGACCCATTTCAGCGGGAGTGGCCGGTGCGGCCTGGGCGGCGAGGGGATTGAGCAACAGCGGCACGACCACACAGGGGGCCACCAGCAGCGCACAGGAGCGACGAAGCAGAGAGGACAAGGGAAGAGTGCCGGACCCCACCATGCTGCTGCATGGCGGGGGAAACGCCCAGGCGGAGAGGCTCAGACGGGGACAGCGGCGAGGCCGGCTCAGGGGTGGTCCTTCAGCGGCGTCCCCGCCTCCTCCACCCGGATCTCATGGTGGATCTCGGCGAGTTCAAGCGCCCCGTCCCGCCAGGAATGGATCGAACGGGAGCGGTAGCGATCCTGATCCACGAGGCGAATCTGCTCGAGGATGTCCCACTCGAGGTAATGGGACTCAAAGATGAGCTCGTGCTCATCGACCTGGCGGATCTGGCTCTTGGTGGGAGAGCCACAGAGGTAGCCCCGGCTGCGTCGCAGCTGATGGCCGCAGAGGTAGGCCTCCATGGTGCCTTCCGGCACGAAGCGGGGCTTTCTCTCAAAGAAGTCGAACGACTGCTCCGGCCACCAGGTGAAGCGATAGGCGGCATCCCCCTCCACCGGATCACTGAAGGTTTCAACCCGCAGCATCATGTCCACCCGCAGGACATCGCCGTCGGCGAAAAAATAGAGCCTGCGGGAGCGCCAGAGACCGAGGTTACGGGAGAACCAGCGGCGCAGGTTGCTGTCGAGCCGGATGCGACTGCCGGGGCCACCCAGTCCGGCCGGCGGCGGGATAGGCGGCATGAGCGGGGGCTGCATGGTCATGGGGGATGCCCAGCGAGCCTGGATGGAGACCCTTCCTTCATAGCCCGACTTTTCGACTCTGCCAGTGCGTTCCGCCAGGAACGCCCATAAGGTGTGCAGGAGTACCAGACACGAGCCGGTGCCAGCTTCAGGGGATCAGATCCCACCCCGGCAGGCGGGCTCCTCCCTGCCCTCTGCCGCCGAAGCCGCCGACCTGCAAGCCGGTGCGGGCCTGAACCTGCTGCTGGTGGCGGCCCGGCACCACCTGGCCAGCGGCGACCTGCGCAACCTGTTGAGCTTCCTGCGCAGCGAAGACTGCAGCTACCAGGTGAACCTCCAGATCGCCGATCCGGCCGAGCACCCGGAACTGCTGGAACTGCACCGGCTGGTGGCAACCCCGGCCCTGGTGAAGCTGGACCCACAGCCGAAACAGGTGTTCGCCGGAACCACCATCAGCCAGCAGCTGCGCAGCTGGCTGCCCCGCTGGCAGCAGATGGAGGCGGTGAGCAGCCTGGGGATGAGTCTGCGGCCGGCGGAGATCGATGGCAGCCGCACCCAGCGGGAGGTGCAGCTGGAGGACCAGCTGCTGGTGCTGAGGCAGGAAAACGAAACCCTGATCGAACGGCTGGGGGTGCAGGAACGGCTGCTGCGGATGGTGGCCCATGAACTGCGCACCCCCCTGACCGTTGCCAAGCTGGCGCTGCAGAGCCACGATCTCGGCCAGATCGACCAGCCCCGCTTCCGCGATGTGCTCAGCCGGAGGCTGGATGACATCGAGGAACTCTCCCGCGACCTGCTGGAGGTGGGCACCACCCGCTGGGAAGCCCTGTTCAACCCCCAGCGGCTGACCTTGGGCCGGGTGGCGGCCGAAGCGATCCTGGAGCTGGAGAAGCTCTGGATGGGCCGACGCCTGGAGCTGATCACCGACATCCCCTCGGACCTGCCGGACGTCTTCGCCGACCAGCGGCGCATGCGCCAGGTGCTGCTCAATCTGCTGGAGAACGCCTTCAAGTTCTCCAGCGAAGGGGGACAGGTGAGCCTGACGCTGCTGCACCGCACCCACCAGTGGGTGCAGGTGAGTGTCTGTGATAGCGGCCCGGGCATCCCCCGCGATGAACAGCAGCGCATTTTTCAGGATCGGGTGCGCCTGCCCCAGACCTCTGCCAACACCTCCGGCTACGGCGTCGGGTTGTCGGTGTGCCGCCGCATTGCCGAGGTCCACGGCGGTCGGATCTGGGTGGTGTCCGAACCGGGGGAAGGGGCCTGCTTCCATGTGACGGTGCCGGTCTGGTGTGGCCAGCGGGGTCCGGAGCACCAGCGCCTGCCGGATCCTTGACGAAGGGTCCCTCAGACCCGTAATTTCCATCCATCAGCACAAGCGACCTGCCCCTCCGGTCAGATCTGCCCAAAAGCCTCTCACCAAGTGGCTTAAGGAAAGTTGTCGTTTCGGCTGTGGCCTCGCCCCCATCGTCTAGAGGCCTAGGACACCTCCCTTTCACGGAGGCGACAGGGGTTCGAATCCCCTTGGGGGTATAGCTTTAATGACCCTGTTGGGTCTGAATTTTTGTGTTAGCCTGCATCACATGATGCAGAAGCTTCGCACGGATTAATTTCCAGGTTGAAAGGGTCTTCAACAATCCCACCAATCAATTCCTGGACTTAGCGGTGTTCGCCGAGGCTGAGTCCGTCGCTCAGCAGGCCATAGATCGCCGCTGGGCTTCCTGCTGGACTCCGCGAAGATTGCTGGCCAGATCCTGCTGCAGCCGTTGCTCGATCAGGCCGATCGGCATGCCAGGGCGACCCTGAACCGTAAGGTCGTAAAGCAACCAGGTGCTGGTGGCGTCGACTCCCACCTGCCAGGCCCCTTCAAAGCAGCGGAAGTCGCCGTCCAACAGCTGGAACGGCAAACGGCCCTGCTCGATCTCTTCCGTGATCTCCAGTTGAACCCGGGCCGAGAAACGGAGGCCACAGAACTGCTGGGTACCCACCTGCTCGACCGCCACCCGATTGCCCCGTCGCCAGAGCTGGCGGGAACTGGCGAGGTTGGGGATGAAGCGGTCGAGGTTGTTGTAATCGGTGAGCACAGCCCAGATCCACTGGGGATCGATCGCCAGACGGAGCTGAACCGCCAGCCGACGGGTGGCCTGGGGCAGCCGCTCCATGTCCTGCTGGATCGTGTCCAAGGAACAGACATCCAAGCCGGCAGCTGTGGAGATGGCTGCGCGGGTGGTGGCAGTTGGTGGGAGGGAGGCCAGGAGCTGCGCCAAGTTGAATCGGTGCTGGTGCGTGGCTTGGGAAGGCCCTGAATCGATCACCGCAGCCGGTGACCCAGAGCACAACCATCGCCAACTTAACCGCACTCAACCGGTTACGGAGAGATGGGCGCTGGCTTGCTGACCGGGCTTTCCCAGGGCGGGCAGGGGCTGCAGGGTTAGGGGTTCACTATGATCGGCCCGATTCAGCAACGGCAGGTCCGAGATGCGCGTTTCCACCGGCAGTGCCACCCAGTCCGACAGCCGCATGATCACCGTGGTGGTCGAGGGCTTCGGCATCGGCCGCCAGCGCCAGGCGGAGCGCACCTTCACGGTGCCCTTCAGCCAGTTGCAGTCGTTGATGCAGACGATCGCCGCCCGAGGTGGTCGGATCAAATCCGTGGGTGGCGGCAGCGACCCGGTCGTGGATGCCGCCGCTCCGGCGGCGGAGGCACCGGCCCCCGAGCCCGCCGCTGCCTCCCCCGAGTCGAAAGCCGCCGCCAAACCCGCCGTGAGCCACGCGAAAGTCCCGGTCAACCTCTACAAGCCGAAGGATCCCTTCATCGGCACCGTCACCGGTAATTACAGCCTGATCGGCGGAGATGCGATCGGGCGTGTCAATCACATCACCTTCGACCTCGCCGGCGGTGATCCCCAGCTGCACTACGTCGAAGGCCAGAGCATCGGCATCATCCCCGATGGGGAAGATGCCAATGGCAAGCCCCACAAACTCCGCCTCTACTCGATCGCCAGCACCCGCCACGGCGACGACATGGCCGGCCACACGGTCTCCCTGTGTGTGCGTCAACTGCAGTACGAGAAGGACGGCGAGACCATCAACGGCGTCTGCTCCACCTTCCTCTGCGACATCGAGCCTGGGGCGAAGGTGAAGATCACCGGTCCGGTGGGCAAGGAGATGCTCCTGCCCGAAGACGAAGAAGCCAATGTGATCATGTTGGCCACCGGTACGGGCATTGCGCCGATGCGTACCTACCTCCGCCGGATGTTTGAGCCGTCCGAACGCGAAAAGAACGGCTGGAACTTCCAGGGCAAGGCCTGGCTGTTCATGGGAGCTCCCAAGACCGCCAACCTCCTCTACGACGACGACTTCAATCGCTACGAAGCCGAGTACCCCGATAACTTCCGCTACACCAAGGCGATCAGCCGCGAGCAGGAGAACGCCAAGGGCGGCCGGATGTACATCCAGGATCGGGTGCTCGAGCACTCTGAGGAAATCTTCGCCCTGATCGAAGATCCCCGCACCCACGTCTACATGTGTGGTCTGCGGGGCATGGAGCCCGGCATCGACGAGGCCATGACTGCCGCCGCCGCCGCCAAGGGCCTCGACTGGTCCGAACTGCGTCCCCAGCTGAAGAAAGCCGAACGCTGGCACGTGGAAACCTACTGATCGGACTGGCGCCGACAGTTCGAAGCCCCATCCCCTTCCCCAAGCCCGCTGCAGCGGGCTTTTTTGATGGGCAGCCGGCCGCCAGGGGCATCCGAGAACCCTCACACAGCCCGCTTCGGCCCCACCGGGGGAAGCCAGACGGCGCCGCAACCGTTAAACCAAGGGCAACGGCAGCGCTGCGATGACGACAATCCTCACCAACCCGCTGCGGGTGGGACTGCGCCAGGAGCGGGTGATCTCGCCCCAGTGCCTGGTGATCTTCGGTGCCAGTGGGGATCTCACCCACCGCAAGCTGGTGCCCGCCCTGTTTGAACTGTTCCGCCAGCGGCGCCTGCCCAGTGAATTCGCCGTGCTCGGCTGCGCACGCCGGCCCTGGAGCGACGAAGAGTTCCGGCAGCGGATGCAGGAGGCCCTGGCTGATGAGATCGCCGAGCACCACAGCTCCTGGGAGAGCTTCAGCCAGGGCCTCTTCTACGAGTCGGTGGACCTGCAACGGCCCGAGGATCTGGTGCGGCTGGGCCACCGGCTGGAAACCATCGATCGGTTGCGCGCCACCCGCGGCAATCGCACCTTCTACCTGTCGGTGTCGCCGGAGTTCTATGGCAGCGGCTGCCGGGCCCTGGCGGCGGCGGGCCTGCTGGCCGACGCCGACCGCAGCCGGGTGGTGATTGAGAAACCCTTCGGCCGGGATTACGGCAGTGCCCAGGAACTCAACCGGGTGGTGCAGTCCTGCGCCAAGGAAAGCCAGGTGTTCCGCATCGACCATTACCTGGGCAAGGAAACGGTCCAGAACATCCTGGTGCTGCGCTTTGCCAACACCATTTTCGAACCCCTCTGGAACCGCAACTACATCGCCAATGTCCAGATCACGGCGGCGGAAACGGTCGGGGTGGAGGAGCGGGCCGGCTACTACGAGAGTTCCGGGGCATTGCGGGACATGGTGCAGAACCACCTGACCCAGATGCTGGCCCTCACCGCCATGGAGCCCCCCGGCCGCTTCGATTCCGAATCGATCCGCAACGAGAAGGCCAAGGTGCTGCAATCAGCCCATCTGGCGAATGAGGACGAACCGTGGAAATGCTGTGTGCGCGGCCAGTACGGACCGGGGGGGAGCCGCAGCCGCCCCCTGACGGGCTATCGGCAGGAGCCGGGGGTGGATCCCAACAGCACCACCGAAACCTACGTGGCAATGAAGCTGTTCATCAACAACTGGCGCTGGCAGGGGGTTCCCTTCTATCTACGCACCGGCAAGCGTCTGCCGAAACGGCTGAGCGAGGTGGTGCTGACCTTCCGGAAGGCACCGGTGCACCTGTTCGATGCCGCCAGCGGCGCCCCCACCCCCAACCAGCTGATCCTGCGGATCCAGCCCGATGAGGGAGCCGAGATCAAGTTCGAGGTGAAGGCACCGGGGTCGGGGATGCGCAGCCGACCGGTGGACATGGCCTTCAGCTACGACGAATCGTTCGGGGAACCCTCGGATGAGGGCTATGTGCGGCTGCTGGCCGACGCCATGCTGGGAGACCCGACCCTTTATACCCGCAGCGACGAGGTGGAAGCCGCCTGGCGCCTGTACACGCCGTTGCTGGAGTTGATCGAGGACGCCCCCTGGCAACTGCCGGTGCACAACTACGAAGCCCGCACCTGGGGGCCGCCCGCCGCCGACAACCTGCTCGCCGACGACGGCCTGATCTGGCGTCGCCCCTGAGGGGCGCCTGGCAAAGCTACCCCTGACGGGCGCCTGGCAAAACAGCCCCACCAACGGATTTCCCGCTCCTCCCCCCATACCACGACGCCATGTCAGCCCAGCTCACACTCCAGGCCCCCCTGGCCCTGCCCCCGACCGAGGTCAGTCCCTACCTGAACCGCCTCTGGCAGGACAGCCTGGAGGGCTCCACCGGGGCCACCACCTTCACCCTGCTGGTCTGGGAACCGGCCTGGCTGGAGCAGCATCTGGTGCGCTGTGGTCGCCTGCAGGGGCCGATCACCGGTCTGCTGGGGGATGATCTGCTGGATGCCGCCCGCCAGGCGGTGGCGGACTGCGACCTGCCCCCCAGCACCGCGCCGATGGATCCCCAGCTGGCCTGGGCCCTGGGCCGCCAGGGCGGGGACCACGCCAGCGAGGACCTGCGGGGCCGTTTCGTCGACAGTGCCATCAGTGCCCACACACCGCGGCGCTTGATCACCCTGGCCCCCACCCTCGACGATGGCCTGCCCCTGGAAACCCTGGTGGCGGCCTACCGGCCCCTGCCGGAGGAAGGCGGCGCGGGTTCAGCCTGCGGCGATGTGGTGGTGCTGCGCGGTGGCATGGAAGCCCTGCGCCAGGGACTTGGCATGATCCGGCCGCTGGTGAGCCAGGAGCTGCCCTGCTGGGTGTGGTGGAACAGCAGCCTGGATGAACCCCCCGAGATGCTGGACGCCCTGGCACCACCACCCTGCCGGCTGGTGATTGATACCTCCCTGGGCCAGCCCCGGCGCTGCCTGGAAGTGCTGGTGCAACGGATCGGCACCGGTCAGGCCGTCAACGACCTCAACTGGCTGCGGCTGCGCAGCTGGCGCGAATCCCTGGCGATGGTGTTTGATCCCCCGTCGCGCCGGGATGCGCTCAACCACGTGGTGCAGCTCGACATCGACGTGGAGGGGAGCCACCCGGTCAAGGGGCTGTTGCTGGCTGCCTGGATCGCCGACCGGCTCGGTTGGCACCTGGTGACCAGCTATCACCAGGCCGATCCGGGCAGCGGTGACCACGGAATCGCCGCCGAATTCGAACGCACCGACGGCACCACGGTGACCTTCCGGCTGATGGAGGTACCGGTGGGCATCACCAAGGTGCACCCCGGAGCGATCATGGGCCTGCGGCTGATCTGCGAACCGGAGCAGCGCCCGCCGCTGTGCGTGATCCTCTGCTCGGAATCCGGGGGCTGCATGCGTCTGGAATCGGGCGGCATGGCGAGCATGGAGCTGGCTGAGGAGGTGGTGCCGCTGCCCGAGGAGCACGAGGAGCAAGAAATGGCCACCCTGCTGGGCGGTGGTCACGATTCCACCAATCCGCTGCTGGCCGCGGCGGCGCCTCTGGCGGCCGCCCTGTTGCCCGACTGAAGCGGCAGCGGGCTGAGGCCGCTGCCTATTCTGATCGGCAGCGGCCCGATCCCTTGAGCTGTCTGATCGCCGCTCCCTGCAGTGGCAGCGGCAAGACCCTGCTGAGTCTCTGCCTTGCCGCCACGGCCCACCAGCGGCGGGAGAGCCTGCAGCCTTTCAAGGTGGGCCCTGACTACCTCGATGCCCAGCTGCTGGGCGCCGCGGCAGGACGACCCTGCCGCAACCTCGACCCGTTACTTTGCGGGGAGGGTTGGCTGGAACGCAGCTTCCACTGGCACGGATCCCGGGCGGATCGGGCGCTGGTGGAAGGGGTGATGGGGCTGTTCGACGGTCGGGGTGCAGGCAGCGAAGGCAGCTCGGCCGCCGTGGCGGCCCTGCTAGGCCTGCCGGTGGTGCTGGTGGTGGAAGCGTCGCGGCAGGCCGGATCGGTGGCCGCCCTGGTGCGGGGCTTCCGGGAACACGGGCCACCACCGGTGCGGCTGGCCGGCGTGGTGCTCAACCGGGTGGGAAGCGAGCGCCACCTGGCCCTGCTGCGGGAGGCCCTGGCCTCGATCGCGGTGCCGCTGCTGGGGGTGCTGCCCCCCCACCCGGCCCTGGAGCTACCGTCCCGGCACCTGGGACTGCTGCCCGCGCGGGAACTGGCGGATCTGGAGGAGCGCAGGCGAATCTGGGCCGCCCTTGCCGAGGAACATCTCGACCTGGAACAGCTCTGGCCCCTGCTGGAGCCGCCGTCGGCCCTGGCGGACGACGGCCAGCCCCGCGAGCCGATCGCCTGGTGCCTCAGCCGCCTGGCGCCGCCCCCCGCTCCGGCCGCAGCTCCGGACAGTGCGCCACCGGTGCTGGCCATCGCCAGCGATGCCGCCTTCCATTTCCGCTACCCGGAAGCCAGCGAATTGCTGCGGGCCCTGGGACTCGAGCCCCGCAGCTGGAGCCCGCTGGCCGACGTCCCCCTGCCCGACGACTGCCGCGGGGTGCTGCTGCCCGGCGGCTATCCCGAGCTGCACGCCGAGCAGCTCGCCGGCAGTCGCCGCAGCCTGGGCTCCCTGGCGGCCGCTGCCAGCCGTGGCCTGCCGATCGTGGCCGAATGCGGCGGCCTGCTGCTGCTCGGCCAGGAGCTGCTGGATCCGCAGGGCAGGGGCCATGCGATGGCCGGCGTGCTGCCGTTCCGGGCCCGGCGGGGAGCCCTCAGCCTCGGGTACCGCAACGCCGAGGCGAGTGTCGACGGCCTGGTGGTACGCCGTGGTGAACGGCTGACGGGCCATGAATTCCATCGCTGGCAGTTGGAGCCGCTGCAACCCGTTGCAGCTGTGGCGGCCCGCGCAGAGTTGTGGCAGCTTGAGGGTTGGGGAGTGCCCCGGAGAGCCGAAGGATGGACAGCGCCGAACGTGCACGCCAGCTGGCTGCATCTCCACTGGGCTGGATGCCCGGTGATTCCCTCTCGCCTGGCCGCCGCAGCCGGGCGAGGCGGGTTGCCGCCGATGAGCGGCGCTTCCTGCAACCCAGCACGCCGCGCAGCACCCCGCCCGATGAGCGCTGGCGACTGACGGTGCGTGGCCGGGTGCAGCAGGTGGGCTTCCGGGCGGGCTGCAGCCGTCGCGCCACCGAACTGGGGCTGAGCGGCTGGGTGTGCAACCGACCGGATGGATCTGTGGAGGTGGAGGCGGAGGGCTCACCGCAACGGCTCACTGAACTGCAGCTGTGGTGCGAGAAAGGCACCGCCGGAGCGGTGGTGAGCAGCGTGACCAGCACCCGCATTCCTGCCACTGGCACCGATTGGTTTGAAATCCGTGGCTGATGCCGGCTTCTGGGGCGAACTGCTGGGCTTCGCGCTGGCGATTGCCCTCAGTCCACTGCATATCGGCGTGCTGCTGCTGTTGCTGGTGGGCGGCAACCCGCTGCGGCGGGGCGGCTGGTTCGTGGCGAGCTGGGTGCTGGTCTCAGCCCTGGAGGTGCTGCTGCTGCTGAGCGTGGGCCATGGGCTGCTGCTGACGATGGAGAAGGGAAGCAGCCATCGCACTGGCCTTGACCTGCTGGCGGCCGGCGGCCTGCTGGCCCTGGGACTGAATGAACTGGTGGTGAGGCGGGAAGAAGGGGACGAATCAGCGAGCTGGAACCGCCGGCTCGATCGCTTCGGGGCCATGCCCCTGCCACTGCTGCTGGGGCTGAGCGCCCTGATCCAGGTGGCAAGCCCCGACGACATCTTTCTCTACGCCAAGGCAACGGGCAGCCTGCTGGCGGAGAACCTGAAGCCATCCTCGGAACTGCTGGTGGGGGCCCTGTTCACGCTGGCCACCGCCCTGCTGCTGCTGCTGCCGCTGCTGGCCATGCTGTTGATGGGACAGCAACGGCTGCTGCCGGCGTTGCAGCAGGCGAAGGGATGGCTGACCCGCAACGGCGACCTGCTGGTGGGTGGCATCAGCCTGGCGCTGGCGGCCTACCTGGGCTGGCAGGGGATTGAGGGCCTGAGGGGTCTCTGAGGGCCAGAGGGGTTCGCCGTGGGGTTCAGTGGCGACTGGAGCCGGAATTGGCGTCGTCGCCATCAAGAATCTTGCCGAGATAGCGCGGATCGCGCAGTCGCTCGTGGTGGGATGGCGGCGGGAACACCGGCTGGACCGGCAGGCTGGCGCTCTGGCGACCGGAGCGCCGCCGGGCCCAGACGGAAAGGCAGATCCGGAAGACCAGCACGGCCGCCAGGACCAGGGCAGCCCCCACCATCAAGGGGGGCAGAATCTGGGTCAGCTCCTTATCCACGGATGCCGTGCCCTGGATGCTCCTGCCACTGCCTTGCTCCCGCGACAAAGGGGCACGCCGGGCCTGGGCAAAAGGCGACCAGACAGCAGTGGCAGAGACGACAGCGATCGTGATAGTGGCGATTGTCCGAAAACTTAGGTAAACGATTGTCTGAGCTCAAGGGGCCGAATCGCAACAGACGCAAAACTGCAGCAAGGCCTGTCCCATGGGCAATGACCATAGTATTCCGCCCCAACTTCAGCGCATCGCGCGAAATTCAGCGCATCGCGCGAAATTCAGCGCATCGCGCCAACTTCCAGAGAATCGCGCCGACTTCAGTGCAGCGCCCCTACGCCCTCGGGCCCCTTTCATCCAGCCAACTGCTCCACAGCGCCCCATCCCCCCGGTGGCCCTGGCCGGCCACCAGCGATACCGCCTGGCTGGCGCGGCTGACGGCCACGTAGACCAGCTGCCGGCAGAGCAGCGGGTCCCGCGGCCAAAACACATCCGAATCGACAAACACCTCGGAGAAGGTGCTCCCCTGGCTGCGATGCACCGTCAGCACCGCCGCTGGTCCCAAGGAGGCGAAGGCATCGCGCAGCAGGAAAAAGCGCCGCCAGATGGCGCGACCGTCCTGCTTGCCGGCGTCGCGGGCCTGCTGGCGCAGCCCCTGCAATGCCGCCTCCAGGCTGGTGCGGGAGGCGCTGCCGAGGGGCGGCAGCAGTCGCAGGCGCAACTGGGTCTCACCGGCGTCCACCGTTGCCGTGAGCGTATCGATCAGCGTGGCGGGACAGCCGAAATCGGCCAGGTCGCAGCGCTCCGGCACAACATCACGGACCACCAGCTCCCGGTTGGAACCCAGCACCATGTCAGGTTCCTCAGCCGCCTCCGCCCCCTCGCGGCAGGCCGGGGCCATCACCGCCGAGCGGGTGATCAGCACCTCTCCGGGCAGCACCGGCAACTGGTCGGCCATCTCGCCGTGGAGAGCACGGCGGGCGATCGGCACCAGCCGCTCCAGGGAGCGGTTGGTGTAACAGAGGATGCGGGCCAGATCGGGGTTGTCGGTCTCGGCACTGCGGCGCAGGGCCCGCTGGGCCGCCACCAGCCAGTCCTGGCGATCCAGCAGGGCCACCATCCCCTGGGCCGTGCCCAGCGGTGGCAGGGCCGGCGGCGGCCGGCAGGGCAGGGCGCCCTCACGGACACCACTGGCCAGGCGCAGCACCGGCCCCTGGTGGCGCACCACCTCGGTGAGGGCCACCCGCCGGGCGCGCTCCATGGCGAAGACCGGACTCTCCGCCTCCGCCACCGGCGGCAGCTGGGCGGGGTCACCGACAAAAACCAGCCGGGTGCCGAAGGGATGGGCACAGCGCAGGCTGATCTCCAGCAGGGTGCTGTCGACCATCGACGCCTCATCGATCAGCACCAGCCCCAGGTGCTCCAGAGCCACGGCGGTCTGGTCGGTGGCTTCGCAGCGCTCCAGATCCCTTTCGCGGCGGAGCTTCAGCCGCAGCAGCCGATGGATGGTGGAAGGGAACCAGGTGGGCTGCAGGCCGGCGAGCTGCAGATGGCTGCGCAACACCCCCACCGCCTTGTGGGTGGGGGCTACCACGGTCCAGCAGAGGCCGGCCGCCTCCACCAGGGCCAGGAGCCGCATCGACAGGAACGTCTTGCCGGTGCCGGCATAGCCGCTCAGCACGAAGGGGCGGCCATCGCCGGGGGCGGCGAGCCAGTCGGCGAAGGCCGCCACGGCGGCGTCCTGGTCGGCGGTGAGGGAGATCCCCGCGGGCCGGGGGGGGCCGGGGGATCTCACCCGAGCGCCTGGCTCAGGGCCTGGGCCAGGTCGAGGGGGGAGCCCACCAGCGCCAGGCCGGGCAGGGCGACGGCCGGCCCCATGAGGCTGCCGACCAGCACCTCCAGGCGGGTGTGACCGAGGTTTTCCTTCAGGGGCTTCGGCGGGTCCGGGGCCTGCCCCAGCAGCTCCCGGGGCAGGCCATTGACCCGGGCGGCGATCAGGCCGGCGGCCCGGCGTACCCCACTGGCGTCGTAGAGCACCACGAAGGCCATGGCGGCCGCCAGGGCAAACAGGGGGTCGCTGAAACCGAGCTGCCAGCCGATGCCGGCGGCGGTGCCGGTGAGCAGGGCGGAATGGCTGGAGGGCATGCCACCGGTCTCGATCAGCACCGCGGGGCGCCAGCGGCGGTGGACCACCAGTTCAATCACCAGCTTGGAGAGCTGGGCGACCCCACAGGCCGCCAGCCCCCACCAGAGCACGGGGTTGTCGAGGACGGCCAGCAGGGGCTGGCTGTCGTGGGCGGGCAGTTGCTGGGCCAGGGGGAACGGCATCATCGATCGCGGCTGGTGATGTAATCAGCCAGGGCGAGCAGGGGGGCCGCCTTGGGGGATTGGGGACCGCTGGTCCAGGGAGCCAGGGCCGCCTTGGCTTCAGCCACCAGGCTCTCGGCCCGGCGCCTCGATTCCTCCAGACCAAGCAGCTTGGGATAGGTGGTCTTGTCGGCGGTGAGATCCTTGCCGGCGGTTTTGCCCAGCACCTCGCTGCTGGCCGTGACATCGAGGATGTCGTCGATGATCTGGAAGGCCAGACCGATGCCGCGGGCGTAGGTGCGCAGGGCCGCGAGCAGCTCCTCGCCGGCTCCACCCACCAGGGCGCCCCCCACCACGCAGGCCCGCAGCAGGGCGCCGGTCTTGTGGAGATGGATGTACTCGAGGGTGTCCAGGTCGACGCTCTGACCTTCACAGGCCAGATCCACCACCTGTCCCCCGACGAGCCCCGGGGCGCCGGCGGCCAGGGAAAGCTCACCGACGACGGCCAGCAGCCGCTCGGCGGGCACCCCTGGACTGCGCAGGGCCACCATCTCAAAGGCGCGGGTGAGCAGGGCATCACCGGCCAGAATGGCGTTGGCTTCGCCGTAGACCTTGTGGTTGGTGGGGCGACCGCGGCGTAGATCGTCGTTATCCATGGCCGGCAGATCGTCGTGGATCAGCGACATGGTGTGGATCATCTCCAAAGCCACCGCCGTGGGCAGCGCCAAGGCGGCATCGCCCCCCGCGAGCTCGCAGGCCGCCAGACAAAGCATCGGCCGCAACCGCTTGCCGCCCGCCAGCAGCGAGTAGCGCATCGCCTCCCGCAGCGATTCCGGCCGCTCCGGGGCCAGGGAAGCATCGAGGGCCGCCTCCACCTGCAGGCGAGCTGCCTCCAGATAGGCGGCGAAATCCAGGGGGCCGTCGGGCAGGAGGGGTTCGGGGGAGGCGGGTTCGCGGGAGGCGATGTCAGCGGTCATCACGTCAGCGGATGGGAGATCAGCGGGCGTGAAATCAGCGGGTGCACGCCGGCCATGCCCGTTGCCGCACCCATCGGATCACCGCTTCTGGGGCGGATTCTCTCAGAAGGCGGCGCCGGGCTGGCCCCCGGGAGGCCAACGGGACCCAACCCGCTCAAACGAGCAGATCGTCCAGGGCCGAGGCCTCGATGCCATGCCGGCGGCACCAGGCCAGCACCGTATTGACCAACAGCATCGCCACGGTCATCGGACCGACACCGCCCGGCACCGGCGAGATCGCACTGGCGATCGGGGCCACCTCTTCAAAACGCACGTCGCCGCAGAGGCCCCCCTCCGGCCGGCGATGGATGCCCACATCCACCACCACGGCGCCGGGCCGGACATGCTCGGCGCCGATCATGCCGGGCCGGCCGGCCGCCACCACCAGCACCTCCGCCTGCCGGGTGAGGGCCGCCAGATCGGTGGTGCGGGAATGGGCCACCGTGACGGTGGCATCGGCGGCCTGCAGCATCAGGGCCATCGGCTGACCCACCAGGATGCTGCGGCCCACCACCACTGCCCGGCGGCCCCGCAGATGCACCCCGGCCTGGGCCAGCAGCGCCATCACCCCGGCCGGGGTGCAGCTGCGGGGCCCTGGCTCCCCCTTGAGCAACCGGCCGAGGTTGAGGGTGTGGAGGCCATCGGCGTCCTTCTCAGGGTCGATCGCGGCCAGCAGCGGGCCCTCCGCCAGGGCGCCGGGCAGGGGCAGCTGCAGCAGGATGCCGTCCACAGCCGGATCGGCATTCAGCCGCTCGATCGAGCCCAGCACCTCCTCGGCAGGAGTGGCGGCGGCCAGATGGGCACCGAGATTGCGGATGCCGACCCGGCCGCAGGCCTTCTCCTTATTGGCGACGTAGACGCCGCTGGCCGGATCATCACCCACCCGCAGCACCGCCAGCCCGGGCGGACGGCCTGCCTGGGCCGTACCGGCGGCGATCAGGGTCGCCAGGCGCTGCTCAATCGCGCCGGCCAGTTGCCGGCCATCCAGAAGTGTCGCCATCGGCAGGTGCACGCTTCGTCACCACAATGGCGCCATGGCTGCCCTTGGGCCCCGCTCGCTAGCGTGAGCGGATATGGTCCAGCTGTGGCAGCGACTGGTAATCCGGTGGCGGCGGCTCTGGCGGCAGCTCCTGCGGCAGGAGCGTCCCCGCCAGGCCCTGACCGCTTGGCGCGTCGGCGGGGGCCTGGCGGTGCTGCTCACCTGCCTGCTGGTGGCCTTGCTATCGAGCTGGCCGTGGCTGGTGGAGCCGAGTCTGCGCCCCGGTCTGCCGGCCCCCTTCACCGTGCGGGCCCCGAAGGACATCACCGTGATGGACAGCACGGCCCTTGAGGAACGGCGCAACCAGATGCTGCCCCGCACCCATGTGCAGGTGGTGGACGCCCAGCTCAGCCGCCGTCTGCAGAAGCACCTCGACCGCCACCTGGAGGACGTGCATCGCCACCTGGCCAGCCAGCAGCCCCAGGTGGATCCCCTCAACCTCAGCGACAGTGAGCGGCAGTGGCTCAGGAGCGTCTCGCCGACGGAGCTGCTGGCCTGGGAGCAGCGGCTGCGGCAGACCCAGCTGCGCATGCTCACCCAGGGGGTGATACCGAGCGTGGCCGACGGCCAGCTGCTGGAGGCGGCGCGGCTGCACCTCGATCAGATGCCGGAACCGGCCCGCAGCCTCGGCAGCAGGCTTGTGGCGGGCAGTCTGCAGGGCCGCACCAACCTGCGCAGCGACACCTTCCTCAGCCAGAGCCGCATCGAAACCCTGCTCACCCAGCGGGGCCTGCCGACCATCAAGGTGAAAAAGGGCGATCTGATCAGCCGTCAGGGGGAGCCGATCAGTGGCCAGGCCTTCGATGTGCTCGATGCCTTCGGCCTGATCAACCGCCAGCCCCGGCCCCTCGCCTGGATCGCCCACTTCGGCGAGGCCATGGCCGCCTGCGGTGTGATGCTGCTGGTGATGCGGCGCTGGCGGGCCAGCATCGAACCTCTCCAGGTGCTGCTGGCCCTGGCCATGCTGCTGGTGGTGCAGGCCTGCAAGCTGTGGCTCGGCTCCCACGCCAGCCCGCTGGCCCTGCTGGTGCCCCCGACGCTGCTGCTGGCCCAGGGGCTCGGCACCGCCGCCGGCCTGGCCTGGCTGGCGGTGGCGAGCCTGCTCTGGCCCTATCCCCTCGATTCCGGCCTGGAAACCCGACTGCTGCTGGCGGCGCTGGTGGCGGCCCTGGCGGCGGTCCTGGCGGGGCGTCAGCGCAACCGCAGCCAGTTGTTGCAGCTGGCGGTGCTGTTGCCCCTGGGGGCCCTCAGCGTGCAGGCACTGGTGCTGAGCCTGGCCAGCCTGCTGACGGGTCAGGACAACCTGGCGCCCCGGGGGGGCGAACTGGTGAACGAGGCCGTGCTGGTGGGCGGTCTGCTGCTGGGGGGCCTGCTGCTGGCCCCGCTGGTGGAGGGATTCTTCGGCCTGCTGACCCGGGCCCGGCTGATGGAGCTGGCCGACCTGGAGCGGCCCCTGCTGCGGCGCCTGTCCACCGAAGCGCCCGGCACCTTCGAGCACACCCTGATGATCTGTGGCCTGGCGGAGGAAGGAGCCCGGGCGATCCAGGGCGATGTTGACCTGATCCGTACCGGAGCCCTGTATCACGATGTGGGCAAACTGCATGGTCCGGGGTGGTTCATCGAGAACCAGGAAGGGGGCGTGAATCCCCACGACACCCTCAACGACCCCAGCGGCAGTGCGGCGATCCTCCAGGCCCATGTGGACGAGGGGCTGAAGCTGGCCCGCCGCTACCGGCTGCCGCGGCCCCTGGCCGACTTCATCCCCGAACACCAGGGAACCCTGAAGATGGGCTACTTCCTGCACCAGGCCCGCGAGCGGGATCCGGCGGTGCCGGAGCAGCGCTTCCGCTACCGGGGGCCAATCCCCCGCAGCCGCGAAACGGCGATCCTGATGCTCGCCGACGGCTGTGAAGCGGCGCTGCGCTCGCTGCCGCCGGCCACCAATGAATCGGAAGCCACGGCGATGGTGCGGCGGATCGTTGAGGCCCGGCAACAGGATGGCCAGCTGGCGGCCAGCGGCATCAGCCGGGCGGAGCTGGAGCTGGTGATCCGAGCCTTCGTGCGGGTGTGGAAGCGGATGCGCCATCGCCGGATCGCCTACCCGCTGCCAGCCCGCAAAGGCTTCAGCGCCTGAGGCCGCCCGCCAGGGCCAGTCCGGCCAGCAGCGCCGCCAGCCCCCCCAGCACGCTGACCAGCAGCAGCAGCAGGGCCGGCAGCAGGGCACCGGCCGTCAGCAGGCGCTGCAGATGCAGGATCCAGGAACTGAAGGTGGTGAGGGCACCGCAGAAGCCGATACCCAGCAACAGCTGCAGGCGCGGCCGCCGTTGCTGCTGGGCCAGCACCAGGCCGAGCAGCAACGAGCCGGCCAGATTGGCGAGCAGGTCGGCCAGCACCGGCGCCGCCAGGCCCGCCGCCCCGACCCCGGCGGCGGCGGCGGCGTGCTCCAGGCGCCAGCGCAGCAGGGCACCGGGGGCGGCACCGCAGGCCACCAGCAGCAGCTCCATGGCCGCTGGCGGTCGCTGGCGCCGGCCCTGGGGCCCTGCCGGCTTCATCGGCCCACCGGGCTGAAACGCCCGAGGGCCAGGCCCAGGACCAGGGCCAGCAGGCCCCCCAGCAGGGAGCCCACCAGCAACAGCAGGCCCTCGCGCCGCTGCCGGCCGCGCAGGCAGACCACCAGCTCGGCCATCCAGCTGGAGAAGGTGCTGAAGCTGCCGAGGAAGCCGGTGACAAGCAACAGCCGCAGGCGCCCCGCCCCGGCTGCCTGGCCGGGGATCGCGGCCAGCACCACCCCAAGGAGCAGGCAGGCGCTGATGTTGACCATGACGGTGCCCCAGTGCCGGCGCGGCAGCAGCGGCTCCAGCCGGTTGACCAGCAGGAAGCGCAACCAGGCCCCCGGCACGGCGCCGAGCGCCACCAGCAGGCCATCGGGCAGGACCTCCGGCAGCAGCTCAGGCAGGGCTTGGGCCAGGGAAGGCAAGGGAACTCCGGCGGCCCGCGGGCGCCCATCGTTGCACCGGGGCCCAAAGCTCCAGGCGCTCGCCGTGCACGGGATGGGCAAAGGCGAGGCGGTGGGCATGCAGGCGTAATCGTGGCGCCAGGGCGCGGGCGGCGGCAGGGGCGTAGAGCGGATCGCCGAGGATCGGGTGGCCCAGCCAGGCCAGATGCACCCGCAGCTGGTGCGAGCGGCCCGTGTGGGGAATGAGCAGCAAGCGGCTCCAGCTGCCGTGGCCCTCCAGCAGCTGCCAGTCGGTGCGGCTGGCCTTGCCCGCCGGATCCACCCCGTAGAGCGGCGGACGGCGGGAGACCCGGGCAAGGGACTGGTCGATCGTGCCGGCGGAGGCCGCCGGCTGGCCGGCGACCTCGGCCAGGTAGGTCTTGCGCACCTGCCGCTCAGCGAAGCTGCGCGAGAGCGTGCGATGGCTGTCGGCGTCGCGGGCCAGCACGAGCAGGCCGGACGTGTCGCGATCGAGGCGATGCACCAGCTGCAGGTCCCCCCAGGCGGGGGCCAGCCGGCTTGGGACGCAATCGGCCAGGTCGGGGCCGAGGCCGCTCTGGCTCAGCAGGCCGCTGGGCTTGTTGACCACCAGCAGCCAGGGGTCGGCATAGAGAACCTCAAGACTGGAGGTGGAGGTGGAGGTGGCTGCGCAAGCGGCGGCAGCGGCCAGCGGCTCAGGCTCCATGCGCCGGCAGGACGGGCCGGCCGAGCCTAGGGGCAGCCCTCCAGGCAGGATCAGGACGCCCCCACAGCCCAGCGCCGATGCTCTCCAGCACCGAACGCCCCCCGGATCAGCATGGGAGGCACCGCGGCGGCGGCGGCGAACGCTTCGGCCTGCCGGGGTGGCTGCCCTGGCTGCAGCTGAGCCTGAGCACCATGCTGGTGGTGCTGTTCCTGGTGCTGCTCGGCCAGAGCCGCGAGCAGAACCGCAGCCTGCAGCGGCTGCAGCAGCGGGTGCAGGGGCTCGAGAACAGCCGCGCCCTTGACCGCACCACGGCGCTGGAGGGGCAGCTGCGCGCGATGCTCGTGCGGCTGCAGAGCCTGGAGCGCCAGGAAGCCTCCCTGGCGGCGGCCCAGCAGCGCCTGCTGGAGCTGGAGCAGCAGCTGCGTCAGCAGGTGCTGCAGCGCCGGCCGGCCCGGCCGGCGTTGATTGAGGAACCAGCCGCCAGGGAGCCCCCCGGACCGCCGCCGCCGACCGAGCCGATCACCCCTTGACGGCGTCGCCGCTGGCGCTGGGCAGGATGTAGCGCTGCAGGCCCACGAACAGCACCAGCACCGGCAGGATCGAGAGCACCGCCCCGGCGGCCACCAGCCGCCAGTCGAGGGAGAAGCTGCTGGCCAATTTCTGCAGGCCCAGGGGCAGGGTGTAGAGGCCCGGGTCGTCGAGAATGATCAGGGGCCAGAGGAAGTCGCTCCAGCTGCCGATGAACACGAACATCGCCAGGGTGATCAGGTCAGCACGGGCGGCAGGAATCATCACGTTCCACCACTCGCCGAGCGGCGTGCAGCCGTCGCTGCGGGCCGCCTCCTCCAGCTCCCGCGGCACCGCCAGGAAGCTCTGCCGCAGCAGGAAGATGCCGAAGGCGGTGGCCGCCTGGGGAATGATCAGGGCCCAGAGGCTGTTGCGCAGCCCCAGTTGCACCATCAGCAGGTAGAGGGGGATCATCACCACCTGAAAGGGGATGAGGATGGTGGCCACCACCACCGCCAGCACCAAGCCGCGGCCGGCGAAGCGCATCCTCGCCAGCGGGTAGGCGGCCAGGGAGCAGAACAGCAGGTTGGCCACCACTGCCGCCGCGCTGACCACGGCGCTGTTGAGCATGTAGCGCAGCAGGGGGTTCTGGGCGTCGCTGAACACCCGCCGGTAGGCCTCAAGGCTGGGTTGGCTGGGCAGCAGGGCGGGCGGACTGGTGAAGATGTCCTCGGCGGGCCCCTTCAGGGAGGTGCTCAGCAGCCAGAGCAGCGGCAGCAGCATCAGCAGGGCCACCAGCAGCAGCACCATCAGCTGGACCGCCTGGCCCATCGGGGCTGCGAGGGGCCGCTGGGGGCTGCTGGAGGGGAGGGACATGGGCTGGCGGGTCGGTCCCTGAAGCGCGTTTCAGGCTAGCCGCGCCGGGCTGGCGACCTGGGAGGGCCCGGTTCAGGGGGCTGGATCGCCGGCTGGCAGCGGCCGGAGCTGCGTGAGAGGGTAAGGGCAGCCATCCAACGAGCCCGCCATGGCCATCGCGCCGGACCATCTGCTTGAGGCCCTGCAGTGGCGCTACGCGACCAAGCAGTTCGCCCCGGAGCGGATCATCAGCGAGCAGCTCTGGTCAACGCTGGAGCAGACCCTGGTGCTCACCCCCTCCTCCTATGGGCTCCAACCCTGGAAGTTTCTGGTGATTCAGGACCAGGCGCTGCGTCAGGAGCTGCGGCCCCACTCCTGGAATCAAGCGCAGATCACCGATTGCTCCCATCTGGTGGTGCTGCTCAGCAAGCGGACGATCACGGCCGCTGACGCGGACCGGTTGATCGAGGCCACCGCCGGCGCCCGGGGCCTGGAGGCCAGCAGCCTGGATGGCTATCGCAAGTTGATCCAGATTGATCTGATCGACGGCCCCCGCAGCCAGATCATCGAGCGCTGGAGTTCCAATCAGGTTTATATCGCCCTCGGCAACCTGATGACCGCTGCGGCCCTGCTGTCGATCGACACCTGCGCCATTGAGGGTTTCTCACCGCCGGACTACGACCGGATCCTGAATCTCGAGTCCAGTGACTACCGAAGCAGCGTGGTCTGTGCCCTCGGTTATCGCAGCCCTGAGGATAAATACGCCTCCCTGGCGAAGGTGCGCTACTCGGCCGCAGACCTGATTGAAAGGCGCTGACGCCCGGCCCGGAGCCTGAGCCGCTTGCGCAACCGCCGGCTCCAGGCGAAGGCGGCGGTGACGCCTGCCACGGGAAGGGGAGCGGGGACCTCAACAGCATCGACCGCCAGGAAGAAGTTCCGGGCGATCAGCCTCTGACCGGCGGTGGTGGGATGGAAGTCATCCCAGAAGAGATATTGGTCGGGATTGGCGCAAACGCTGTAAGGATCAGGAATCATGCAGGCATTGGTCACGTTGGAGAAGCCATAGCTGCTGGGATTTGCAATCACGTCGGCAAACACGTCGTCCACCTGGAAGCGGCTAATCTCCACCCCTGGCAGGGTGGCCTGGAGGCCCTGCAGCACCGGATCAAGATTGGTATTGAACGACGCCGTCAGCCCGGAGAGGAGAGCGGACGCTGCTGGATTGTTGCGGAACAGCGGCGTCTGGCCGAGGTCAGGCATGTTGGGCACCAGGAACTGGGTGGCGCCTCTGCCGGCTAGGGCCGTGATCGTGGTGGCGATGTTGGTGATGCCATTGCTGATCAGGCCTGCCGCATTCGTGGTGGCGGGGGCACCACCCAACACCGTGCCGGCATCCTTACCGGTGGCAAGCCAGGACAGGACGTCGTTGGGGAAGAGCCAGACCATGAAAAGGCTGGTGCTCGGATTGAAGCTGGGGTTACTGCCCAGGAAGGAGCTGAGCTGGGGAGCGGCACCCTGATTGGCGAAGGGGGCAGAGAGACTTGTGCCCCTGAAGGAGTTGTAGTTGACCAGGCCGGTGCTCGCCCCATTGATCGCATAGTTGGTGCCGCCCGAACTTGAAGGGGCCGGGCCCGTACTACCGGGATTGAAGGATTGCCAGAGGTATTCGGGTGAAACCAGACCGTTGGATGCGCGACCTTGGTAGTAGAAAGGCGAAGGGGGAAAGGTGTTGCCTGTCAGGGCCCAGCTGTTGCCTGTGTCGGTGAGGCTGTCGCCGAAGACGAAGAGCTTTTCCAAGGCACTCAGGCGGGCCTGCGCCGGATGGGCCGCCACGACCAGCAGGCTTGCCACAAGACCAACTGCAAGCTGGCGGCAGGCGCGGTACCGCTGAGCCATGGATCCTGTCTCAATAAAAATTGCTGGGCCACCCTATCCGCGTTGGCCGATCGCCATGGCGAATGGGCCCAGGAAACCGCCAGTCCCTGCAACGGCGTGGGAGCTGTTCTGACCGGGGTGCCCACTGGGTAGCCGAGCTGATTGCTGCATGGGCTGCCCGGTTGGCGGCTACCGGGAAGCCGGCGGATCCGAGCGGCTGATTTCGCCGATCCTGGGGCCGGCAGGCAGCTCCGGCACCGGCGCGTTCCAGCGCAGCAGCACCGGTTGGCTCCGTTCGTACCCCAGCACGCTCACCGTGGCGGTGCCGAGGCTGAGCAGGGCACCGCCGGCCGGCCCCAGACCCAGCCAGGTGCCCGCCAGGCAGCGCAGGATGTGGCCGTGGGCGAACAGGGCCACGCGTCCGTGCTCACCGATCCGCTCCAGGCTGGATTCGATCAGCCGCCCGCAGCGCTCCCCCACCTGCTCGATGGTTTCACCATCCGGGCAGGGATGGCTGAAGACGGTCCAACCGGGCACGCTGAGGCGGATCTCGGCGGTGGTGATGCCCTCGTAGGCCCCGTAGTCCCATTCCCGCAGGTCGTCACAGACCTCGGCCCGCTCGCCCAGACCCGCCAGGGCGCAGGTGCGCCGGGCCCGCTGCAGGGGGCTCATCAACACGGCATCGAAGGAGACGCCGGCCAGGCCCGGAGCCAGCCGGCGGGCCTCCGCCTCCCCCTCCGGCAACAGGGGCAGGTCGGTGCGGCCGGTGTGACGACCGCTGAGGGCCCAGGCCGTGGCACCGTGACGCAGGAGCCAAAGCTCGGGAGTGGGGGCCGACATCAGAAGCGGCGAGGGGTGAGGCGGATGGGACGGGCTGTTGCCATGGGGGGCGGTACTGGCGTGCGACGAGGGCTGGGCAGCCGTTCAGTTGTATTCCCCGGGAATGTCGTTCTTGTGCACGGTGACCCGGCCCACCTTGCGACCGGACATCCGCAACAGCTCATCGCCGGAAAATTCGAAGCCCAGCTGCAGGGCGATCTGGGCAACATCATCGGCGGTGGCGGCGGCCAGCACCTGCTGCTTCAGGGCCCCATCCGCCTGCATGCGGACCAGAAAGTCCCTGAGCTGCTCGATCGACATCGGTGGAGGTCCTGAGGGGCCCAGTCTCGCCGGCTGCGGGCCCGGGGAAGACCCGCAGCTCAGACCCTCGGCAGATCGGCCAGGGGCAGGGGGGCCTTCTGGGGATGCAGGGGCTGCCGCTGGGCGCCGCTGACCAGGCGGTTCAGGGCATTGACGAAGGCCTGGGCCGCCGCCACAACAATGTCGGTGTCGGCGGAGTGGCCGGAATAGAGCACCCCGCCGGCCCGCAGGCGAATCGTGACCTCGCCCATGGCGTCAATGCCTTCGGTGACCGACTTGACGCTGAATTCCACCAGTTCGTTAGGCACCCCGGCCAGATGATTGAGGGCCTGGCAGACCGCATCCACCGGCCCGGTGCCGATCGCGGCCTCACTGTGCTCGATGCCATCGGCGGTTTCCAGGGTGACGGTGGCCGTGGGCAGCAGGCCGGTGCCGCAGCTCACCTGCACCCGCCGCAGGCTGAAGCGGGCCTCATCCTGCTGCTGGACCTGCTCACTGACGATCGCTTCGAGATCACGGTCGCTGATTTCGCGCTTGCGATCGGCCAGCTCCTTGAAGCGGGCGAAGGCATCATCGAGATCGGTGCGCTCGAGGGTGTAGCCGAGCTCCTCAAGCCTGGCGCGGAAGGCGCTGCGGCCGCTGAGCTTGCCCAGGGAGATGCGGTTGTCGGCCAGGCCGACGGTGCGGGCATCGATGATCTCGTAGGTGAGCCGGTTCTTGAGCACGCCATCCTGGTGAATGCCGCTCTCATGGGCAAAGGCATTGGCGCCCACGATCGCCTTATTGGGCTGCACCGCCATGCCGGTGAGATTCGAAACGAGCCGGGAGGTCTTGGTGATCTCTTCGGTATGAACCCCCGTGAGCGGAGTGCTGCTGTCGGCGGGCCGGCCGAGGAACGGATTGAAATAGCTGCGGCGCACGTGCAGGGCCATCACCAGCTCCTCCAGGGAGGCATTGCCGGCCCGCTCGCCGATGCCGTTGATCGTGCACTCCAGCTGGCGGGCGCCGTTCTTGACGGCTTCGAGAAAATTGGCCACCGCCAGACCGAGATCGTTGTGACCGTGAACGGAGATCACGGCCTGATCGATGTTGGGCACCGAGCGGTTGATGCCGTCGATCAGGGCTCCGAACTCGGCGGGCGTGGCGTACCCGACGGTGTCGGGGATGTTGATGGTGCTGGCGCCGGCCGCGATCGCGGCCTCGATCACCTGATGCATGAATTGCGGATCACTGCGACCGGCGTCCTCGCAGGAGAACTCGACGTCGTCGACCAGGGATCGGGCATAGGCCACCATCTCGCGGGTGATCTCCAGCACCTCGGCGCGGCTCTTGCGCAGCTTGTGCTCGAGGTGGATGTCGCTGGTGGCGATGAAGGTGTGAATGCGGCGCCGGGCGGCGGGGGCGACGGCCTCGGCACACGCCTTGATGTCGCCGCTGGCGGCCCTGGCCAGACCACAGATCACCGGCCCCTCCGGGGTGCCGACGCTGGCGGCGATGCGCTGAACGGCGTTGAAGTCGCCGCTGGAGGCAAAGGGGAAACCGGCTTCGATGATGTCGACGCCCAGGCGGGCCAGCTGCTGGGCGATGGCGAGCTTCTCCTCCAGATTCAGGCTGGCGCCGGGCGACTGCTCACCGTCGCGGAGCGTGGTGTCGAAGATCAGAACCCGGCCGGGATCGCGCGCCATGGCAGTCGTGGGAAGGGAGGAGTAAGGCGGAATGAGTATGAGTTGGACCCATTCTAGGGGTTGGCCCGCAACCCGGCCCGGATCGCGGCCATGACCCCGGCAGCGGGAGCCCGCCAGGACGGCCCCCCTAAAGTGATCTCAAGCTGAATGGCCAAGGTGCCCGGTCAAAACGCGGGTGAAGCCACAGCCCCTGAGGCAACCGCCCCTGAAGCCGCAGCAGCAGAGGCGGTGGCCCAAAGCGCCGCTGGCGCGGCGGGATCCCTGGCCCTGGTGCTGCATGCCCATCTTCCCTACGTGCGCTCCGGCCAGCCGGGCTCCCTGGAAGAAGACTGGTACTTCCAGGCCCTGCAGGAGTGCTACCTGCCGCTGCTGGCGGTGCTTGAAGCGGCGGCGGCCGATCCGGCCCAGCAGCCCCGGCTCACCATGGGGCTTTCGCCCACCCTGCTGTCGCTGCTGAGCGACCCGCTGCTCAACGCCCGCTTCACCCCCTGGCTGGAGCAGCGGCTGGCCCTGCTGACCGAGGCGCCGGCGACCCTGGCCGAGGCGGCCGCCGACCTCGGCGCCGTGCTGGAGCGCACCCTGGCCGACTGGCAGCGCTGCGCAGGCGACCTGCTGCCCCGCTTCCGGCGACTGCAGGAGCTGGGGGTGCTCGATCTGATCACCTGCGGGGCCACCCACGGCTACCTGCCCCTGCTGCGCGATTCACCCGAGGCGGTGCGGGCCCAGTTGCTCACGGCGGTCCGCGAACACCAGCGCCTGCTCGGCGTCCGCCCCCTGGGCATCTGGCTGCCGGAATGCGCCTATTACGAAGGTCTGGACGCCGTACTGGCGAGCTGCGGTCTGCGCTACACCCTGCTCGATGGCCATGGCCTGCTGCACGCCCTGCCCCGGCCCCGCTACGGCGTCTACGCCCCGATCTGCTCGCCGGCCGGGGTGGCCTTCGTGGCCCGTGACAGCGCTTCCACGCTACCGGTGTGGAGTGCCAGCCAGGGTTACCCGGGCGATGGCGCCTACCGCGAATTCCACCGCGACCTCGGCTGGGACCTACCCGAGGAGATCCTCGCCGCCGCCGGCATCCACGACCGCCGGCCCCTGGGACTGAAGCTGCAGCGGGTGACAGCCCAGGGCTGCCCCCTGGACCAGAAGCAGCCCTACCAGCCCCAGCTGGCCACCGAACGGCTGGCCCAGCATGCCGCCGCCTACCTGGAGGGCCGTTGCCGGCAGCTGGAGGCCCTGGGCCGCAGCATCGACCGGCCGCCGCTGCTGGTGGCGCCGTTCGATGCCGAGCTGTTCGGCCACTGGTGGTTCGAAGGACCGGCCTTCCTGGCGGAGCTGTTCCGGCAGGGCCCGGCCGCCGGACTGGCGTTCAGCCACCTGCGCGAGGTGCTGGCCCAGCCCCAGGCCCTGCAGATCTGCCAGCCCTCCCCCTCCAGCTGGGGCCAGGGCGGCTACCACGACTACTGGCTCAACGACAGCAACGCCTGGGTGGTGCCGCAATGGCAACGGGCCTCGCGGGCGATGGTGGCCCGGGTGAACCGGGGGGTGGCCAGCGCCGAGCAACGGCAGTGGCTGACCCAGGCCGGCCGGGAGCTGCTGCTGGCCCAGAGCTCCGACTGGAGCTTCATCCTGCGGGCCGGCACCACCACCGACCTGGCGCGGGAGCGGATCCACCGGCACCTCGATCGCTTCTGGCGGCTGATCGAGGCGATCGAGAGCGGCATCGCCCCACCAGCGGACTGGCTGGCGGCGGTGGAACACGATGACGGCCTCTTCCCGCTGCTCAATGCCGCCGACTGGGCCAGCCGGCCCGCCTGAGGGGCAGCGGGCCCCTTAGCGTGCGGACATGAGTCCAGTCCTGTTGGCCAAGGCGTCGCTGTTCGGCATCGGCATCGCCTTCTCTCCCCTGCACATTGGTGTGGTCACCCTGCTGCTGCTGGGCCGTTCGCCCCTGCAGCGCTCGCTGGCCTATGTGGTCGGCTGGACCCTCGCCAACGTCATGGCGGTGACCCTGCTGATGCTGCTCGGCCACAGCTTCGCCTTCAGCCTCGAGCACGGCGAGCGGGAGCAGGTGCTGATCGATCTGCTGGGGGCCGGGGCCCTGCTGGCCCTGGGCCTGTATCAACTCACCCCCCAGGCGACGATCGGCGAAGAGGGCATGGCCCTGCGGCTGATGAACCGGCTGCCGGACGTGAACACCGCCCTGCTGGTGCTGATCGGTGCCGGCGGCGCCCTGCTCACACCGGAAAACCTGGTGTTTTATCTCAAGCAGGCCGGACTGCTGATGATCGCCCAGCCGGGAATGTCGGTGGATCTTGAAATCACGGGGCTGTTCGCCCTGGCGGCCAGCTCCCTGCTGCTGCTGCCCCCCCTGGCCTGGATCGCCAGCAGCGGCGCCATCCGCCCCACGATTGAAAGCCTGGAGGAATGGCTGCAGCACCGGGCCGAATCCCTGGTAGGGGTGCTCGCCCTGGTGTTCGCCGTCTGGCTGCTCTACGAGGGCCTGCACGGGCTGAGCGTGATGGGAGGAATTCGGTTAATCGGTTAAGCCGTACCCCCTCCACGGGCCCCGGCCGATCGGACAGGCCCGTTGTTCAGAGGATCTGATTGAGGAACTGGCGGGTGCGCGGCTGACTGGGGGAGGTGAAGAACGTGTCCGGGGAAGCTTCCTCCACCACCTCCCCCCCGGCCATCAGCACCACCCGGTGGGCCACCTCCCGGGCGAAACCGACTTCATGGGTGACCACCACCATGGTCATGCCATCGGCGGCCAGGCCCCGCATCACCTGCAGCACCTCCCTCACCATCTCCGGATCGAGGGCGCTGGTGGGTTCGTCGAACAGCATGATCCGCGGCTCCATGCAGAGCGAGCGGGCGATCGCCACCCGCTGCTGCTGACCACCGGAGAGCTGGCCCGGGTACTTGTCGGCCTGCTCGCTGATGCCCACCCGCTCCAGCAGGGCGCGGGCCTGGCGCTCCACCTCGGCCTTCGGCCGCCGGCGCACCAGCACCGGCGCCAGGGTGAGGTTGTCGAGCACGGTGAGGTGGGGGAACAGGTTGAACTGCTGAAACACCATGCCCACCTCACGGCGGATGGCGTCGATGCGGCGCAGGTCGTTGGACAGGGTGATGCCATCCACCGTGATCGAGCCCTGCTGAAAGTCCTCCAGAGCGTTGAAGGTGCGGATGAAGGTGCTCTTGCCGGAACCGGAGGGCCCCATGATCACCACCACTTCCCCCTTGCGCACCTCCAGGTCACAGCCCCGCAGGGCGTGAAAGCCATTGGGATACCACTTCTCAACGCCGCGGGCCTCGATCATCAGCTCGGCCGGCCCGGCGGCGGCGCTGCTGAGGGTGCTGGTGCTGGGCTGGGTCATGGCGAAAGCGCTACGGGCTCTGATCGATCGGCGATGGAATGGACGCTCAGGGGCTGTTCAGCCTGAGCGGGCCAGGGACGCCGGATCCAGCCGCCGCTCCAGGGCGCGGCTACCCAGCCCCAGGGCGGCGCAGCAGCACCAGAACAGCACCGCCAGGGTGAAATACACCTCGGCATTGCGGCCCAGGAAGGCTGGGTTGGCCATCACGGTGCGGGCCGTGCCCAGCAGCTCCATCAGGCCGATCAGCGACAGCAAGGTGGTGTCCTGGAGCAGGGAGATGAACTGGCCGACCATGCTGGGCAGGGCCACCCGCAGGGCCTGGGGCATCACCACGGTGATGAAGGCCTGGATCGTGGACATCCCCAGGGAACGGGCCGCCTCCAGCTGGCCGCGGGGCACCGCCGACAGGCCGGAGCGCACCGCTTCGGCCAGGTAGGCGGCGGCGAAAAGGGTGAGCACCCAGGCCGCCCGCCAGACCCGCTCGGGCGCCAGGCCGCCGGGCAGCAGGAAACCGATCATGTTCTGGCCGAGGAACAGCAGGGTGATCAGCGGTGCCCCCCGGATGAACTCGATGTAGAGCACCGAACCCCAGCGCAGCAGGGGCAGGTCGCTGCGGCGACCAAGGGCCAGCAGCACCCCGAGCGGGAAGCAGAGCAGGATCGCGAAGGTGGCTTCCAGCAGGGTGAGCACCAGCCCCCCCCATTCCGAACTGGATACGGCGACCAGGCCGAAGCCACCACCGATCAGCACCATCCCCAACAGGTAGAGGATGGGCAGACCGACAGGCAGCCAGCGCTTGAGGGCGGGGGGCAGGGCGGGCCCGAAGCGGCCGGCCAGCCAGCGCATCAGGACCAGCAGCAGGCCGATGGCCAACCAGCGGCCGACGAGCGCTGGCGCGAAGCCGAGGGCCCCGGGAACCACCAGGCTGAGGGCCAGCAGCACAGCCACCGCCAGCCGGTCGTTGCGGGGCCAGAGCTGGCCCCCGCGGTCGGGCCGCGGGTGGGAGCGCAGCAGGCCCCAGATGAGCCCGGTGGCTGCCGCCAGCAGGGTTGTCAGCAGCCACAGCCGCCACTGCTGCTCGATCGGGTAGCGACCCACCGCAAACAGGGTGCTGTTGGCCTGGATGACGGCCCAGCGGGCCTGACGGAACGCCCAGTGCAGGAAGGCCCAGCCGCCGGCGCCGATCATGCCCAGCAGGACCAGGGTGATCAAACCGTCGGCGGGGGTGGCGAAGAGGTCGTGGCGGAGGCGACGCAACAGGGGTTTCATCTCAGCGCTCCCGGATCTGCACGAGTCGGTTGAGGCCGTTCATCAGCAGGGAGATGAAGAGATCGAGGGCGAGGTAGGCGCCGAGCAGCAACAGCACCACCTCCACAGCCCGGCCGGTCTGGTTGAGGGTGGTTTCAGCCACGGAATAGAGATCGGTGAAGCCGACGGCGACCGCCAGGGAAGAGTTCTTGGCCAGGGAGATGTACTGGGTGTTCAGGCCGGGCACGATCACGCGCAGGGCCTGGGGCAGCACCACCCGGCGCAGGGTCTGCAGCCAGGTGAGCCCGAGGGAGGAGCAGGCCTCCCACTGGCCCCTGGGCACCGCGGCGATGCCGCCGCGTACCACCTCGGCGATGAAGGCGGAGGAATAGGCGATCAGGCCGGTGAGCAGGGCGGCGCATTCCACCGACCAGCGCAGCGGCGCCTGCCAGACCCCATCGACCAGATGGGGCCCCAGCCAGCGCAGTCCCTCGCCGAAGCCGGCGATGTAGAGCCCGGATTTCGCCAGCACCACACCAGGGAATTGAAGGGCGGCCGTGCCATTGGGCAGGGACAGGAACACCACGAAATACCAGAACACCAGCTGCAACAGCAGCGGAATGTTGCGCACCACCTCCACATAGGTGCGGGTGAGCCCGCGCAGCAGGGCATTGCCGCTGAAGGAGGCCATGCCCAGCAGGGTGCCCAGCAGCGTGGAGCCGATCAGGCCGACCACCACCACCCGCACGGTGTTCACCAGGCCCGCCAGCAGGCCGCGCCAGTAGGGATCGCTGGCGTGGAACGGCAGGATCGTTTCGGCGATGTCGAAGCCGGCGGGCTGGCCCAGCCAGCCCCAGCTCAGCAGCAGGCCGGCGGCGGTGAGATTGCGGACCAGGTTGGCCAGCAGGAAGGCCACCACCACCAGCACCACAAGCCCCACAGCCCCCTGGACCAGCCAGGGGATCACCCGGCGATCGCGCCACCAGGGCACCGGCTCCCCTGCCGCGAGCACTGATGGGGACGGCAAGGACGGCGGCACGCCCATCAGCGGAAGGGAGGCGAATAAATCAGGCCGCCCTCTTTCCACTGCTTGTTGGCGCCGCGATCCAGCTTGAGGCGGGAGCCGGGACCGACGTTGCGATCAAAGATTTCGCCGTAGTTGCCCACCGCGCTGATGATCTTCGGCACGAAATCGGCCGGCAGGCCCAGCTGCTTGCCGAATTCGCCTTCAACACCGAGGAAACGACGCAGATCAGCCTGGTTGGCCTTGGCCTTGGCTTCTGCCACCTTGGCGGCGATATTGGCCTTGGTGATGCCGAGCTCTTCGGCCTGGAAGAGGGTGTTGACCGTCCAGCGGACCGCATCGGCCCAGACGGGATCGGCGTTGACGGTGGCCGGGGTGAGGGGCTCCTTGCTCATCACATCCGGCAGCAGGGTGTGATCATCCGGCTTGGGGAAGCTGCTGCGCTTGCCGGCCAGCTGGGAGCGGTCGCTGGTGACCGCCACGCAACGGCCCTCCAGGTAGGCCGCGTAGGTCTGGTCGCCGGTCTGAAACTTGAGGGGGGTGTAGGGGATGTTCTGCTCCCGCATCCGGTCGGCGAGGTTGAGCTCGGTGGTGGTGCCGCTCTCCACGCAGATCGGTTTGCCCGCCAGGTCCTTGAGGGTCTTGATGCCGCTGGCGGTGGGCACCATCACGCCCTGGCCGTCATAAAAGGTGGGGGGGGCGAAGCTGAGGGCATTGCCACCGGCCGCATCGCGGCTGAGGGTCATGGTGGTGTTGCGCGAGAGCAGGTCCACCTCGCCGCTGGCGAGGGCAGCGAAACGCTCGCTGGAATTGAGGTTGCGGTATTCCACCTTGCCCGGATCGCCGAACAGGGCTGCGGCCATCGCCTTGCAGACATCAACATCGAGGCCGCTGTAGCTGCCGTCGGGTCCTACGAAGCTGAAGCCGGGCAGGGAGCCATCAACGCCGCAGATCAGCTTGCCGCGGGCCTTAATGGTGGCCATCTTGGTGCTCTGAACACCGCCGCCGCCGTCGGGGGCACAGCCGGCTAGCAGCAGGGGCAACAGCAGCAGCGGAGCCGCCCGACGGAGCGCCGCCCGACGGAGCGCCGCGCGGAAGAGCGGTTGGGCGGAGCTGCTTGGGCCCATGCAGAGCGCTTCACAATTTGGTCGATAGTGCCATACCTCTTCGGGCGCCGCCAACGCCACCGGCCCGGCTCCCGTGGCCCGCCAGGCTCGGGTCAGCGGAACGGAGGCGACACCATCAGGCCGCCGTCGCGGAACAGCCGGTTGGCCCCCCGCTCGATCTTCAGGGGCGAGGCCATGCCCACGTTGCGCTCGAAAATCTCGCCGTAGTGCCCCACCGCCGCCAGGACCTGGACCACGAAATCGTTGGCCAGGCCCAGCTGGGAGCCCAGTTCAGCCTCCACCCCGAGGAAACGGCGCAGCTCCGCCCGGGCGGGGTCCGCCTTCGCCGCCGCCAGCGTCGCCTTGACATTGGCCTGGGTGATTCCCCGCTCCTCGGCCTCGATCAGGGCATAAACCACCCAGCGCACCGCATCGGCCCAGGCCGGATCGCTCTGGGCCGTGGCCGGGGCCAGGGGCTCGCGGCTGAGCAGCTCCGGCAGGATCCGGTGCGCCCCCGGATCGGCGAAACGGCTACGGCGGGCGGCCAGGCCAGAACGGTCGCTGGTGACGGCCGCGCAACGGCCGGCCTGATAGGCGTCGAAGGTCTGGTCGGCGCCGCGGAAGTGCAGGGGGGTGTATGGCAGCCCCAGCAGGCGCATGCGATCCGCCAGCACGGTTTCGTTCGAGGTGCCACTGAGCACGCACACGGTTTTACCGGCCAGATCGGCCACGCCATGGATTCCGGAGGCCACCGGGGCCATCAGGGCGCCGCCGTCGTGAAAGACCACCGGCGCGAAGCTGAGGGCGTTGCCAGCGGACGCATCGCGGCTGAGTGAAACGGTGGTGTTACGGGAGAGCACATCCACATCGCCGGAGGCCAGGGCGGCGAAGCGTTCGGTGGTGGTCACCGGCCGCAGCTCCAGGCGGCTGGGATCAGCGAAGACGGCGGCGGCCAGGGCCCTGCAGATCTCCACATCCAGCCCGTGATAGCGGCCATCGCTGGCGAGGCTGCTGAACCCCGGCAACTGGCCATTGATGCCGCAGACCAGCCGTCCGCGGGCGTGGATCCTGGCAAGCACCGGGCTGCTCAGGCCACCGGCGCCACCACCATCGGCGCAGGCCGTGAGCAGCAGGCCGGCCAGCAGAGCCAGGGCCAGGCCGGGCGCCGGAGCCGATCCGCGCCGGAGCCGCGGCAACCAGGCCGAAACGCGCATGCCAGCCAGCAGGGCAGGGGCCGATCCTTACACGCGCATCGACCGATTTAAGGTTGGTCCAGGCTCTTCGTTGAAGCCGCTGCAGCCTCCATGCCAGCCACGCCTCACCAAGAGCAGGAACCTGGGGGCAGGCAGCACTGGGAAGCGATCTACACCACCAGGGATCCCAGCCAGGTGAGCTGGTTTCAGCCCCGGGCCCAGCTGTCACTGGAGCTGATCGGCAGGGCTGGTGCCAGCAGCTCCGCCGCGATCATCGATGTCGGGGGTGGGGCTTCGACCCTGGTGGATGACCTGGTGGCCAGCGGCCACACCGGGGTCTCGGTGCTCGATCTCTCCGGCGCAGCCCTGGCGCTTGGCCGCTCCAGGCTCGGGAGCCTGGCTTCAAGGGTGCGCTGGCTGGAAGCCGACGTTCTGAGCGTCGACCTGGAACGGCAGGCCTACGACGTCTGGCATGACCGGGCCGTGTTCCACTTCCTCACCTCGGAGGCGGATCGCCAGCGGTATGTGGACGTGGTCCTGCACGCCGTGCGGCCCGGGGGGATCGTGATTGTGGCCACCTTTGCCGAGGACGGACCCGAGAGCTGCAGCGGGCTGCCGGTGAGGCGCTACGACCCCGCCGGCCTGCACGCGGAATTCGGCGAACCGTTTCTCCTGCTCGGCCATGAACGGGAACGCCATGGCACGCCGAGCGGAGGCGAACAGCGATTCGTGTACTGCTTCTGCCGCAGGCTGGCGGGCCCGGACGGCCAGCACCGGGCCCCCTTGCCGAACAGCGATCAGGCCACTTCGTCCTGGTCGTGGGCGAAGCGCTGATAGAGGAAATCGAGGGCGGCATTACGCAGTTCGTAATACCTGGGATTCTCCATGATCTCCTCTCGGCTGCGGGGGCGGGCGAAGTCGATGGAAAGGACTTCACCGATCGAGGCCGAAGGTCCATTGGTCATCATCACCAGACGATCGGCCAGGAAAAGCGCTTCATCGATGTCGTGGGTGATCATCAGCACCGTGCATTTCTGGGTGTTCCAGATCTGCAGCAGTTCCTCCTGAAGCTCCTCCTTGGTGATGGCATCAAGGGCACCAAAAGGCTCATCAAGGATCAACACCTCGGGCCGGATTGCCAGGGCCCTGGCAATCGCCACCCGCTGCTTCATGCCACCGGAGATCTGGGTGATTTTCTTATCCGCAGCCTCCGTGAGCCCCACCATGGCGAGATGCTGCATGGCGATCTCACGCTTCTCATTGTCCGGCAGCCTGGGGTTGACCGCATCGATGGCCAGGTGAACGTTGTCATAGGCGCTCAGCCAGGGCAGCAGGGCGTACCCCTGAAACACCACCATCCGGTCGGGCCCGGGCCTGGTGATCGGCTTGCCCTCCAGCAGCACCCGGCCGGCACTGGGGGTGGCAAAACCGGAAACCATGTTGAGCAGGGTTGATTTGCCGCAGCCGGAATGGCCGATCACGCAGACGAATTCCCCCTTGGAAATCTCGAGATTGATGTTCTCAAGCACGGGGTAGGGACCGCCTGGGGTGGGGTAGACCTTGCTGAGCTGCTCGAAACGCAGCAACGGCATGGCATGGGCCGCAACGGCGGCCGAAGCTGAAGCGTGGAGGGATGGGTTGCTCATCGGAGGTTGGCTGCAGTGCTTGGGATGGAGAGGTTGGGATGGAGAGGGAAAACGGGCATCAGCTGCCGAAGGGCCGGGGCAGCCCGATCGGAATCTCGGCCACGCTGAAGTTGCGATGCAGGGTCACCGAATTGAGGTAATCAATCGGGTCTTCACTGTTGAAGGGGCGACCATCGAACAGCTCGATCGGACCGCGCTGGTAGCTGACATCCCTGAGCCCCAGTTCGCGGGCAGCGGTGCTGTAGACGCCCACCGAGCAGATGCGCTCGAGAATCTCCACGTAATTGCGGGGGAAGGGAATTTCCGCCCAACGGGCCAGCTGGGTCAGGATCCAGAGGTGTTCACTGCGGCTGGGCCGGTTCACCCCCTCACCGAAGAAGAGATGGTGGGGCACCGTGGAATGGCCATCGGCACTGGCTTCACTGAACCAGATCACTTCGCGCTTCATCCCCAGGTAGCGGCGATCGCTGAGCAGTTCACTCAGCTCCAGCCAGTTGCGGGGTTCGGCGCAGTAGCGACAGGCCTCCAGCAACGCCTTGACCAGGGCGATGTGGGTGTTGGGATAGGCCAGGGCCCAGTCTTCCCGCACCCCCAGCACCTTGCCGGGGTGACCCGGCCAGATGGCCAGATCGCCCGCCACGGTGATGCCATGGCCCTCGGCTACGGCCCGATCGAGCCAGGGGGCACCGATGCAGAAACCATCAATGCTGCCGTCCTTGAGATCGGCCAGCATCTGGGCCGGCGGCAGGGTCTGCAGGTGCACATCGCGATCGGGATCAATCGCATGGGCCGCCAGCCAGTAGCGCAGCAGCAGGTTGTGCATCGAGGCCGGATGGACGATGCCGAGGGTGTGGGGTTCGCGGTTGTGGCTCTGCAGCCAGCTGCGGTAGTCGTCCACGTTGTGGACACCGGCGTCGGCCAACCGGCTGGCGAGGGTGATGCCGTTGCCGTTGCGGCTGAGGGTGAGGGCGCTCACCACCGGCAGGGGCGGGCCGCCATGGCCGCCCGCCGTCATCCAGGCCGGCATGCCCGAGGGCATCTGGGCCGCATCGAGGGTGCCATCGAGCAGGCCATCGGTGATGCCGCGCCAGCTGGTTTCACGCACCAGCTGCACCGCATCGAGGCCGTGCTTGGCGAACAGGCCCTTGGCTTCGGCCACCGCCAGCGGTGCACAGGCGGCAAGGGGCACAAAGCCGAGATCGAGATTCACCTTCTCGAGGCCATGGCGGGCGAGCACCTTGTGGGGCTTGGCCTGCCACTGCTTCACCCGCTTCTGGCGGTTGAGGAAATAGATGATCTCCGAGCGCAGGCTGTAGTAGCTGGGGTGGTGCACCACGGCCATCCGCTGCCGTGGCCGCGGAATGTCCACCTCAAGAATGCCGCCGATCTTCGAGCCGGGGCCATTGGTGAGCATCACGATCCGATCGGAGAGCAGCACGGCCTCATCCACGTCGTGGGTGACCATCACGGCGGTGAGGTGGTGCTCATTGCAGATCTGCATGAGCTTCTCCTGCAGATTGCCGCGGGTGAGGGCATCGAGGGCACCGAAAGGCTCATCGAGCAGCAGCAGCTTCGGCTTGATCGCCAGGGCGCGGGCGATCGCCACCCGCTGGCGCATGCCACCGGAAAGTTCCCGGGGCAACTTGTGGCCGGCATGGCCGAGGCCGACCATCTCAATGTGCTCTTCCACCAGGGCACGGCGCTCAGCCGCAGCAAGACCAGGAATCACTTCATCAATGGCCAGGGCGATGTTCTCCGCCACCGTGAGCCAGGGCAGCAGGGAATAGTTCTGGAACACCACCATCTTGTCCGGCCCGGGGCGCCTCACTGTTTCCCCAGCCACCAGCACCGTGCCGCCGGTGGGCAGATCGAGGCCGGCGATCATGTTAAGCAGGGTGGATTTACCGCAACCGGAATGGCCGATCAGGGAGATGAATTCCCCCTTGCGAATCTGCAGGTCGATTCCCTTGAGGGCGAGATAGGTGCCACCTCCACTGAGGGGAAAGTCCTTCTCAATGTCCTGGACATGAACGAGGGTTGTCATGGCATTGGCGGGTAATGAAACGTCGAATCAATGGGTTGGTACAACAGAGCAGCAAGCTCCTTTTCAATTCACAGCGGTGAAGGCGAGCGAAAAAGCCGACAACATCACCACAATCAGGACAAGCCGGGCGAGCAGGAAAGAAAGCACGATCTCCGTGCGGAACAGGGATTGCTCGAAAGCCTGAATGCGCTCGCCAAGCCGCTGCAGGTGCAAACAAACCGGGTTGGCCATGGGTGTCACTGCCCGGCGGCAATACGCTTCTGCAGCCAGACCATCAGGCGATCCAGCACCAGACCGATGGCGCCGATCCAGATCACCCCAAGCACGATGTCAGAGACGTAACTGTTCTGATAGGCGTCCCAGATGAAGAAACCGATACCCGGGGTTCCAGGCATCACGATTTCCGCGGCAATGATGGCAAGCCAGGCCAGGCCAATCGAAATGCGCAGACCGGTAAAGATATAAGGCAGTGCTGAGGGAATCAGGATTTTCGTGAAGAAGCTGCGGTTGGACATCTGCAGGACCAAAGCCACATTGCGGTAGTCCTGCGGGATCTGGCGCACGCCTTCTGCGGTGTTGATCAGAATCGGCCAGATCGAGGTGATGAAGATCACAAAGATCGCCGCCGGCTGATTGTTCTGGAACAGCACCAGTGCGATCGGCACCCAGGCCAGGGGCGCCACCATGCGCAGGAACTGAAACAGGGGATCAAGGGCGCGATCAAGGGTCTTGTTCAATCCCACCGCGATGCCGGCAGCGATGCCGACCATGGCCGCCAGCGAATAGCCAAGGGCGACGCGGCTGAGGCTACTCATGGCATGCAGGAACAGACCCTTATCAAGACCGCCGCGATCAAAGAACGGATACATGATCAGCTCCCGGGTGCGCTCCTCGGTGAACAGGCTGAGCGGGCCAGCAAGCTTGGAGAGACCCAGGCTGGCACTGAGCTGCCAGAAGAGCAGAAAACCAGCGATGCCGAAAATGGGCGGCAGGATGCCTTTGCGATTGTTCTTCCACCAGAGCGCGATGCCGCTGGGGGCAGGGCGATCGCCCCGGCTGGAGGTGGGGAGGTTGCTGGATGTCATGGGAAGGGTTGCGAAAAGTGGTGTTAGATCTTGGGGTGATCAGCGCTTGATCTTCAGAGAATCGAGATAGGCCTTCGGGTTCTCGGGGTCATAAATAATGCCGTCGAAGAAGGTTTCCTTGCCCCGGCTTGATCCGCTGGGAATGTCCTTGGCAGGAACGCCCACGGCCCGGGCGGCCTGCTTCCAGAGATCCTCACGGGTCACCCTGTCGTTGATGGCCCGGGCCTGCTCGATGCTGTCGACCGTGCCGGGGAAAAACTTCCAGCGCATCGATTCGAGCAGGAACCAGAGGGTGAGGCTCTTGTAGGGATAGGAGATCACGCCGCGATCACTGCTCCAGTACAGAGGGCCCATGCGGGGATCAGTATTGGTGGCACCCCGTACCCCCAATTTGTATTGCCCTTTGAGGGAGTCCTGAATCACCGGAAGCGGCGCATTGAACCACTTCCGGGAGCTGAGAATCCTGGCGGCCTCATCCTTGTTCTCGGGCTTGTCAAGCCAGATCTGGGCCTCGATCAACCCCTTGAGCAGGGCCACGGCGGCCTTCGGGTTTCGCTCCACCCAGTCGGCACGAACCGCCAGATATTCCTCCGGATGGGCCTTCCAGATCTGGGCCGTCGTGGCCGCGAGATAGCCGATGTCGTCCCTGACGATGCGCGTCGGCCAAGGATCACCGGTGGAGAAGGCCTCCATCGTGCCGTTCTTCATGCCCTGCAGCGTTTCCGGTGCCGGCACCTTCAGCAGTTCCACGGCCTGGTCGGGGTTGACGCCAGCGGCGGCCAGCCAATAGCGAATCCAGATCTCCTGGTTGGCCTTGGGGAAGGTGTAAGCGGCCTTGAATTTGCGGCCCTGTTTCTGGCTGAATCTCTCCAAGTAGCCGGGCGAAGAAGTCTTCAGATCAACCGTCAGGTTGGCGTCCCTGACGGTGTTGGCGGCGGCGATGCCGTTGCCCTGGCTCATCAGCATCGCCAGGATCAGCATCGGCACCTTCTTGCCGTTGGTGATGGCGCCCTCGCTGATCATCTGGGGCATGGGCAGCTGCCACTGGCCGCCATCGATGCCACCGCCGGCGGCGCCGAGCACCACGTTGTCGCGGGCGGCGCCCCAGCTGGCCTGCTTGCTGAGATTCACCTCAAGGCCGTGCCTGGCGAAGAAACCCTTCTCCACCCCAACCACCAGGGGTGCGGCTTCGAGGATCGGAATGAAACCCAGGCTGATGCTCCTGGTTTCCAGATCAGCCTTGGCCATGGGAATGGCTGGAGCGATGCCGCCCGTAGAGCTGCCGGTTTTGCTGGGCGGATTACCCAGACAGCCCGCGAGCAACACCGAAGAGGCCAGAGTTCCGCTGATCAGCGCAAGAAAACGACGACGCTTGGTCATGACACTCAGGGATAACAATAATGACGTGATTAATGCAAATTGCAGCCAATGCAAATTGCAGCCAATCCAAAGCCAGCTCCCCCTTGCAGGATCATGCAATGGGGAGTGATAGCGATGGTGGGGGAGCCAGGCTCCCCCGTTCAACTCTGGGGTAATTCCTCAGATCGACTGCAGATCGGCCGGCGCCGTTGTCCACGGCGGCAGCGGCGGGATCCGCAGCGCTGGCGCTGGGCGGCCTGAATCGTGGATGACATGATCGGGCCCCTCCTGGCGTGTGGTGGACGTTGGGAAAAAGATGGGGAAACTGTTCAGCGAAACCAGGCCTGAAATCGAGTTCCGGCCCACTGTGCATGGGCCGGAGATCTCCGGCTCCATGGCTGGATGATGCCGCTGGTTCCGTGTCCGCGAACGGTAGGGGCTGCCAGCGGCGGCTGGGTGCTGAATCGCCGCAGGATCAGCAATCCCCCTGATTACAAAATCTGATCAGATCCGGCTGCGCAAGGGCAGCCTTCAGCGGCAACGGCCACGTGGTTGAAGCCAGGCTGGGAGCGGATCCGTCAGCGGTAGTCACACACGGCCGGAGCGGCCTCACCGCTCAGCAGACCGGTCACCTGAAAGGGCTGATGGGCATCTGTGGGAAAAACCTTGATCACGGCAGCATCCACAACCTTGAAATCGCCGGGGGCATTGAGCCGCCAGAGATTCTTCGGCTGACCAAAAGGCTGATCCAGGCAATAGGCATTGGTATCGCCCTGAAGCAGCAGAACCGGTTTGTCCAAGGGTCCGGAGAGGGCCTGGAGCTGCCGGCAGAAGCTCGCATAGGCGGGGTTGCTGAGGCAGCGCGTCAGGGGGGCTTCCTTCTTGATCGCTGGACCGAACGGATCCAGCTGGGTGGCCACCACCAGCGCCCTGGTCTCGGGCTTACGGGCCAGTTCAAAGGCTCGATTCAGCCAGCGCTGATTCTGGCGATCGCGCTCATCCACCAGGGCAATCGCCTTGATGGGGTCGTCCAGCAGAATGTCAGTGCGTCCATTGTTGGTACTGACGTTATGCAGGGTGACAAAAAGAACCCCACGGCGCCACCAGATGGCATTTTCAGGCAATTCGGGCTGGCTTTCATAGCGCCATTCCTGGGCAAACTGCTTAGGCCCCATGGCCAGCACGCTACGGATCGCCCCGAGGGTGTTCTGCGGTTCGGCGAAGCCAGGATCCGCGGCCAGAATTCTCTGAACCTCCCCTAACTGCCAGGCTGGCGTGAAGGTTTTTGGCGTTCCGAAGAAGATTTTACGAAGCTGCTGGAGGCGATCGAGTTCACTTTGGCGCACAGCCAGGGATTGGCGGTCGCAGTCCGTCCAATCGTTATCGCCAGGGGTATAAAAAACAGGCTTGACAATTTTTTCTTGCCAGAACTTCTGGGTCTTGCGAAGCCAGCTATCGAAGCAGGCCGTCTCAGGACGGCTCAGATCCCCCAGGTGGATCACAAAGGGAATATCTTCACGGCGTCGCAGGGCAGGAGCGATATCCTCAGCCAGCACCTGATCGTCCGTGCGGCCGTTCGGCAACTTGATCAGGTAGGGAATATCTCCGAAGGCCGCAAAAGTGAGCTGCGGCTCGGCGGCGACCTTACTGGCATCGGGCGCTGGTGCCGGCTGGGCAGCGGCGGGCACTCCGCCGGTAGCACCAGCCATGGCCTCCCTTGGGGGCACCATGGCGAGAAGGAGCGTCAGAGCAAGTCCGACTCTCAGTCGCGCTTTGAGTGGAGCCTTAACTTGCGCCGCGTTTAGTCGCGAATTCAACGCCGTCCTGACCATCTCCCTCCAGATCCTATGGGTCGCCCCAATAGATTATCTGGGCAGGATGCCATGCTTTTTGTCTATTGACCAGAGATTTTAACAATAAAAACGCATCAACAACAAAAACCATCGCGTTGCCCTCAACACGGTTCAGCCCGGCAGGATCACCCGATCGATCACATGCACGATGCCGTTGTCGCAGACGACATCAGCGGCCACGACGGTGGCATTCTTCACCTCAAACGGTTCGGACCGCCGGATCGGCACCGGCGCCCCCTCCAGGCTGGTCCATTCCGGCTGATCCACTAGCTCGCTGCGGCGGTGGGCGCCGGCGAGCACGTGATACTTGAGGATGCGCGCCAGCTGCGGTGGGTTATCCACCAGGGTCTGCACCGTGCCGGGCGGCAGGGCCTCGAAGGCCGCATCCACCGGCGCGAACACCGTGAATGGCCCCGCACCCTCCAGGGCCGCCGTCAGGCCGGCCACCTCCACGGCGGTGAGCAGCGTGCCAAAGCTGCCGGCGGCGCGGGCGGTTTCCAGAATCGTGGCCATCAGCGGTACTCCTGGGACTGGATGGCACCGAGGCGCGCCTCGGGCCTGAGGAAACGATCCATCTGCGCCTCAAAAAAGCGGCGGTTAGCCAGCAGGTGCTCCGGATCGGTGTCATCGAGCGGATAGAGCAGCGCCGCCCGCAACGCCTGGATCACCGCCGAGGTGACGTTGTACATCGAGCGCTGGAAGGTGACGCCCAGCTGGATCAGCTGGTCCTCTTCGCCGCGCTTGTGCTGCTTATAGAGCTCCTGCAGATAGGGGGGCAGGAAATGCAGCATGTCCTGCATCAGCAACGTTGGAGGGATGCCGGCCGAGCCCACGGGGAACACATCCGCATAGAGGATGCCGTAGTGGAAATCGGCCTGATCGGCCGGCACCTGGCCGGCCTGGGCGTTGTAGCTCTTGGTGCCGCGGAAGGGCGAGGTGCGATAGAACACCGCCTCCACATAAGGCAGCGCCGCCTCATACAACCAGGTGAATCCCTCGCTCTTGGGAATGATCTCGAAGCACTCCCCATCAATGAAGACATGGTGGTAGATCGGCCGGCCGGCCACCGCAAAGATGCCATTGACGAGGAACTCCATCGCCGCCGGCACGCTGGTGAGCTTGCCCTCGTCGTAGAGGTCGCTCATCTCAAAAAAAACCGGTGCCATCACCTCCCAGAACAGGCCAAGATTGGCGTAATAGCTCAGCTGCTTCACCTGCTCCAGGATCATGTCCGGGAACAGGCGGTAGAGCCCGAGCATCAGCGGATTGTGCCGGAAGTAGGCCTTGATCGCCCGGTCGGCATTGGCCCGGTAGGCCGGCGAATCGAGGTAATCATTGAAACGGCCGCCCATGCCCTGGTGCCAGAGCATCGCCTGCATGCAGGCCTCGGCGAACTCCATGTTGATGCGGTCATGCCAGAGGTGATGCAGCAGCTTCGGCATCGCCGTTGTTTCCCCCTTCGCCATGAACTCCAGCAGTTCGGGGTGGGCCTTCTCGCCGCCGCGCCAGATGCGCAGCTGCGACTGCTCGCCGGCATAGGCATTGGGCCGATCGAGATACTCCTGGGGCAGGAAATACTTGAACGGCCGCAACGGCTGCAGGAACACCCGCTCGGCGATATAGAGAAGATCGCGCCAGTAGAAATCCATCGGCACGGCATAGGCCTTGTAGATGCCGATGATCTGCATCAGGTTTTCCGGCGTGTCCGGCAGCATCGAGCCGCCGGCCTCCAGCCGGTGGATCACCTCAGCCCAGCGGTGCTGGGAGGGGGGGATCAGGGGCAGCTGGCC
>Ga0208249_1000013_pt1 | contig 50675 bp, 59 predicted proteins | sample CryBogmetaGMA1M_FD_184546 | JGI IMG/M metagenome (GOLD analysis project Ga0208249, IMG submission 184546) | Freshwater microbial communities from Crystal Bog, Wisconsin, USA - MA1M (SPAdes) | ecosystem: Environmental > Aquatic > Freshwater > Lake | place: Crystal Bog, Wisconsin, USA | collected...
CCTTCACGGCCTTGGCCTTGGCAGGCTTCGGGGCCTTGGGGGCCGCCGCGGCGACGGGGGCAGGGGCAGCGGCGACGACGACGACGGGCTTGGCATCGGACTTCTTAGCAGGCATCTTGTTTGCCTTGACGACAGAGGAAGAAGAAGACATTTCTAACGCGTTGGTATACTACTACCCTACGGCGGTCATGTAAATCACTACGCGCCGAAAAAATTAGCAGCGGTAGAGCGCCGACAGGACAATGAACACAACATCGTAGGATTTGGACTCCATGACCATAAAGAAGATTGAATTCAATGCTGTCAAGATATATGCGTTGTTTTGAAGGTTGACAAAGTAGCCGACGGCACGAGTGCAATATCCAAGGGCTCTAACAGGCTTCCGTGGCAGATCATTGAAGTCACGAATGAGGAACTGAAACATTGTGTATAGGTTGCCCTTGCCGAGGTCCACAAACTGCTGTGGGTGTGCCTCCTCAAACCCGTAATGACGAAACATCTGACACAGTATGGTCCACTTGCGGAACACCCGTTCAGAGAATAAGCCAGTCTCCTGGTTCATCGGCATCTTGGCTCGGCGACGGAATACGAATACCTTGCGCAACCTCTCTCGTGTCTCGGATGTCAAGGGTACTTTCGTATACGGATTGGTAGACTCGACGTTTCGCGACGACCAATCCCAGAGCGTCCGTACATCAAACCACCAAACCTTACCATTCTCTTCAAGTCCAAAGTAGTCAAGTGGATGTTGCCTTGTCTTTTCTTCACAGGTGGCTAGATCTTCATCATTCACACAGTCGGCTCTCTTCAGGACACCGGGTCCGCACAATGCAAGATATCTGCGGATCCTCCACCCACGAAACAGAGCCTGGACCTTCTTCAGTTTGGCCAAACGGTCCTTGTGAAGTTCGGCCCAGATACGATGCTCTCTGCACCGCATATGCCGTCCGCAAAAGATGTGTCCGTTCAGTGCATTGGTCGGGCATTGATCCTCCGACTTCTTGGTCCTGGTTGATGCACAACGCATCTTTACTTTCCATGAGAAGTCTCTTTAAAGCTGGATTTGTGCGCCAAAAACGGAAACGAGGCAACCGAGGCAGTCCTACCTCACAATCAATTCACAATGTCTGCCACTGCTATCATTCCTTCTGAGAACCTGGACATCAGCCGCGTCATCATCGGAGACATCCGCGCCAACAAGGCGGGGGGTAAGTCAGTTCCTATCAAGTACAACGGTCAGAACCTTCAGGTCCGCATTCCTCGCTTCTTCTACCCCGCAGGTGTTATGGTCCGTGAGGATGACACGGGCAAGCGCAACTTCAGTCTGATGGCCTCGCTCAAGGGTCTTGAGGACAAGTGCAACTACGCCAAGGAGCGTTCGTCGGTCTCTGGCGAGGTTGGACAGCTCTACAACTTCATGCTCGACCTCCAGGAGAAGGTTATCCAGCATGCGTTGGTGAACAGCAGCAAGTGGTTTGGCAAGTCTCGCTCCGAGGCGGTGCTCCGTGAGACCTTCAAGCCGATTCTCAACCCGAGCGTTGAGAAGGTGAACGGTGAGTGGGTGCCGTCTGGCAAGTGGCCGCCGAGCCTCCGCATGAAGGTCTCGGTCTGGGACGACCAGGTCGGCCTTGAGGCAGTGGACCCGGCAGGCAACCCGATCGCGGTGACGCTTGACAACATCGAGCAGGTCTTCGCCAAGCGCATTGAGGGCCGCATGGTCATCGCGCCGTCCATCTACGTGACGGGCACGGGCTTCGGCGTGACGTGGCGCGTGATCCTCGCAAAGGTGTTCCCGCCGTCCAAGCCGTCGGCCAAGTCGGCGTTCGCGGACATCAAGGAGCCCGACGAGCCCAAGGAGGACGACGAGGACGCGCCGGCTGAGGAGCAGCAGATTGAGGTACCGGTCGCTCACGAGGAGGAAGAGCCTACGCGCTCGGAGGCGCCTGCTCCACTGGCTCCAGCGCCTGCGGCTGCGACGAAGGGTCGGAAGCGTGCGGCAGTCTCTCTCGCCTAAAGACCTCTGAATCAGACGGAGGGGAGTGTACAATCAAATCATCATCAACACAAAACAACTTTTCAATTGAGGGGATGTCAAGGGGCGTCTCAACACAACCCTCGTGAAACGGCTTCAGTGCCTTGCGTCCACATGTCTCGCATGAGTAGACCGTCGGCCACGTGATCAGCATCTTGGGGCTAATGACGCGAGTGGGTCCATGCAGACAGGCTTCCAAGATAGACTCAGGAGTAGTCCGTCCTTCTGCAAGGAACCGATCCACTGCGCCCGAATCAAACTGCGACCAAATACTTTCACCCTCAGTCCAGCCTTTTTCCTGTAAGAGTGTTGCGAAGGGGCTATCGTAATACCAGTGCAGAGACACGTCCCCATGGTCATCGTGACGGTGCTCTGCCAGGCCCACACGGTCCAGGTCCTCGTCGTAGAGCCAATACACATTTGCATGGGTGTAGTGCGGATCGCGTGCTCCACGGTAGACCTCGCGACCTTCCATCGTCCACAGGTCGGACACTACATCAATATCATGCTCAGTGACATCTGAGCTCACAGGGTACACCACATCGGGATGAACGCGAGAGAACATTGCTTGAGTGCGGGATTAATCAAACCGAACTTTCACGAGGACATCGTGTCTGCGCACAGACTTGGTGGCCGAACGCGACAACTCATGCCTCTTCCTGCGTCCCTCCTCCTCGGTGATGACCTGCGAACACTCCTCCATGTCAGTGTGGATTTCGTCATAATGCTGCTCCAGGTAGTCCAGTACCTCATCTTGAACCGCCCACTCAAAGAAGTTCAGCTGCCCAACAGTCGTATCCATGCCCCTGAACTGGATCCGCTTCCACCTGCAGAAGGGGTCGAACATCTTCTTGTTGTACGCCTTGAGATGCGACTTGTAGACCAGGTACACAATCACATGCCGACCCGTGGTGGTCATGTAGGACACATTGTGCTTCTTGGAATAATTGGTCACAAACCAGTCAATAAGACGCAGGCTGAGGCGAGACTCCCCCGCCAAGATGGACTGAATGCGCGTGAATGTTTCGGGGATTGCGTAGAAGGATTCGAGACGGTGGAGAACCCACTGCTCTTTGCTTTGAATAGTCTCCATGTTCAATCTACTTTTTTACGGTGAAAATGAGTTTTCGGAGTAGACGCAAAGGAAACGCAATGGATGAGCTATTAACCAAGTGGCTCGAAGACGGACCGTATACCCACCTCCACAACCGACTGAGGGACTTTGTCTTCTTCTGCTGGCTCATTCAGCCAACCCTGTCGCGGACATTCTTACGCAAGGTGGTCTACCAGCGAACAGAAGAAATCATGAAGGGTCCTGTCGGGCAGCGATGGGCTCGTGACCGAAATGTCCGCAGAACCATCAGACTGTATGGTGAGAATGACCAGAGGACCGCACAGTGGCATGCCAAACGTGGTGAGAAGATTACGGCTTCAGAGCTAGGCTACATCTTCACAGGTGGTGAGACCGCTCGGTCTGTGATGCTCAGGAAACTGGAGCCACCAGCCCCTCAGTCGGGTCCGCCGATTCCCGCGCTCATCTGGGGCACACGGTTTGAGCCAATCGGGAAGGCAATCTACGAAGCCGAGACAGAGTGCACGATTACGGATGTATCCTGTGTCCAGCACCCGGTCTACCCGTTCCTCGGTGCCTCTCCTGACGGAATCATCTTCCCCACGAATGGAGACCGTGAGCGATGGGGTCGCCTGGTTGAGTTCAAGTGCCCTATCTCTCGTGTCGCAAAGGACGAGATTCCTGCGGGCTACATCCACCAGATGCAGCTTCAGATGGAGTGCACAGGCATCAATGAGTGCGAGTACGTGGAGTTCCGGTTCAAACAGGTTCATTATGGCGAGTGGTCCAAGTTTGAAGGCCGCAAGGGTATCTTTGCGATCTTCGAAGATGAGTCTGTGAATTACAAGCCACAGGACCAAGAGGTTGCAGAGTGGCAGGGTACGTTGGGAGAGAGGGAACATCAGAAGATTTACTGGACGCTTGGGTCAATCAAGCGAGACTTTGTACCCAAGGACCCCAACTGGATGTCTGAACATATCGATGTGCTTACGAACTTCTGGAATGAGATTGTACGTCACCGTGCGAATGGCACAAAGCCTGAGCCGCCACCGTCAAGCATTCCAACACTTAATCTTTGAGAACCAACTGCGAGCAAGTGGGCTAGAGATTCGGTTCCACTCTTCAATTGTGTATCGGTTGCCCATGGACACATTGCAGCGGTCGCAGAGTGGATACAGGTTGTTCAGGTCTGTCTCACCTCCCTTGCTCTCTGGGATGTTGTGACCACAGTGGAAGTTGAAGACAGTCATTTTGTTCTGACACCATACGACAGAGCACTTTGCAGAATAGACAGGACCTGCACGTTGAAGCCATACTTGCTCTCGTAGTGCACCCGAGATCTTTTGCTTTTGGCTCATTAAGGTTTATGACAGGTGGGCTTTATATGCATTCACCTGAAAGGGCGTCTCAATGCCGGCTGGAGGAAGTGCGATGATCGGAGGGCGAGGCATGTGGTTCGTCCGCTGCTGGTACGATGAATCCTCAACCGCAATCGTGCGGGCATCCTGCTTTTGGTCAAAGAACCTAACATCGGGGCGCTGGACCTGGGGAGAGAAGTAGACCCATGCGATGTAGAGGACTAGCACGGCAGCTAACAGGACGAGAACGGATGTCATTGTATCCATCACCGAAAAAAAGGGATTCTTTGAGTCTTGCCAGTGAGATAAGCATGGAGGAGAAAGCACTTGATACACTGAAGACGTTCTTCACTCGCCGCGGGCTCCCTACGGATACGGAATCAGTCACCACAGATCAGCTGGAGAAGGTCAACATGTACACGATGGGCAAGGTCCTCATCATCTTTCCTCAGAAGGACAAGATCACCGCCATCGACATCAACAACTACAGCAAGTTTGCGGTAGAGAATGGCAACACCCAAGGCGTGGTCGTGGCCACGAGGTCCAAGCCGTCAGAGAATGTGTTGATCGCAATGAAGGCTCGTGCGAAAGACCGTATGCAGTTCTTCCACCTCCCAGAGCTTCAGTATGACATTACCTCTCACCGTATGTCGATGCCGCATCGCATCATGAAGCCCGACGAGGCAACGGCTATGATGGAAGCCAACAAGGTCTCAAAGCCTGAGGAGCAGATTCCCTGGATTGACTCGCAGGATATCCAGGCTCGTGTGATTGGTGCGGTCCCAGGAGACATCCTTGAGATCATCCGTCACAGCGACTCTGCGGGCCGGTCTATCTACTATCGGTATTGCGTCGCTGATGTAAATGTTGCCTAGGAACAATGTCGGTAGCACAGGGAAATCTACATGACCTTGACATCGCGTTCAGGGAAAAACAAGACGAGTACGAGAAACTAGTCACCGCAGCGCTTGCCATGGACACCAAGAACGCTGTGTCAGGACAGATGGTGAGGATTTTGGCTGTCAAGCATGACATGCTAGATATTTTGCATAAGGAGATGGCTCTGGTCACCTCAGAACCATCGGGTCTCGAAGAGAAGCGCAAGGAAATCATAGAGAGGCTGAACAAGTTTCAGGAGGAGTATGCGGAAATGGCTGCAAGTAATGACAAGCTAGAAACCCTCCGTCGTATCCATAGCCGTGAAGCTGTGAAGATAGACGGTACCATCAATACATATACAATTGTGTTTGGTGTGGCATGCCTTGTGTTGCTAGGCTTTGTCGCTATGCCAAGTAGGTAACCATCCATCCAACCGTAAACACGAGGAACATGACACCTGCCTTTGCAGCAAGTGACGCCGTATCAAGTCCCCGTTCCGCAGCGAGCTTCTCGGACTTGATCTCTTCATCCTTCACTTTTGGTTCTAATTCCTCAAGCTTCTGTGCCTTCTTGCGAAGGGCATCTACCTTGGGGTTCGCCAGCTTTTGGTCTGAGAGGATACCGTCAATTCGCTCCTTGCCTTCATCTACATTCTTCGCAATCTCACGCAGCACCGTATTAATCTGAACCTCCGTCATCTGGTATGCGTTGCGGTACGCGTCCATCCCAGTTGCGCGGTAATTCGTGTAGCTTGACGCATAGACGTCAAGGAGCTTCTGCAGTGAGTCTGGAATCTTCACCGTATCATCTGGGGGATTCTCTAGGTATTCTCGCGTCCCCTGGATTGACGCGATCGCAAGAAGCGCGACAACGAGAGCAACGAGCCACTCTAGCATTATCTCTTGCGGATAAACAAAATGCCGCTCATTTCCTATCTTGAAGTTGGTGGTGGCGGTGCACGGGTCCACGCAAAGCTTGGAGGAGATGCCTCCGACCACACACGTTACATCCGTATGGCCGCAACAGTTGCGCCGTACATCAACAGCGGTATCGGTGCCGCCCCGACTCTGGGATGGAGGTCAATGCAGGCGAACCGTGATGCGAGGATCATCGCGCCCATCTTTGGCCGTCTTCAGACTTTTATTCCGAATAAGGGTTAATGGACTGCCCAGCAGGATTTGAAAAGGGCATTAATTCATGTCATATTAAGTGCCCGGTTGGGTATTCCTATACGAACGGAAGCTGCGTGTCTGATAACCACGAGTATTCAATTGGGGTCACAGATTTGTCACCTACTTCAGACATGTCACAGTTCACAGCTGAATCGGCCCGGTTCCTCCACGAACTTACAAAGGTGAATGCAAAGATAGAAGCTGACCTGGCAGCACATGCAGATGTGTATACAGAAAAGTCTGAAGGTGCTGGTATCGTTGCGGACCATCACAAGATCAAGTCTGAACATGCGTCCGCCGAGGCTGAACACTCTGTAGCTGCGAAGTTTGATAAGATCTTGGAGACCGTCAAGCCACCTCACCCAAAGACGGCTGGGTCCGAGATTAACAAGGAGCAGGCCCAGATTATGTTCCTTGTATCCAAGCACATGTACGTCGTCCAGGTTGCGCTTCTGACCATTCTTCTCTGTCTCATGACCTACCTCTTCCTTCCTTCTGCGTGGGCCCAGGGGATGATTCTGCTTTTGCTGAGCACAGGAATTGCTTCGGCAATCTATCTCTCCAAGGTATAATGGGAGGTGTTCCGTCCTGTCCTGTCGAGTTTGACCAAGCACAAACGGGATTTGGGTGTGTTCCAAAGTGTCCAACTGACAAGGGATTCAAAGTCGTAGGACCAGTATGTGCGTACAATGGTGACCCGCAACTTTCAGTCCCTCTCCAAGTAGCCCCAATCGCAATCATCCCCGATGGGAAGATCGTATCGTTCACAACACTGCCTAATGCGCCAATCTACGGCGAGGTCTTGAAGAACTTCTCCGACCGCATCGCCATTGTCCAGGGCAAGGTGGACAAGGAGACAAAGATTGCAACTGCGTTTCGCCATATGCAGGATGCCGAGAATGCCCAGGACATCTCACCTGAAGCCTACCAGAAGGCTCGCGCCGAGTACTATACGATGGTAAAGGGCGATGACTGGATTGAGACCGAAAAGGCTCGTATTGGTAACGTAGAGACAAAGCCGCTCGTAGATAGGTTTATTGCCCAGTTCAAGGACCTCACCAACCAACAGAACCAGCAGTCAACGACGATGGACCTCCTGCAAATCGCCCAGGACAAGTTCATGGGCGTCGAGAAGGAGCTGTCCTACTCTGTGGAGAACGTGGACAAGCAGATCAAGACACTTCAGGACCGCATCCTGATTAACAAGCACAAGCATGCCGCTGAGACAAGCTATGGCGCATGGATTGACATGATCCTCAACATTGCGATCGTCCTTGGGTTCCTCTTCACCATCTATGCAGTGTATAGAAAGGTAACCAAGTCTTCTGGTCAGTTCGTTGCGGCTATCCCACCAACCGTGAATCCCTACTAACAAGTAGATGGAGGTTGTTGACTCACGAACAGTATTTGACTTCCAAAAAAAGACCTTCTGTGGACACCCTCGTCCACACGTGCGCAAAGTCCTCATCCAAAACATCCAGTTGGGTCACGCGGATTACGCGTGCTACTGGACGCTTGAGCTTCTCTGCTCTGGACTTGTGCATTCAATTTGGGATGCCTTCTTTGAGGCGGCTGCGCTTCATATCAATCGGGCTCAACCCAACGTGCTGCTCTACCTCGCGGCCGCCTACGAAAACTGGATGCAACTGCAAGGCAGTTACCCTCTTCCCCAAATGACTTCGATTCGCAATAACATGGACGCTCGGCGCATCGTGTGCGAGGTTGCGGCGACTCTCTCCATGTGCCGCAAGAACAAGCTACCGTCTCTCCCTGCCCTGAAGCCGAGTCATGACTTTGACCCTGTCACCATCCAAGAGAGCATCAAGGCCCCATCTAGTATGTATGGCAAGCTGGTGTTGCGCCCTTCGGACCCGATGGCCGTGGTGGTGCCCGTCAACGAGTTCTGCTACTGCATCCGGTCCGATGTTCGCGACCTGACCCGCGCTCTCTACTGGATGTCGTGGGTCTTCACGTTCTGCCGCGAGCACAAGAAAGCACACAAGCAGGTCATCCCCTTCTCCAACCGAGCCGACGAGTTCGTGTCTGCGACAGATGGCGGGCACCCTGTATGGCTGTTCTGGGAGGCCATCAACAAACAGTCCACTCCTCCAGTGCGCCCCTACTTGGACGTGCTCTACAAGATGTACTGCATGAGGTGGAATGCGGCCGACAAGTCCAAGAAGGCCATTCTGGTTGCGTCCCTTGTGATGGTATGTGAGTCAGGGATAGACACAACCCCTGTCGTGGGCAATACCCTTGCAGTATCCAATGTCTTAGGCCAGATGTCAAGGTGGATTGATGCGATCCAGCGAATGCAGCAGAGTTTTTCTACCTAGTGTGTAATGAATCGCACGATCTTGCTTGCGGCTCTCCTGTTCTACATCCTCAGCAACCAGATTACCTACAACTTCACCAACTCGGTGGTCAGACACATTGCCAACAGCGGCTGCCCGACACAGTTTGGAGTGATGGTTCACACCCTCGTCTTTGCGGGCGTACTTGCCTACCTGCTCTAAAAACGAATCGCCCCTCACCCTGCGTAAAGTAGTTCAACCATGTTTATTCCTATCATCTCTGCCACTCGTGTCGCTGGTACTATCGGTCTGCACAAGTTTCAGACACCCAATGAAGTGTTCTATGAGCTCATGAAGAAGGACAAGGCCATTTCGGCCCGAATCGCAGAGATTGAGGCCCGTTTGGGCGTGCGGTCCTTCAACTCTCTCAAGGCATCTGTCTTCAAGGACAACAATGTTCAGGGAATCGTCTTCTCGGCCATTGATGCTGCCAAGAAGGACTTGAAGGGCGCGCTGACGGATGTTGAGAGCCAGACCCGCACGCTTCTGGACATGCGCTACGCACACCTGTCGCCCGATGTCCGTGGACTCCTTGCTGCCGAGGCCAAGAGCGAGGTGCGCATGAAGCGCGGACTGAACAACGAGAACAAGATTCTCAACACCTACGAGGTCGACCACAAGGTGGAAGTGACGGAGCGCAACACGAAGAACCTGAACATGGACTTTGGAACCTTCAAGCTGACGGGACGCACGGACGGCTGGGTTGCAGCTCACAATCGTATCGTAGACAGCAAGGACCGCACGCGATTCTTCCCAGAGGTGCCCATCTACGATGAGATTCAGCTGCGCGTCTACATGAAGATGACGGGTGCCACGGAGTCGGAGCTGATTGAGAACTTCCCGGACGGCACCAAGCGTGTCACCAAGTTCATGAACGATACTGAGAAGTGGGAGCTCATTGAGAAGTGCCTGCGCGATGCAGTGACAAGGATGAATGACATCCTTGCAGACGACAGCCAGTTAGAGGCACTCATCGGTAAGAATACAGTGAATGCAGGTTGAGGTCAGCGAGACTGAACCAACATGGGCAAAAGGAGGTACTTCATATGAGACACAAGTCATCTATACCGGCTTCGGACGCATTGACCTACATCGCAAGATGTTCCAAGTCATGCACCCAGCTGGTAAGGACATTTTCCTTGTAGAGCGTCCATTTGATGGCGGAGTTGTGGCTCGGATCTACCATTCTGAGACGGTCGTGTTTACGACGTACTCGGAGACACCCAGAATGTGGAAGGAGGAGATCGCAGGTGGTCCGACCTATTATTTTCGCGTTTCGCTACCTCCAAAGCAATCATAGGTCTAGACAAATGGATGTCCTTGAACTCTTTACGATCATATTTACGACCCTAGCTGGGCTCGTCGCAATCCATGCCGCGGTGTTTTTGACTGTTCGGTGGATGTATCCTCCACAGGTCGCAGTAGCACCGCCTCCACCGCCCGCAGTTTTCACAGTGCCAGCGCAACCAGTCAATGCTCCAAAGGATGAAATCACTCTACCAATGGCGCCCTCTAGTGAGGAAGGGGCAACAAGTCTCGAGTCCCTCACAGGAAGTACCCCAGTTTAACGGCATTCCAGGATGGATCCTCTGTACTCACGATGAACAGAACCGGCCTCACATTCTATGGACGGAGCGAGGTGTCACATCCGAGTCGCTTGATGTAGCGATGGATGAGCGAGTGTGTAGTGACACAATCTTCCGCGCAGTCCGTATTAGCCCACGAGTCTTTCTCCTCGCAGACATATGGGTCTTCAACGCTGAAAACATTCACCATGGCAAGACCTTCGCAGACCGTCAGGCGATTATTGCAAGTATTCTTGACTACTTCCATGAACCTGACTTGACTGCGTTTGTTCACATGGAGGATGTCCCAGTTGGAACTCTCGTCCGCGGATACGAAATGTATGACAGTCTGCCAGGGAGTCTTGGGTCCTTCTCGGAACACAAACTTCTTCCTGCCCAAGAGTAAATGGCCAAGTCTCGTCGTCGTGGTGGCTGTGGTTGGGGAGGTCGTAAGCGAACTCGTGGAGGTGCGTTACAGCCCTCGTTTGCGGGAACAATCGGAACTGCCGGTGCGGACTGGGGAACCGCGAACATTGCACAGGGGGTGAACCGTGCGTCTGCGGGCGATGTTCAGCCTAACAGCACTGGCAACTATGCACCCGTTGGTGGTCGTCGCAGGTCGCGCAAGGTCACTGCCAAGGCGATCAAGCGTGTCCTGAAGAAGGCGGGGCTCAAGACGTCTGGGTCCAAGCGCACACTGACCAAGCGTGCGCGCAAGGCACGGCTCATGGGCGGTGGCCCGGTCGTCGGTACTGCGACTGGCTCGTATGCGGGCACCGGTTCAGCGGGCATGGCTGACCAGGTTACCGGCGTCCACCCTGGAGGCGCGGACGTGAAGAGCGTGTAACCGCGTCCGCCCACACATATGGCATATAGGTCGGGTCATTGGTCACAATGTGTGGCCCACCTGTAGCTGCCATCTGAATCCTCATCTTCTGCATTTCAAACTTCAACTCTTCAAACTCAATCTGCTCCCTCCACGGCCGCAACGCGGTCATGAAGGTAGACAGCAAAAAGAAGTAGTCATTTTTGTCCAGTATAATGGAAACCAAGGCAATCAACGGCATGAGGAACATGTCATTGATTCGTCGTGTCCAGTCCATCCAGGAGGATGGTACACATCTCTTTTTAAGTTGAATATATCGTTCTGCGGCTAGGAATGGCTTACTCGTCATCCTGAATCCTTACTCCTTTGCTTGGAAAGGGAACTGCTTCAAGCGTCCGAGCGTCCAGGTAGGAAATCTTTGTATCGCGGTTGACATTCAGCATACGCAGGATGAGGTCCAGCCTAATGACATTGTCTGCCATCATGTAGCGACCAACAGCGTCCGTCAGGTCAACACCGGTAGTCGTGTCACCAATCCAGACCCATGGCTGCTTGATGGGACGGAACGGGTTCTTCGTGTACGGCGTGACCTCCTCGCCCTCGTAAAGAAGGCGGCGGCGCGTCTCACCGTCGCGGTGCCACTCCTGAACATAGATGCAGCCCTCGGGCACACGGGTAAACTCCTCATCGTAGTCCTCAATTCCGTCTTCAGTGAGTAGGTAGGTGGACTCTACCTTGAACAGGTTGGATGCAGCGGTGAAGTAGTCGTGGAGCATGGTGTAGAGACGGAGAAGGCAGAAGAGCATTTTGGATGCCCCTGTTTAGGAGGAGCGGTGCGGATTCGTTTTTGCCACCAGCGGGACCGACGCAGATGACTCGGGCGGGTCGTAGATGTCGTATCCATCGTTGTCAGCGCCTGTGAACTTCTCCTTCGACGCCTGAACAATGATGATCTCATCAAACCCAGTGCTCATGGAAATCGCAGTTGCAAGAGCTGTCATGACAAAGGGGGCCGCAACCAGGAACCATGAGACAGGTGAAAGTCCGATTCCACAGAAGGTGTCCAGCAGTACGACAACCGCCATGCCAACAAAGAGCTTGATGGCGAACGTGATCCAGAGACCTAACGAGAGGTCAAGTCCAAGCTGGACAACAAGGAAAATCAAGTAGAGAAGCGCAGGAGGGCAGAGCTGCTCAATGAAACGCATCTTCAGGTATTACACTTCATCCAAGAAAAGATGGACGCCGTCCACTATGTAGCCGAGCTAGCAAATTGCACACACGAGAAGGCAGAGGAAGCCCTACGTCTCCACAGTAGTGTTCTTGAGGCAGTTGATTCCCTGCTTGTCATACCCGGTGTATCTGGGGACAAGTACGTAAAGTCAAAGACTGTGACGTTTGCCGTCAATGACCCAGAGCAGGCAGAGCGCTGTGCGATGGGTCGGAAGCTAATGGATTCGCTTAGCGCCGTATCCTCAGCCGCCCAGTCGAAAGCCCGAACGAACTCCCTGCTGGAGGGGGTCGCAGAACCGGAGCCTGCTGAGATACAGATTGAGGAACTGCCTGTTGGCGAATCTCCATCGACGACTGCACCTTCACAGGATTCTCTCGAGAAAAGGCCTCAATCTTCTGAGCAATTCGAGTGGACTCCGTGAACAGGTCCATATTCTTGATATGCTCAATCGACTGCGCGCTACGAGCCGCATATGTCGCGGGGTCGTCAAAACTTGTAATAACATCAATCCAGTCTTCCGGAATATCACGACGGCATTGAATCCCTGTCGGAGCAATCCACTCCTCTACTCCCTCGGTCATACCACCAATCTTCGTAGTGGGCTCAGGCTTCGAGTACAGGACAGGGATACCATTGTACATGCACTCAACAGCAATACGTGCAAAGCTCTCATAGAAGCTTGGGAGCAGGAGAATACGAGTCTTTTTCAGAACGACGCGAACGTCATCCTGAAATGGTATTGTTTCGACGTTGGCTGGGAACTGAGGCGGGTGAAGCTCGCCATAATATGGCATAACTGCGAGGAACTTGCGCTCTGGCATTCGCTTGGCCAGCTCAATAAATTGAACAACACCCTTGTTCAGGTTCGCATTGACCAGTGTGATACATTCACCCGTTGGCGGCTCATCCATCCGCACATTCTCTTCCCGCATGATGGGGCGGGTAACATCTGTCTTTACAATGCTAGAAGGCCAAGGAGTGACATTCTTTCTGAACCCAGATTCCATACGATTGTTGATGTAGAAGAGCATCTCATTCCAGTTGTTGGATGCATTTAACGAGATTGCGTTATATGCGTTGTCAAAGTGACACGTTGAGACGATTGGACGAAACATGCCTCGCGAGTTAATCTTTCGAACAAACGGAAGAACGGGTGCGTGAGGACAGATCCAAATCTCACTCGCATCGAGGTAGGTTGTTGCCGCGCTGAAGTGCATGAACCTAAACCCACGGTAGACCCCACCGCTATATCCTTCCTTGGGTCTCTCAAGAGTCGCGAACATGACACCATGTCCGCGTTTCTGGAGTTCAGTTGCGAGGTCGATGTCGTGAAGAAACGCACCACACAAATCGGGCATCCGATTCGCAAAGAACACAACCTTCATTATTATACTTACGCATCTCGTTTCATCTGAATTAACCGTGTGGGCTCGCCTCCACGGGTCCAATCATAGATCCAGTTGTTAGGATTTGAGTACTCGGCCTGCTTCGTCGGGATCAGAGGCTGGTAGTAGTTCGGGATAGTCTTGTCCATGATGGTGGACATCTCCTTGCGGGAGCGCTGGAGCATGGACTGGATGAGTCCGGACTCGGCATCAACCGCTTCGGGCGCGCCACCGCCAAGGTTGGGTGTCGTGCTGAACGGGCGAACCCACAACTGCTTCGGGCCCTTCTGGCGCCAGGCATCGGGTGACCCCCACCGAAGGTCAGTGTTCGTATCTACCGCACAGCCGCCACCAGGCTGTCCAAAGCCACCACGTGCAATCATACCAGGCTGGTCCGCCATCGCAGCTGCAGGGCTGAGCGCATCCGAGCACGCATTCTCAATGGAGCCCACTTGGCGGGTCTGGTAGGATTGGTTGGCTACATCATCTTGGGTTGCCCGCGAGGGGTCAGTCCTTCCGCGAGTCATCGCATAGAAGAAATCAGTCATCCTTATCATCAAATCCAGAAAGTTTCATGGAAAACGGACCTTCACAACTAAAACCAGAAAGAAGCAATGGTCGTTCTCCAACCTTGCGATTGGCATGAACACGATATCCACAAGAACCGAGAGCAATCCTATGTCGTTGATGTCTACGGTCGTACGGATACCGGGCAAGTCGCCTGCGTGCGTATCACTGGATTCTCCCCCTACTTCTACTGCGGAGGTTCCGACCCAGGCAAAGCCTACCCTGTTAAGAAGTACGATGTATTTGCCGGCTTTAACAACCTTTCAAAGTCTTCTGTCTGGAAAGTCTCTTGTTCGTCACTCAACGAGTTTCATGAGCGTAAGCGGGAGATGGGTGCACGTGATGTCCCGCTCTACGAATCTGACCTCCCCCCATTCCTTCGTCTCATCCACGAGCGTCATCTCGGACCCGGTTCTCCTCTTAAGTTTGAAGCTACTCCGTGCGAAGTCCCTGACGACACCGCGGTAGACGAGATGTACACCTGCTCGTACACAGCTATCTTCCCATCAGACGCAGCCATCCCGCTCAAGGTTGCCTCCTATGACTTGGAGGTCTGCCCACTCGTAGGGCAACAGTTTCCCGTTGCAACCAAGGACCCCATCATCCAGATTGGCGTGTCATTCAGGATGTCCAACGACCTGATGACGCCAACCAGCCGCTATGTCTTCGTGCTTGGCTCAGTGGACAAGTCAGATGACCCGAACACCACCTTCTTCGGCTGCAAGACGGAGTCCGATGTGCTCTACGCCTTCCTCAACTGTATCCTCGATGAGAACCCCGACATCATTTGCGGATACAATACCTTTGGCTTTGATGACGGCTATGTGGAGGAGCGGTGTAAGCAGCTGGGTCTGACCGAGTCCATCAACCTCAGCCGTGCACCTGCGGCTAAGACTAAGAAGGGCGACAACTGGGCTATCAAGTTCGCAGAGACCAAGAAGTTCGAGCTGGCCTCTGGCAAGTATGACCTGCGTATCATGTGCCTCCGCGGCCGTCTGTCGCTAGACCTCTTGCTGAACATGCGCCGCGAGCACAGCCTTGACTCCTTCAAGCTGGACAATGTCGCGTCCACCTTCCTGCGCGACAAAGTCCTGTCCTATCAAAACAATGTGGTCACGACGAAAAGTACTCGTGGCCTGTGTGTGGGTAACTTTGCCCGCTTTGATCTCGTGGGAAATACTACAGATCCATACCGCGAGGGCGAAAAGTTTAAGGTCGTCGCCATCAAGGGAAACACCTTTACGGTAGACGCGCCTGTGGACCTCTTCACAGAGCTGACCGAGAAGGAACGCAAGTCTCTGGAGTGGACCTTCACCAAGGACGACGTGGAGCCACATGAGCTATTCCGTCTCCATCGTGAGGGAGGCCCAGCAGGGCGCACGAGGATTGCCCGCTACTGTATTCAGGATTGCGACCTGGTTCTGACGCTGATGGCCAAGCTCGACACGCTGGTCAATACTCGCGGTATGGCCGATGTATGCAAGGTTCCTATGCAGTTTGTCCTGACTCGTGGTCAGGGAATCAAAATCTTCTCAGCCGTCGTATATTATGCCTCGCAGCGCGACCAAATCATCCGCACACTGGAGAATGTCCAGGGTGACCAGACCTACGAGGGTGCAATCGTGATTAGTCCGAAGATTGGTATGTACCTAGACCAACCTATCTCCGTTCTGGACTTCAACTCACTCTACCCGTCCAACATGATTGCGTACAACCTGTCGCCTGACACACTGGTCTGCGAGCGTCACTTTGACATAGAGGGTATGAAGACAGCACATTATGGCCTGCCAATAGAAAAGGTTCGCGAGTACGAAGAGATCTATACTTTAGATGAGGTAGAGTACGATCTCAAAGATGAAAAGGATGTTCCGTATGGCAAGGTCATCTGCACCTTCGTCCAGCCGAAAAAGGACAACCCGATGACAGTGGGTGTCATCCCAAAGACACTGGAGATCCTACTAGCCAAGCGAAAGGAATATAAACAAATGATGGAGGATCCAAAGTATGACGACGCCCAGCGGTCCGTATACAACGGTCTCCAGCTGGCTTACAAAGTGGTTGCCAACTCGGTTTATGGGCAGACGGGAAGTAGAACCTCTCCAATCCGAAAACTCTGTGTCGCCGCGTGCACCACGGCAGCGGGACGAAAGGCCCTCTACTTCGCAAAGTCAGTCGTGGAGTCTCCTGAGTTCGGAGGAGAAGTCGTCTATGGCGACACCGATTCTATCTTCGTCAAGTTCCCCACAAAGGACGTGGCGGAATCCATTCGGCTCGGGCTGGCCGCGGGTAAATCTATCACTACCCAAATGGCCCGAAATCCTTACAAGATTGCCTATGAAAAGACCTTCCACCCGTTCATACTCTTCTGCAGAAAGCGGTACGTCGGTATGAAGTATGAAGAGGATCCCAACCCTGCCAAAGCCAAGCGCATGTCCATGGGCATCGTCCTCAAGCGGCGCGACAATGCACCCATCGTGAAGGATGTGTTCGGTGGTGCGCTGGACATCCTGCTGCAGGAGCGAAATGTCAAGAAGGGTGCGGCCTTCGTCAAGGAGAAGCTGAAGGAGGTGATTGACCACAAGGTGCCTCTAGAAAAGTTCATCGTCTCAAAGGCTCTCCGCGACGACTATGCTGCTATGGCAGAAGGATATGATGGCCGCGCAACTTTACCTGCTCATCGTGTTCTGGCTGACCGCATGGCAGCTAGGGACCCAGGTACTGCACCCAAGGTGGGTGACCGTATCCAGTATGTGTATGTAGACGGCGCCAAGAAGGGAGCCAAGCAGGGTGACCGCATTGAGCATGTGGACTATGTACGCGCAAACAATCTGAAGGTAGATACAACATTCTACATCACAAACCAGATCCAGAACCCAGTCGCACAGCTGTTCGCACTCTGCATAGAGCAACTGGATGGGTATGTGCCACCCAGCAAGTCGTATGCGTCACTCCACAATGAATTCATGGTAAAACTAAACAATGAGGAGGAAGCAACATTGGCTGTACTGGATAAGAAGGAACGACAGCTAGAACAAATAATGTTCTTGAAGTCTACACAGTTCACGGGCCAGCAGACTTTAATAGGATTCCTCGTAAAGAAGTAATGCGTCCGGTGCTAGACGTGGAGTCGAAGCCAATTAGGGTCATTCAAATACAACGAGCACAGCGATGGTACGCAAAGCTGCCCCCAATGACGCAAAGAGAACGGGTTGTTCTTTTGGCGTTCCGCACAGCACAGCTGGCAAAGCTGAAGCGCAGTCCCTGGATTCCACGAGACGAGGTCTACAAGGAACTCATTGACCCACACCCCTACATGGCGAGCTACCTTTTCTACTGTGCGAATGGCTTTCGGGACTGCTACACCTAAAGGGTAATGTCTGCCCAGATGATCCTCGCGGTCCTCAGGGATCTGATTGAGTCAAATACGCGTCGCTTCTCCAGTATCATGGTCTTAGAGGAGCCAGTGCGCAATCGTGCTCTGGCCAACAACTACAGGGAGACTCTTGCAATCCTAGACCTCCTAAACATCCTTGCCCGACCTCCTGAGGTTCAAGAGCCTACGCGTCGATTTACAATCAACCTCCCTGCGTCGGAGATTCTGCGTGCGTTTGAGGACCCTGTACCCGTTGTGGCTACGGCTGACCAGATCACGGCTGCAACAGAGATGAACATTGCGACAGAGGAGGACTCCAACTGTGCAATTTGCCAGGAAAGCATGGCAGTGGCCACACGTCTTCGGGCATGTAACCACGTCTTCCACCACAGCTGCATCAACACCTGGTTCAGGACCTCGGTGCGCTGTCCCGTGTGCCGAAATGATATACGCGAACCACTCCCTGCTATAGCATGAGTGTATGCGTGTGTACGCCTACAGCAAACCGCCGATGGAGCCAGGCGTTCTCAGAGCTCTGTATGAAAGGGCAGGTGACCCAACCAGCTAAGTGGATTGTAGTGGACAACTCGGACAAGGATGGATGGGTCCCGAGTCCACAGTTTGAACTCCATCACGTAGAAGGGAAGAAGACCGTTGGCTGGCTGCGCAACTACTGTCTCGGCCTTGCATTGAAGACGTCATGTGAGTACATCGTGTTCTGGGATGATGACGACTACTATCCACCCGAGCGCATCTCTGCAGGAGTCAAGGGGCTTACTGATTCAAAGGCAGACATCGCGTGCTCCTCCAAGATGTTCCTCCTGCTCACGAAGGAAAATGTACTGATGACCACTGGACCCTTTGCTGATGACCACGGCACTGCTGCAACCTACACGATTCGCCGCGCGTATGCCGAGACTCATCGGTTTGACGAGACCAAGGGATACGCAGAGGAGCTGGAGTTCACAAATGGTTGGAGGGCCACGATGGTTCAGGTCCCTGCAGAACAGACGATTGTCGTGATGGGTCATTCGTCCAATACCGTGAACAAATCTATGCTGCTGGAAGACCCAAGGACATTTAGGGCCGCGATCGTGAACGATGCGAATGGTAAGCAAATGTTCAGGGCGAAGTGGTCCTTGTCGCCAGAACTATGGGGTCTGTGGCGAACCACGTTTTCTGTCTGAGGATCTCATTGACTTCTGGACTGTGCTTGAACAGTGGTGCAGGGGAAGGCAACTGGGCCGATGCGCCATACTGAAGAAACTGCATCATCCGCCGCACGTCGTGATGACATCGTTTGGCTAGCTCCTTGATGTCATGGGCGGGGAACAGCTCTTCCAATTCAGATGTCTTGGGTGGGTAGCACCGCAAGACCTCGATACGAGGAGATGACTTGAAGATGCGGGGCACTTCATTACACGTCAAGAGGATGGGTAAGGTGCGCTCCTCTGAAATCATCCACTCTACAATCTTACGCTGGGCATGCGAGTCCGAGCCATCGATTTCGTCTAAGACTAGACATGATGTTTTGGTGTCCCCGCGAAGGAGTGAGGCAATACTACGGCTGTGACGGTAGGACGCAATCAGGCGGGCCACATCTTCATGCGACCTCATGGCCTGTGTGGCATTAATCTCAAGAGGCTCCATCCCACAGGAACGAATAGACGCAAGAGCCATCGTGGTCTTCCCTATGCCTGGAGGACCGTGCAAGAGGACCACAGACGCATGAGGTTTCGTCCTCAGATAGGACTGAAGGCGAGCCTTGATGTCCGTATGTCCAATCACGCCGTCAAGAAGGAGTGGGCGCCGTGTCTCACTCCACATTCCTTGTGTTCACACGGGGTGAGAAAATGCTTGCGAAGAACTAATGGATGTCCCGCAACATGTTCTGCGGACCTTGTTCCGAGACACACCCTTTCCACTGATTCAGCACCATGTGGACTCGTACAATGTGATGTTGGAGACGCGGATTCCTGCGTTCATCAAGGCCTCCAACCCTCACCAGCTAGAGCTGCCCGATAAGCGCTACATCCGTGTCTACATTGGTGGCAGGGATGCGACGAAGCTTCGGTGGGCCGCCCCTGTAGACGAAGTAGGTAACGCGGTCTTGCCTCACGGTTGCCGTCTAGATAACACGACCTACACTGTCAGCCTCTACGCAGACCTTGAGGTTGAGTATGTCTTCCCTACGATTCCCGCTGTTACCCGTACCTTTACAGATGTCCTTGTGGGCAAGATCCCGCTGATGCTTCGTAGCAAGCTGTGCTACCTCACGGGGATTGATGGCTATACGGTGGGTGAGTGCAGGTTTGAGTTGGGTGGCTACTTTGTGATTGATGGGTCTGAGAAGGTCCTGCTGACACAGGAGGGTCTGGGTAACAACATGTTCTACTCAGGAAAGCGGACTCAACTTGCAGCCCTCTCCTCCCTCTCGCGCGCGGCCGAGGAGGAAGCAGAACTTCAGACGGCAGAGAAGCCTTCGTTCGTTGACAAGATTGAGTACACTGCGGGTGTTCGGTCTGTGTCAGAGGATGCGAGCCGTGGACCCTTCTCCCACTTCTTGGTCATTCCCCCCGAGACTGTGGACCAAGCACTCACTCGTCTTGCGATGATCACCCTCCCTGGATTTGAAAAGCCCGTACCCGTTATCAGCATCTTCCGTGCTCTGGGTCTGACCACGGACAAGGAGATTTATGACATCACGCTTGTAGGGGTGAACGAGCACGACCGTCTTGCCTACGACCAGCTGTTCTACCAGCTCATCCTGAGCCATGAGAAGCAGCTGAAGGAATCTGACCTTGATGTCTTGGTCCGCTACACACGCACCCACAGTCGCCCCGAGCTCGTGCGCAATCTCCACGACCTGCTGTTCCCGCATGTGGAGGGTGAGACGGACACGGGTGCCCTCTACCGTCGCAAGGCCTATCAGCTCGGTCGTCTTCTGAAGATGGCGATGGATGTGGCCCTTGACCTGAGCAAGCCATCAGACCGCGACCATTTCAAGTTCAAGCGCATGGAGACCTCTGGAGACCTCTGCTTCAAGGAGTTCCGCCGTATCTTTCGTGACATGTCCAAGGGTATGCTGCTTGAGCTGGACAAACGTGTCAACCAGTTTGAGCGGGCGAACTACGCAGGCGATAAGCTCGTCACCGTGTTCCAGCCTGAGAACATCACCTTCTACTGGCGCAACTACCGCCTGCTCAATGAGTTCCTCAAGTCGTTCAAGGGCTCGTGGGGTGGCAAGGATGGTATTGCGCAAGAGCTGTCCAGGACTTCGTATGCAGGTGTTATCTCCCATTTGCGCCGCACGAACCTCGGTATGGACCGCACCTCCAACAAGCCCGAGCCACGCAGGTACCATGGCAGCCAGATGGGGTTTATGTGTCCAGTAGACTCGCCTGACGGTCGCAACATTGGATACATCAAGTCCCTTGCCTTGTTTGCCCGCATCTCCACTCCAATCTCGATTGAGATGGTCAAGGGGTTCCTCAAGGGGTTCGTCATGCCCATCGCAGACATCCACCCGTCTGTCTGGGACCCGACCTGGACACCTGTGTTTGTGAACTCGGACCTGATTGGTGCCTGCATGAGGACTGAAGAGCTCCACAAGCATCTCGTTGCGATTCGCCGTGCGCAGAGTGTGGGTATGTCTCTGGGCTGGGACCGCGTGTTCAATGTCTACACCATCACTTGCGATGGAGGGCGCCCGATTCGCCCTGTCTATCGTGAGGGTACGACAGAGGACATGATCCGCTCCACCAAGTCATGGGAGGAGATTGCCAGCCACCTCGACTACATTGACTCCTTAGAGACCGAGGTGACCCGTATCTCCCTCACTCCCTTCCACCCTACCTGGCCGTCTGAACTTCATATGCTCTTCAACCTCTCTGCAATGACTGGACTTATACCCTTCTCTGACCATAACCCAGGTACGCGCAATGCCTTTGCGATTGCCCAGCTCAAGACAACCTGTGCGTGGTTTCACACAAACTACCTCAAGCGCTACGATACGATTGCGGCTATGGCAGCCATGCCTCAGATTCCCCTGACGCAGACATGGGTGTACCGCGAAATCATGGGCGCAGGTGGATGCATGCCTCACGGTGAGAACTGCTTGGTGGCCATCACAACCTACGGTGGCTACAATCAGGAGGACTCAGTGATGATTAACCAGACTGCGATGGACCGTGGCATGTTCCAGACTCTGTACTTCCACAGCTACGACTTTGAGGAGGACATGCTGGACTCGGACACGCATACCGAGTTTGCCAATGTGGCCAACAATCCCCTCTACAAGGACAGTGTGAAGCGCAAGGAGGGCAAGTCCTACGACCTGCTGGATTCCGAAGGCATCATCAAGGTTGGCTCTCTGGTTACGGAGGATACCATCCTTGTAGGTATGGTTGCGCCCTCGGTGGACTCGGAAGGCAAGGTTAAGAGCTACCGCGATGTGTCACTGACTCCCAAGCGTGCCCAGCATGGTCGTGTGGACTCGGTCTACCGCTACGCAATCTACGACGACAACTCGCGGGTCCGTCTGGACGACAAGGCACCGAAGCGTGGGCTCAAGGGTGTGAAGATTCGCATTGTGGAGGAGCGATTCCCCGTAATCGGCGACAAGATGGGAAGCCGTCACTCGCAGAAGGGCACTTGCGGTCTTGTGCTCCCTGAGGAGGACATGCCCTTCACAGCCCGTGGTGTGCGCCCTGATGTCATCTTCAACCCGCATGCGCTGCCTACCCGCATGACCATCGGTCACTGGATGGAGAGCTCGTGGAGTCGTCTGGCTCTGAAGCTGGGTGCCTTTGTGGATGCGACGCCGTTTACTACCAGCGGGCGCAGTGAAACCCTCAAGAAGATCATGTTAGAGCAGGGATTTGAGCCGTATGGCTCTGAAACCCTGTACAACGGAATGACGGGCGAGATGATGGATGCGGACATCTTCATGGGCCCGACCTACTACCAGCGCATGAAGTACATGGTGGAGGACAAAATCAACGCTCGGTCCACGGGTCCTCGTAAGCTGCTGACCCACCAGCCTCTGGAGGGCAGGGCAGATGAGGGTGGCTTGCGTATCGGCGAGATGGAGCGCGATGCCCTGATTTCCCACGGCATGGCCAAGTTCCTCCACGAGAGCTTGATGGACCGGTCTGATGCTGCGGCGTTCCAGTACGACAAGGAGTCCGAGCAGCTGGATACCTCGCGCACCAACCTCACAATGCCCTACTGCGCAGGGCTCTACACACGTGAGCTTGAGTCACTTCACATCAAGGTGCAGCTGAAGACCGAGTAAAGAGTTCTTGCTTAAAGGCAATGAGCGAGGAGAGGGTAATGTCTGACCATATCTACGTCACAAAGCGCAACGGTCAGCGTGTCCCTGTGTCGTTCAACGAGGTCCTCACTCGGATTCAGAAGTTGGCCGATGGTCTTGAGCATGTGAACCCTGATTTGGTCGCACAGAAGGTCTGTACTCAGATTCAGGACGGGATTAAGACGTCAGAGCTCGATGAGTTTGCCGCCGAGACATGTGCCATGATGCAGGCCCGATACCACCCTAATTACGGTAAGCTCGCAGCCCGTCTGGTGATTGACAATCATCAGAAGAACACTCCCTCACGACTAATTGACATCGCCCAGGTTCTGTTTGACGAGGGGATTGTGTCAGAGAGTCACTACCGCGCAGCTCAGAACCTTGAACTGGAGAAGATGATTGACTACTCCCGGGACTTTATGTTCGACTACTTTGGGTTCAAGACGCTTGAGAAGGGATACCTGCTCAGGCGTCGTGATGGTCGTATCTGGGAGCGTCCTCAGCACATGTGGATGCGTGTGGCCATCCAGCTCCATGGGGACAACTATGCCAAGGTTCGCGAGACGTACGATGCGACGTCGCAGGGGTACTTTATCCACGCGACGCCCACGCTGTTCAATGCGGGCACGAACCACCCGCAGCTGAGCTCGTGCTTCTTGGTCCACATGGAAGACGACTCTATCAAGGGCATCTACAACACGCTGGCCGAGTGTGCACAGATTTCCAAGTGGGCTGGTGGAGTGGGTCTGTCGGTCCACAATGTCCGTGCCCGAGATGCGAACATCAAGGGGACCAACGGCAAGTCTACTGGACTGACCCCGATGCTCAAGGTCTTCAACGATACGGCCAAGTATGTGAATCAGGGTGGGAAGCGCAATGGGTCGTTTGCCATCTACCTTGAGCCGTGGCACGCGGACATTGAGGAGTTCTTGCGTCTCAAGCTAAACACAGGAAACGAGGACGAGCGGGCCCGCGACTTGTTCTACGGTCTCTGGATCCCCGACCTCTTCATGGAGCGCGTGGAGAAGGACGAGATGTGGTCGTTGATGTCTCCCGACCAGTGTCCTGGCCTGTCTGATACATGGGGGGCTGCGTTTTGTGAACTCTACGTCAAGTACGAGGCTGAGGGCAAGTTCATGCGCCAGATCCCCGCTAAGAAACTTTGGCAGATGATAGTAGATGCTCAAATCCAGACTGGCACGCCTTATCTTCTGTACAAGGACGCGTGTAACGCCAAGTCTAACCAGAAGAACCTTGGAACAATCAAGTCAAGCAACCTTTGTGTTGCCCCGGAGACACTGGTTCTCACAGATGAGGGCCAGTTCCCGATTGAGGATATCCATGCCCGTGGAAAGCCAGTCAGGGTGTGGAACGGCAACGCATTCTCAGAAGTCACGGTCGCCAAGACCGGTGTGGATCAAGAGTTAGTTGATGTGGAACTGAGTGATGGCCGTGTACTTACATGCACACCGTATCACAAGTTTCTCGTTTCAGAGGGATACGATGACAAGCGTTCAATTGCCAATGCTCTCCGTATTGACGCATCTGACCTCAAGACCGGAATGAAGCTTAAGAAGTCCGGGTTGCCTACAGTCACCGAGTACGTCAATCCTGATTTCGAATATGCCTACACACATGGGTTCTTCTGTGGCGATGGTACATACTCAAACGGACGCCCTTCGCTGTCGCTGTATGGAGAGAAGAAGAACCTGGTGAAACACCTCTCCGTTCGCACTATGACTGGCGTTGAGGATGCGTCTGGCCGTCTGAATACCCAGCTTCCTACTGGTCTTGAACCGAAGTTCAAAGTTCCTACGAATACATCCATCCGGTGCCGTCTCGAGTGGCTTGCCGGATATCTTGACGCCGATGGATCGGTATCTCGCAACGGAACCAACGAGAGCATCCAAGTCGCATCTATTGAATACAGCTTTCTGAAGGATGTTCAGTCTATGCTGGTGACGCTTGGTGTTCAATCGAAGATCACCCAAGCTTTCCCCGAACGAAAGACGATGCTACCCGATGGACGCGGGGGGTACGCAGAGTTTGAATGCAAGCCTCTTTGGCGGCTTCTCATCTCTTCAAATGGACTTTATCATCTATCTACACTTGGATTCAAGACGTATCGTCTCAAGTGGGTGACCCGTATGCCCCAGCGTAATGCGGAACAGTTTGTCACGGTTGTACAAGTAGTTCGCAATGGGCGGCGCGACGACACGTATTGCTTCAACGAACCGATCAATCATGCCGGTATCTTCAACGGTATTCTCACAGGAAACTGTACCGAAATCATCGAGTACACCAGCCCGGAGGAGACGGCGGTCTGCAACCTTGGGTCACTGGCTCTCCCACGATTTGTCGAGAATGGACGATTCAACTTTGAAAAGCTCAGGATGTATACCTGTGTCTTGGCTCGCAACCTGGACATCGTTATTGACAAGACCTACTACCCGACCGAGAAGTGTAAGCGGTCGAACCTCCGTCATCGCCCCATCGGAATTGGCGTCCAAGGGTTGGCCGACACATTTGCGCTGATGCGTCTAGCATGGACCTCACAGGAGGCCGCAGACCTGAACCGCGAGATCTTTGAGAACATCTATTATGCTGCGGCTACGACCAGTATGTTAGGTTCGACACATGATGAGTGGCGCGGCCTTCCGTTGAATGGTCATGCGTCCTATCTCACCTTCAAGGGGTCTCCGATGAGCGAGGGGAAGATGCAGTTTGACCTCTGGGATGAGAAGCCAAAGTCAACGTACCTGAACTGGGACAACCTACGCAAACTCTGTTCGGGCGGTATGCGCAACTCTCTGCTCGTGGCTCCGATGCCGACTGCGTCTACCTCACAGATTCTGGGCAACAATGAGTGCTTTGAGCCGGTTACGTCCAACCTCTATTCGCGCAGGGTCCTATCAGGAGAGTTCATTGTCGTGAACAAGTATCTCGTGGAGGACTTGGTGTCGCGTGGGTTGTGGACGCCTGAGATTCGCACAGCCATCATCGCAAACAACGGCTCCATCCAGAATATGCTGGAGTTGCCGAGCGAGCTGCGTGACCTGTACAGGACTGTGTGGGAGATTCCGATGAAGACCTTGATTAACATGGCAGCCGACCGTGGACCCTTCATCTGCCAGTCACAGTCGCTCAACCTCTTCCTCGCTGAGCCTACTGTGTCCAAGGTGTCATCTATGCACTTCTATGCGTGGAAGAAGGGATTGAAGACGGGGTGCTACTACCTGCGAACGAAGGCAGCCGCCAAGGCGCAGCAATTTACGATTGAGCCGACGAACTGTCTTTCTTGCTCTGCGTGAGTTCGCGTTTTTTCTTGAGAATGAACATAGCAATATGTCGGAATCAATGACTACTGGTGCTCCTGCCATGGGCGGACGTCGTCACACAATGAAGGTTAAGACACTCAAGCGCAAGCTGCGCGCCGCGGGCGTGAAGACCACGGGTCGCAAGGCGACGCTCCTGAAGCGCGCCAAGAAGGCGCACATCAAGCTCGGTGGCGCCCTGTCGCCGCTGCCTCTCGGTGGACGTCGCCGCAGCCGCCGCGGTGGTGATGATGAGGGGATGGTCGCGCCCGCGGCCGCGCCCGCGCCGGTGGCCCCGATGGCTGGCCGTCGCCGCCGTTCGCGCAAGCTCTTCGGCATCCTCTAAAGAGATCCAGCAATCTCTGAAATCAGCGTAAACAGTTCATCTGAGAAGCCATAGTGCGACCCATTGGCTTCCATGACCGGTGGCTTCCGTGAACTCGTATTCTTCTTATGAATCAAACTCACAATCACATCTTGGGGAGACAACTCCCGACACATCTGTTCGCGACCGCGAATGAATGCGTCAGCTTCTGCAATCTGCTGGTCAGGGAACTCACGAGCCTCCCAGAACTTGCGAGTAAAACATAGCGTTGCCTCAGAGACACGTTGGGACATGGGCAGTGTCATTGGGGGCACATTCATGAACGACTTGGTCTCATGAATCTCATAGCACGGAATCACAGTGGAAAAGAGACACTCCTTCTTGGGCTCGGCCAGCATATGAGCTACGCGCGAAATCAGAGAGTTGTTCGGGTAGACATCGTCATCGTCCAGCATCACGAGGATGTCGTGCTTGGCCCTGGAGATGGCAAGGTTCCGCTTGGCACCGATGGTCAGCGGCTCGTCCAGCAGGATGTAGGTGACGTTGGGCAGGTCTGTCACCAGGTTCTTAATCTGGTCCTTACCATCGTCCACAATGACCCACTCAATCTTGTCCTCTGGGTATGTCTGGGCAACCATGCAGTATTTTGCCAGCGGGAAGAAGGCACGACGGTCGCGAGTGAGTGTAATCACGGAGATGGGCGGCAGGTTCTCCTCCTTCGGGAGACGGTCCTGTAGGATAAACTCAGGCATATCCTTGAATCGAAGAAGGGCCTCCTTCATCGTCTCCACGAAGAGAGCATGGCGGTCCTCATACTGCTTGCGGTTCTGATTCGTCAATCGCACTTTAGCCTCGGGTGTGGATGCAATATACATCGCAAGAGACTCTACTACCGACTCTACACTCACATCTTCAAGGTTCCCCAGGCACTGAGGGTGTGGGATGATCTTGGTGGTACTAACCCACAACGCATCTCGGGCGAGCTCACGGAATGGCTCAATCGGGGAGAGGAGTAGGTTGCACCCCGCAGACATTGCCTCGTTCACAGCATGCCCAAACCCCTCGGCTACAGAGAGACAGATGGCCAGTCCAGATTCATGCAGGAGTGCGTCATAGTCCTTGTCCGAGAGCCGCTCGGTAATGCAGGTGAATTTGTCCTTCACACTCTCTGGGACATCGGGCAGCTTAATTTGGTAGACCATCGTGACATGAGGCAGCTTCTCATAGAAGCCGGGCAGCTCCTTCAGTGCCTTAATCTTCATGTAGGCCTGAATCAAGGGTTTCGGGTTGCGCCACATGTTCTTCCCGATCGGGACAATCGCCTTGGTGTAGTCTTTGGTCTCAGGAAACACCTTGTCAGCTGAAGTCCATCCAACATATCGTGCAGCGATACCCAGGTCCCCGAAGATCTTGACTGCATCTAGTGTCTTAACCCAGACCTCGTCCACCATGTAGAGGTAAGGCTCCCACGTCTTGTAGGTCCACTCGGGGTTGGGAATCCAGATGTTCTTGGCTGCGTAAGGGAAGAGAGCAGGGTTGATAACCTCAATGAAGAAGTTGAGCTCTGCCTCTCCACAGGAGGGATGAAAGTGTGGCACATGTTGGACCGAAACATCGTTACCCAACGCGTGGACAATAAGACCGTGGAGGATTCGCATATCATGTGCGATTCCCGTGTTTGGCGCTCCGCCAATGATGTTGACTCGCATTTTAACTACTCAAGTTGCGTTTCGTAAATGTCTTCCGCGTAAGAACTCGCAGTGTCTTGCGCTTTCCGTTGACGGCTCTACGCCAGGAAGACTTATCGGTTGGGGCACAGGGGGTCAGTGCCATCGTTCTGTCAAAGAACCAAGTACTAGGACCAATGGTCAGTGTAGGGACTGTGGGCGCAGTCTCCACTTTCTCCGAGTACTCGTGGGTGAGATGGTAGCAAAGTGTGTACATTGGCTCACTTCCGAATCCATAGTACTTTGAGGTCGGGTCCTTGCAGTAGGCTACATCGTTCATGATGTACTTGGCCCCATCCCACGCTAGCCCATCAATCGGACGGAACATGCTCCACGCAGATTCCCAGACGAACCAGCGCGACTTTGCGTGAAGATACACCGTATCGTGAAACCGTACGACCATTACTGCTCTAGAAGAAACTCTTGAGCTCGCCTGTCCGCGAGCCGTAGACATTGGTTCCAATCGGGTTGGCAATCGGCTCAGGGAAGTCCAGGATGTCCTTGCGGTATGCCTTGTACGCTTCAATTTCCACCATGATTTGATTGGCGCAGTAGTGGATCACGCGGTTGTTCAGGTCCTCTAGCTCCGCCGCAACCCGCTCAGGGTTGTTCTCGGCATACTGCAGGTAGTAGCTGCGCATGATAATCTTCAGGTCAGGCTCGCTCTGGTCGTCAATCGTGTGGGCGCCCATGCTCATCATGAGAACGGCGTTGCGAATCTTGGCCTGGAGATTGGCGATGTTGTCCTGGCTGAAGAACAGTGTGTTCAGCGGCGTATTGTAGTGGCGGTAATTGATCTGCTCTGAGATACGGGCAGGGACCATGTGAGGCTCCGCTGCGTACATGGTCGCAGGCGGAACACCGATCTTGTCCGTTGAGTCAGAGAGAGGGAGACGCCCCGTGTGCTTCGGGGCACTCTGGATTGCAGTACCAGTGTAGAAGTCGGCCAGCGACTTGATCGCATAATCAATGTGATGCTGCATTTGTGAAACTACGAGACAATATCCGCACGGAACGCGCTCGTATCGGGCACCACGCAGGTCAACTCCAGAGTGTAGACGGGCTGGAGGGCGATGTTCAGGAAGGGAAGGTTAGAACCGAGAAGCTGGTTCGGGTTCAGGATGTTTGAGTTGCCATAGTCAATCGCGTCTGGGTATGTTACTGTCACGTTACCGTTCCTGTCCGAGGTCGTCAGATTAGGAATCAGAAACCCGTTGAACGATGTGTTGTATGGAGCTGTGCGCTGCTGACTCTCGGTTCGGGGATTGTACAAGCCATTTGAATCCTGTACATAGTCCAATAGCTCCAGCACTGGGAACGTCTTTCCAATGATTGCAGTGATAAATGTCTTCTTTGCATCACTTGTCAGCGGGGCAACCAGCATGTTTGAGAGGGATGTTGAGTCAAAGGTCACTCGGTCACCTACTCGGAGTTCGTTGGAGCTGAAGTACTGGTAGTCTCCCGTGAAGCACTTCATGAACAGGTTCGAGGGTCCGCCTTGAATCAGTGACACAGAGAGCGCATCGTTCTGAGCAAACGGAGTACCAATCGGATCAGTCACCGATATCTGCAGAGGCGGCATGCCAGCAATCTGTGCTTGGAGGTGGACAGACTCTTCGCCCCACGGCTCATAGTCATAGTGCTGAACACCTAGGTCAATGTTGAAGTTTGTCTGTGTGCGGGTCTTCTGTGTCATAACGGAAAAGGCACGACGCATGGACTCGTTGCCACCATAGTAGTTGCCAAAGTACTCGTTGACATACATGAGCAGGTATGGGTACGTGGAAAAGGTGGAGTACGGCTTGCCAACAACAGTCGTCTGAATCAGCGATGAATCTGTGTTTCCCGGGATGATGGGAATGTCCAGGAACTGACGCTGAGGGAGAACCGCACGGATGAGGCGAAGAGATTGGACGTTGGAGGGAGTCAGCTCACAACCGAACCCACTCCCCGATGGCTGAATGACATAGCCTTTGTCCGTCCCAATCTGCGGCCCTGCAGGGGATGAAGCACTGTAGGGCGGATAGAACTGATTAGAGAAATACCAGCCCTGAGTATTGTACTGACCAGGCAATGTCACGGCATTACCGTTCACATCTGTAGCAAATGTAGGGACAAATGAGTTGTTTGAGTAGACGATCGGGTTAGATGCAGTGACTGGGCGAACACCAAATGAAAATTTGAGTGCTGCGTAGGGGTTTGGTTGCTTTACAAAATCACGCTGTGACGCGTCAATCACAATGTATCGCTTTACCTGCATTGTCTTGGGGGAAATCTGAACAGAGGCTACAGCAGCCGTAGACCATCCGCTCGTGTCCTTGAACTGCTCGCGGCCGTACGGGACAACTGGAAGCTGTGGGGTGGATGCAGGAGGTGTGTAGAAGGAGCGGCTTGCTCTGTCTACCCGATTCAGAATGTCTTGGTAGTTCATTGTCCACCTTTATTACACATCCTGTAAATCAGCCAGCCACATCTTCTCCGCGTTCGTGTTCTTCAGCCCCTCAATCTCCGCGGCCATGTCCTCCATGTCCTTCTCATGCTTGGCCACCTTCTCTGCCGTGAACGCTGACACCGGGAGTCGCATGATATAGTCGTAGCTCCCGTCTACGCGGTCATACCCATGCGTCGCCAAGATGGCGGCGCATTCATCCAGCGTCTTCTTCTTGAACACGACCTTGGGCTCGTCTAGCGTCTGGTCACGGATGAAGCGCACCACATTCTTGTGATACGGCATCTGGTCCTCCAGCACCTTGATTTGGTGCTGCCTGCGCGTCTCGTAGAGGTTCAGGCGCACACTCCAGAACTCGAGCAGGATGTCGTTCAGCGTGTCATACTTGGTGATGACGCCCTTGTGATTGAAGGCGTGCATATTCGTCGTGCGGACCTTCTCGGTCAGCGACTTGAGCAGCACCTTCTCCTCAATCCCCTTGATGCGGATGTTGATTTGCTGGTCTGTGGATGTGTCCGTAAAGTCCTTGATGCGACCCTCAGCCAGCTCCTTCTCCAGCCACTCACGATAGTCGGCTGTCCAGGTTCCAGGTGGCAGCTCGGTCACCACATAGTCATCGCCCTCCTTCTTGAATACGCCGACCACACCGTCGTCGGTGTATGTACCCTTGAAGCCCTCAAAGTAGGGCACGAGCTTCGTGCTCGTCAGGGGAGTGCCAGCCACGATCTTCCGGGTCAGCATGTGCTTGATGACCTTGGGGTCACATGGCGGAATGTAGGTGCTGTAGCCAGTGCCGATACCACGTGCGCCGTTCACCAACAGCATGGGCAGGACTGGCGCATACCACTCGGGCTCCACAGGGAGACCGTCGTCGTCACGATACTTGAGAACCGGAAAGTCCTCGCTTGGAACCAGCTTGCGAACACGCGGCTGGAGGTAGGTGTGGATATACCTTGGCGATGCCGCATCCTTGCCACCCTGGATGCGAGTGCCGAACTGTCCCTGTGGGACCAGCCACGGGATGTTGTTAGAGCCCATGAAGTCTTGAGCCATGCCCACGATGGTCTCGTTCAGTGAGGCCTCGCCGTGGTGGTAGCCAGTGTGCTCAGACACATAGCCTGCAAACTGTGCAACCCTGATTTCCTGGGTCAGGTTCCTCTTGAACGCCGCAAAGAGAATCTTGCGTTGTGATGTCTTGAGGCCGTCCATCACGCTCGGGATAGAGCGCTCCAAGTTGTAGTAGCTGAAGTGGATGAGGTCCTTGTGGATAAAGTCGCTGTACGGCAGCCGCGTGCCAGCTGGGATTAGCGTCGTACGGTCGTATCCCTTGAGCCAGTCCTTGCGGTCGTCAGCTCGTGCCTTGTTGAAGGCGAGGTCAATGGATGGATCGGATTCGGGTGTGTACTCGAATCGCACTGCATTCACCTTGGCAAAGTAGTCCTTGGCCTCGTCACGAGTGGATGTACCTAATCCCTTGTAATACTTGACCTTCCAGCCCTTGGAGCCCTCGCCTTCGCGCCACTGCTCGTACTCGTACTGCGAGTAGAAGGTCCTGTTCTCCTTTCCCTTGTTCGCCTTCACGATGGGCGTAGCCATGTAGGTCAGGAAGCCTGGAATTGCAATCAGCTCGTGCCAGAGCTCGTGGAACAGGTTGATGAGCAGGCCGCGAATGTGGCTGCCATCCAAGTCCTGGTCGGTCATAATCATGACGGACCCGTAGCGCAGGTCCTTCACGTCGGTATACTTCTTGCCGCTAGAGAGGCCGATGATTTTCTTCAGCTCTGCAATCTCCTTGGTCTGCTCCACCTTGGAGTCTGAGGTGTCCTTCACGTTCAGCACCTTGCCCTTGAGCGGGTAGACGCCGAACAGCTTGCGTTGCTCTTGGCTGAGGCCAGACAGAGCCATCGCCTTTGCTGAGTCACCCTCGGTCAGGATGAGTGTGCATGCGGAGCTCTTGGCTGTGCCCGCAAAGACCGCGTCATCCAGCTTGGGAATGCCGGTGATACGAGACTGCTTCTTGCCGTCCGTCTTGGAATTGTCCTTGGAGTCCTTCGCTGCCTGCGCCTCCACGATGGTGGATACCAGGTTCAGCTTGGTCACCACCTTCTTCAGTGTCTCGTCGGACAGCTTGGGACTGGACCCGAAGGCTGACTGCTTGGTCGTCAGCGTCTCCTTGGTCTGGCTGGTAAAGCTCGGGTTCTCAATCATGCTGAGAACGAACACTGCCAGGTTGTCGCGCACAAGGCCAGGCTTGACCTTAATCTTCTTCTTCGTCTCCAAGTGCTCCACGATGTGGTTGACCACCTGGCTGGTCACAGCGTCCACATGCGTGCCGCCTTTAGAGGTCCAGATGCCGTTGACGAACGACATCTGAAACATCTTGTCCGTTGGCGAGTCCGACAGCGCAATCTGCCAGCGCTCATTGGGTGACTCGGCTACAACCGTCTCGCATCCGAAGGCCTTGGCGTAGTCCGTAAGTGTCCGCACCTTCACCAGTGCCCCGTTCCAGCTGACCTTGACATCCTTGCCTAGGGTCATCGCTAGGTCGTAGACACGACGCTCAATCAGCTGAATCATAGAGACAGGTAGCTCCGTCCAGCCGAACCGCGCAAAGTCGGGCTGCCAGTCAATACCCACACTGGACTTGCCCTTGGCTGCCTTCACGGACGGCTTGCCAATCTTGGTCATGTTGTTCTCGTAGGTCTGCTTGTAGCGGAGGGCGCGCACCGAGTCCACGATGTCCACTGTCAACTGCTTGGCAAAGATGTTGACCAGCTTGACACCGTAGCCGTTCTTGCCGCCGACAAGCTTCTTCTCGTCCTTGTTATAGTTAGTTGAGGTCAGCAGCTCACTGAAGATCATCTGTGGAATCCAGACCTTGTGCTCGGGGTGCTCCGCCACATCGATGGACTCGCCGTCGTTCTCAATCGCAAAGTGTGTGGCGTCACACACGACCTCAATCTTCTTGACGGGATTATCGGACTTCTTCTGGCGCAGGCGAATCACGTGGTCGTGAGCGTTGACGAGTAGTTCATCAATTAGCTTGTAGAATCCTGGGTTGACTGGGATAGTTGTTGACTTGAATGCATCTTCATCTCGGAGGAAGACTTCCTCGGGTGCTGTCTCGATACTGCCAATGTAGGTGTCGGGTAGGCTGAGGATGTGCTCGCGGTGGGTCTGCTTCTTGTAGGCTGCTGCTAGGTCCGTCATCTTGGGTGAGTCAAGTGAGGCATGGATGGATGCTATCCGTTTTTCAACAAGCTTTCACCAAACAAACTTTCAACAGTATATGCCACCTAAGAAGCAATTACAGGAGGCTCCAGTCGTATTCTCACTACGACTTCCATCAGAGGAGCATGTGCCGATTCCCGCAGAAGGCGGGACAAACTACTCGGACATCTTGTCGTCCGTTGAGACATCTAGGGTGGCTGAGCGGTTCAATACAGAGACGATGAAGGAGATCCTGAACAGGACGCGCAGCCCGTCGTACTCGTCTACGACTGCTTGCTTTTGGTGCTGCAGTCCGTTTGCGTGGAAGGGGTGTGTTCTTCCGATCTCGTACGATGCCTATGAAAACATGTATACATGTGAAGGTCACTTCTGCTCCCCGGAGTGCGGTCTAGCGTACTTATATGATGGACAAATGTCGGATACAGCACGCTGGGCTCGTCACTCTCTTCTCGTAGATATGTATCGCGGACTCTATGCCACAAAGGAACTGACACCGGCTCCTCCTCGTCATGTATTACGATTGTTTGGAGGTCCTCTGGACATTGAACAGTATCGTGAGTATCTGTCCACGTCAGACGAGATGGTATCGGTTCAGTTACCACCTCTCCGTCTATATGTTCCGTCCATGAACGTTCAAGGTCCTGTTCGTGACGTGAAGAAGTTTGTAGCTCTGTCTCAAGATACGGTAGAAAAAGCCTCCAAAGAACTTCGGCTCCGTCGGTCCAAGCCAGTGCACTCTCCATCGGTTACGCTTGATAAGTGCTTTTCATAAAAACGACAAGGAGTAAGTATGCAGTTCAATGACTTGCTGAAGACGCAGATGATGCTTCAGCTTCCTAGCAGTAGCAAGCCGTTGCTCAACCTATTGACCCTTCAGGGGTTTGAGTTGGCGGTTAAGACATTCCCAGTTTGGTCAGCCTGGACACAAGGTGTGTGCTGTCGTCGGTCTCGTGCACCACAGCCAGACCCAAGGACCCCGAGGGCAACCATCACCTTTGAGCGTGGTGTTGCGCCCGCTACGAACAATTCACGAGCCGCCCCACAGAATGCGACGCTCTATGCCAATCGGATGGATGCTGTGGTCCACTTTGCTACAACGCTGCCCGCAATCAAGAGCTTGCTGTCCGTGACGCACCACGACTACCTACCCAATGAGTTTGAGGCGGTATGCCTGGACATGGATGTCTATTTTGAGCTCCAAGACATCAAGACCACCGATGGGTCGCTTGAGATTATCAAGTTCAAGCTCTATTCCTACGACAATGATGTTCAGCACCTCCAGGCCTTCGTGGACTCCTGCAGCGTGGACTATGACAGGCGTATGGCAAACAAGCTTGGAGCCCATCGATACTTCTTTGACCAACTGGTCGCCTCCAAGGCCAAAGGCAATATGCAGAACCCGCTTCCATCTACTCACCTCATCTACACCAAGTCCAAGTTCAAGACCAACCGCACCTTTGACAATGTGTTCTTCGCACAGAAGAAGCAGGTGGCCTCGCGAACCAAGTTCTTCCTAGAGAACCGCGAATGGTACGACAAGAAGGGGATTCCGTACACGCTTGGGTTCATGCTCCATGGTCCTGCGGGAACAGGCAAGACCTCTACCATCAAGGCCATCGCAAACGACGGACGCCGCCACATTATCAACATCCAGCTGTCCGAGATCAAGAGCAAACAGCAGCTCCAGCACCTCTTCTTCAATGAGGAGGTTCATGTCTATAACGGGGCCAACACAGAGAAGTACACAATCCCCGTGTCTGAGCGCCTCTATGTGATTGAAGACATTGATGCGATGGGTGATACGGTCCTCCGCCGCGAGTGGAAGAAGCCCGTGATTGAGAAGGCAAAGACAGGTGACCCGTTCCTGGATGCGCGCGAGGAGAAAGAGGAGTCGCTGGACCTGTCCTTCCTACTGAACCTGCTAGATGGGACACTAGAGGCAAACGGCCGTATCCTCATCATCAGTACGAACTTCCCTGAGAGGATTGACAAGGCACTTATCCGCCCTGGGCGTGTGGATATGATCGTCCACTTTGACCGCTGCACGCTGCCTGTATTGCGTGAAATGGTCGAAGCGTTTTACGAGGAGGAGATTGAGCTGACAGACCCCACACTAGATGGCAAGTGGACACCTGCAGAGGTGAATCAGATTCTTTTTAAGAACATGGATGACCATGAGGCAGGTGTGCGGGAGCTCCACACGCTGACCCAGGAAGACCTATATGGGTTTCAGGAGTCCAAGGCCGTGTAGCGCTTCTCAATGTCAAGGAATGTATTGATGTATTGAAGAACCGTGGATTTGTTTGATTCGGTCATCGGGACCCAGAGACCTTTAATCTTATTAATCACCTTAGCCACAGAATCATCAGACCCGTCCTCAAACTCGTTGAACGGGTAGTTCAGGAAGAAGCCCTCGTCCTTCTTGCGAATGACCTCCTCAAACGGCAGCACATGGACACGGAACTCCTTCATAAGGAGCGTCGGGTTCGTAGAGCGAAGAAACTTGAGACCGTTACGGTATACTTTGAAATCAGGTTCGTCAGGGAACACCTTGCAAACCTGGTCCAGAAACTCATCAAATTGATTGAACATTGCGTCAAGAAAGATCTTCTTCATTACTTCTTTAGCAGACTCCCAGAAAGAGCAATATACCGCGTGACGAGATTGAGGAGGGAGACCACATAGTCGAGGATGTGGTCCTGATTGGTACTGGAGAGCTGGAACCACATACCCTTAATCTTGCGAATTACGGGGATGATCGTCTCGTCCTGCTCATATTCGGTGAACGGATAGTCCAAGAAGAACTTGGCATCGCGCGCCCGGATGAGCTTCTCAAAGGGAAGGCAGTGGCGCTCCAGCTCCATGACAACCATCTTGGGATTCGCGATGCGAGCAATCTTCAGATTCTTCAGGTAAATCTTGAAGTCGTCATCGGTTGGGAAAACGATAATCAGTTGTTCCATGAATGTCTGGAACTGGTCAAAAAAAGCACTCAATACTTGTGCTTTTGACATTACATTGCTACACTACTGGCGTGTAGGTCCTTTGAACTCCAGCTCCCGCTCTTTCTTAAGGTTCTCCATACGGGAGGCGAGGTCCCCGTTACGTCCCTGCTTGTCGCCATCGTAGCTCTGCTTGGTCGTCGGCTCAGGGGGGCCCATCGTAGGAGTGCCACCAATGCTAGTGTAGTGAAGCTGGTCCGTTGAGGTCGGCTTGCCATCCCAGCTTGAGTACGAATCAGAGAACCCACCTGCAGTGGAAAAGGACCATGACTCAAGAGCACCCAGCGTGCCAGCAGGCGCACCGGGAGGCGGGGCTGGAGCTGACGGCGCAGAGGACGTGGTCGGCAGCTCACGGCGTGACTGCACAGGCTTAGCAATGTATCCAAAGATGGACTGGCCTGTATAGACATCCTTCGTGTCGGGTACGTAGAGAGTCGGCACCTTGGTCAGGAACGGCGGCAGCTCGCTCCTCTGCTTCCCATCAATCGGGAACATACGACAGAGGCTCTGCTTGTTCAGGGTTTGGAGCGTATCCAGAATCTGCTTGCTGTGGGGGCACCGATTGCTGTAAAAGAGAATCGGCTGATTGTTCGCCATTGCGTGGAAGTCCGAGAAAAAACGGAAAGAGAAACACGCAGCAAAGAATAAGCATGGAGAACCTTAAGACCTCGCTAGACGGATACCGTATTGACTTTGAACTGTCCAAGGTGCCTGTTCCGTTCGTGAATGGACTGCGACGCATCCTTCTTGCAGAAATCCCGACGGTCGTGGTGAAGGATGTGAACATCCGCGAGAACTCGTCACAGATGATTCACGAGATGCTGAAGCACCGTGTGGAGATGCTGCCCATCAATGTCAAGCCGTCTGAGGTAGCTGTGATTCGCGACACGAAGATTGTACTTCACTATGAGATTGGTCCCGAGCCGCGCCTGATTACGACGGATGACTTTGCGGTATCCTCACCCCGTGGCAACATCATCCTGAAGGACCGTGACCTCGGCACGCCTCTCTACTTCCTTCAGCTCAAGGCGAATGAGGGAATCAGGTTGGAGTGCTCGCTCGGTGTCGCGACCAAGGGTGCGTCGCAGGTATGTGTTGCGACCTTCAAGAACCACATTGACCCTGAGGTGGCCAAGCAGCACCGCGAGCAGTACTTGGCACCCGAGTTTGGAGACCATGACCCGCGCATCTTTGACAACCACCTCATCCAGCGTGCCTTTGAGCAGGATGAGCACGGGCGCCCGACGCGCTTTGACTTTGCGATTGAGAGCATCGGTGTTGCTACGGCAAAGGAGCTGCTGATCGCTGCCGTTGAGGTGTACAAGAACAAGATTGACGAGTTCTTGAAGGAGCCGATTGCCAAGGACGACACGGGTGCCTATGTCATGGAGTCCACGACTGAAGGCCACACGCTGGGTGCTCTGGCTCAGGCGCTTATCCACGAGGCAGGATTGGTTGACTTCGTGTCCTACCGGATTGACCACCCGCTAACTGCGAAGCTCATTCTGTTGTTCCGCACCAAGGTCAAGCCTGAGACTGTGCTTGAGCGGTTCCGCACGGACGCGATGGCACTTTGCGAAACAATCCTCAAGTCTGTATAATGGCGGACGAGTTCCTCACCTTTGAGGCAAAGGACGTCCAAATTCTAGGAGAAGAGACCTTCAATGAAGAGGTCCAACGTGAAGAGTCAAGACGCTTTTACACTCTCAATGAACAGGTCACAGATGCCTACGACAAGCTGATTCCCCGCGGTAAACGGGCCACCAAGTTTGAGCTTGAGCAGCTTGCGAAGGAGACTGAGCGATACCGTGAGATGTATTCTAGGTACATCACTGCGACTGAAGACAGCTACACATTCAACGAATCTGGACTGAAGCGGACACTGGATTGGGTCTCTCCTGTCTACGCGTCCGATGAGGCGAAAGTCTACGACTGGCGAGCGTTCAACAGCCTGTTCAGCAAGGAGGCCCTCCGCTTGCCCAACGCCTATCCTCGTATGATTGCATCACTCCCTCGCCCCTATGCGGATGCAGGACACCTTTTCCCCTTCTCCAAGCCCATTGCATCCTACAATTCGGAAGGAGCAGAGCCCCGGAGGTACCTGCCTGACTATGTGGCCACTGCAACCAGACGCAACGAAGATGAGTCCTACTCTATCCTGCCCCGCCCTATCCCTGGGTCAGGCGACCAGCTTGGGTTCGTTGGATACTTTCTGAAAGGGCGCGCAGATGCGATTCCTAATCCCCAGGCAGGTCATTCGTTCTTTGAAGACAATAAGCCCAGGTTCATTGAGACAACGGCCCCGCTCTCCGACATCCTCCCCGGTGAAGATGCGGTGCTTACCCATGGCGTTCCTGTGACAAAAGACCCATATGGTGAGGGCCAGAAGTACTTGAAGCTCTACGACATTGCCTTGACCGATGTCAAGTGGTCGCTGTGGAAGCAGCGATTCCCACCTGTCCCTGTCCTCCAAGAGAAGCTTGAAGTTATCCCGCTTGCCTTCCCCGAACACGAACGAGAGGCGCCTCCCAAGTCTCTGGTTGAGGAATATGGTGTCCCGTACTTCCCAGGTATAGCCATGCGCAAGTGGTTCATGAGTCAGGAAGATGGTGGACTTCTGGTGGGCCGCATGCTTCTGTCCACAGCTGCTAGCGCTGGTGTGGCCAAGATGCTCACGACTGAGCTGGGTGAAATCAAGTTCCCTCCCGTCACTCCAGATTCGTGCACCCTGATGGGTCTACCCTTTGACCAGTTCCGCAACAATGGAACCCTGCGTCGGTTTGAGACGAAAGATCGGTATACCTACGAGTGTATCCCACTGGACGTTATTATGCAAGAGAGGTACCAACTGGGATTCAGGAACCGCATCCCGTGGAGAGACTCTACAGCTAACGACATCCTCAACCCATACCGCCGTATCCTAGCCCGCTACAAGCGCGCGCCTCCGTCTTCAAAGGCGCCTGCACTGTCCAAGTCATCCAACCTTCCCACCTCACAGAAGCGCCAGCAGATCCTCGCTGTGCTGGAGGATAGACGCCGTCTCCCCGATGACAAGAACCGCGACATCCAAGTGCTCCTTCGCGACGCCCTCCACTCCAAGGAACAGTACATAGACAAGGAGGGGCTCTTCGTGATGTGTGACCACTCTGTGGCCATTCTTCAGGGACATCTTGCTGAAGACCGATTGGCCTTTTACGCAAAGTGGACGGCTGTCGTGGACGGGTTCCGTGTATGCCGCGTGTGTGGTGAGCAGATTAGTAACGATGTCCTTGTGGACCAAGACGAGTTCAATGACGATGGACGCCTCCAGAAGCACGGCTCTGCCCTGCCTTCAGCCAAGTTCAATGGTGATTCAGTCGCTTCGTATTCACGCAGCTTGGCCAACATGCAACCACTGTTCGTCATGACGGACCCATCGGACTCGACTGTATTTTTGATCCTGTCCCTTCTTCAAGTCCTCCCTGACCCTGCTCAGCTCGTCCCCGTGCTCCAGTTCGCCCGCACCATCTCCACCGCATTGGGAGCCAAGGTGGATAACGACGCAAGCCGTCGTGCTCGCGGTATGGTCGGCATCGCGTCTGTCGCATGCCTTCTCCAGATTCACATGCCCGGACTTGTGCCTCGTCGTGCCTTTGGGCCCAAACCTCTGGTCATTGATGGCTACCCTCGTGACACGGACAAGTCAGAAGGGTTCACGGTCGTGGACTCCCTGCTGATGGTCATGCGCAAGACATTCGAGTCCTACCCTAGTTCCTTTCAGGGCCCTTCACTCCAGATTATGCGCGCCTCCATCAACGAGTCCAAAAGCCTGCGGACACAGATTAACGCCACATTGGGCAAGTTCACCAAGCAGTTTGCAAATCAGTACGACAAGGCCAAGACCGAAGCGGCTTTACGCCCACCTGCACCCGAGCCATACACCATGATTCCGACCATCTTGCCTCCTGCAGAGCTTGGGAGGATCAAGAACTTTGCTCCATGTCCTTCATTTCGTCTCACCTGGATTAGTCCACAGCTTCCGCGGATTCGTCAGGAGGTTGTGCCCATTCGCTCCAACATTACCGCTGCACCTCTGGCTACCCACATTGTTCGCCCTGCCGATCGTGCTCCAACTCGCATCCAGATTCCTGTGGCCGACATCTCTCGCCGTCTGAAGATACCGATTCCCGCAAAGATGGGAATTGAGCCGACTGACTCGTGGCGCACGAACTCGCTGATTATTGAACGCCTGTCTTCGGCTCTCCTCATTCCTACACAGGTCAGTATGATTGATACGACCCTGTCCCCTGACCTCTTGCGTGACATCACAAAGGGTTTCCTGCGCGAGCTCCTGGCTACCATCGCCTCTAACCCAGAGAAGAAGCGGATGTTTGATGAGATGCGCCAGAAGGACATGACGCTCTACACACTGACCATGTCGGTGACCACAGCACGCACAGAAGCCAATACCCTGCGAGCCAAGGAAACTCACGTGTTCACAGACCGCATGCGGGCAATGACAGACGCAGACCGTGAGGTTGCCAAGATGCTGCTGGACCGTGGACTTGGGCCCTTCATCATCACGAACCAGGACCGAGCCAGTTTCGCAGCCGAGCTTGCCACCCATGTGGAGCCAATCCCCGAATACGGAGAAGAGTATGAGGAGATGCCTGGACCCGCTGACCCAGCCGCTGAAGCTTATGATATGAATGGCGAGGACACATTCATTGATGGTGAGGACAATGTGCCGCCCCTCGGAAATCGCGAGACCGAACAGGTTTACGCGGACGGCGATGACTAGAGTAAAATGCGCCTCGCCACTCTCTTCTTCGTGTACAAGGACCGTGACACCCCCGATGACAAGGTCATGATTGACCGTGAGCTGCCCCTCGTCCGTGGTGGTGCGTACCGCTACTCGGTGTCTCTGAAGGCACATGACCAAGTGAGCACCTACACAATCTACCTTCAGAAGGAGCAGCTGATGAACTATGTTGAGACACTCATCAAGGGTCTTGAGAACGACAATGACCCATTTGAGAGCGTGCAGGTGTCATCGGCTGTGTTCCCGTCGTTCATCTTCCGTATGGATGAGCACCCGCGCTGGGAGGCACGTGACGCACTCCGCTCATTGCTTGCGACGACGATTGAGTCGCATGTCACCCGCACAGAGTAAAACGGATACTTCCACTACTACACAAGAGACAGCATGTTGACCCTTCATGGATACCGAATCCCGAAGGACGCCCGCGAACTGCCGCTCAAGAAGGCGCTTTCTGTCAAGCCCTTCTCGTTCGTCAATCCAGCCGCCGTTCCACGATACCCCGTCTACTACGAAGACAAGTCCAATCTATATCTTCCCAAGCACTTTGGGATTGAGCGATATGGAGAGGTCCCGAGCCTCCGAGATGTGCCGCAAACTGCAGAGTGTTTCTGGACCTTTACGGGAACCATGCGTCCAGCTCAGCTTCCCGTTGTCAACTCCTTCCTCCATCCACAACCCCATGACGGGATTATCTCACTCCACACGGGAGGCGGCAAGACAGTCTGTGCGCTGTACATCGCCTCTCGTCTCCGTCTCCCTACACTTGTGGTTGTCCACAACACCTTCCTGAGGGACCAGTGGGTAGACCGAGTCAAAACCTTTCTTCCCAACGCAAGGATTGGTCGTGTCCAAGCCGATGTGTGCGATGTCAAGGACAAGGATGTCGTCATCGTTATGTTGCAGACACTTTCAATGAAGGAGTTAAATATAGATGTATTCAAGCCAATCGGTCTCGTCATCGTGGACGAGTGCCATCACATCGCTTCTGAGGTGTTTGCGCAGGCGCTCCCGAAAGTCACCTCGAAATATATGCTAGGCCTATCTGCGACACCTGAGCGCAAAGACCGTCTGATGTTTGCGATTCACTGGTTCCTCGGACCTCTGCTCTACAAGTCTGAGACAGGTGACTCGGTTGACAAGGATGTGAAGGTGGAGGTCTACGAGTACGAGAACCATGACCCCGAGTTCAATGAGATCGTCATGAACAGTCAAGGCATGGTCTCAGCACCTATCATGGTCAACAAGCTCGCTGACTGCGAGGACAGGACACGATGGCTCTGCAGAATCATTGAGGACATCCAAGACGAAGGGCGGCAAGTGTTGGTATTGTCCGACCGTGTCCAGCACTGCCAAGACATCTTGAACGGTCTGCCTGATGGGCTGAGGGAGGCATCCTGTATCCTGTCGCAGAAGGTAGCCTCGTCGCAGCGAACCGAGTTCTGTTCAACCAAGACGGTCTTGATTGCGACCTACTCCATGTGTAAGGAGGGATTTGATGTCCCTACCTTAAACACGCTTGTCATGGCAACGCCTCGTCCTGACATTGACCAGATTGTTGGGCGAATCTTGCGAGTGGAGAAGTCAAAGCGGACCGTTCATCCACTCATTGTGGACATTGTGGACCCGCAGTTCAGGCGTCAATTTGGCGCACGGAACTCACTGTACAAGAAGCGTAACTACACGATTATGAAGATGGCGCTGCCTTCGGCGCTGCCGCGAGCTTCGTTACAGGAGGAGACGGGGGAGCCGAGCGAGGGGGAGGGCTCAGAGGCGCAATCGCATTGAGTTCGTTGGCCGAGTCAACGAAAATCTCAATCTTATTCAGTCCATTCGTCTCCTCAGGTTTGGAGATGTTCTTATACTTTTCCATCTCACGGCCAAAGGTGCGAGTGATACTGGACGGGATCAGCGGGCTCAACTCTGCAAGACGGTCGTACTGGTCCTTCACATACTTGAGGAAGTCGCCAGGCTGCATGCGCTGCTCACGAGGCAGACGCAGCTCCACATTGATGAAGCGGTAGAGCTTTGCGTAGTGGATGGCTGACATGCGGTGCCCCTCTGCACGCTTGGCCCAGCCAAAATAGGTACCCGTCGTGTTCAGGATTCCAACGAACAGGGACCCAACGCCGAGGGATGTAGCCGCAAGCTGCTGGTTCCCCGCGAACAGACTCGATGAACCGGCGTTCAGGAAGGCAATCACACCCGAACCAACAATCACAGGTAAGTCAATGTACGTCTTGCGGCGAGTGAACACACTTTCCGCACGCTTGTGCATAATGCTCAACCCGTTTGCCTTCTCACCTGTCTGGGCAAAGTAATCTTCCAGAATGACAGTCCATGTCACATTACTACCTAAGTCAGTAGCTCCTCCATCAGCCATTTTGTTTTAAACGCAGAGAACAATGCTGTGGCCGATCAAGTACTACAGGGGCTTGTCAACAAGACGTAAAGCAAAGCGTCATCGTGAATTGACGCAGAGGGCAAAGATGTCGTGGAAGGACCCCAAAGCCTACAGGCCATTTGCCACGGATCGCAACACGCGTCATCGTCCATCGTCTTATTCATCTAGGTTCCATACCAAGTATCCAGGTGTCACAACCCTGCCCGAGATTTCCCGCGCAACCAAGATTCCATTGGATGCGTTGAAGACAGTGTACAATCGTGGTATGGCGGCGTGGAGAACAGGTCACCGTCCCGGGGCAACAGAGCAGGCGTGGGGGATGGCTAGGGTTCACTCCTTTGTGCTTCATGGGAAGACGTGGCGGACAGCAGATGCGGATGTGGCACGACGGATTTCTTCGCACTAAAGCATAATGCAGTATAACCGTAATGGAGTCCAGGTGCGTCAGACACAGCCCGTGCGCGCACTCAAGCGCATAACTCGTGTGATTTCCATTGATTCCCGCGACCGTGACCCGACCAAGTTCGTGATGATGAACGGTGGGACAGCAGTGTCAGATCCGGGAGACTATGTGGTCTACCTTCCTCGTTCGTTTAGCAATGTGACGCGCATTCGTCTGAAGAATGCGCTGATCAACGCACCATCGGCTGGCGGCGGTTGGGTCTCGGCAACTGACCAGTACATCATGCTGGGCATTGAAGGTCTGAATCGCATGGATGAGACCGCCCCGGGCGCCGACCGTGCGGGATATGCAGACTACTCGTTTGCAAAGATTCTGAACTCTACGGTTACTTCGCCAACGGCGACACAGAGCACTGCTGCTATCTTCTACTCGGACCAGAGCTACGATGAGAACATTACGTCGTACAACCCTCCGATTGGCACTCTGGACCGACTCCACGTTACCTTTCGCCGCCACCTCCCATATTCTTCTTCGGCTACCAATTACCCCGCAACTCCTCTCAACGCCCCAATCAAGTTTGGAACCGGTGAGAATAGCTTAACCTTTGAGATTGAATATCTTGACAATGTGTTTGAGGATGTCTCTTCGTTTGAGACGTTCCTTCCTGCTGTGCCGTGCTAACCCTTGCGCATTGACTTCCCAAGCATCACAAATGTATCAAACGTAAAGAGGAACATCACACCAGTCAGGATGTAGAGGAACATGTCCTGAGATGTGGTGGGCTCGTATCCAGTCTTGTTCTGCTCGACCATCGCAAGGATCTTATTCATCTTCACCTTCATATCGTCCTCCGACGATGCGGATGCGAATGATTCCCGAACAGCAGTGGACCTCTGCGCCGGATACTGGTGGACCTCTTGATGAGCCTCGCCAAATGCTGGCTTCATCTTGTCAACCACGGCCTTCGCGGCTGTGCTGCGGTCCTTGTGATCCTGCGAATGGTCCACATCGCCTTGCTCACGAACAGTCTCGCGAGTCTTGAAGACGCCGCCACTGTATGCATCGTCTAACGAGGTATAATCAATGCCGCCTGGCATCTCACTTGTTCAAGAGTAAGTAGAAAAATATGCTAGACTTCTTATAAATGGCGAAGCTTCCGATGAATACTGAGATGGGTATTGTTGCGCTCCTTATCCTTGCCACTGCGTTTCATATCAGCATGATCCGCCAGTTTGTGAGCAACGCTGTTGGCAAGCTGATTGCGCTGGCGATCATTGCGTATGTCTGGAAGACGTACAGCAAGCTGGTTGCGTTCTTCCTCGGCATCGCGGTTGTGACTGCGATGTGCAAGGGTGGCTTTGAGTACATGTGCGACTCCAAGATGGCCGAGAAGGCAAAGTCCAAGGCCGAGTGCGAGGAGGGAGAGACCAAGGGCAAGTGGGACGAGAAGACCAAGAAGTGCTCGTGCTAATTTCTGACTAGATAACAATGTTTCAATCACTGGACACGAGCAAGCTGTTCTTGGGAATCATGTTGATTGTCCTGAACATCGGCTCACGTCATCTCGTAGATGAATTCAGTTCCAACCCCAAGGAATACGAGCGGAACATCATTCTGCGTCGCATTGCAGTCTTTGCCGTCTGCTTTGTTGGCACGCGTGATGTCGTCCATTCCTTGTTGCTGACAGCCGCGTTCATCATCATCTCCCAAGGCGTGTCCTCTCGCAGCCGTGAGGGATTCACAGAAGAGAAGGAGACCCCAACCTGTGGAGCTGTAGATACAACGGTTCCCCCTCTGTTTCATTAGACCGACGAGAGATACGCACTTGTAGATACCGGATCCGCTCCGTGAGTCCGCGTCGCTTTATATCATTCCCATGCATTTGGTCCACACGCTTAGGTGAAGAATAATCCCAACCGTTTATTAGCCATGTAGTACGCACCTCTTCAAGTGCCGCGAGATCCTTCTGTGCCTTGGCGAGTTGAACTTCAAGTGTAGGCATTTTTACTTTATGTTGATTGTGGGAAATCAGATTCGTTTTCAACGGCGACGAGTCTTGCGGGTTCCGCGACGACGACGAGTGCCTCCGCTCTTCGCCTCCTTCGCTTTTGCCGAGTTAAAGTTTCACCATCATGGAAGCCCCTGTAGACTTGCGACCCTTTGTCGCCTTCGGGGTTGCGGGCTTCGCGTTGCTGTTGATGTCCTTGAGCAGGTCGTCAATGTTCGGGGGCGGGCGCATCTCTACGGGCGCGGGAGCGGGTGCTGGCGCGGGCGGAGGTGCGGGCTTGCGGATCACACCAACGCGGATTGGCTTGTTCTCAGGCGGCTTGGGAACCATGTTCGGCGGAGGGGCAGGAGGCACAGACTGCTGCATGAAGCTCATGAGACCCGCAAGAGGATTGGGCGCATTCTGAGGAGGAGGCACACTAGCCGTTCCACGCATCTGCTGAGTCTGCGCCTGCATAGACGCAGCAGCCAGACTGCGGGCAATGTCAGGGTTCTGGCGCATGATGTCCTGGATGTTCGGGATAGGCGCCTTCTGTGCCATCTGGTTGGTCAAGTGAACCATGTAGATCATCATGCAGGTACGCAGAGGAATACGGACCAGCGGGTGCATCTTCATGTTCTCACCGTACAGGTCGTACAGCTCCTCAAAGTCATCCTCAAGGTCTGCCACATTCATCTGGGCAGCCTCAGAGAGACCGTCCAGCTGGAGACCAAATGCCTTCATCATCATCACGTTCTTAGACCCCCACTCCATCGCAGACATGCCTGTCACGAACCACTCGGAGAACTGCTTGATGGTCGCATCCATGGACTTCTCACGACGGATGAACTCCAGTTCCAGCTTCATCTCCTCCATGGACGACTCCAGCGTGAAGCGCTTGCGCATCGGCACACCAAGCTTGGAGAGGCGCTCAAACTTGCGCAACATCTCGTACTTCTCGCGCATCACCACATCCTCGGACACCGTGTGGCGTGACGGTGCGGGCACATACGGCTCGGCATTGAAGTTCGGCATGCCGTCCACGACTGCAGGTCCAGATTCCTCAAAGGTCGGCACGAGCTTGGGCGCAGGAGCAGAGCTGGAAGAGCCAATATCATCAAAGTTCAGCGTTGGCAGGTCAATGGATTCTAAGCTCGTCGTTCCCATCACCTTGGGATTCACGAGAAGGTCCGTGTCCATTTACTTCTCCTTCGGCTGTGTTTCTGAAGGTTGGAACGCAAGGTGCGGCGTCTACCTGCCTTCTTTGGGAAAAACCCAGTCTCATAGAACTCCGCTTCGGGCGAAGACCAGTCCTCTGGTTCACCCGACTCCTTGCGAAAGACGCCTGATGCGGGGTCTATCAGAACCTCTTGCTCTCTCTTGAGTTTACCGAAGAATGACGCGCGAAGTTGCCCCAACGACTTGATGTTCCACAGTGATGTATTGGGCAGCTCCCTTTTCAGGAACATGAACGCTTCGTCTTTATTGACATCATACGAACCGAGCGAATCACGCAGTCGTGCTACACGGACACCTGGCAATAAGTGGACTTTGAATAGCCGCCCATTGGGTTTGCACGCGAACTTTCGGATATCATCTGTCAACACTAGGCTCGTTGAGATGGGCTTTCCATACACAGTGGAAAGTTCAAGTGGATTGTTACCTTGTACAGGTATGTTCTTCATGTTCGTATCACATTGACCACGATATACGACCATGTGACCCTGAAGGACCCTCCACTTCAAGTCAGATGGATTGAAGAACTTTGAGGTTGGATTGAGAACATACCGAATCACTGCCTTTACAGCAGGCGGTATGTAAACATCCGCATCGGAATTCATTACATTTTGTTCAGATTTACTTATTCTCATGCTCTAATACCCAAAGACCTTGAAGGAATGAGTCAGCCAAGTCGTCCTTCTTGGGATGCTTTGCGAAGTGTGCCTGGTTCTCCTGAGGAACAAGCGCGTATGCGTGAGCTATGCCTGTCGTTTTGCGACCTTTATATGATGCGGTTGAATCTTCCACGGTCACTATGTTTGACAGCTTGTGAGTCGCCGATACACCCGTGCACCGAAACCCGCGGCAGCAAAAGTACATCTGAAGCATCGCCTGAACGCCAAACATCCGGCGGTCCATCTGATTCTCCACGCACACCACCGAGGCTCCCTTCCAGGACTCTGATCGCTGGTCAAGACTACGAATGATAGCAGGCGCCAAGTCCAACGCAGACCCATGAAGTGCAGAGGACACGCACTTCTTCCAGGTATTCTGTTTCTGGTGATTGTAGACGAGCTTGACCAAGTCTGTCTTCTTAGTCGCTTCAGTGGTCAGCTTCTCTCGGCTGATGATCTCGTGAAGCTGATTCGGGGTCAGCTTGTTCAGTTCAGTCTTGGTTACAGCCTTCTTCTTACGGGGCGCATGCTTGGAACACGCAAACTGTCCGTTGGACGCATGTTCGTAACGAGCAGCGGCTTGACATGAATGACATCTAGGAGCACCGACACCTGCCTGCTCTCCTAGGACGTCAATGATATTCCAATCTACAATCTTTACATCTGTGCGGTCTGTGCCTTCAAGGACACAGTACGCGAGGTTACGAATTCCGACATCAAATGATACGACTTTCATTATATGTACTCACGTGATTTATGAAGACGCCTTGAGGAGCGAAATGAGGACACCCTTTGCGTCGTTCCTGCTGAACGGAAGTCCGCGCTTCGTCAGGAGCTCCTGCAGCTCCTTCTTGGTCTTGCCCTCCAGAGAGTCAAGGTCCAACGCAGGCGGCGCTCCTTCAACGGTCTCAACTGCTTGCTCCTCCTCAACTGACGCGCGGTCATCTTCCTCAGGCTCAACCTCAGCTGGGGGTTCGGGGGCAGGAGCGGGCTCAGGAGGCGGTTCCTCTTCTGTAACCAACTGCTGAGTAAGCGCAACAAACTGCATCTCCATCATGTTGAGCATACTGCGCAGACGTGCCTGCTGCCAGTACATCCAACCAACCATTCCTGCGAGAACAAAGACCATAGATGCGAGAAGAGCAATAGCTGCCTGTAAGAGCTCCATTTATACGAAGGAAGGGAAAGGTTGCGGCGGCTTAAACGAGGTTATCCTCAATTGAAGGGCGCTCTGAATAAATACACTTAAGGCGCATCAGAATCATGAACAACCCCCCACCTCCAAAGACTGCGAGTGCGATGCAGGTTGCCAAGATGGCATCCTGATCCATTGATTTCTTTCGGCTTTTAAGAGTAAATGCCTCGTCGTCAGCGCGGTGGTGATAGTAACTTGGTGGAAGACGTTGGAATGTTTGGATTGGGTGCGGCAGTTGCAGCTCCCCAATCCCCAGTCGGGTCCTTCTTCGTTTCTGCGTTCAAGATGCTTGGGTACATCGTTCTTGCAATTCTTGTTCTCATCATTGTGCTTGTCCTCATCGGCTTCATTAACAACATGATGAATCCTGTAAAGCAGAAGTTCACACTTCAGGGTGAGTTCTGGGACGTGCCTGGTGGTACCCCGCATGTTCGTGAGGAAGTGTGGGAGGACACAGGTGCAGGCAATAAGGTCGCTGTCTACCACGATATCCCGAAGGCTTAGCGCTTACGGTAGCAGTTCTTGTAGGGACGGCAACTTGCGCGCTGCGTGAACCCCATGCGGCGGCATGGGGTCTTCTTGCAGTACTTCTTTGACATCTTGCGACTCTTACGGAACTTGCGAGTCTTGCGGCGCCCGCCCTCTGCATTTAGTCGCGCGACATCCTTAGACGAATCGGTGTCAAAGAGCGAGAGTTCTGTGATCTCGGGAACCTTGCTCTTAATCTCAGTCACTAACTGCTCGCCACGAGCCTTCGCCGCAACCTTGTCCATGTCCTTGTTCTCCCGCGCAATGAGCTCTAGATCGGAACCAG
>Ga0208249_1000014_pt1 | contig 50371 bp, 37 predicted proteins | sample CryBogmetaGMA1M_FD_184546 | JGI IMG/M metagenome (GOLD analysis project Ga0208249, IMG submission 184546) | Freshwater microbial communities from Crystal Bog, Wisconsin, USA - MA1M (SPAdes) | ecosystem: Environmental > Aquatic > Freshwater > Lake | place: Crystal Bog, Wisconsin, USA | collected...
ATCCGTGGCCTGCCCCGCGAGCACGTCGGCCGCGGCAAGACCAGCCAGCCCGGCGCCAATCACGAGCGTGTGGCGAGACGGGGTGTCCATGAAACCACGGATCTCCTGGTACCGGGAAGGCGCCGGCGGCCGGTGAAGCTGCCCAGCTTGGGATCCCTGGGGGCTTCCGTGGACCACCGTGGATCCGCCGCGGCTGGTCTGGACCCACAAGCTCCCTCATCCTACCTTCCCGCCGCCGTTCGGTCGGCCCAGCGCCGCCGCATCCATTCGCACCCGTCAACGCCGTCAAGGAGACACCCTCGTGGCCACGCAGCGGAGTCGGATCTCGCTCCTCGTTCTCGTCCTGAGTGGAGCCTGTGGCGCCGCCGTTGGCCGCGCCGACGATGGAGCCGCACCGCCGCGGACGCTGATGCGGCTGCCCGGATGGATCGAAGCGATGGGTGACGAGGCGGAGGCCCCACGCGCCATCGCGCCGACTGCCCGCCCAACACCACGCCCCAGCGGCGAGCCGCTCGACCTTGCGGCCACCACCGCCTCGCGGCCGGCCGCGGAGTCGAACGCCGTGGTTCCCGTCTCCGCACCGGCCGTGAAGCCGGCCGCAGCAACAGCCACCGCGCCCGCCGCGGTTCCGGCCACCGCCCCCACCACCGGCGGTTTCCGTCGCTGGATCACCGAGCGGGTCGCCACGCTGCCCAAGCCGGCCGAACCGGCGGCAGGGGCGGCGACGGAAACGCCCCCGGACGTGGTGCCTGACGCAGAGCCCCAGCCCACGATTACAGCCCCCGTCGCGGCCACTCCCGACGAGATGCCCACGCTGTCCATCGATCCCGCGAGTTTCCGCGGCACGCTGCCGGGGAAGACGAGCCGCCAGGAGCTCGAGACGGGCTGGGGTGCCGGTGAGGCCTTCACCCGCGGCGACGGCACCGGCGGGCTCGCCTGGACGATCGAGCCGTTCGAGCGGGTCGAGGTGGGACTCGAGGGCGACATCGTCTCGTCCATCAGCATCAAGCTCGCGGAGCCGGTGCCGCTGGGGGACCTCGCCCGCCAGCTCGAGATCGCCGACCTGCGGACCGTTGACGTCCAGGACGAGCAGGGAGTCCGCATCGGCGAGGTGTTTCCGGAGCGGGGTGTGATCATCAGTGTGGAACCGGGCACCTCCAACGCCACGGCCATTCTCATCGAGCCACTCGATGCCGACTCCTTCGTGCTCCGCGCCGAGGGGGAGATCGACACGTGTTCGGCCTACGCGGTCGCCGACTTGCAGTACGCCATCCAGATCGATCCGCAGCACGTGCGGGCCCAGCGACTGCTGCTCGCGATGTGCAGCGACCAGGGGAAGTGGCGACAGGCCCTCCGGCTCGCGGAGTCGGCCGGCCGCGTCGATCCCGACGACGTCTGGACGAAGCTCAAGCACGCCGGCGTGCTGCTGGCGCTGGACCGTCCGGACGAGGCCCGCGTGGTGCTCGATCGGGCGACCGCCCTGGCATCCTCGTCGCCGCTGGTGCTCGCCCAGATCGCCAGGCTATCGGGCCGGATTCAACTGGCCCAGAAGAGCCCCGACTACCAGAAGGCGGTGGATCAGTTCGGCGAGGCCATTCGCCGTGCCTCGCCGCTGCTCACGAAGCAGTCGCCGGCCCTGCAGGCGGCCGCCCGCGAGGTGCTGCTCGACGCCCACCTCGGCACGGCGCTGGCGATCGCCAAGGGCACATGGCAGCAGAAGAGCCGGGTGATTCCCAAGTGGATCAGCCGCGCCGACGCGGTCGTGAAGGAGTTCTCGGGCGACGAGCCCGAGCGGCAGGTGCTCGAACTGCAGCTCTGCCGCGGCGCCCTCGCCGTGTCGGCGGGCTCGAACGAGGCGATCGAGCCGCTGCCGTGGGTGAAGCGGCTCCTCGAGCTCCGCGATCGGATGGGCGACGGCATCGGCGACCCGTGGCGGCGCCGGCAGATCGACTGGGAGGTGGGCCAGGGTCTCGCCGACGCGCTCGCGGCCGCCCAGAAGCGGGGCGACGCGACCGACATGCTCGACAACGCCACCCTCACCGCCGCATACCTGGAGCGGGGCGCGGAGCACCGCGAGCTCACGGCCGCCGAACGAAAGAATCTGGGCGAGCTGAACTTCCGGATCGGCATCATGCACAGCCTGCCGCGGGGCGACCACGCCACGGCGGTCACCTGGTTCGACCGCGTGATCCCGCTCTGGGACGACAACGACCGCTTCGAACGCGCGGGCGAACTCGGCCGCCTCGGCGAATCGTACGTGAGCATGGCGATCTCCTACTGGCAGGTCGGCCGCCGGGAAGACGCCGTCACTCTCAGCCGCCGCGGCGTGGACCTGATGGTGGCGGCGGTGGACAAGAGCCAGCTCGAGGAGCGGGCCTTGGCCGTCGCCTACGGCAACCTGGCGACGATGTACGCCGAGCAGGGCGACGACCAGCAGTCGAAGAACTACGCGGAGATGGCCAGCCGCGCCGAGGCGACCGGCACGATCCGTTGAGGCCCGGGCACCTGGGTCCGGGAGGCGTTGCGACGCAGCGCGCCGCAGCGGGTCGGAGGCATGCTCGGCGCCGGCGGCATTTGTGAGTTCGCGGCTCCACCGGACCGTCAAAGTCCGGCGTCCACAAATGTCACCGGCTTCTGCGCGTGCCTCCGACCCGCTGCTCGCCGGGATGGGAAGCAAGGGGTGCCCCCTGAGCGGCGAGCGAGGGGCTGCCCGTGCCCGAGAGCCGGGCTATGGGAGCCAGCGCAGGCAGGATGCCGAAGCGCAGCGGACATGCAGAGAGCCGCGGCCTGGAGGGCCGCGGCGAACGTCCGGCGACGGGCATGGGCAGTCCCTCGCGGCGAGGCGCCACAGGTTGCATACCTCTGCCGCGTCAGGGGCGCTGAGGCAGGGACCCGCAGGTTGCAAACCTGCGGCCACTCGCGAGGCAGCGAGCGGCGCGGTTACAGAAGGCTTTCCAGGAGCAGCCGCATCTTGCGGAGTTCGGCCACCTGATCGACTCCCTCGAGCGGCGGCATATGAGCGCACAGCGCCCGCTTGTAGCCGACGCGTTCGAGCTGCGCCACGATCTTGCCGTACTCGACGCCCCCTTGGCCGATCCGCACCTGGAAGGCGTCGGGCTTGGTGTCGCGGAGATGGACGTGGGCGACGTACTTGAGGATCGGCTCCCACGACGCCGGCTTCTTGTGGCCGAAGATGAAGTGGGTCGGGTCGAGGGTCACCCCGAGGCCGGGAACGTTGCGGCAGAGCGAGGCCGTGGTCTCGGCGTCTTGCGTCATGCGGCCGGCTGACGTCTTCACTGCCACCACGACCCCGAGCCCCGAGCCGATCGCCACGAGCTTCCGGAGCCGCTCGATCTCGCCGTTGAAGGGTGTGCCGAGCTCCGACGACTCGACCACGATCGTGACGACGCCGAGCGACTTTGCCAGCCGGCAGCAGGCCGTGAACTGGTCATAGACGACCGGCGATTCCGTCGCCGCGAACGACACGGCGACCGGCCGGAGCCGCTGGAGGTCGCTGCACTGGGCGATGGCGGCCTCGGGATTCGCCGCGACGGCGGCCGGCTGCAGGTGGCCGCCCTGCTCGTGCACGTCCAGCTCGACCGCCGTGAACTCGAGTTCGGCGAGCCGCTCCATGGCAGCGGCCAACGGCATGTCGGGCAGGCATTCCGTGCTGACGCAGACGAACACGTGGAGAGACTCCTGACGGGAAGGACGGGATGCGAGGCAGGCTGGCCGCCGCCCGGCGGCGGCATCGGCATCCGAATCGTTGTCAGGGTAGCCGCAGGCCGCGGAAACTGGCAACCGCCACCGGGCGACACGGCGCGCGACGGCGTACAATCGCGCCGAGCACAGCATCCCGGCCCCGGCGGAACCATTCTTCCATGACGATCGAATCGCAGCAGCCACCGACGCGTGTGATCCTCGAGCAGGCGAACCCCTGGAGCCGCTGGTTCGCCCGGGCGGGGTGGATCGTCGCCGGCATCGCCCTGCTCTCGGCCATCGGCAGCGCCGGAGCCTTCTCCAGCTACTTCCAGCGCGACAGCCGCGTGGTGGAGAAGTGGCATTCGCTCTCGAAGACGGCGGCCGACAAGGTGGCGGTGGTGAGCGTCACGGGGGCCATCCTCGGCGGCGACGGCTTCGTGCGGGCCCAGCTCGACCAGGTGGCGGACGACGACGCGGTGAAGGCGATCGTGCTTCGCGTCGATTCGCCAGGCGGGACGGTCAGCGGTAGCGACGAGATCCACCACCGGCTCGCCACGCTCCTCGAAAAGCGCGACCTGCCCGTGGTGGTGAGCATGGGGGGCATCGCGGCCAGCGGCGGCTACTACGTGGCGATGGCCAACCGCGGGAAGGACGACGTGATCTTCGCCGAACCCGCCACGCTCACCGGGTCGATCGGCGTGATCATCCCGCACTTCGACCTCTCGCAGGCCCTCCGGAAATACGACATCCGCGACGACTCGATCGCCAGCGGGCCGCTCAAGGAGATGCTGAGCGTCACCAAGGACCGCACGCCCGAACTCGCCGAGAAGGAACGGAGGCTGATCCAGGAACTGGTGGACGACATGTTCCGCCGGTTCAAGGAGATCGTGAAGGCAGGCCGGCCGAAGCTCGACGACACCGCGGTCGACCGCGTGGCCACCGGGCAGATCTTCACGGCGCGGCAGGCGCTCGAGGCCGGGCTCGTCGATCGAATCGGATTCCTGGAAGACGCCATCGACCGGGCCGTGGAACTGGCGGGGCTGTCGGCGGAGAAGGCCCGGGTGGTGAAGTATTCGAAGCCGAAGGGGCTGCTCGACGAGGTGCTCGGGGGCAGTTCGCCCACCGGCCGCGTCGACCTCGCCGCGATCGCCGAGCTCACCACGCCGCGGGGCTGGTATCTCTGCAGTTGGCTGCCCGCTCTCGTGCGGAGCGAGTAGCTTCGAGCGGCCGAGGGGGCAGGGATCCGCAGGTTGAAAACCTGCGGCCACTTCAAGGGCAAGGCGAGCTCGGGGCTGCCCGTGCCCGAGAGCCGGGCTATGGGAGCAAGCGCAGGCAGGATGCCGAAGCGCAGCGGACATGCAGAGAGCCGAGGCCGGGAAGGCCGAGGCGAACGTCCGGCGACGGGGCATGGGCAGCCCCGAGCGGGGCAGCGCGGACGATCGGTCCCCACCGCTCACGCGGTTGGGCTTCCTGACGAGGCGAACGTCCGGCGACGGGGCATGGGCAGCCCCGAGCGGAGCGGCGCATGCCGTCAGCCGGCGAGCACGGCGGCGATCGGCCGGCCGTCGTTGGCGATCTTGAACGGCCGGCCGTTGGGCGCGAGGAACTCCCGCTCCCAGGGCAACCCGCAGGCGGCGGCGATCGTGGCGTTGAAGTCGGCCACGCCCACCGCGTCGCGGTCGGGCACGCGGCCGCTCGCGTCGCTCGCGCCGTGCACGACCCCAGGTCGCACCCCCGCCCCCGCGAGCACGGCGGAGAACACCGCCGGATGATGGTCGCGGCCGGCGTTCTCGTTGATCTTCGGCGAGCGGCCGAACTCCGTGGCGAGCACCACCAGCGTGCTGGCGAGGAGGCCGCGGGCCTCGAGGTCTTCGAGCAGGGCCGCCATGGCGGCATCGAGTTCACCGACCTTCTCGGGAAGCTCTTCCCAGAGTTCGCGGTGCATGTCCCAGCCCCCCATCTCCACCTCCACGCAGCGGACGCCGCTCTCCACGAGCCGCCGCGCGAGCAGGCAGCCCTGGCCGAGCCGCGACCGGCCGTAGCGGCCGCGGGTCTTCTCGTCCTCGCGGGAAATGTCGAAGGCGGCCAGGTCGCCGCTGCCCATGAGCCGCACGGCGTCGGCATACATCCGGTCGTAGGCCTCGATCTGCCGTCCGGCGTAGTGCCGCTTGAAGTCGCCGTCGATCCGCTCGGCGAGCGCGAGCCGGCGGTCGAAGTTGGCCTGCGAGAGGTAGGCCGGACGGGCGATGTTTTCCAGGCCCCGGGCCGGGTCGGCCAGCGGTACCGGCGTGACGGCGGGGTCGAGGAAGCCGCAGCCCGGATGCTCGTTGCCGTTGCCCACGAGCACGTAGCCCGGCAGGTCGCGGCTTCGCTTGCCGAGCGCGTGCACGGCCCACGAGCCGAACGACGGATGGCGGATGCTGTTGAGCTGCGGGTAGCTCGTCCGCATGAGGTACGTGCCCTGCTCGTGGGCGCCGGTCTCGGTGGTGAGCGAGCGGATGATGGCGAGCCGATCGGCGAGACCGGCGAGCCGCGGCAGGTGCTCGCCGAACCGAATGCCGGGCAGCTTCGTGGCGATCGTGCCGGTTTCCCCCTGCTCCTCGCGGCCGGGCTTGGGGTCGAAGGTGTCGATGTGGCTCATCGCCCCCCGCATCATCAGCATGATCACGTTCACGCCGGCGGTGGCCTCGGCGGCGACCGCGTGGCGGCCCGCGGCGGAGTCGAGGAGCGTGAGGCCGAAGGCGGCCCGGGCCGCGCTGCCCAGGAACGTGCGGCGGGCCAGCCGGTCATCGGCGATCGCAGGCGAGACTCGCATGGCAGCGGACCTACTGGATGAAGAGGAACTCACGGGTGTTGAGCAGGGCCCAGATCAGGTTGCCGTAGCCCGTGGCGGGGTCGGAGGCGGTCACTTCCTCGATCGCCGCCTGGCGGTCGTCGGGGGCCGGCTCGTGCGACAGCACCGTGAGGAAGACGACGTCCACCGCCTCGTCGGGCTCGTGGGCCATGACCGTCTCGTAGGCCACGGAGCCCTCTTCGAGCATCGCGTGGGTGATCGGGCCGTTGAACATCGCGAGGATCTGCGGGATGGTCGGCACGGTCCTCCCCCCCTCGATCGTCTCCCGGTCGCTCTGGCCGAACTGCCGGAGGAAGTGGCCCAGCGGCAGCGGCGCCGGCATCTCGCTCGCCTTGAGAAGCCACTGCCCGCGATACCCGCAGACCTTCGTGAGCCGCCGCTGGTAGGCCCCCTGGCCGTAGCGGGCGATGAACCGGTCGAACTGCCGCTCGACGTCGTCGATCGTGGCGGTGCGGAGATCGACGCCGGCCACGTCGGCGATCTCCGCCGCCGTCGGCCGCTGCACGCTCCAGGGATTGCGGGCGATCAGGCCCACGATGGAGTCCCAGACCTGCTCGGCCGTCATCCGCCGCAGCGCCGGCCCCTGATAGCGGAACGGGGCGCCATCGGTCGGATCGTGGACCACCGCCCGCCGCTGGTAGGTGGAGGTCGAGACGAGCACGCGGACGTATTCGCGGAGGTCGAAGTCGAGGCGGAGCACGAGATCGGTGAGCTGCTCGAGCAGTTCCGGATCGCTCGCCGGGTTGCCCTCGCGGAAATCGTCGGCCGGCTCGACGAGCCCCACGCCCATCACCTTTTTCCAGATCCGGTTGGCGATCGTCCGGGCGAACTGCCGGTTGGTCCGACCAACCATCCAGGCGGCGAGTTGCTCGCGGCCGTCTGCGTGGCGGACGCTGGCGGGCACCGCCCCCCAGAGCAGTTCCGGCCGCACCGGCTCGAGTGGCTTCGCGTCGTCGTACTGGTAGTCGTGCGGCAGCTTCAGCGTCGCGGAGTGGTAGCTCACCGCCGTGGCGTTGGCCTGGATGAACTGCACGAGCGCCCCGGCCTTCTTGCCCTTGGCGTCGCGGGCCTCCTTGACGAGCGTCCGCACCGCGGGCGGCGGCACCGGCTTCGGCTCCTTGCCCGGCTTCCCGGCCCGCAGCGCCCCGCCGAGTCGCGTGCGCGTGCCGGCGGTAAAGGCCGCCAGTTCGTAAAACTGGTGCTGCGTCCAGTGGTCGAACGGGTGATCGTGGCACTGGGCGCAGCCAATCTGCGTGCCCAGGAACACGCGGACGGTGTTGTCCACGTAGGGCAGCGGCATGCCGTCGTCGCGGAGCTGGAAGCCGACGGCGGGATTTTCCCAGAGGCGGCCGTCGGCGGTGAGCATCTCGTGCACCCACTCGTCGTACGGCTTGTTGGTGCGGATCGCGTCCTTGACCCAGGCGAGGTAGGGCTCGAACACGAGGTTCTTCTGGGGCCGCTCGGTGAGCCGCAGGACGTCGGCCCAGTAGTTGTAGAAGTGGCTGACGTAGTCGGGGCTCGCCAGCAGCCGCTCGATGACCGCGTCGCGCTTGGCGGACGATGGGTCGCGGAGAAACGCCACGGCCTCGTCGTAGCTCGGAATCCGCCCGGCGAGTTCGAGGTGGATGCGGCGGACGAACTGCGCGTCGTCGAGTGGGGGCGACGGCTCGATCCCGTGCTCCTGCCAGCGGGCGGCGAGGTGCGCGTCGATCGCGGCGGCCTCCGCCTGCACGCGGCCGCGGCGGTCGGCGGCGACGCGGGCCACCGTCATCACGGGTTCGTCGGCCACACTCGTCACCGCAGCCGGGAGACCGGACCGCGGGGCGACCCGCTCCGGCTTGGCGCGGTTGGCCCCCAGGCAGGTCAATGCCCACGCCCCGCCGATCAAGGCCGCTGCCAGGCTCATTCGCATCTGCAGTCGCCGCCCGACCATGGCATGCCGCTCCGGATCGTGCCGCCGCTCGCCTCTCCGTTGAACGGTGACGAACTCGAAAGGTTTCCGCACCACCCAGATTCGAGTTTACCGCCCGGCGGCCGCGACGGCGGCGAGATCGGCGGCCGCGGGCAGGCGGCCCGAGGCCCGAGCCAGGGCCAGGCGACACCAGGCTTCGGCGGGCACGAGCAGGACGTCGTCGCCCGAAGCGTCGGCGTGGTGCGCCACCGCCAGGACGCTGAGGGCATCGCGGACAGCTCCCGACAGCGATCCCACCTCGAGCTGCCGTTCCGCGAGCGCCCGACCGTGCCGGCGGATCGCCCGGTCGATCGCGACCGCGAGCCTCGCGAGCCGGCGGCGGGCCGCGATCGCATGGCTCCGGAGCCCGCGGTCGAGAATCGCGGTGTCGCGTCCGAAGCCGCCGGCCGCAGCCATCACCCGCCAGGCGAGCCAGTCGCCCGCTCGCCGCCAGACTGCGGCATCCCGGCCGGCCGCGGCCAGCGGATGGTGCTTGGCGAGCCCCTTGAAGAGGGCGAGCCCGAGCAGATCGCTCTCCCCTTCGTAGACGGTGACGGCGAAGTGGTCGTGGAACGAGTCGCCGAGCGGGTGGCCCACGAGGAACGCCCGGCCGCCGTGGACGCCGAGCGCATCGATCGCCGCATCGCGAACGCAGTGGCTCGCAACCACCTTCGCCGTGATCGCCTCCCACTCGCCGCTCTGCCCCGCATCGATGGCACCGGCCGCCCAGGCGGCGAGCGCGTCGCAGGCCATCGTCGCGGCCGCGATCCGCCCGAGCCTGCCCTGGATCAACTGCCGCGAGGCGATCGGCCGATCCCACGTGACCCGCCGCACGGACTGCTCACGAGCCTGGGCAAGCAGGAGACGGAGCGTGCCGGCCGCCTGCGCCGCGAGCGTGACGCGGCCGCGGTTGAGCCCGTGCCAGACGATCCGCAGCGCGTCGGCCGTCGGCCCCGGATCGAGGACGTCGCCCGGCTCGACCTCGAACCGCGTGAACTCGAGGGCCGCGTTGTGGGCATGCTTGAGGGGATGGAGCGCGTAGCGCCTGAGCTGAAACGTCGGCGTGTCGCCGTCGGGCAGGCGGACGATCACCACCGCCGGCTTGCCGGCCCGCACGGCGAGCACCTTCACCAGCCGGCCGTGCGTGGCCCCCGTGATGAACATCTTCGTGCCCGTGAGCAGCAGCCGCCCGTCGTGCGACTCGAGCACCGTGGCCACCCGCCCGAGATCGCAGCCGGCGTCGGGCTCCGTGGCGGCGAAGATCGAGAGCGGCCGGCCCGCCGCCAGCGCCGGAAGAAGACGGTCGCGCTGCTCGGGGGAGCCGAAACCCGTGACCGCAGACACGACGCCGATCGACGAGTGCACCGCGAGCGTGCCGGCCGCCGTGGGCACGTTCACCGCCAGCCGCGTGATCGACCGGGCGAGGTCGAGCATCGAGCCACCGGCCCCGCCCCAGGCCTCCGGCACCGCGAGGCCCCAGAGCCCGGTGTCGCCGAGCGCCTCCTCGGCTTCCTGCGACAGCACGCCAAAGGGGGGCGGCGGGGCGTCGTCGAGCGGCGCAGACGAAGCGGGCTCGGTGGCGAGCGGTTCGTAGAGCCTCTGCTCCGCGCGGAGCCGCGCGATCTCCGTCGCCGTGCGGTCGAGCACCGCCTCGATCCGGTCCGGCAGCGGCTCGGCCGCCGCCGCAGCCGCCCGCGCGAATCCGCCGTCGCCGGCCCGCCACAGGGCCGACGTGGCCCACGAGCGTCGTGCTGCCGCCGCTTCGCTCATCGTGCCTCCGCCGTCCTCGGCCCCGCGGCGTTCGCTCGCCTCCACCGCCCGCAGCGCGCGGTCGCGATAGTGCCGCTCGATCGCCCCGCGCTTCGGCTTGAGCGACACGGTCGCCTCGCCCCGGGCGGCATCGAAGGCCCGGTCGGCGATCACGAACGTCTTCACCCGCCACGACCTCGGCAGCGCCGCCTGGCGACGGGCCAACCGCCGCGCGAGCCACGCCCGCACGCGTGGATGCGACACAGCCTGCCGGCGGCTGACCACCAGCAGCCCCAGCCGCCGAATCGCGGCCCGCAGCACGGCCGGCTCCGGCACCACGATCGCCGTCGGACGCCGCTGCCCCGCCCCCACCACGCACACCTGCGCCACCGCGTCGTCCTCGGCCAGAGCCGCCTCGACGGCCGCGGGAGGGAGCTTCGTCCCGGTGGCGAGCACGATCACGTCGCCGAGCCGGCCGGTGATGCGCACGTGCCCGTCGGCGTCGATCTCGGCGACGTCGCCCGTTTCGAGCCAGTCGCCGGAGTCGCCGGGCGCGGTCAACGCCGTACCGCCGCCGGGCGCGATCACACCGAGCGCCCGACCGGGCGAATGCACGAGCAGCTGGCCGCGGGTGGCGGCCCGCTCGTCGAGTCGGACCTCAACGCCCGGCAGCGGCGGTCCCACGGTGCCGATGCGGGCGATCCGCGGATTCCCGAGCGTGACCACCGGCCCCGCCTCCGCCAGGCCGTAGCCCTCCACGAGCGGCACGCCCCGCGCCGCGAACAGCTCCGCCGTCCGGCGGCGAAGCGGCGCGCCTCCGGAGATGCAGACCCGCACCGCGCCACCGAGGGCCGCGGCGAGATCGGGAATCCGCCCGGTCGCCACCGCCCGTTCGAGCCGTTCGAAGAAGGCCGGCACCCCGAGGATCACCGTCGGGGGCGCGACGCGACAGGCATCGAGCACGCGGCTCCGGTCGCGAACGACGGTGAGGCAGCCGCCCCGGACCAGCGCCGTGCCCAGGTCGCCGGTGAGCGCGAGCGAGTGACTCAGCGGGAGCCACGACAGCCGCACGTCTCGCGGATCATCGAGGAACACAGCGGCGGCGGCGACCGCATTCGCGGCGAGCGACCGCTGCGAGTGCATCACGCCGTGCGGCACGCCGCTCGTGCCGGACGAGAGCAGGATCGCCGCGCAGGCCTCGGGGTCGCACGAGTCGGCGAACGCATCGAGGCGTTCGCACACGGCGACCGTGTCGCCCGCGAACTGCCGCCACCCGCCACCGGTGAGCCCGGCAGCGGCCTGCGGCCCGGCCGGCGTGACGTCGATCACGATCCTGCCGGCGACGTCACGCGGGGTGAGCGGTCCGACGGCTCCCGAAAACACCACGCCCCGCGGCGCGAGCCACGCAAGCTGCGCGAGGTGTTCCTCCCGCGCGGCATCGGCATGCAACGGCACGTGGACGACGCCCGCCAGCAGGCAGGCGAGGTCGACGACGATCCAGTCGGGCGTGTGCGGACCCAGGTGGGCGACGCGGTCGCCGCGCGCGAGACCGGCCGCTGCGAACGCATCGGCGAGCTGCACGGCCGCGGCGCCGACCTCGCCCCACGTCCAGGCCGCCGCGGTCGCCTCGCGGCCCTCCCCGGATGCGACCGCCAGGCCGTCGACGATCGCGCGGCGGTCGAAGGCGTCGTGCGCCCGCGCGGCGAGCAGGCCGGCGAGCGTCGCAGCGGCCGATTCGCCCGGCGCCGCGGCACTCCCGCGCCGTGTGGTGGCCACGGGGTTCATCGGCCGACCCGTTCGAAGAGGACGGCGATCCCCTGACCGAGGCCGATGCACATCGTCGCCAGGCCGTAGCGGCCGCCGCCGGCGCGGAGGGCGTGCAGGAGCGTGGTGGCGATCCGCGCCCCGCTGGCGCCGAGCGGATGGCCGATCGCCAGCGCCCCGCCGCGGACGTTGACCCGGGAGGGGTCGAGACCGAGTTCGTCGATGCAGTGCAGGGCCTGGGCGGCGAAGGCCTCGTTGAGCTCCACGAGGTCGAGGTCGGCAACCGCGAGCCCGCGGACCGAGGCGTGCTGGAAGAGCTTCCGTGTGGCCTGGATCGGTCCGGTGCCCATCGCGGCGGGTGGCACGCCGACCACCGCGGTCGCCACGACCCGAGCCAGCGGTTCGAGCGCCTGCCGCGTCGCCTCCGCCTCGCTCATCACCACCAGCGCCGCGGCGCCGGCGCTGAGGGGGGCGCTGGTGGCCGCGGTGATCGTGCCGAGCTTCGGCAGGAACACCGGCTCGAGCGCCGCCATCGCCGCCAGGCTCGTGTCGCGCCGAATCCCCTGATCGGCGACCGCCTCGGTGATGGCGCCCGCGTCGTCGTGACCGATCACCCGGACGATTTCGTCGGCGAACCAGCCGGCCGCGGCGGCCCGTGCGGCCTTCTCATGGCTGGCCAGCGCGAAGGCCTCCTGCCGCGGCCGTTCGATGCCGTGGGCCGCGGCGAGCTGCTCGGCGGTGAGTCCCATCGAGAGCATGCCGCGGCTGGTGCGGGCCAGGGCCTGCGGATGGATGTCGACAGCCGACTCCATCGGCAGGTGGTGCATGTGCTCCACGCCGCCGACCACCTGCACGGTGGCCGCGCCGGCGACGATCGCGTGGCAGGCTTGGGCCAGCGCCTGGAGCGACGAACCGCAGAGCCGGTTGACCGTCGTGGCGGCCACGGTGAACGGCAGGCCGGCCATCAGCGTCACGGTGCGGGCCACGTTGCCCCCCAGTTCGCCCCGCTGCTGCGTCGCCCCGATCACGACGTCGTCGATCGTCGCCGGATCGACGCCGCTCCGCTCGACCACGGCCTTCACCACCGCGGCGGCGAGCTCGTCGCCACGCACGTGGCGGAAGATCCCCTTCGTGGCATCGGCGCGGCCGATTGCGGTGCGGCAGCAGGCGACCACGACGGGAGTCGTGGCGGGATCGCGGGGCACGGCGGAGGCGGAGCTGATCATGGGGACGTGTCAGACGGTGAACGGCCGGCCGCTCGACGCGTGGGCGAGCAGCCGTTCGGTGGGCTGCATCCGCGCCCCGAGTTCGCCGAGCGGCTCGAGCCGGCGGACCACCTCGGCGGCCCCGAGCGAGTCGCCCCAGGCGAGCAGGCCGCCGCGAAATGCCGGGAACCCGAGGGCGTGGATCACGGCGAGGTCGATGTCGCGGCCGTCGCGGACGATGCCCTCGTCGAGCGTGCGGAGGGCTTCGAGCAGCATCGGCAGGAAGAGCCGATCGACGATCGTGCGATCGCTCGACTCCCGCGGCGCGTGGGCGTAGCGGGCGATCACCTCCGCAGCGGTGTCGTCGCGGCCCACCAGGCGGCCGTGCGGCCCAGCGGCGGCATAGCGGTAAAATCCTGCGGCGGTCTTGCGGCCGAGCTTGCCGGCCTTGACGAGCGCCGGGATCACGGGCGAGGCCTCGATGCGATCGCCGAAGGCGGCACTGAGCACGAGGCCCGCGTAGAAGGCGGTGTCGAGGCCGACCATGTCGTAGAGCTCGATCGGCCCCAGCGGCATGCCGAACCCGCGGGCGACGCGATCGATCCGCTCGGCGGCCACACCCTCCCGGAGCAGCTCTCCCGCCTCGTGGAGGTAGGGCATCAGGATTCGATTCACGAGGAAGCCCGGGCTGTCCTGGACGACCACGGGGCACTTGCCGAGTCGTTTCGCGTGGGCCACCGCGCGGGCCACCGTGGCATCACTCGTCGCCGCCCCGCGAACGACCTCGACGAGCATCATCCGCCGGACGGGATTGAAGAAGTGGAGCCCGCAAAACCGCGACGGGTCAACGAGGCCAGCCGCGAGGCGGCCGATCGGGTTGGTCGAGGTGTTGGTGGTGATCACCGTGGCGGGGCCCACCGTCCGCTCGATCTCCGCGAGCACCTGCTGCTTGACGTCGGGCCGCTCCGTGACGCTCTCCATCACCAGGTCGGCGGCAGCGAGGGCCGCGAGGCTCGTGGCCGTCCGCAGCTGGCCGGCGAGTTCGACCGCGCGGGCCTCATCGGTCTGCTTGGCCAGGCGATCCCAGGCGGCTTCCGCGAGGATGCCCGGCACGCCGGTCGCGAGGGCCTCGGGGTTCACGTCGACGACGGTCACGGGCAAGCCGGCGCGGAGGTGGCTCGCGGCGATCCCGGCGCCCATGATGCCCGCCCCCACGATGGCGGCCGCGACCGCCTGCGAAGGCTCTCCGCCGGCCGCCGAGTCGACGCCGGCATCGCGACGATTCCGCTCGCCGATCGAAAACACGCGGAGCAGGTTGCGGGCGACGGGCGTCGCGGCGAGTTTGGCGAAGGCCTCCGATTCGAGCCGCGACGCGGCCGCGGCATCGACGGCAACGCCGGCGAGGATCGTCCGCAGGATCGCGGCGGGGGCGGGATAATGGCCGCCGGTGCGGCCCAGGATCACGGCCGCGGTGGTGGCCTCCAGAAACTCGCGTTCGAGGGGGTCGAGGTCGACCGCGGCGGCCATGCACGTGCGTCGGGCGGCGACCGACCCGTCGTCGCCACGGATCGCAAGCAGCCGCCGGGCCGATTCGACCGCCGCGACAGATGGCACGCAGGCATCGACGACGCCCAGCCGTGCCGCCGCAACCCCGTCGAACGGCTCTCCCGACGCCGCCAGTTCGACGGCGGGGCCGGGGCCGATCAGCCTGGTGAGGCGGACCGTGCCACCCCAGCCGGGAAGCAGGCCCAGTTTCACCTCCGGCAGGCCGAGCGACGTGTGCCGGGCGGCTGTCGCCACCCGCAGGTCGCAGGCCAGCGCCAGTTCGAGGCCTCCACCGAGGCAGATGCCGTCGATGATGGCGACGGTCGGAAACGAATCCGAGAGTTTCGCGAGCACGGCCTTGCCGCGGTCGCAGAGGCGGGCGACCTCCGCGGCCGAGAGCCCACCGAGTTCCTCGAGCCGCGCCACATCGGCCCCGGCGAAGAAGCTGCCCGGCCGGCCCGACATCAGGATCACGCCCCGCGGCCGCTCAGCCGCGAGCCGATCGAGCACCCACGAGAGTTCCTCGAGCACCAGCGGCGTGAGCACATTGTGCCGATGGCCGGGAACCGTGAAGACCAGCCGCACGAACCCGTCTGCGTCTCGCTCGACGGCCAGGGTCTCCAGATCACGGTCGATCGCGGGCATTTCCTGGTGCTTTCGTCCGTTTCGCTTGCCTGCAGGCCCAAAATGGCTAGTGTATCGGGAGTTTTCCCGGGCCACAGCGGCCCCAGCGGTCGCCGCTCGGGTGCGCGGATGGGGCTCGGTCTTCGAGGCACGGAGGATGCAGCGTTCATGGCCCACCACGCACACGAGTCGGCCGGTTCCAGGCCATGGAACGGAGACGCCGGAACGGCTCCCGGCTCGCTGACCACGCAGGCGCTCGTCTGGCTGGCGCTCGTCGCCCTCGCCGTCGCCGGCAGGCTCTGGCAGCCGTCGTGGAACGGCGAGCCCCTCTGGCATGCCACGCCGCTCGCCGCCGTGGCCCTCGCAGCGGGCTTCCTGTTCGCCAACCCGCTCGTCGCCGCGAGTGTCCCCCTGGCCGCTCTCGCGATCAGCAATCTCGCGCTCCCTGGCTACGACAGCTTTGGCGTCGCCATGGTGGTCTATGCGGCGACCGCGTGGCCGGTGCTCCTCGGAACGTCGGGGCTCCTGGGGCAGGATCGGCCTCGCTGGCTGGCCGTGGGTGGCGGCAGCCTCGCGGCCTCGCTCGTGTTTTTCCTGAGCACGAACCTCGCCCATTGGGCGTTCATGGCCGACTATCCCCACACGCTCGCAGGCCTCGGCGAGTGCTTCGTGGCGGCCCTGCCGTTCCATCGTTGGATGCCGGTTGGCGATGCCGCCTGGACGTTTGCGACGTTCGGACTCATCGCCGCCGCGCGGGCCGCCGCCGATGCCGTGGCGACGCGGCGGTTCCATCCGCAGGCCGTTTCCTCTCGGCCGCTTGACTGAGCGGAAAACCGGTCAAGAATGATGGTTCCTCGGTTGTGGGCGGCCCATCGGGCCGGCTTCGACCTCCTCTCGCCGCGGGAATGGCGGAATTGGCAGACGCGCCAGGTTGAGGGCCTGGTGGTAGTAATACCGTGCAGGTTCAAGTCCTGTTTCCCGCACTTGATTCGGTTTTCGGTTCGCTCCTTCCTCCGCTCCCTCCGGTCGCCGCGCCGCGGTCCCCATGACCACGAATCCAGACCCCTCGGCCACGGAGCAGACGGAGCCCGTGGACGCTGCAGCAGCGGCAGACTCGGCCGCGCCTCGTCGCATTCAAATCGGGACCCAGCGGGCCGGCGTGAAGCCGCCTTCGCTCGGCCCCAAGGTGCAATACCTCGCGCCGGCCGCGGCCCGTCCTACTGACGCGGCCCCGACCGACGCCCCCAACGACCTCACGACCGAGGCACCCGCCTCCGCCCCGCAGGGTGCCCCCTCGGGCGATGCGCCCGCCGGCGGACGCGGCGAACAACAGCCGCAGGACCGCGGCCCACGCGACGGCGGCCGAGGTCGCCGCGACCGGCGACGCGACGACAAGCCGCGGTCGTTTACCGACGCGCTGCCCCCCGCGCGGCGCGTGGCCGTGCCCAGCATCCGCGGTGGCCTCGACGATGATCTCGAGGCCGACTTCGAGGCGGCCCTCGAGGGCGTGGCGATCGACGACCTGCTCGAGGCCGGTGTGACGGCCAAGGCCGAAGCACCGCTCGATCCGGGCGCGCGGCTGATGGCGACCGTGCTCGCGATCGGCCCCGACACCGCGTTCGTCGATCTCGGTGGCCGGCGGCAAGGGGCCATGAAGCTGGCCGGTCTGCTCGACGCGGGCATCGACATACCGGCGGTCGGCGACTCGATCGAGGTGTCGGTCGGTTCGAGGAACGACGACGACAACCTCTACGACGTAGCCCTCGCCAACCGGGCCGTGGCTGTCGAAGACTGGTCGCAACTGCAGGCTGGCATGATCGTCGAAGCCCGCGTCACGGCCGCGAACAAGGGGGGCCTGGAGTGCGAGGTCGCCGGTCTCCGCGGCTTCATGCCCGCGAGCCTGGTGAGCACCTGGCGGATCGAGAACCTCGAGGAGATGGTCGGCCAGTCGCTCGACAGCCTGGTAACCGAGATCGTTCCGGAAGCCCGTCGGCTCGTGCTCTCGCGGCGGGCCGTGATCGAGAAGCAGGCGGCGGACGCGAAGGCCAAGATGCTCGAGACGCTCGAGCCCGGGGTCGAGTTCGACGGCATCGTCCGCTCGGTCCGCGAGTTCGGCGCGTTCGTGGACATCGGCAACGGCGTGGAGGGGCTGATTCACGTCAGCGAACTCTCCTGGGACCGCGTCGCCAGCGCGGCCGACGTGCTCAAGGCTGGCGAGAAGGTTCGCGTGGTCGTGAAGAAGGTGGACCAGCAGACCGGCAAGATCGGCCTCTCGGCCCGCGACCTGATCGAGAGCCCGTGGAAGCGGGCCGGCGACAAGTATCACGTGGGCGCCACCGTGAAGGGTGTCGTCAGCCGGATCGCGCAGTTCGGGGCGTTCGTCAAACTCGAGCCGGGTGTCGAGGGGCTCGTGCATATCTCCGAACTCGCCACGCGGCGGATCCGGAGCGTCAGCGACGTGGCCCGCGAGGGCCAGCAGGTGGAGTGCCGCGTGATCGCGGTCGATCCCGAAGAGCAGCGGCTCTCGCTGTCGATCAAGGCGTTGGCCCCCGCACCGGCCGCCAAGGAGCAGCCGGTCGAGGAGCCGGAGGCCGAGGAGCCTGCGGCCCCGCCGCCGGTCGCAAAGAAGCGGAACACGCCGCTCAAGGGGGGCACCGGCGGCACCCAGTCGCAGGGCGAGAAGTTCGGCCTCAGGTGGTGAGCGGCGGCCAGTGAGCCGCACGGCTCAGCCGCCGATCGTCTTCTTTCCCATCCAGGCCACGAGCGGCTCCGGCACGGTCACGGTGCCGTCGGCGTTCTGGTGGTTCTCGAGGATCGCGATGATCGCCCGGCTGATCGCCACGGCCGTGCCATTGAGCGTGTGGACGAAGTGCGTTCCCTTTTCGCCCGGCTTGCGGTAGCGGAGGGCGAGCCGCCGCGACTGGTAGTCGGTGCAGTTGGACGTGCTCGTCACCTCGCCCCACTCGCCCGCCGCGCCGCGGCCGGGCATCCAGGCCTCCAGGTCGAACTTCCGATACGCCGGACCGCCGAGGTCGCCCGACGCGGTGTCGATGACCCGGTAGGGAATCCCGAGGCCGTCGAAGATCCGGCATTCGAGGTCGAGCAGGTGGTCGTGCAGCGCCGCGCTCTGCTCGGGGAGCGTGAAGGCGAACATCTCGACCTTGGTGAACTGGTGCACGCGGTACAGCCCGCGGGTGGCCCGGCCGTGCGCCCCGGCCTCGGTGCGGAAGCAGTGGCTGATACCGCAGAGCTTGAGGGGCAGTTCGGTCGCCTCGAAGATCCGCTCGTGGTAGGCGCCGCCGAGCGTGATCTCGGCGGTGGCGATCAGCGAGAGGTCGGAGTCGTTGATGGAGTAGATCTGCGTCTCCGGGCCGCGGGGCATGAAGCCCGTGCCCTCGAGGATCGAGTCGCGGGCGAGGTCGGGCGTGGTCATCACCGTGAAGCCCTCGCGCATGAGGAGCTCGACGGCGTAGCGCTGCAGGGCGAGCTCGAGCAGCACGCCGTCGCCGGTGAGGAAGTAGAAGCCGTGCCCGGCCACGCGGGCGCCCGCCTCGAAGTCGAAGAGCTTGAGCCGGCCGCCGATCTCCACGTGGTCGAGCGGCTTGAAGTCGAAGTCCCGCGGCTGATGGGCGCCACGGCGGATCTCGACCGCGGCATCCTCGCCCCCGACCGGCGCGGCCGGGTGGGTGAGGTTGGGCACCGCGCGGAGGATGGCGTCGGCCTCGGCCACGATCTCCGCCGACTTCGCCTCGAGGGCCGAAATCTCCTCGCGGAGCCGGCGGCCCTCGGTCTTCTTGGCCTCGCGTTCGGCCTCGTCGGCCGCCTTGCCGATCGACTTGCTCACCTGGGCGGCGGCGGCGTTGAGCCGGTCGATGTCGGCCTGGAACTGCCGCCGCAGCTTGTCGAGGGCGGCGAACTTCGTGATGTCGGCCGTCGAGCCGCGGGCCCGGCAGTTGGCGGCGACGAGGTCGATGTTGTCGGCGACGAAACGGCGATCGAGCACGGCGGACTCCGGCGGCTGGGGACGACCGCCGGCCCGTGATTGGGGCGATGGCGGCGTCTATACTGGGCGGCGAGGGTGCGTCCGGGGGGACGCCCGGGCCCGGAGTTTGCCAGACACATGCCTGCCTCCGCCAGTGCCGCCACCGAGTCGCCAGCGGTCGTGCCGGACTCGGCCGCGCCTAGCCCCCGCTCCCGGCCGAAGCGGCAGCCGCGCTACCACGTGGTGCTCTGGAACGACGACGATCACACCTACCAGTACGTGATCGCGATGCTGCGGCAACTCTTCGGCCATCCGCCGGAGCGGGGTTTCCTGCTCGCCAAGCAGGTGGACCGCGACGGCCGCGTGGTCGTGCTCACGACCACGAAGGAGCACGCGGAGCTGAAGCGCGACCAGATCCATGCCTTCGGCGCCGACCGGCTGCTGGCCCGCTGCAAGGGCTCGATGTCGGCCTCGATCGAGCCCGAAGCCGACACGAACTAGTTCCCGCGAGGCGTGGCGACGGGCATGAGCGGCGCGGGCGGGCCGCCGGTGGGGAATCCGCAGGTTGAAAACCTGCGGCCACTTCAGAATCCGTGCGGCCACTGCGACAAGCAGGTGGCTCCTCGGAAACGCTAGCGGAGGGCTGCCCGTGCCCGGGAGCCGGGCTCTGGGAGCAAGCGCAGGCAGGATGCCGAAGCGCAGCGGACAGGCAGTGAGCGGCGGGCAGGATGCCCGCCGCGAACGTCCGGCGACGGGGCATGGGCAGCCCTCCGCGGGGCGAGCCAGAGATCCCCATCGCTTACGCGATTGGGCTTCCTGATGTCGAAGCGAGCCGGGGTGTTCTCCGCTAGGATGGGAAAGCAGGCGGCCCGGACCTTTCGGCCCGGGCCGCCCCGTTTCCCAATCGTTTCCCTCACGCCCGCGGCTGCGGGCCGTGCAGGCCGGTCACCGTGCCGCGATCACTCGCAGCAGGGGACCTCGCGGACCACCGTCTTGGGCACGCAGCGGGTCACCGTGGTGGCGACCTGCTTCGGCACCATCCGGACGACGTCGATCGTCTTCGTGTAGTGCACCGGCCGCGTGGTGCAGACCGGCACCTGCTTGGTGCGGGTCTCCTTCACCATCGTGCAGACCTTGTAGCACTCCTCCCGGCTCCGCTCCTCGCGGACCATCCGGCAGACCTTCGACGTGCAGGTCTTGACCCGCTGCTCCGGCACCATGTGGCACACCTGGTACTGGCACGTGCGGACCTGCTCCTCGGGCACCATCCGGCAGACCTTGTAGCTGCACGTCCGGACCCGCTGCTCGGGAACCATCTTGCACACCTGGTAGGTGCGGACCCGCTGCTCAGGCACCATGCGGCACACCTGGTAGGTGCAGGTGCGAACCTGCTCCTCCGGCACCATGCGGCACACCTGGTACGAGCAGGTGCGGACACGCTGCTCGGGAACCATGCGGCACACCTGGTAGGTGCGGACCCGCTGCTCGGGAACCATGCGACACACCTGGTAGGTGCACGTCCGGACCCGCTGCTCGGGAACCATCTTGCACACCTGGTAGGTGCGGACCCGCTGCTCGGGCACCATGCGACACACCTGGTAGGTGCACGTCCGGACCCGCTGCTCGGGAACCATGCGGCACACCTGATAGGTGCAGACCCGCTGCTCAGGCACCATGCGGCACACCTGGTACGAGCAGGTGCGGACACGCTGCTCGGGGACCATGCGGCACACCTGGTAGGTGCGAACCCGCTGCTCGGGCACCATGCGGCACACCTGGTACGAGCAGGTGCGGACACGCTGCTCGGGGACCATGCGGCACACCTGGTAGGTGCGAACCCGCTGCTCGGGCACCATCTTGCACACCTGGTAGGTGCACGTCCGGACCCGCTGCTCGGGAACCATCGTGCAGACCTTGTAGCAGCGGACCCGCTCTTCCGGAACCATCCGGCAGACCGTGTAGCTGCAGGTCCTGACCCGCTGCTCCGAGACCATCCGGCAGACCTTGTAGCACTGCTTCTCGACGATCGTCTCGTTCTCGTAGCGGACGCAGTTCACTTCCTTCTCGCTGATCTCCGGCACCCAGACCTTCTTGGTGATGGTCCGGGGCGGGCACTGCTCCTCGACGATGCAGGCCTTGCCCGCCACGTAGCACTTCTTGCCCGTGCACGGATCGCACTCCCAGTGGCCCGGCTCGCGGACGCACCGCTTGATCACCGGCCCGGGGATCTCCTGGCACTCGGTCTCCCAGCGGCCGCCGCACACCTTGACGGTCTTGGTGTAGTGCACCGGCTTGCAGACCGTCCGGCAGACGTCGCGCTCGCGGGTCTCCCACACGGGCTTGCAGACCGTGTAGGGGATCTCCTTCGTGCAGACCTCGCGGACCGGCTTGCAGACCGTGTAGGTCTCCTGCCGCTCCTCGTACACCGGCTTGCAGACGGTGTAGGGGATCTCCTTCGTCATCGTCTCATAGACCGGCTTGCAGACCGTGTAGCACTGCTCGCGGGTCTCGTACACCGGCTTGCACACGGTGTAGGGGATCTCCTTCGTGCGGGTCTCGTACACCGGCTTGCAGACCGTGTAACACTGCTCGCGGGTCTCGTAGACCGGCTTGCAGACCGTGTAGGGGATCTCCTTCGTCATCGTCTCGTAGACCGGCTTGCAGACCGTCGTCCGGATCTCCCGGGTCTTGGTCTCGTAGCAGGGCTTCATCACCGTATAGCACTGCTCGCGGGTCTCGTAGACCGGCTTGCAGACCGTGTAGGGGATCTCCTTCGTGACCGTCTCCCACACCGGCTTGCAGACCGTGGTGCGGATCTCACGGGTCTTCGTCTCGTACACGGGCTTCATCACCGTGTAGGGGATCTCCTTCACGACGGTCTCCCACACGGGCTTGCAGACCGTGTAGTTGATCGTGCGCGAGCGGGTCTCCCAGACCGGCTTGCTGACGGTGTACTCGACCTCCTTGAACGACCGCTCCGTCTCGTAGCGGACGCAGTCGATCTCCCGCTGCTCGACGACCTTCTCGCAGACCGTCTTGTAGCAGGTGTACTGCTTCTGCTCGTAGACAACGTCCTTGACGAGCCTAGTGCCGCAGCACGAGGCTGCCGCGCCGCAGCTCGGCTCGTCGGACGATTCACAACTCGAACACGACGCACGCGCGCTGGCGAAGCTGACCGTGGTCATCTTCGCGTCGCCGTGCTGGTAGCTGGCGAGCCCGCAATACGCGGCGTCGGCCCGATGGACCGACGTCACGATGCTGGCGATCGCCAACAGACAGGCGAACCACGTCCTTTTCATGTCTGCCGCCTCTGTCGAGGAGGCCTCCTGCACTGGGGGTGAAACCGGGAAACGATCGATGGGGCGCGGGATGGGCCGCCCATCTCCGCACAACCTCAAAGATCGACCACAAACTCCCCGCAGGTTGACCACTCACTGCAACCATCCGGGTTTTTCCAGAGCCCCACGGGCGTTACAACCGTCACGGATCAGCAGCGTGGCCGGCTTTCCTTGGCACATCCCGGCACGACCGGTACAGTCCGTTCGCGATTCCAGGTGCCTTCACCGGCAGGCTTTGTCATGACGGACCAGCGTGCCCAGCCGCCCCAACCGGGCGACCTCCCCTCCGACGCTTCGGTGCCGAAGGTGGTGGTGAGCCGGCTGAGCCTCTACCTCCGGGAACTGCAGCGGCTCGTCGCGTCGGGCCAGCAGACGATCTCGTCGGGCCAACTCGGCACGCTCCTGGGCTTCAGCGACGCGCAGGTCCGAAAAGACCTCGGCTTCTTCGGCCAGTTCGGCTACCCCGGCGTCGGCTATCGCTGCGACGAGCTGATCCGGGCCATGCGCGACATCCTCGGCACGAACCATTCGTGGAACGTGGCGATGGTGGGAGCCGGCAACCTCGGTCAGGCCCTGCTCGGCTACCGTGGCTTCGGCCGGCAGAACTTCGCGATCGCGGCGGCCTTCGACGCCGACCCCACGAAGGTGGGCCAGACGATCCAGGGGATCCGCGTCCAGCCGCTCGACGAACTCGCGAGCACGATTCGCGACAAGGGGATCCGCCTCGGCATGATCGTGGTGCCGGCAGACCGGGCCCAGGAGGCGGCCGACCGCCTCGTGGCGGCAGGCATCGAGGGGATCGTGAACTTCGCCCCGGTGACGCTCGCCCTGCCGCCCCACGTGCAGAACGTCGGGGTGGATCTCGCGATCGAACTGGAGCAGCTCAGCTTCGCCGTCACGAGCAAGCTGTCACGGGCCGCTGCGGAGCCGACGGGCCAGGTCGAGCCCTGACTCCAGGGCGTCCCGCTGGAGCGCGGCGGCGACGGGCGAATCGCTGACGCAATTCGCAGGAACTGTGAAAGTGTTTCACAGGAACAGGGAACGCGTTTCGCAGGACCCAGGAAAGGAATTCGTTTTTCTCGGGGAATTCATCGGGAAGTTTTTCAGGAGAGTTCGGCACGGGGTTTGCACCGTCATTTGGCTTCCAGGATGCCACAGAGTTTGGTGTCCGCCATGCCCCGCCCGTCACACGAAGGACAAACTCCATGCTCCCTAAACGTTTCTCACCGGGACGACTCCGCTCCGCGGGTCGCTTCTTAGCTCTCGCGGCTGTTGTCATGTGTGCCGCCGGGCAACTACCAGCCAACGCCGGCGTTGTGCTCGAGGTTGACGTGACAGACCCATCAGCGGTCACCTTCACGGCGACGGGCGCTTTCTCCGCCGTCGACAACAGTTCGACAGTGACCTTTGACGGCATTTCAGCGTTGGGTTTCTTGACATCGTCAAGTGGTAATAGCGAACAGTTCACGACATCCACTCTACGCCCATCGAACGTGAGTTCCTCGGGTGCATACACCGCATATCAGTTTGACACGAATGGCGTAGACCTCGACATGTACACGACCGACGGCCTGCCAGCGCAGGTGTTCAGCACTTCCGCTGCCGCGCTTGTCGGGCAGTTGGTCGCCAATCTGAGTTTTTGGACTTCGAAGCTGCCGAGTCCTGGTGCCAGCGGAAACGTGATCGCCGGCTACCCAGGAAACAGTGGCGGTGTTATCGGCACGTGGCAGGCGGTCGCGGTGCCCGAACCCTCCACGTATGCTCTCGCCGGTGCGGGTGCCGTCGCGTCGTGCCTCATGGCGCGTCGTCGCGGCATGAAGGCCTCAGCCTGAAGCAGCGAACTCTCGGCGCGATCTGATCTCACGCCGGGCAGGGCATCACAAGGTGTCCTGCCCGGTCGTATTTTCGGGGGTCATCGGGCCGGGTAATCGGGGACGGGAGCGATTTCCGTGTGCGCCGAGCCCGCAGGCAAGAGCCGGTGCCCTTACGGCCAGTCGGCCTCCTGAAACGGGATGCCCGGTGCGGTGGCTGACACTCTGCCCACCCGTCGTGTAGAAAGTGGCGAGGTGCCCGATGGTGTAACGGTAGCACAAGGGATTTTGGTTCCCTTTGTCTAGGTTCGAATCCTAGTCGGGCAAATCCCCCTCTTCCGTGTCGGCTCTTGCGTCGCTCGCGGACGGCTGGCAGACTTTCGTTTGGCGGTCGCTCGCGGCCGACGCTCTCGCCCCAAGGAACCGCTGGTGAACTGATGTCGTCGTCCCCGTGGACGACGCTTCCGATGCCGACGCGACTTCTCGTCGCCGCCTCCTTGCATCGCCTGTTCCCGGCCTGATCGCCTCCCGCGATCCCTTCCTTTTCACCCGACCCGGAGCCTCGTCATGCCCCGTTCGATCGTTGCCGTCCTCGCCCTCTCGCTCGTCGCCTTCGCCGTGGTTCCGTGCGACGCCGACACCGTCTACACCACCAGTTTCAGCACCGGGGAACTCGTCCGCTACGACTCGGCGAACCCCGCGGGCACGGCCACCGTGCTCTCCGGTTCGGGCGTGCTCAGCAAGCCGGCCGCGATCGCCGTCGGCCCCGACGGCAACCTGTACATCGGGGAAGACGGCGACGGCTCCAGCATCGCCCCCCGGATCAGCCGCTACACCGTCGCCACCGGGTCGCTCTCGACCGTCCACACGTTCCCCGCGTTCGACCTCTTCCCGGGCAGCCTGGCCTTCAAGGGAACCGACCTGCTGGTCGGTCGCAATCCGTTCTACGGCAACACGGGGCCGATCGCGAAACTCGCGAACGCCACGGGAGGCGGCCCCCTCGCCGTCAGCGACTACACCACGGGGGGCAACCTTGCGAGCAGTCCGGGCCTGGCGCTCGCGGCCGACGGCCGACTCTACGTCGCCAGCCAGACCTACAACTTCATCACCGGCGTCGCGAGCGGCCCCGTCGCCCGATTCGACGCAGCCGGCGCCTATGTGGCCGACGTGATTGCGAGCGGCTCGAGCGGCCTCGCCGGGCCCACCGGCCTCGTGGTGTCGGGCTCCACGCTCTACACCGCCAGCATCATGACGGGGTCGGTGCTCCGCACCGATCTGGCCACCGACGTCACCACGAGTTTCGCGTCTACCGGCGGGCCGTTCGAGGTCGGCGGCTTGGCGCTGCTCGCCGACGGCAGCCTGCTCGCCGGCAGTCCGTCGGGTTCGGGGTCGATCTACCACTTCGGCACCGATGGCACGCTGCTCTCCACCTACGCCTCGGGGCTCGGCCAGATCGGCGGCATCGTGGCGGTGCCGGAGCCTGCAGCGACCACGCTCGCGGCCGCCGGTGCCATCGTGGGGGCATGGGCGCTCCGGCGGCGCGTCGCTCGGGGCGCGACCCGATGAGGTCGCAGCGCGGCGTCACGCTCGTCGAGCTGCTCGTGGTGGTGGCGATCCTCGCCGCCACGATCGGGCTGCTCTTGCCGGCCGTGCAGACGGCGCGGGAGACGGCGCGGCGGTCGAGCTGCACCAACAACCTCCGCCAGATCGGTCTCGCCGCCGCCAACCACGAATCCGCCCGGGGCCGGTTTCCGCTGGGCGCCGAGTCGCGGCAGTGGGACGAGCGGCCCGACTTCCCGCACCAGTTCTTCCGCTGGTCGGTGCTCGCCCACCTCGCGCCGTACTACGAGGAGGAGCGGCTGCTCCGCAGCCTCGACCTCACCGTGCCGCTCTACGTCGGCCTCTCACCCGGCGACATCGCCCTGCAGAACCGGCCGATCGTGAAGCTCACCGTGCCGTTGTTCCTCTGCCCCAGCGACGTGGGCCTGCCCGTGTCGGATCTCTTCGGCCCGACCAACTACGCCGGCTGCACCGGGACGGGCATCGACGGAGGCACGCCGTTCGCGACCGACGGCCTGTTCGGCATCAACTCGCGAACCCGGGTCCGCGACATCCGCGACGGCCTCTCGAAGACGGTGGCCTTTTCCGAGAGCATCCTCGGCGCCGGCCCGAAGGCCACGACCTCCCGAGACGGCATCCAGGCGGACACCGGCTATGGCTTCGTGTTCGCGACGCCGCTCACCGACGCCGCCTGCAGCCGCCCCTTCTACTACAACTTCACCGATCTCCGCGGCTTTTCCTGGGCCAACGGCGAGTATCGCACCACGCTCTACAACCATGCCCGGCAGCCGAACAGCAGTTCGCTCGACTGCCTCGCGGCCTTGATGACCACCGCCGACGTGGCGCGGATGTACGCCGGCTACGGCTGGCGGACGGCCCGCAGCCGGCATCGGGGGGGGGTGACCGTGGGGCTCGCCGACGGGTCGGTGCGATTCGTGGCCGACACGGTCGATCCTGCGGCCTGGACCGCCGCGGCGACGATCGCCGGCGGCGAGCTCGAAACGCTCCCGTAGCCGCGGGGATGAGCAGGTTCAAAACCTGCTCCCTCGTCGCGTGGCCGCAGGTTTTCAGAGTGGCCGCAGGGTTTCAACCTGCGGAAGGACCCCCCTCGGCCCCATACCGCTTCCGCAGCCCCGCGATCACCTTCCGTATGTCGGCCGGCAGGGGGCTCGTGAACCGGAGTTCGTCGCCCGTCACCGGATGCACGAAGCCGAGTTCCGCGGCATGCAGCATCACTCGCGGCGCCGCCGACTCATCCTGCTTGCCGTCGCGGCGCATCGACGCATAGACGCGCTCGCCGCACACCTGATGGCCGCTCTCCGACATGTGGATGCGAATCTGGTGCGTGCGGCCCGTCTCCAGGCGGCACTCGACGAGCGTGTAATCGTCGCCGAAGTGCTCGAGCGTGGCGACGTGCGTGATCGCCTCCTTGCCATCGTCTCCCTCCGCGCTTCCCCGCCGACCGTCACCGCGATCGCGGAGGAGGTGCGAGCGGATGGTGCGGGTCTTCGCCCGACCGACGACGAGGGCGATGTAGCGGCGGTGCGTCGTGTGCAGCCGGAACTGCTCGGCGAGGATGCGGCCCGCCGGCACGTTCCGCGCGAACACCACCAGGCCGCTCGTCTCGCGGTCGATGCGGTGCACGGCCCGCACGGGCGGGATCCGCCGCCGCTTGGCCTCCGCCCGTCCGGCCACGCCCCCGAACTGCCGGTGGAGGTGGCGGCCGATCGCGTCGGGCACGAGTTCCTCCAGCGTCGGCTGGGCCTGCCGGCGGCGGGCCGGCCAGGAGAGTTCCTCGTGGTGTCGCGTGGTCGTCAGGCCCGTCGGCTTGTCCACCACCACCACGTCGTCGTCCACGTGCACCACCCGGACGTCGTCGGCCTTCGGCAGCGGCGCGGCCGCCACGTGGAGCACCTTGACCACCTCCCCCTCCTTGAGCCGCCGGGCCGCATCGGTGCACACGTTGCCGTGCACGAGCACATGCCGCGACCGCACCAGCTTCTGCACGCGTGACCAGCTGGCGTTGTCGAGGCGGGGCCGGAGAAAAGCCGCGAGCGTCTGGCCCCGGTCGGCGGCGGTCACGTGGTGGACGGTGCCTGTCTGGCGTTTCATGGTCCGACGATGATGCCACGGGCGAACCGCCCGAGCCACGCTTGACCGGTTTTTCCGCGGTTTTAGACTCTGGCGGGAGGATCGCGCATCCGCAGCCTCCGTCGTTCATCGCGTCGTGAGGACTTCCAAACCGTGCCGGGCACCTGCGTGATCGGGCTGCAGTGGGGCGACGAGGCCAAGGGCAAACTCGTCGACATCCTCACCGAATCCCACGATGTCGTCGTCCGCTACGCCGGCGGAGCCAATGCCGGCCACACGGTCGTGTTCGGCGGGGAGACCTGGAAGCTGTCGATCATCCCCAGCGGCATTCTCCGCGCGGGCGTGTCGTGCGTGATCACGGGCGGCGTCGTGCTCGACCCGGCCAAGGTGATCGACGAAATGGACGGGCTCGAGGCGCGAGGCCTGCAGATGGCGCCCCGGCTACAGATCAGCGACCGGGCCCACATCGTCTTTCCCTGGCATGTGGTCGAGGATCGCCTGCTCGACGGCAGCCTCTCGGGTGGCGGCGCGATCGGGACCACGGGCCGGGGCATCGGCCCCTGCTACCGCGACAAGGTCGGCAGGGCCCTGGCGATCCGCCTCGGCGATCTCTACCGCCCCGACTTCCGCGCCAAGGTGGACCACGTGGTGGCCTTCAAGAATCGGCTGTTCGCCTCGTGGCCGGCCGGCACCACCGCGCCGCTCGACGCCGCCGCGATCCACGCGCAGTACGCCGCCTACGCGGAGCGGCTGAGGCCCCACGTCGCCGACACCACCGCCTTCCTGCTCGATGCGGCCGAACAGGGCCGGCGAATGCTCTTCGAGGGCGCACAGGGGGCGCTGCTCGACATCGACCACGGCACGTTCCCCTACGTCACCAGCAGCAACTCCTCGGGCGTGGGCGTGTCGAGCGGCTCGGGTGTCCCGGGCCGGTGGATGGACCGCGTCATCGGCGTGGTGAAGGCCTATTCGACTCGCGTCGGCGGCGGGCCCTTGCCCACCGAGCAAGACAACCCCACCGGCGTGCACATCCGCGAGCGGGGCCGCGAGTATGGCACGGTGACGAAACGCCCCCGTCGCTGCGGCTGGTTCGACGCCGTGGCCGCGCGCTACTCGGCACGGCTCTCGGGCGTCGACGAACTCGCGGTGATGCTGCTCGACGTGCTCGGCGGCCTCGACGAACTGCGGATCTGCTCGGCCTACGAGATCGATGGCCGACGCGTCACCCAGTTTCCCAGCCAGATCGGCGACCTGGAGCGGGCGATCCCGGTGTACGAGACGCTTCCCGGCTGGCAGGAGGAACTCGACAACGTCCGCAGCGAGCGCGATCTCCCGACCAACGCCCGGCGCTACGTCGACCGGATCGCGGAGCTCCTCGACCGCCCGGTGTCGATCGTCTCGGTCGGCCCCGATCGTGCCCAGACCATCATTCGCGGCCCCGAGCCCACCCGCCGACCATGGCTTTCCACCCAGCCGGCGCAGGCGTGAGCTCCCCGCGGGATGTCCGACCGGTGTCCCGCCCGGATTCCTCCCCCGGGGAACGGTCCGCCGTGCCCCGACACGTGGCGGTGATCATGGACGGCAACGGCCGCTGGGCGCAGCGGCAAGGGCTGCCCCGGATCGAGGGCCACCGCCGGGGCGTGGCCACCGTGCGCCGGATCACCGAACATGCCGCGCGGCTGGGCGTCGAGCAGCTCACGCTCTACTGCCTGTCGAGCGAGAACTGGCGGCGGCCCCAGGCCGAGCTCGCGTTCCTCATGCACCTGCTCGAGCAGTACATGATCGAGGAGCGGTCGCTGCTGATGCGGCAGCGGATCCGGCTGGCGATGATCGGCCGTCGGGCCGGGATTCCCGGCGAGACCCTCGCGGCCCTCGACCGCACGGTGGAGCTCTGCGCGGCCAACGACGGCATGCGGCTCTGCCTGGCGATCAACTACGGTGCCCGTGGTGAGATCGCCGACGCAGCCCGCCGCCTCGCCTGCGACGCCGCCGCCGGCCGGCTCGACCCCGCCACCATCGACGAGGCCTCGTTCGCCGACCGACTCGACACCGCCGGCATGCCCGATCCCGATCTCCTGATCCGCACCGCGGGCGAGATGCGGATCAGCAACTTCCTGCTCTGGCAGATCAGCTATGCGGAGCTCTGGGTCACGCCGGTGGCGTGGCCGGAGTTCGAGGAGCGGCACTTCGACGAGGCGCTGGCGGCCTTCGCCGCCCGCGACCGCCGCTTCGGGGGGCTGTCGCCGTCGTGACCGCGCCCGTCGCATCGCAGCCCCGGAGTCGCCTGGCCTCGAGGCTGATGGCCGGGGCCGCCGTGCTCGCAGCTTTCGCCACGCTCGCCTGGGCCGACGCCCACGGCCTGTGGGGTGCGCCGGCCGTCGTCTGGCTCCTGCCGGTCGTCCTCGTCGTGGCCGCTGGAGGAGGTCGCGAGGCGGTGCGGCTCGCCGCCGCCGCCGGCATCCCGATCGCCGCCGGCCTCGTCCCCATCGGCGCGGCGGCCATCGCCGCGGCACCGGCGTGGTATGCCGTGCTGCCCGCAGGCGCCGCCGATCGGGTGGGCGCCCTGGGGCCGGCGGCCGTGGCCTGCATGGGGGTGGTCGCCGCTGCCTTCGTGACCGGCGTGAGTCGCTATGCCGGTGATGGTCGCGACGTCGTGCGGGCCGCCGGGAGCGTCGCGGCCGCCGTGGGCATCGGCCTGCCCCTGGCATTCATGGTGGCGCTGCGACTCCTGCCGCCGGCCGCCGCCGCGGAGCCACCGTTCGTGAGACTCGTGCCCGTGATCAGCCTGATCGCCGTGGTCAAGGCTGGCGACATCGCGGCCTACGCGGTCGGCTCGCTGCTCGGCCGCCATCGCCTGGCGCCCAAGCTCAGTCCGGGAAAGACCTGGGAGGGGGCCGCGGCGTCGGTCGCGGCGGCGATCGCCATGGCCTGGGTGGTGATCGAGTGGTGGGGAGCGGGCCGCGCCGGGCGGCCGTGCGGCGGCTGGCTTGCCTACGGGCTGGTCGTCGGCACCGCCGGCATGGCGGGCGACCTCGCGGAGTCACTCGTCAAACGCGACCTGGGGGCGAAAGACTCGGGCCGGAGCCTCGGGGGCATGGGCGGGTTTCTCGACCTCGTCGATTCGCTGCTCCTCGCCGGCCCCGTCGCCTGGCTCCTCTGGGCCCTCGGCTGAGCGAAAACCCGCGAAATTGACCGCCGCTCCCGGCCCGGCCGGCGGGTGGGCTATAGTGAAAGCAACGTCTTTCCTTCCCCCGAGACCGTCGGTGGCCTCCAAGCCGCCGCGGGTTTCGATGCCCCGCTCCACGATCGCGGTCGTCGACTCCAAGAGACTCGGCGCCATCTTCGGGCCGCGAGATCAGCACCTTCGCCGCATCCGCGACGCGCTCGGCGTCGGCGTGTCGGCCCGCGACGACGCCATCCACATCGACGGCGACGAGCCGGCGGTCCGCCGGGCCACCGAGATCTTCGAAGAGCTCGATCGGATCGCCCGCGACCACGGCAGCGTGGAGAGCGACGCCGTGGTGCGGCTGCTGGCCGTGGCCACCGGCGAGGAACCTCCCGCCCGCCACGACCCGATCGAGGTGCACAAGCCCGGCCGTCAGCTCGTGCCCCGGTCGGCCGGCCAGGCGACCTACGTGCAGGCGATCCGCGACCACGACATCGTGCTCTGCACGGGCCCGGCCGGCAGCGGCAAGACCTTCCTCGCGGTGGCGATGGCGGTGGCGGCGCTGCGGGCCGAGCAGGTGCGAAAGATCGTGCTCGTCAGGCCGGCGGTCGAGGCCGGCGAAAGCCTCGGCTATCTGCCCGGCGACCTCCAGGCCAAGATCAATCCCTATCTCCGGCCGCTGATGGACGCGCTCCGCGAGATGATGGATTACGAGTACCTCAAGCGGCTCACCGAGCAGGACGTCGTGGAGATGATTCCGCTCGCCTACATGCGGGGCCGCACGCTCAACAACGCCTTCATCATTCTCGACGAGGCTCAGAACACGACCGTCTCGCAGATGAAGATGTTTCTCACCCGGCTCGGGGTGGGCTCCAAGATGGTGATCTCGGGCGACACCACGCAGATCGATCTCCCCGCCGACCGCACGAGCGGGCTGGTGGACGCGATGCGCCGGCTGCAGGACGTTCCGGGCTGCAGCCAGGTGCGGCTGGGCGGTGCCGACATCGTCCGCCACCGGCTCGTGCAACGCATCGTCGAGGCCTACGACCGCTGATGTCGCTCCTCGCCTCCCAGAACCGCCGTCGCACTCGCCGAGGCGCCTCGGTGGACGCTCCGCAGGGATTCTGGCGGATGCTGCTCGACCGCGTGTCGCGGCCGGACGTGCTGGCCCGGCTCGGCATCTGCCTGGGGGCGTCGCTGCTCCTGCTGGTCGCCTTGCGTGGCTGGGAGGAGCCGTTCGCCTTCCGACTCGGCTGGGTGCCGCCGCGGGGCGTGGTCTCGCGGGTGGCCTTCGAACGGCCCGACCCCGAAGCCACACGCACGGCCCAGGAGCGGGCCGCGGCGAAGGTCCGCGTCGTCTATGCCAACGACAAGGCTCCGGTCGCGCGGCTCCGCGACGGTCTCAAAAACCGGGCGGCCGAGATTGCCGCCGCGGAGAAGCTCGGCCGCGGGGTCCGCGAGGCGTGGATCGAGTTCGCCCCCGAGGCGGCGGCGGTCCTCGAGTCGCTACCGGAGGAACCCACTCCGCCGCCGGTGGCCCCGGATCCCCCCGCGAAGCCCGCCCCGGGTGACTCGGCCGACGGAGAGGCCGCCGAGCCGGCCGAGCCCGCGTCGCCGCCGCCCGAGCCCGGCCGCAAGCTGGCCGAGGCCGAGCGTGACTTCCAGCGGTTCCGCGGCCTCATCGACACGAAGGACAAGCTCCTGTTGTTCGACAAGGCGATCGACCTCGCGTTTCAGGATCTCGTCAACCTCGGCGTGCTCGAGAAGATCCAGCACGCCTACGACGAGGGCAGCCAGAACGAGATCGACGTCCACCCCGTGGGCAACGCCGCCGAGACGACCCGGGTGCAGGTCTCCGAGGTGGTGCTCGTGGAGGCGAAGGCCCGGCTCAAGACCCGGCTCAAGGACGAACTCGGCGAGGGACCGTTCGTCGATCGGCTCTACGCCTGGATCGAGCCGCGGCTCTCGGGCACCCTCGAGATCGACCGCGACGGCACCGACCGCGCCAAGCGGGAGGCGATCGAGAAGACGCCGCCGCAGTTCGTCCGCTATGCCGCCGGCGACGTGATCGCCGAAGCCAACGTGCCGGTCACGGCCGACGAGCTCGTGCTGCTCAGTCGCGAGCACGACGAGTACCTCCGGCAGCGCGACGCGCGGCAGCGGCTGGCCCGCACGCTCTCGATGCTCGGCCTGTTCGCCGCGATGTTCGCCCTCTCGGGCTTCTACATCCACCTCCACCACCGTCGGCTGCTCGACGACATCACCGACGTGCTCACGCTGGTGGGGCTCTCGCTGGTGACGGTCGTGATCTGCATGCTCGTCTCCAACGACGCCTGGCAGGCGGAGATCGTGCCCCTCTTGATCTTCGCGATGACCGTCGCGATCGCCTACGACGAGGATCTGGCCCTGCTGTTCACGGCGCAGGTGGCACTGGTCGTGGTCGAGGGCCTCGGCTGGGGACTCGCCTCCTACATCACGCTCACCTCGGCCGCCGCGGCGATGGTCTTCTGGACCGGCCGGATTCGCAGCCGCAGCAAGCTGATCTACGTCGGGCTCTGGGCCGGCGCGGTCGCCGCGCTCACGCAGCTGGGCGCCAGCCTGCTCGACGAGCGGCCACTCGACATGCAGATGCTTCACGAGGCCGGCCGCACGGGCGGCTGGACGATCCTCGCGGGCTTCCTCATGACCGGCCTCTTGCCCTTCATCGAGCGGACGTTCGGCGTGCTCACCGACCTCAGCCTCCTCGAGGTGGGCGACGTCGCCCACCCGCTGCTCCAGGAGCTCGTCCGCCGCGCCCCGGGCACCTACAACCACTCGATCAACGTGGCGAGCCTGGCGGAGGCGGCCGCCGAGGCGATCGGCGCCCGCGGCCTGCTCGTCCGCGTGGGCGCCTACTTCCACGACGTGGGCAAGATGCTCAAGCCGGCCTACTTCGTCGAGAACCAGGGGAAGGAGAATCGCCATGAATCGCTCGTGCCGGCGATGAGCACGCTGATCATCGTGGCCCACGTCAAGGAGGGTGTCGAACTCGCGCGGCAGTACAACCTCCCGCAGCCGATCGTCGATCTGATCGCGGAGCACCACGGCACCACGCTGGTGGAATACTTCTTCCGCCGGGCGGAGGAGCGTTCGCAGGCCGACCCCAACGGCGAGGAGGTCGACGAGCAGACCTACCGTTACCCGGGCCCGAAGCCCACCACCCGGGAGTCCGCGGTGCTGATGCTCTCCGACGCGGTGGAGAGCGCCAGCCGCACGCTCACGGAGCCCACGCCCGCCCGGATCGCCAGCCTCGTCCACGAGCTCGCGATGAAGCGGCTGCTCGACGGCCAGTTCGACGAGTGCGGCCTCACGCTCGAGGAACTCGGCCTGATCGAGCAGAGCCTCGTGAAGAGCCTCACGGCCGTCTATCACGGCCGCGTCAAGTATCCCGACCAGCGGACGGCCTAGGCCGCCGATGCGGGGCACCATGACTTCTCGGTCCAAGACCAGCCGCCGCCCGGGGCGCCCGCCGCCCTCGCGATCCGCCGCCCGCGGGGTCGAGCCGGTGCGTGTGGAGATCGCCAACCGGCAGCGGCTCGTCGCCATCGACCGTGGCTGGCTCGAACGCCTCGTGCGCCGAGCCGTCGCGGCGCTCGGCGCGGGGCAGGCCGAGATCGGCCTGGCGATCGTGGACGACACGGGGATCGCCGAGTTGCACGACCGCTGGCTGGGCCTTCCCGACCCCACCGACGTGATCACCTTCGACCTCGGCGGTCCCGGCACCGCGGGCCTGCACGGCGACATCGCGGTGAGTGCGGAGACCGCCCGCCGGGTCGCCCGCGAACTCGGCTGGCAGCCGCGGCACGAGCTGGCCTACTACGTGGTGCACGGGCTCTTGCACCTCGCCGGCGAAGACGACCTCGAGCCCGCCGCCCGCCGACGGATGCGGTCGCGGGAGCGGCGCGTGATGACCGCGATCGGCCTGCCGTCGCCCCCCCGGCGCCGGCGGCCCGCGACGCGAGGCACGCGATGACCGCCGCCACGCTGGGAGCCGAGTCAGCCCTCGTGCTGCTCGCCGTGGCGAGCGTCGCGGCGATTCAGGCCCGCGCCGTCCGCGGCGCGCAGCGGACCACGATCCAGGAGCTCTGCGAGCGCCGTGGCCGACCGGCGCGCTACGCGGAGATCGTGGCCGCGAGCGAGACGATCGCCTTCATCGCCGCGTCGGTGGTGGTGGTGGCGGCGGTCGGCGCCACGCTGCTGGTGTTCCCCAGCCTGATCGCCGCGGGCGACCGTTCGCTGGCCCTGGAGATCTCGGCCGTCATCACCTGGATCGCGGTGGCATGGTTGGCGCTCGTGGTGGTGCCGATGGTGCTGGTGCGCTTCGCCGGCCCGTGGATCGTGGTGGCCACGTGGGCGGTGTGGCGGCCGATCGTCGGGCTGATCGCGCCCGTGGTCGGGCAGCTCGGCCGGCTCGCCTCCGCGGTGGGACGGAGGGGTACCGACGCGGCGGAGCGGCCGCGAGACGAACTGCGGCTCGTCGTGGACGACGCCCATCGCGAGGGCCGCCTGACCGGCTCCACGCGGGACATGATCAAGGGCATCATCGGCCTCGACGAGATCAGGGTCGCGGCCATCATGACGCCCCGCACGAAGGTCACGTCGATCCCGCTCGGCTCGTCGTGGGACGCGGCCGTCCGCCTCGCCGCCGAGAGCGGCCACACCCGCCTGCCCGTCTGGGACCGGTCGCCCGACGACGTGGTCGGCATCCTCCACACCCGCGACGTGCTCACCAGGCTTGCCGAGCCGGGGGCGGACCGCCCGGCGGAGCTCCGGGGCCTCCTCCGGCCGCCGTGGTTCGTGCCGGAGTCGATGAGCGTGCAGAAAATGATGCTCGAGTTCCAGCGGGGCAAGACCCACATGGCGGTGGTCACCGACGAGTTCGGCGGCGTGTCGGGCGTGGTGACGATCGAAGACGCCCTCGAGGAGATCGTGGGCGAGATCGCCGACGAGCACGACGAGGCCTTCACCGATGGCATGCGGATGACGTCGCCCGACGCCTGCGAGGCGCTCGCCCACGTCCGCATCGCGGCGGTCAACGACCGGCTCGGCCTCGACCTGGCGGAGGAGGAGGGTTTCGAGACGATCGGCGGGTTCGTGTTTCACCAGTTCGGCCGCATTCCCGAGGTCGGCGAGCGGATCGAGTCGCACGGCGCCGCCCTGGAGGTACTCGCCGCGACCCGCCGGCGGATCGACCTCGTCCGGGTGGAACGGCTCGGGAGAGCCGCCGATGGCCGCTGAAAAGACCCGCGCGCTGGTCATCCGCACGACTGCGTTCGGCGAGACAAGCAGCGTCGTCACCCTCTATTGCCGGGACTTCGGCAAACTGCGGGCCTTGGCCAAGGGCGCCTGGCGACCGAAGAGCGGCTTCGATGCCGCCCTTGACCTGCTTTCGGCCGGTCAGGTACTCGTCATCCGTAAATCGTCCGGCGGACTCGATCTGCTCACGGAGGCGGCCTTGGAAAGCCGCTTTCGCGTGGGCACGAGCCTGACGGCGGTGCTCGGCGGCCTGCATGTCGCCGAACTGCTAGACGCCCTGACGGCCGACGCCGACCCCCTGCCGGAGCTCTTCGACGTGGCGCATGCGACGGTCAGACGGCTCTCGGGTTGGAGTGGCGATGATGCGCCGCTCGCGGCCCTGCTCGTCTCGTTCGAGTTCGCCTTCCTGCGGATCACCGGCCATGGCCCGGTGCTCTCGCGGTGCGCCGAGTGCCACGGTCGCCTGGGCACGACCGGCCGCACCGCCTTCGGCATGCTCGACGGAGGCACGCTGTGCGACGGCTGCCGTCGGGGACGCCGCGGCGTGGTCTCCGTCTCCGCACCGGCGCTGGCGGCCCTGCGGCTGCTGGCAGACCGGCGGGTGGCGGCCGACGACGTGCCCCTGCCCGCCGCCGTCGCCGGCGAGGTTCGCGGGATCATGACCACGCTGCTGTCCCACCTCCTGGGGCGACCGCTCCGCGTGCCCGCCGCGATCTCGCGGGCAGGACGGAGGCTGCACCGCACGTGAACACCCCCTCCTCGACACGCCCGCTCCCCGGCCGGCACGCCCGCCTGGTCGCCCCCGCGCTCGCCGTGCTGGCGATCGCGGTCGCCGGTTGCGCCACCTTCCAGAAGCCCCAGTGGCCCTGGTCGAAAACCGCCGCCGACGACACCGAGAAGGAGATCGATCGCCAACTCGGCGAGGACGCCGAGTCGGAGGTCATCTCGTCCGAATACACGCCCGCCGCCGACGTCGGCTGGGATTACTTCAAGGGCGAGAACATCAAGAGGCGGTGGAAGAAGGTGCTCGGCCGCGGCCCCAACGAGAAGGTGGCCCGCAAGGCGCTCGCCGAGGCCGACGGTCTGTTCCGCGAGGGCAAATACAAGGAGGCGATCGCGAAGTACAAGGTGGCCGTGGACCGCTGGCCCGACTCGGTGATCGAGGAAGACGCCATGTGGCAGCTCGCCGAGAGCTACTTCTTCACCGACCAATACCCCAAGGCCGAGGATCAGTACGACGAACTCGTCAAGAAGTACGCCAACACGAAGTACCTCGATCGCATCGCCCAGCGGCAGTTCGTGATCGCCCAGTACTGGATCGCGCTCGATCAGAAGACGCACCTGCCGGTGATCGTACCGAACTTCTTCGACCGCAGTCGGCCGCTGTTCGACACCCGCGGCCGGGCCCTCAAGGCCTACGACCACGTCCGGATCAACGATCCGCGCGGCCCGCTGGCCGACGACAGCATCATGGCCGCGGCCAACGCCCACTTCCTCGACCGGCAGTGGCTCGACGCCGACTACTTCTACGGGCTACTGCGGAGCGAGTATCCCGACAGCGACTTCCTCCTCCAGGCCCACCTGCTCGGCCTGCAGGCGAAGCTGCGGGCCTACCAGGGACCCGGGTACGAAGGGGGCATCCTCGAGGAGGCGGAGGTCCTCGCCGACCAGGTGATCGTGCAGTTCCCCGACCAACTCGCCCGCGACGAGGAGCAGCGGGTGGAGCAGACGCGGGCGGAGATCGCCGCCCAGCAGGCGCTTCGGCACTGGCAGCGGGCCGAGTTCTACGCCAAGGGCAAGCGGTATTCCTCGGCGCGGATCTACTACGCCATGATCGCCCAGGACTATCCCAAGACCCAACTGGCCCAGCAGGCCCGCACGAAGTACGTGGCGATCAAGGACAAGGCCGACGTCTCCGACGATCCGTTGCCGCTCCTCACCCGCGTGCTCAATCCCGACTCGCTCAAAGAGGCGGAACTCGACGCGATGGCCGAGGCCGACACGCAGATCGCCCGCCAGGACGAATCGGGGATCGCCCCGCCGCGGTTCTGACGCCCCCGGCGAGGATTCCGACATGCGAGATACCGCCCCCCGCCGGCTGATCCTCCTGCTCGCGCCGGCAGCCTTGGCCGCGATCGCGATGCCGGCCGGCTGCGCCAGCTACCGCTTCGGCAACAACACGCTCTACGCGTCGAACGTCCGGACCGTCTATGTGCCGATGATCCAGAGCGACAGCTTCCGGACGACGCCCGCGATCGACATCGGCGAACGGCTCACGGAGGCGGTCTGCAAGGAGATCGAAAAGCGGACGCCCTTCAAGGTCGTCGGCAGCGAAGCCAACGCCGACAGCGTGCTCACCGCGCGAATCGTGGCCGACACGAAGCGGATGGTGGTGGAGAGCCCCACCGACCAGTCGCGGTTCGTGGAGATGAACTACCAGACGCTCGTCACCTGGGCCGACCGGGGCGGCACCGTGATCGCCTCGGGCGAGGTTCCGCTGCCGGCCGCGACGGTGGACGTGGGCCAGTCGGCGGCCCTCGTGCCGGAGTTCGGCCGCTCGGTCGTGAGCACGCAGCAGGAGGCGATCATCAAGCTGGCCCAGCAGATCGTGGGTCTGATGGAAGAACCGTGGTGAAGTGGCCGCAGGTTTTTAACCTGCGGTGCCGCGCCGCTCGGGGCTGCCCATTCCCGTCGCCGGCCGTTCGCCTCGCCAGGAAGCCCAATCGCGTAAGCGATGGGGACTCTTCCCGCCCCGCCGCTCGGGGCTGCCCGCGCCCGTCGCCGGACGTTCGCTACGGGCATCCTGCCCTACGCTCACTCGATGCTGACCTCGCTTCGCCATCCTGGCTGCGCTCGGTCAGCAACGCCGGCTCTCGGGCACGGGCAGCCCCGAGCTTCTTCAGGGTCATACAGGTTTTCATCGCATGCCGCGGCCCGTGCTAGATTCGGTCGCATGACACCTGGCTCCCGGCCCACGCACTGGCGACTGCGGACGAGGGACCTCGAGCTGCCGCGCTCGCGGCCGCTCGTGATGGGGATCGTGAACGTCACGCCTGATTCGTTCTCCGACGGCGGGCGATTCGCCGGTGTCGACGCCGCCGTCGCCCACGGACTCGCGCTGGTCGCCGCGGGGGCCGAGATCCTCGACGTCGGCGGCGAGAGCACGCGGCCGTTCTCCGAGCCGGTCGACGAGGCCGAGGAGCTGCGACGGGTGGCCGAGGGCGTGCGGCAGCTGGCCGCCACCAGCGGCGTGCCGGTGTCGATCGACACGTCGAAGGCGGCCGTCGCCGAGCGGGCCCTCGAGTTGGGCGCCGAGATCATCAACGATGTGACGGGGCTCGAAGGCGACCCGCGGATGGTCGTGGTGGCCCGAGCGAGCGGCGCGGCCGTGTGCGCCATGCACATGCGGGGCACGCCGCGGACCATGCAACTCGACCCGCGGTATGACGACGTGGTGGCCGAGATCCACGCCTACCTCGCCGCCCGCCGCGACGCGCTCCTGACAGCGGGCATCCCCCTCGAACGGATTTGCCTCGACCCCGGCATCGGCTTCGGCAAGACGCACGAGCACAACCTCGAACTCATGCGCCACGCCGGGCGGTTCCTCGACCTCGGCACGCCGATCCTCGTGGGCCACTCCCGCAAGGGCTTCCTCGCCAAGGCCTTCGAGCGGGCCCGCGGGCGGCCCGCTACCGAAGAAGACCGCGACGCCGCCACGGCCGGCGCCGCCTGCGGCCTCGCCGCCCAGGGCGTGCAGATCGTCCGCGTGCACGCCGTGGGCCTCGTCCGCACCGCCCTCGAGCTCTTCGCGGCCACGCGCGAGGCCGCCGCGACCGACGGCTGACTCACGCCGCCGCCAGGGCGGTCCGGGCGGCCTCGATGCACGCGCGGATCTCGGCGAGCGGATTCTTCGGATTCTCCTCGTACTCGATCGAGAGGGCGCCGGCGGCGGGAAACTTCGCCTGCTCGAGTGCCGCGAACACGGCCGGCACGTCGATGTGTCCCTGGCCGAGAATCACGCCCTTCGTCTTGTCCTGCATCTCCGCGAAGTCCTTGAGGTGGATGCCGTAGAGCCGGCCCGCGAGCAGGCGGATCACCTCCGTCGGCTTCTCGCCGCTGCGGAGGAAGTGGCCGAGGTCGGCGCACGCCCCGATCCTGCGGTCGTGCTTCTCGACGGCGTCGAGCACGTCGACCACCTTGTTGTAGCGGTGCGTCGGCCCGTGGTTGTGGATCGCGATCCGGATGTCGAACTCCTTGACGAGGTCGTCGAGGCTCGCGAACGAGTCGGGGTCGGGATCGGCGCCGAGGATCGGGATGCCGGCCGCCCTGGCGAAGGCGAAGATCCTCCGGTTGGCGTCAGCGTCCTTCGTGAACCGATTCACGCCGTAGGCCGACATCGTCAGGCCGAGGGCCGACACCTTGTCCTTCATCGCGTCGATCACCGCCTGGTCGCCCGTGACCGGAAACATCCCGGGATAGAACTCGATGAACTTCAGGCCCAGCTCCTTCACGTGGGCGAGCGCCTCGTCCACCGGATAGCCGCGGAGCGAGTACATCTGGATGCCCAGATTGGGCTCACCGGCGTCCGCGGCGGCCCGACCGCGACCGGGCAGGGATGCGGCTGCGAGGGCCGACGCGGCGACGAACGAACGACGGCTGAGCCTGGTGCGGTGCATGATCTCGTGACTCCTGGAACGGGTGCCGCGGTGAACTTCGAAGGGAACGTCCCCGGCCGGTAAGATACCGTCTTGCACTCCTCGTCACCGCACTGCTCGCCATGACCACCACCGCCGCGTCCCCGTCCCTCCACGACCACTGTCGGGCCATCGCCACCCGGGCCCGCCACGCCGCGATCGATCTGGCCGACGTCCCCGGCCCGCGGAAGTCGGTCTGCCTGCGGGCCGCGGCGGCACGGATTCGTGAGGATGCCGCCGAGATCCTCGCCGCCAACGCCCGCGACCTCGCCGCCGCCCCGTCGTTCGGACTCAGCCCCGCCCAGATCGACCGGCTCGTGCTCGACGAGGGGCGGGTCGAGGGCATCGCGGCGGGCATCGAGGCGGTCGCCGCACAGGCCGATCCCGTCGGCGAAGTGCTCGGTGAGGAGGTGCGGCCCAGCGGCCTCGTCGTCCGCAAGATTCGCGTCCCGCTCGGGGTGGTGTTCTTCGTCTACGAGAGCCGGCCCAACGTCACGGCCGACGCGGCGGCCGTGGCCCTCGCCTCCGGAAACGCCATCATCCTCCGCGGCGGCAAGGAGGCGGCCCACTCCAGCCGCCGGATCGTCGAGAGCATCCGCACGGCGATCGCCGCAGCCGGCCTGCCGGTCGACGCCGTGCAGCTCGTCGACATCGCCGATCGCGAGGCCGTGGGGGCGTTTCTCTCGATGGACGACCTGATCGACATCGCGATTCCGCGGGGCGGCGAGGCCCTGATCCGCCGCGTCTGCTCCGAGGCCCGAATGCCCGTCCTCAAGCACTTCAACGGCAACTGCCACGTCTACGTCGACCGGGCCGCCGATCTCGCCATGGCGGAGACGATCACGGTCAACGCCAAGTGCCAGCGGATGGGCGTGTGCAACGCGGCCGAGTCGCTGCTCGTGCACCGCGACGTGGCCGACGCCTTCCTGCCGCGGATCGCCGCCGCGCTCACGGCCCACGGCGTCGAGCTGGTGGGCGACGGCGCGACGCGGGCACGGATCCCGACGGCAGGCGTGGCGACCGAGGCCGACTGGGCGACCGAATACCTGGGCCCCAAGATCTCCGTGGCCGTGGTCGACTCGCTCGACGCCGCCATCGAGCACGTCAATCGCTATGGCTCCCGGCACACCGACGCCATCGTCACCGCCGATGCCGCCGCCGCGAGCCGGTTCGCCTCCCGCGTGGACACCGCCTGCGTGATGGTCAACGCCAGCACCCGGTTCAACGACGGCGGCGAGCTCGGCCTCGGCGCCGAGATCGGGATCTCCACCGACAAGCTCCACGCTCGCGGCCCCTGCGGCACCCGGGAACTGACCACCTACAAATACCTCGTCACCGGAGCCGGCCACGTCCGCCCATGAACCATCGTCGTGTCCTCTGCTTCGCCCTCGGCCTCACGCTCCTGATGACCTCCCCATTCGCATCCCCACCGGACGACACGCCCGCCGATCCTTATCTCTGGCTGGAGGACGTGACGGGCGAGAAGCCGCTCGCCTGGGTGCGTGAGCGGAATGCCGAGAGCACGCAGACCCTGACCAGCGGCACGGCCTTCGCCGCGCTCGAGCGGCGGATCCTCTCGATCCTCGACTCCAAGGAGCGGATCCCGGCCGTCACCAAGATCGGCGACCACTACTACAACCTGTGGCGCGATGCCTCGAACCCGAAGGGCCTCTGGCGGCGGACCACGCTCGACGAGTACCGCCGGGCCGAGCCCGCCTGGGAGACGGTGATCGACGTCGACGCCCTCGCGCGGGCCGAGCAGGAGAACTGGGTCTGGCACGGGGCGACGGTGCTCGAGCCCGAGGACCGCCGCTGCCTCGTCTCGCTCTCGCGGGGCGGCGCCGACGCCGACGTGGTCCGCGAGTTCGACCTCCAGGCGAAGGCGTTCGTCGACGGGGGCTTCGCGCTGCCCGAGGCCAAGAGCCGCGTGGCGTGGCGGGGCCGCGACAGCCTGTTCGTGGCCACCGACTTCGGACCGGGGTCGCTGACCACCTCAGGCTATCCGCGGGTCGTCCGCGAGTGGGCGCGGGGCACGCCGCTGGCGGATGCGTCGGCGGTGTTCGAGGGACGTGTGGACGACATGGCCGTGGGAGCCTTCCGCGACCTCACGCCCGGCTTCGAACGGGATCTGCTCACGCGGCAGATCACCTTCTGGACGAACGAGCTCTTCCTGCGTCGCGACGGGAAGCTCGTCAAGATCGACAAGCCCGACGACGCCAACGCCTCCGTCCACCGCGAGTGGCTCCTGATCGAGCTGCGGTCGCCCTGGACCATCGGTGGCACGACGCACCCCGCGGGAGCCCTGCTCGCCGCCGACTTCGAGGCCTTTCTCGCGGGCGACCGCCGGCTGCACACCCTCTTCGAGCCGACCGAGCGGTCGTCGCTCGCCGGCTGGACCGGCACGCGACACCACCTCCTCCTCAGCACGCTCGACAACGTCCGCAGCCGGATCGCCGTGCTCACGTTCGTGGATGGCAGCTGGCGGCGGGAGCCGCTCGCCGGCGTCCCTGAGTTCGGCACGGCGTCGGTGTCGGCCGTGGACGAGATGGAGTCGGACGACTACTGGCTCGTGACGTCGAGCCCGCTCGAGCCCTCGACGCTCGCGCTGGGGTCGGCGGCCACCCCGGCCAAGGCTCCGGAGAAACTCAAGCACACGCCCGCGTTCTTCGCGGCGGCGGGCATCACGGTGGAGCAGCACGAGGCGGTGTCGAAGGACGGCACGCGGATCCCGTATTTCCAGATCGGCCGCGCCGATCGGCCGGCCGACGGCTCGACTCCCACGCTGCTGTACGGCTACGGCGGCTTCGAGATCCCGCTCGTGCCCGGCTACAACCCCGTCTCGGGCGTGGCCTGGCTCGAGAAGGGCCATGCCTACGTGATCGCCAACATCCGCGGTGGCGGCGAGTTCGGCCCCCGCTGGCATCAGGCGGCCCTCAAGGCGGACCGCCATCGCGCTTACGAGGATTTCGCGGCGGTCGCCGAAGACCTCATCGCCCGCAAGGTCACGTCCCCGGCGCACCTGGGGATCATGGGGGGCAGCAACGGCGGCCTGCTGATGGGCAACATGCTCAGCATGCGGCCCGACCTGTTCGGGGCCGTCGTCTGCCAGGTGCCGCTGCTCGACATGCGGCGGTTCAACAAGCTCCTCGCCGGGGCGAGCTGGATGGGCGAGTTCGGCGATCCCGACAACCCCGAGGAGTGGGCGTTTCTCCGCGGCTATTCGCCCTACCACACCGTGGCCCGCGACCGCGACTATCCACCGATCCTGATCACGACGTCCACGCGGGACGACCGCGTGCATCCGGGCCATGCCCGGAAGATGACGGCACGGCTGCTGGAGTTCGGCAAGCCGGTGCTTTATTACGAGAACATCGAGGGGGGGCACGGCGGGGCCGCCGACAACAAGCAGAAGTCCTTCATGGACGCCCTCGGCTGGATCTTCCTGGAACGCGAACTCACCGACTGACGCCGAACCGGCGGAGCAGGTGGGCCGGCGCGCCGATCCCGAGCACGTGGACCGGACCCGTGAAGGCCGCGGCGGCGGGATTCGCGAACCCCGCCTTGGCCGCTACGAACGTGGCGGTGAGATCGGCCCGCACGCAGACGCCCGGCGCGTCGCCCGTGTCGGCATCGAGGCCCGACGGCAGATCGACCGCCAGCACCCGCGTTGGCTCGGCGACCACGGCGGCCCGCACGGCGTTGATCGCCTCGATCGCGGCCCCCACGGCGCCCCGCGGCGGCCCCGCCGCGCCCGTGCCGAGCAGGGCATCGACGATCCACGACGCGTCGGCGAGGTCGTGGCCCCAGCGGGCCCCGTCGGCGTCGGCCAGGCACGCGATCGGCAGGCTCGCCCGTTCGGCGATCGCGAGGTTGATGGCCGCATCGCCGGCGTAGGCCTCGATCGGGGCGGCCAGCAGCAGCCGCACCTGGTACCCGGCGGCATCGAGATGCCTGGCGATCACGAAACCGTCACCGCCGTTGTTGCCCCGGCCACAGGCGATCACGACCAGCCCGTCGATGCCCTGAGCGACGAGCAACCTCGCGGCGCTCGCCCCGGCGTTCTCCATCAGCACGATGCCCGGGATGCCGAACTCCTCGATCGCGAGGCGATCGAGTTCCCTGACCTCGCGCCTCGTGAGCTTGGGCATGGTCCGGGGCACCCGTCCGTCATCGACCCAACGAGCGGAGAGGGCGGGATTCGAACCCGCGGTCCAGCTTTTGACCGGACACGTCTTTAGCAAAGACGCGCATTCGACCACTCTGCCACCTCTCCGGCACCGGATCGCCCACCGAGCCGACACGCCCTCCCCAGACGGGAAGGTCGCCCCGGACTCGGCCGACGGAACCGGCAAGAAACCCCGTGGTCCGGGGAAATCCTTCGCCGACTATTCTGGACGCCACTCTGGCGTCCCGCAAGGAGGCAGCGCCGAACCGTGCCACACACCCCGACTTCACGCCACCGCACACCCGGGACAGGCCGATTGGTCGCCCGCCTCGCCACCGCCATCGCGGTCCTGGCCGCCGCATCGCTTCAGCCGGTGCCGGCGGCGGAGATGATGTCGGCGGCCCACGCCACGATCCGGGCGGCGGACGCGGGCCGCCACGTGGGCGTGCTGGCCGACGACTCGTTCGAGGGCCGGGAAGGCGGCAGCCGGGGCGGCCGGGCGGCGGCCACTTACATCGTCGAACAGCTCACGAAGCTCGGCATCCCGCCAGCGGGCGACTCCGGCACCTACTTTCAGCCGTTCGGTGGCATGCGAAACATCCTCGCGCTCGTCGAGGGCAGCGATCCGGAACTGGCGAAGGAGGTGGTCGTCGTCGGAGCCCACTACGATCACGTGGGCTACGGCAACGCCGACAACAGCTACGGCCCGTTCGGCTACGTCCACAACGGGGCCGACGACAACGCCTCGGGCGTGGCGGGGCTCCTGGAACTTGTCGAGGCCCTGGGCCAGCTCCCGGAACGACCCCGGCGGTCGATCCTGATCGCGTTCTGGGATGGCGAGGAAAAGGGTCTGCTCGGCTCCTATCACTTTCTCCGCGTGCCCCCGGCTGGCCTGGCGGGCCGGCGCGTGGTGCTGTCGGTGAACCTCGACATGATCGGCCGCCTTCGCGGCAACCGCCTCGAGGTCTACGGGAGCCGCACGGCGCACGGACTCCGCGAGATGGTCCTGCAGGCCAACAACCGGCCGTCGCACGCCGCCGGCCTCGACCTGTCGTTCGTCTGGGACATCGAGGAGGACTCGGACCACTATCCCTTCATCGCCGCCCGAATTCCCACGGTCATGTTCCACACCGGCCTGCACGATCACTACCACCGCCCCAGCGACGACGTGCACCTGGTCAACCTCCAGGGGATCGAGCCGGTGGCACGACTCGCGCTCGGCTTCGTGGCGGCCGCCGCCAACGACCCGGCGGCGATCCCGCCGTTTCGCGGGGAATGCCGCCAGGAATCGAACGCCACCCGCAATCGCCTCGAGGCGGCGACGCCCGACACCGACGGGAGCCCCCGCGGCCGCTGGGGCATCGGCACGCGAAATGACCCGGGCGAGCCGGACGCACCCATCGTCGTCCGCGTCTGGCGTGACTCGCCCGCGAGCGTGGGCGGCCTGTTGGCGGGCGACAGGATCGTGGCGATCGACGACGCCCGGATCGCCTCGCACGGCGACATGCTCGCGCGGCTCAAGGCGGCCGGTTCGACCACGGTGATCGACATCGACCGGCGGGGCCATGTCACCCGCCTCGAACTCCACGACGCGGCCCGCTAAGGGGCCACGCTCGGCAGGGCAAGCGAAGCCCCGGCCTCACCAGGGCCGACCGAAAAAGCCGCGGGCCCCTGTCGGGGCCCTGAGTGGTCGCGTTCGTGCTGCGACCGGAGACATATCGGGGCTGCATCGAGCAGCCCGGCGACGCGACGATCAGTCGTCCGCGTCGTCATCCTCTTCCTCGTCTTCGTCTTCGTCTTCCCAGTCCTCGTCGTCGTCCTCCCAGTCCTCGTCCTCCTCCTCCTCGTCGTCCTCCTCGTCATCCTCCTCCTCGTCGTCGTCCTCGTCCTCTTCGTCGTCAACTTCCTCCCACTCCTCGTCGTCTTCGTCGGAGTCTTCCTCGTCTTCTTCGTCCTCCTCGTCCTCGTCCTCATCCTCGAAATCGTCGTCCTCGTCCTCGTCATCCTCCTCGTCGTCGTCGAAATCGTCGTCCTCGTCCTCATCGGCGGCCACGATGGCACTGCGGTCGTCGTGCGCCCACTCGCCGCCGAGACCGGCAGCCGCAGGCTCACCCGCCTCGCACGCCGTCCCACCGGCGTCGAACAGGTCTTCCGGGGCGAGCAGCTCGGGGAGTTCGTTCCACGAGAAGACGTCGGCATCCCGAACGTCCCGATGCTCACGGCCACTTGCAGCGATCGTCACGGCGAAAACCTCCTGGAGCTGATCGACTTCATCACCACAGCACATTTCTCTACCCGATCGCTCCAGCATCGTCCAATCGGCAGGGGAAAAAACACCTGCGTTTGGAATGCCGCGGGCAACCCGGAGAGGCAGACAGTGTGTCCATCGCCTGCGGCGGGTGCAAGTCGCCGAATCGGGGATTCAGCCCACCGCAGCGCTCGCCTCGCCGCCCGCGTCGTCCGCGGCTCGGCCGCCGGCATCCACGGCCGGCAGATCCTCGATCCGGGCGAGGCCAAAAGCCCCCAGAAACCGCCTCGTGGTCACGTACACGTTGGGGCGGCCAAGATCCTCCGCCCGCCCCCCCACAGCCACGTAATCGCGTTCCAGGAGATGGCGAAGCATCTCCTCGCTGCCGACGCCGCGGATCGCCTCGATCTCCGCCCGCGTGACCGGCTGACGATAGGCGACGATCGCCAGCGTCTCGAGGGCCGCCGGCGACAGGCGGCTGGCCGACGGCTGGTCGAGGAGCCGACGGACCCAGGGACCGAACGCCCCGCGGGTGAGCAGCTGATACCCGCCCGCGATGTGCTCGACGCGGAAGGCCGTGCCGGCGGCGTCATGGAGCCTCCGCAGTTCCCGCAGGAGGACGCGTGCCCGGGTACCGTCCTGAAGGCGTGCCAGTTTGGCCAGCCGGCGGGTGGTGAGCGGCTCGCGGGCCAGGAACATCGCCGCTTCGAGCCGCGCCACCTCGTCGGACCGCCCATGCTGCCCGGCAACCGCGTGCTGCTCCTTGGCAGGTCGCGGCGGATCGTCGAGGAGCCACCGCCGCCGGGGACCGGGGCTGGCCTCGGTCAGCGTTGTCCCCCGGACCGCCGCGAGGCACGCTGCGAGCGTCGCAGGCCTGCCGGTTCGACCAATCCTCGAGAGCGGGTTCATGCGGTGGCGACCACGATCAGAATCGGAGCGGCCGCTCGCCGAGCGCGGCCGGCGCCCCAGCCGCCCGCGGCAGGCCGGCTCGATCCCGCCAGGCTGCGACGTCGTCGAGCAGCGAGGCCGTCGCCGCGCGGGCGTCGCCGCCGGTGACGTGAAACACCCGCAGCAACTGCCCAGAACCATCGAGCGGCACGCTGCACGTGGCGACGTGATCCCCGCGGCCACCCGCGATCGGCCGGCACTCGAACCCGATCGCCCCGAGGCGAGCCAGTTCGCCCGCGATGTCGTCGCCACCACCCCGCGGCGACGCAGGCAGCGATGCCTGCCGCGGCGTGAGGGGGGCAGCGGTGGCCGGGCTCGCGACGCGGTGGGCGGACGGAGGCTCCGCGGCGGTCGCCGGCGGCGCGGGGGCCGTCGTCCCCGCACCGCCACCCACCACCGGCTGGGTCGGCGTCATGGCAGCCGTCAGCCGCCCGAACTGCTGCCGCAGGGAGCGGCGGACGTCGGCCGGGATCCGATGCGAGAACATCGCCGCCGCTGGAACGGCGATCATGAACAGCAGCAGGAGTGCGGAACGGGTCTTCATGCGGGATGCGAGGCCTCGACGCGGGCCAGGGAGGCTAGCGACGATCTGGCACCGCCACAACGCTGAAAGACGCCGCACAGGGCCGCCCGAACCTCCCGCTAGCGGCCGCCCTCGACGACGATCCGCCTCGGCTCGGTGCCGTCGGCCGGGGTGGCCGGGTCGAAATGCGCCACCCCTGGGGTGTAGGTAACCTGGGTCGTGGCCCTGGCCTTTCCCAGCAGTTCGCGGACGAGCTTCGCGGCCATCATCTTCTCGAGGCGGGGGCGGACGGCATCCAGACCGATCCGGCCAGGCTCCATGTCCACCACCTTCACGAGGTGCACACCGAACGGCGTCACGACCGGCTTCGAGACCTCGCCCTTGGCCAGCGCGAACACCGGCTTGGTGAACGCCTCGACCATCGGCCCCGTCCGGGTGATCCAGCCGATGTCTCCGCCCTGACGGCGACTCGGCCCGGCAGAGTAGCGCCGTGCCGCCTCGTCGAACGCCAGCCGACCCTGGAGCACGTCGCGGCGAATCGCCTCGGCCTGGCGCACCTGGCGGTCGATCCCGTCGGCGTCGACGATATCGGGCCTCAGCACGACATGGCTCACTCGCAGCCTCGTGCCGTCGAACTCGCGGCGGTTCTGCTCGAAAAAGGCGTCGATCGTCTCGGCGGTCATCCGCGGCCGGACGTACTTGTCGAGCGCCACCTCGAGCCGGATCTGCTCGCGAAGCCCGGCGAGGTCGCGGCCCGACTCCGCCAGAAAGGCCTCCAGCGTGACGCCCCGCGTGGCGAGCTGGCCGCGGAGCCGCTCGACGCCCGCATCGAGTTCGCGGTCGGCCACCTCGACGAGCTGCCGGGCCAACTCGGACCGCAGCAGCGCCTCGTCCACCAGCTGCTCGAGCACCGATGCCTCGATCTGCATCCGTTGCTCTCCGGATGGCTTCGTCACCGGATGCAGGCGACGGATCACCAGGTCGATCGTGGAGCGATCGATCGGGGCCTCGCCGACGAAGGCAATCGGGGCGTTCCCCGGCGCGGCCGCCTCGTCGGCGGCACGAGCCCCATCCGCCCCGGCCACGGCCAGAAGCACGAGGGTGGCGGCCAGCCCGAGACGGCAGCGGTGACTGAGTGGTGGTCGAAGTCCGAGCA
>Ga0208249_1000015_pt1 | contig 49309 bp, 51 predicted proteins | sample CryBogmetaGMA1M_FD_184546 | JGI IMG/M metagenome (GOLD analysis project Ga0208249, IMG submission 184546) | Freshwater microbial communities from Crystal Bog, Wisconsin, USA - MA1M (SPAdes) | ecosystem: Environmental > Aquatic > Freshwater > Lake | place: Crystal Bog, Wisconsin, USA | collected...
GGTGAGGGTTTCCGCGGCGGCGGCCGGCCCCAGACCGGCTTCCAGTCGGCCGGCACCGGCCTCAACCGGGGCTCCAGCCGACCCGCCGGGGGCTGGGCCAGCAACGTCGGCCAGGACCGGACCCGCCCGACCCTGGACAGTCCCAACGGTGATCGCGCCGGCAACCGCACGTTCAACGGCAACCTGAACGGCAACCGGACCGGCAATGTCGACCGCAACGTCAACGGCAATCTCAACCGAAACGTCAACCGCAACGTCGATCGAAACGTCAACCGCAACTTCAATGGCACCGTCGGTCGCGACTGGGGCCGCAACGTCAACATCGGCAATGTCAATCTCCAGCCCGGCTGGGCACGGCCCGGCTGGGGCGTTGCCCGTCCCTGGAACTACGGCTGGTATGGCGGCTGGGCCACTCCGAGCTGGGGCTGGTGGGGGGCCCAGGCGGCGGTCTGGGGCATCGGCAGCCTGGCCAGTGCGGCGATCATCAATCAGGCCGTTGATGCCGCCGTCAGCAGCCAGACCACTTACATCGTGGTGCCCAATACCGATTATCAACTCCTTTATGGAACCATCGTTCCCTCTGGCAGCACAGGGGTGAGCTTTGATGTCACCGCAGGGGGCAGCACCTATCAGCTCAGCGCTGATTGTTCCGCCGGCACCCTCAATGGCCGCAATCCGGCCAGTGCCGCCGAGGCGGAGCTGCTCAATGCCGCCTGTCAGGTGGCCTACGGCTCCACCTGATCCGCCCAGCCCCCGGGCCCATACCCCTCCCGCCCATGCCCGCAGGGCATGGGCTTTTTGCTGCCCTTTCCTGGTGGTAGCGGTGGCGCTCCGGGATGGGCAGTGCCGCCGGAATCCGGTCGTTCAACTGAACACCTACTGGCCTTAAATAGCTGGCTCTGGTTCACTCTGGAGTGGTTTGAATCCGCCCCGAGCCTGATGCCGTCCAGCCTGCCCCCGACCCCTCCCGCAGAGCTCCGACCGGCCGTGATTGCCGCCGATCCGGCTCCACAGCAACCGGTGGCAGGCACGTTGACTTCGGCCTGGGCCTACAGCGTGGAAGCCTATGGTTTTCTGCCCTGGTTGACGTCCACCACCACGGTGAAGGGCTTCACGGCTGACACCAGCTTGTCCCCCGGCCAGCTGCTCAATCTGTTGCAGTCCGTCGCCAGCGTGCGCGGCAGTGTCGAGCATGATCGAATCGGCATGATCGCCGATCTTGCTTATACCCAGCTCGGCGCGGCTCGCTCCACCAGCACTCCTCGCGGCCTGCTCACCGGCCGCAGCAGCGTCACCGCCATCAACGGCGTTTACGACCTTGCCCTGCGTTATCGCTTCGGTCAACGGGAATCGCCGCTTGGTCGTCCCGGTGATTGGTCCGTGATTCCCTACGCCGGCGTGCGGCTGGTGCAGGCTGAACTCGGGGTGGAGGCCCAGCTGCAGGGCCAGGGTCCGCTCGGCCTCAGCTTCCAACGGCAGGGAACCCTCAAGCGCACCTGGGCCCAACCCTTGCTGGGCAGCCAGGCTTCGCTGTTCCTGTCGCCGGCATTGCGCCTGTTCGCCCGGGGGGATGTGGGTGGTTTCGGGCTGGCGGGCAGCCGGGATCTCAGTGGCAATGCCCAGGTGGGCCTTGGTTATGCGATCGGCAACAACACCGATCTCAACCTCTCCTGGCGTTATCAGGGCCTGGCCTTCCGCAACGGTGCCCAGCGCCCCAACGGTTTCACCAGTGATCAGAACGGTGTTGAGATCGGGGTGAAGTTCTTCTTTTAAGCACTTCATCCCGATCCTGGGCCTCCCTGGGCCGCTCAGGAGCCCCCGACGGTGGCCTCCATCTTCTCCAGCACCTGCTGCAACGAGAAGCTGGCCGCCTTCTGGCGGGGTGGGTAATCCCGGAACGTGGCCAGGAACTGGGCCACATAGGTCTGGGCCGGCACCAACAGGAACACGTGGTCGAAAATCCAGTCCCAGTAGGTGTTGGAGGTGATGTCAGCCCGCTCGTAGGGGTCGGTGAGCAGATTGAAGATCTTCGGTACCCGCAGGGTGATGAAGGGCTCCGCCCAGATCTGGCAAGTGCCCTGGACCCGTTGCTCCATGAACACGAATTTCCAGTTGTCGTAGCGCAGGCCGGTCAGGTCGCCGTCGTCGGAGAAGTAGAAGAACTCCACCCGCGGACTGGTGTTTGTCTTGCCGGTCCAGTAGTCCAGCATATTGTAGCCGTCGAGGTGAATCTTGAATGTTTTATTGCCCACTTGATAGCCCGTTTTCAGCTTCTCCTTGATCTCCGGTTCCCCGGCTGCTGCCAGCAGGGTCGGTAGCCAGTCGAGGTGGCTGCAGATGCCGGTGAACAGGGACCCTGGAGCGATTTTCCCGTGCCAGCGCACCAGCGCTGGCACGCGGTAGGCCCCCTCCCAGTTGCTGTTCTTCTCGCTGCGGAAGGGCGTCATGCCGGCATCCGGCCAGCTGTTCATGTGCGGTCCGTTGTCGGTGCTGTACATCACGACCGTGTCGTCGGCGATGCCCAGCTCATCCAGCAGGTTGAGCATGGTGCCGATGCATTCGTCGTGATAGATCATCACGTCGTGGTATTCCGACTGCCAGCGGCCGCTGCGGCCCTCGTCCTGGGGTCTGGCATAGGTGCGGAAGTGCATGTGGGTGGTGTTGAACCACACGAAGAAGGGTTCGCCCGAAGCCACCGCATCGCGGATGAAACGGATGGCCTCCGCCATGAATTCATCGTCGGCTGTTTCCATGCGCTTACGGGTCAGCGGACCGGTGTTCTCGATCCGCTGGCTGCCGTCCGGATTGGCCCAGCAGTGCAGAACGCCCCGCGGGCCAAACCGCTCTTTGAAATTGGGGAAGTCCTCTGGCTGCGGGTAGTCACGCAGTTCCGGCTCCTCCTCGGCGTTGAGGTGGTAAAGGTTGCCGAAGAACTCATCGAAGCCGTGCATCGTCGGCAGGTGCTCGTCGCGGTCGCCGAAGTGGTTCTTGCCGAACTGGCCGGTGCGGTAGCCCTGGGGTTTCAGCAGTTCGGCGATGGTGGGATCTTCGGCCTGGAATCCCTGCTCTGCCCCTGGCAGGCCCACCTTGCTGAGGCCGGTGCGGAATACACTCTGGCCGGTGATGAAGGCGGCCCGGCCGGCGGTGCAGCTTTGCTCGGCGTAGTAATGAATGAAGCGACCTCCCTCCTTGGCCACCCGGTCGATGTTGGGCGTCTGATAGCCCATCAGACCATCGCTGTAGCAGCTCAGATTGCTCTGGCCGATGTCATCACCCCAGAGGATGAGGATGTTGGGTTTTCCGTTGGGCATTGCTGGTGGGCCTCTGTTGACAGACTGACCAGACCCGGGTCGTCTGACCACGGAACCCGCCCCTGTGTTCGCGCATTGACATGGCGTGAATCGCCAATCACGGCGTCGCCGCTCGCTGGCGCGCAGCGCCGTCTGCCACGGCCAGCACCACCAGGGTGACCAGCGCATAGACGATCACCCCAAGCCGCACCTCCGGCAGGTCAGGGGCGTGGCTGCCGGCCAGCAGCAGGGCCAGGCCTGGGTTGCGCATGGCCGTCACCAGGGCGGTGGTGCTGCGTTGCTGGCCGTGGCCGCCGGCCAACCCATAGCCGAGGCCGAGGCTCGCCAGCACCAGCAGCAGCATCAGGCCGATGGCCTGCAGATTGCCAGATCCGAAGTTGATCAGCCCCGCCGCGGCGCGCCAGAACACCAGGGCCACCAGCAGCAGCAGCAGGCCGTTGGCCACGCGGTTGAGGGGCCTGCTGAGCCGCTCCAGTGTTGTGGGCCAGAGCCGGCGCAGGCCCAGGCCCAGCAGCAGCGGCAGGATCTGGCCGCTTCCCACCTGCAGCGCCACCTCCCGGGGCAGTACATCCCAGCCCTCCACGGCAAACACCTGGGAGGCGAGATCCGCCAGCAGCGGCACCGACACGATCGCCACCAGGGCGGCCGTCACCTGCAGCAACCCGGCGAGGGAGGCGTCCTGGCCGCTCTTGCCGGCCTTGCGCACGATCAGGGGCGCACTGGGGCAGGCGGCCATCAGGGCGATGGCATGGCGGGCCTCAATCGAGGCCCCCTGGGCGATGGGCGACAGCAACAGCAGGCCGCCCGCGAGGGGTACCAGCAGGCAGCTGGCCAGCTGGGCCCGCAGGATCAACGGCCAGTGCCTGCGCCAGTTCTGCAGGGCATCGAGGGGCAGGCCCACGCCAAGGGCCAGCATCACCGCGAACAGGCTGAGGGGGATCACCAGGCTGGCAGCGCCGTTCAACGTCCGCTCCCGAGCACCAGAAACACCAGCGCCATCACCCCGATCAGGCTCACCATGCTGGCGGTGGCGGCCGCCAGCCGCGGCTGTTCCTGGTAGACGTACTCATCCCGGGCCAGGCGTTTCAGCTCGCGGCGGTGCTGAAGGGTGGCGGCAATCATCGCCACGATGCCGGTCAGCACGAAGGTCATCGCGATCGGGGTCACCCCCAGCCGGGTGAGGCGATTGTCCGTGTCCCGGCCGAGGGCGTTGATGATCTTGTCGAGGCCGAAGCCGAAGCTGATCAGCGACAGGCAGGTGCGGATCCAGGCCATCAACGTGCGCTCGGCGGCGTTGCGGTTGCGCTGGCGGGCCAGTTCGTTGGTGAGGTTCAAGGTGTTTCGCGCTCCACGGTGGTTTCGCGGGCCAGAAAGACGTTCAGAAAGGTGCGGATCAAGGCGATGGCTGCCAGTTGCAGCAGTTGCTGACCACTGGGGCTGATGGTGGTGGCGACGATGTCGGCTCCCAGCTGGAATTCCAGCGCCATCGACAGCCAGTTGCCCAGATCCAGCCTCAGTGCCCGCAGCGACGCTGGCCTCCGGCCCCGGCGGAGCAGCGGGCTGAGGATCGCCAGCAGGCCTACCAGCACCGTCAGCACCGACAGGGTTTCCAGGATCAGGCGCAGCCCCTGGGCCAGCATGATCAGGATCTGCTCAGGCGCTGACATCCGTTCCCCGATCGACTCCCCGATTGACGGCAGCCGTGCCTGTTGACCACTGCCATGCTTGGAACGTAAGGCCATCGTGGCCGGGTGACCACGCAGGCCTTTTCAAAACACGACAATTCAGGTTGCGGGTTGGCGGCTTCGCAGGGGCTGACAAGCTGGAATGGGGCCAACATGTGCTCGTCTTGTTGCACGGTGGCGAGCCTTGCTTAGGATTGCGCTGAAATATTCCCCATGTTGAATCGTGATGGGCAGTGGATTGGTGCTCATGATTCGGCTTGCTGATGGTTTCCTGTTCTGACTTGTCGGTGGACTCTGCTGTTGGAGGTTTCTGATGGAGGCTGTCGCTTCCGTACCCCTGCTTTTCCACGATCGCAGGGCCACACTGGATCTCGATCCCCAGGTGTTGGCAGCACGGCTTGCTCAGCACTACCCCCTGGTTGACTTCGGGCCGCGCAGGGGTTTTGAAAAAAGTTTCATGCACCGTACGTCCACAGCTCGAGTCGGTGATCTCTTGCTCAGCTGTGGATACATCACTCCGATCCAGGGTGCGGTCGCTGAAAATCAGGGCGTTGCAGCTATCAATATTTGTTATGCAGGAACAGCCAGTTATCAGGTCGAGCGGCAGGTTCTGCAGATCAACCCGCAGCGGCCGCTATTCTTCTCGCCAGGACAGGATTACTGCTACACCGTCGATCATCTCAACGGTACGGCCTTTCATGCGGATCTGGGTCGGCTTCGGGCCACGGCGGCCGCCATGGCTGGCATAGGGGTCTCGGAGCGTCGTTTTGCCTCTGATCTCAATTGCGCCAGGGCGCTGTCCCTCGATGGCGGCCGCACTGCTGGGCTGTTGCGTCTGTTGTCGAAGCAGTTCGCCCTTCTCGATGATCCTGCCGTTGAGGGGGATGTCTGTCTGGACTATCTCCAGATCGATGACCTGATCTACCGCACCCTGGCCCTGCTTCTTTGCCCACGGCTGTACGCGTTGCTCGAAGCCGACGGGGCCAGCCCAGGGGTTGGGGCCCCTTCCCGGCAGCGGATCCTCGACGACCTTCTCGAGTGGCTCGACGCCAATCTTTGTCGGCCCATCAACCTGACCGAACTGGAGCAGCGCAGTGGTTATTCACGCCGCAATCTGCAGCTTCTTTTCCATCAGCGTTTTGGCTGCGGCCCGATTCAGTGGGTGCGTCAGCAGCGGCTGGAGCGGGCCCGTCAGGCCCTGCTCCAGCCGCTGCCCTCCGACAGTGTGGCGACGGTCGCCGCCCGCTTCGGCTTCAGCAGCCTGGCGGTCTTCAGCCGTGATTTCCAGGCCCGCTTTGGTCTGCGGGCTTCCGAGTTGTTGCGTGAGGGCAGGCGACGGCATGGCTGATCGGGCGGAGTCAGCACCGTGATGACGCCCTCTGCGGTTCCCACTCCCCAGGAGCGGCGCTGGTTGGAGGCCTATCGCCGCCGCCGCCGTTCGCCGCTGCTCCGCCGGCTCGATCAGTCGTTCCGGCTGCGGCTGTTGCTGGCGGCATTGGTGGCCCTGGCGGCCCTGGTGGTGGTGAACCGCTGGGAACATTGCCGCCGGGACGGCTGGGGAAATGGCTGCCTCTGGCGCGATGCCGGTGGGGTGGTGACGGTGGCCAACATGGAGGCCTTCAGCATCGTCACCGCCGGCGTGCTCTACGTGCTTGAGGGGGGGCAGCGCCGCCAGCGGGAGCACCGTGAAGCCCTGGAGATGATCCTCACCTTCCAGCAGGCCCGGGTGCGCTCCAGCCACGCCCGCATTCAGGCGCTCGAGCTGTTGAGCGAAGCCGGCTTCTCCCCCGATGGTCTTGATCTCAGCGGCATCGATCTCGATGAGATCCATCTGGCGGGCGCCCGCTGGCCCGGGGTGAACCTGGCGGGCAGCAGCCTGCGCCGCGCCGATCTGCGCCAGTTGGTGCTGACAGGGGCGACGCTGCGGGATGCCGATCTCCGTGGTGCTGACCTGCGCGGGGCTGATCTGCGTGACGCGGATCTGCGGGATGCCGATCTCCGCGGCGCTGACCTGCGGGATGCGGATCTTCAGGGTGGGGATTTGCGCGGGGCCGATCTCGGCGGCGCCCGCCAGGAGGGCGTGCGGTTGGGGGGGGGCAGGCTTGACGCCTGAGTCGGTGGGGCGAGCCGCCGGCTCAGGCGTCAGCCGTGCAGGCCTGGGCCTCTCCCCGCAGAGCCTCGCGGCTGGTCCAGTGGGGACACTGGCGCGGCAGGGCCGAGCCGGTGGTTACCAGGGTGCCCCAGACCCGACAGAAGCCTGCCGAATGCTGGGAGCCCGAGTAGTTCGCGCACTCGGAGCACTTGTGGGACCAGGAGCCAAACATGCCAGCACCTTAAGGATCTCTTCCACTTTGCCGTTGGCGGTGGCCGCTGCGGTGGGCTGCTTCAGCACTCTTCACGGCTGTGGTCTGCTCCCGCTCCCGCTCGCCCGTCATTCCGCCCGGAACCAGGTGTTGACCAGCCCGGGGCGACCGTCGGGATCGCCGTTGCGGGTGATCACCGCATAGAGATGTCCCTGGGGCGAGCGCCACTCGAATCGGCAGAGGCCCGCGCCGGTATGGGAGCAGGACCGCAGCTCCACGAACAACCGGCAGCGGCGGTCCGGGCCGTTGCTCTGGCAATCGGGCAGGGGCTGCAGCCTGGCCGGTTTCCAGCCGGCCGCAATTAGCACGCTGCGGGCCTCTCCGTAGGGTTGGCCATCCCGGAGCGGCGGAGCGGGCGGACCGGCGCCGGCCCCCTGCAGCACCAGGGCGGCCCCGACCGCGAGGATCAGGCGCCTTGCTGATAGGCGTGCTAAGGGCTGCGGTGCAGGGGGTTGCTGGGCTGGGGGCAAGGACGCTCCCCCGACGGAAGCCAGTTCAGGCAAGATAGAGCCGCTGCCCGCCTTGTCGATGGTTCCGGCTCCGACCCCAGATCCCGCTCGCCCGCCGGCCTGGCAGCGCTGGCTGCTGCTGGGCCTGCTCTGTGGTCTGGGCTACGGCGTCACCCAGCGCCTGGTGGGCCTCAGCTTCGACGGCGACTGGGGCGGAACCCAGCTCTTCGGTGTCAAGCCCTTCCCCGGCAGCGGCCTGGAAAATCTGCGCCAGCGCCAGGGCGGCAGGGCCACCGATCTGCGGGCCGATCTCGATCGCCTCGATCGCGAACGGCAGGAGCGCCTTCAGCAGCAGCAGGCCGCCGGTCGCCAGGCGGCCATGGCCGAGCGTGACAGGCAGGAGCAGCAGCGGCAGCAGCAGGAAGACACCCGCCAGCGGCTCGAGGATCTGCAGGGACGCACCGAACCCGAGGTGCCGCCGCTTCCCCACGATGCCCCGATCAGCCTGCCGCCGCTGAATCCGCCAGAGCCCGCGTCGCCAGCACCCCAGGCCGAGGAACCCGCCCCCGCTCCCCAGCCCTGATCTGCCACAGTTCGCACACCCCCAGGGCCCACCATGCGCGCGCCGCAATCCCTCGTTCAGGCCGCCATCAACCGGCTGGCTGCCCGGCTCGGCAGCCGTCTGGCCGATACGGCCGCCGAGCTGGCGGTGTTGGCCCAGGAGGCACCCGGCAGGCTGCAGCAGGAGGTGACCCTCTTCTGGCAGGAGGTGGAGCAGGAGGCCGACCGGCTGGAGCGGGCCGAGGCCGTCGCTGACGGCCAGGCCGCAGGCCGTGGGGCTCGGCACGCCGACCCCCAGGAACAGATCGATGCCCTCCGGGCGCGGGTCGCCGGCCTCTCGAGCCGCCTCGACCGTGAGCCCGCCCCGGGACGCGGCTGATGGGTCTGCCCTCCCGTCTGGCCGGATCGTTCGCCCGGCTGGCCAGGCCCCTACGCATCTGGCGGTTGGCCCTGCAGCTGCTGGCCGGTCTCTGGTGGGATTCCCAGCGCTGGACCTACCCGGCCGGTGGCCCCACCCAGGAGCAGCTGGCGGGGCGCCAGCGCCGCCGGGCCCGCTGGCTCACCGCCCAGTTCCTCGAGCTCGGTTCGGCCTTCATCAAGCTCGGCCAGCTGCTCTCTGCCCGGCCGGATGTGCTGCCCGCCGATGTGGTGGAGGAGCTGGCCCATCTGCAGGATCGGGTGCCGGCCTTTGGCTTTGAGCAGGTGCAGGCGATCCTGGAGCAGGAGCTCGGGGACCGCTGCGCCGAGATCATCGATCTGGAGGAGCAGCCCCTCGGTTCCGCGAGCCTGGCCCAGGTGCACCGGGCCAGCCTGCGTAGCGGTCGCCAGGTGGTGCTGAAGGTGCAGCGCCCCGGCCTCGAACGCCTGTTCCGGCTCGATCTGGAGGTGTTGCAGCAGGTCGCGGCCGCGGTGCAGCGCCATCCCCGCTGGGGCCAGGGCCGCGACTGGGTGGGCATCGCCAAGGAATGCCGTCGGGTGCTGCTGCGGGAACTCGATTTCCGCCTGGAGGCCGAACACGCCGCCCGCTTCCGCCAGCAGTTCCTTGATGATCCCCAGATCCGGATTCCATCGGTGATCTGGGAGCTCAGTTCGCGGCGGGTGCTCTGCCTCGATTACGTGCCCGGCATCAAGATCACCGACCGCCCCGCCCTGCTCGCCGCCGGCATCGATCCGGCGGCCGTGGCCGAGAAGGGGGCGGCCAGCTACCTGCAGCAGCTGGTGCTCTTCGGTTTCTTCCACGCCGATCCCCATCCCGGCAACCTGGCGGTGGCGGCCGATGGCGGCCTTATCTACTACGACTTCGGAATGATGGGGCAGATTTCCGAGCGGCTGCGCAGCCGGCTTGGCCGCATGGTTCGCGCCGCCGCCGCCCGGGATGCGGCCACTCTGGTGGTGGAACTGCAGCAGGCCGGTGTGATCGCCGCCGGCATCGATCCCGGGCCGGTGCGCCGCCTGGTGCGGCTGATGCTCAATGAGGCACTGACACCGCCGTTCAGCCCCAATGTGCTCAGCAAGCTGTCCGGCGATCTCTACGACCTTGTCTACGGCCAGCCGTTTCGCCTGCCGCCTGAGCTGATCTTCGTGATGCGGGCCCTTTCCACCTTCGAAGGAGTCGGCCGCAGCCTCGATCCCGGCTTTAGTCTGGTCGCGATCGCCCGTCCCTACCTGCTGCCCCTCATGACCGCCAGTGGCAGTGGTCCGAACGACCTGTTCAACGAGATCTCCCGCCAGGCGGCGGAGGTGGGCAGCCGGGCGTTGGGCATCCCCCGCCGCCTCGATGAAAGCCTGTCGCGGATCGAGCAGGGGGATCTCCAGGTGCAGATCAGGGCCGGTGAAACCGACCGGCTGCTGCGCCGCCTCGCCCTCGCCCAGCAGACCGCCGGCCAGTCGTTCCTGCTGGGTGGTCTTGCCGTGGCGGCCGCCCTGCTGGCCGCCAGCAGCAGGCCGGTGCTCACGGCCGTGCCCGTGCTGCTGGGGCTGCCAGTGGGCCTCAGCTGGCTGAAGCTGCAGGGGCGGCTCAAGCGGGATGGGCGGCTCGATCAGTTGCCCGTGGGTCGCAACGACTGACGATCGGCGGCGGCAGCCGGGCTGAGGCTGTCATGGGTGGCGCGCCCATCCATCAAGGTGAGCAGTACCGGCACCTGGTGAATCTGTTCAGGCACCACCTGGAAAAGGTTGGCGCCCAGAACCACCAGATCGGCCAGCTTGCCCACCTCGATCGAGCCGATCCTGTCCTCCAGCCGCAGCTGGTAGGCGCCGTTCCAGGTGTAGTTGCGCAGGGCCTCGGCCACGCTCACCCGCTGGCGGGCCACCAGAGGTTCGTCGTTGGGGAAGCCGGGGCGCTTGCGGGTCACCGCCGCCTCCAGCTGGATCAGTGGGGCGATCTCCGGCAGATCCACGCCAGGGATGTCGGCGCCGTAGGTGACGATCGCCCCGGCCCGCTGTAGATCGCCGTAGGGGAGAAGTCGCTCCTCGATCCGTTGTTTGCCGATCCTTTTCTCATACGATTTGCGGTAGATGCCGTCGTAGTCGGTCCCCCACAGGGGGGTGGCATTGGCCAGGATTCCCATCGCTTTGTAGCGGGGAATATCGGCGGGGTGCACCATCGTGTTGTGGCAGATGGTGTGACGGGTTCCCTTGTTGCCGAGGCGCGCGAAGGCGCGCTGGTAGGCGTCGAGCACCGTGCGGGTGGAGCCGTCGGCATCCACATGGATGTGCATATCGAAGCCGGCTTTCTGGGTGGCCTCGATCTGGCGCTGGATGTGCTCACCCGTGAAGGTCATGCGGCCGTTGTTGTACGGATCATCGCTGAACGCCTCCAACGTCAGCGCCCCGCCGCTGAGCAGCACGCCATCGCTCCAGAGCTTGTTGATGCTGATCTGCACATGCTCGGAGCGCAGTCGTTGGTTCCAGTCCTTGAGCAAGGCTGTGATCGCCTCGGGATCGTCGCCCATGCTGCGCGTCCACACGGTACCGACGATGCGGAGCGGCAGCTGGCCCGCCCGGTCGCGATCGATCAGCTTCTGGTATACCCATTCGTTGTCCTGATTGCGGGGACCCATCAGGGGCCCGGCCTCCATGTAGGTGGTGATCCCGTGCTGGGGCGCCCTGTCGATGGTGAGCTTCTGCGATTCCGCGATTGTCTCCGGGCTGGTGAATCCCATCGCCAGCAGGATCTGCATGCTGGCGTCCTCATGGCTGTGGCCGCTCGGGGTGCCATCCGGGTCGCGTTCGTAGTACTGGGTCTTGCTGAGATCAGGGGTCTTTGCGCCCACTCCCGCCAGTTGCATGGCCGCCGTGTTGAACCACATGTCGTGCATGTCGAACGACAGCAGATACATCGGCCGATCGCCGGTGATCGCATCAAGCCACTCGCGCCGTGGCGAGACCCCCTGGATCGATTCCATGCTCCAGCCATGGCCCCGCAGCACGGCCCCGGCGGGTTGCTGCTGCACCCACTCCTTCACCCGGCCCAGGATCGCGTCCTTGCCGATCAGGCCGCGCACATTCACGCCGAGCTTGGTGGCGCCGATGCTGGCGAGATGATCATGGGCATCCACGAACCCCGGCAGCAGCATGCGGCCCTTCAGGATCACCAGCCGCGTCTGGGGGCCGCGCCAGCGGGCGGCGCCGCGGGCATCCCCCACGAACACGATCCGGTTGCCCCGCACCGCCACGGCCTGGGCCCAGGGCTGGGCAGGGTTCATGGTGTAGATCCCGCCGCCGCTGAACAGCCAGTCGGCCGGGCCCTCAGCGCCGGCGGCGGGTCTGGGGCCGGCCGCGGCCTCGCCGGCCTGCAGCAGTGGCGGGGTGACCGCGGCGGCGGCCATCAGGGCACCAGCCTGCAGCAGGCGGCGCCGCGGCAGCACCGCCCGCGAGGCGTTGGCGTGGATCGCAGCGGCTAGGGAGCTGGGGCTGGCGCTGCCGAACATCGAGGCGAAGCTGCAGGCCAGGCACATGGCAATCGGGGCGAAGAGCCCAAGGCTGCCAATGCCGCGGCGCAGTCGATCGCCGGCTGCATCGATTCTTCAGTTACTCCTTTTGCCGTTTTTCAGCCGCGGCCGCGGGGACCGCGGTCGTCCACCCCGGCGTACACAGCCTGGCTGCCGAGTTCATCCTCGATCCGCAGCAGCTGGTTGTACTTCGCCACCCGGTCACTGCGGCTGAGGGAGCCGGTCTTGATCTGGCCGGCGCGGGTGGCCACGGCCAGGTCGGCGATGGTGGTGTCTTCGGTTTCGCCGCTGCGGTGGCTGATCACGCTGGTGTAGCCGGCTCGCCCGGCGAGATCGATCGCCTGCAGCGTCTCGGTCAGAGAGCCGATCTGGTTCACCTTGATCAGGATCGAATTGGCCACGCCCTGGTCGATGCCCTGCTGCAGCCGGCTGGTGTTGGTCACGAACAGGTCGTCGCCCACCAGCTGCACGGTGGCGCCCAGTTTCTGGGTGAGCAGGCTCCAGCCTTCCCAGTCGTCTTCGGCCACGCCGTCCTCGATCGAGACAATCGGGTAGCGGCTCACCAGCTGGGCCAGCTGATCCACCATCTCGGCGCTGCTGTAGTTGCCGCCACCGAAGGCATAGCGGCCATCCTTGAAGAATTCGGTGCTGGCCACGTCCAGGGCCAGGGAGATCTGGTCGCCGGGGCGGTAGCCGGCCTTCTCGATCGCCTGCACCAGGATGTCGCCGGCCTGATCGTTGCCCAGGTCGGGAGCGAAACCGCCCTCATCACCAACAGCCGTGCTCATGCCGCGATCGTGGAGCAGGCCCTTGAGGGTGTGGAACACCTCAGCGCCCATCCGCAGCGCCTCCCGGAAACTGCCGGCGCCGTGGGGCACGATCATGAATTCCTGGAAGTCCAGGCTGTTGGAGGCGTGGGCGCCGCCGTTGATCACATTCATCAGCGGCACCGGCAGCAGGTTGGCCAGCGGACCGCCCAGGTAGCGATAAAGGGGCAGATTCAGGGCATGGGCTGCTGCATGGGCGGTGGCCATGCTCACCGCCAGGATCGCGTTGGCACCCAGGGCTGATTTGTTGTCGCTGCCGTCGAGTTCGGCCATGGCGGCGTCCACCGCCACCTGTTCAAGAGCATTGAGACCACAGAGGGCCGGGGCGATCCGCTCCTCGATGTTCTCCACCGCCTTGGACACCCCCTTGCCGAAGTAGGCCTTGCCGCCGTCGCGGAGTTCGTGGGCCTCATGGGCGCCGGTGCTGGCGCCGCTGGGCACAATCGCCCGACCGCGGGCGCCCCCCTCCAGGTACACCTCCGCCTCGACGGTGGGGGTGCCGCGCGAATCGAGCACCTCGCGGGCAACGATCGAATCGATCACGAGGTCGAGGGAGTCGTACACGGGCGAATCTGCCGTTCGTTCTGGGGGATCTTATGGGTCACCCTGGCCCCTTCTTTTGTGCCCTTCAGCACGGTTGGGCCAGAGATACCGCCGCCGCCGCCCCGGCCGCTGGGCAGAATGACTGGGCCGGCTCCGGTTCCGAGCATGGCGCCCCCCCTCCAGCCTGATCTGAGCCCCACCATGCGACTGCTCCACACCATGCTGCGGGTGGGCGATCTGGAGCGTTCCCTCGCCTTCTACACCGATGTGCTCGGCATGCGCCTGCTGCGCCGCCGCGACTACCCCGAGGGCCGATTCACCCTGGCCTTCGTCGGTTATGGCGACGAGAGCGACACCGCCGTGCTCGAACTCACCCACAACTGGGACACCAGCGCCTATGCGATCGGCACCGGTTACGGCCATATCGCCATCGGTGTCGACGACATTCACGCCACCTGCCAGGCGATCGTCGGCCGTGGTGGTCGGGTGGTTCGGCCACCCGGGCCGATGAAGCACGGCAGCACCGTGATCGCCTTTGTGGAGGATCCCGACGGCTACAAGGTCGAACTGATCCAGACGGCCCCGAGGACGGATGCGCCCTGATGCCCCCGCCGGCCGGCCGCCGGCCAGCCTCACCAGCGATCCCGATCGCTTCAGCGAGGACGCCTGGGAGCTGCTGCTGGCCAGCCAGGAGCAGGCCCGGCGCTGGCGGCATGGCGCCATGGATGTGGAGCATCTGCTGCTCACCCTGCTGCTGGATCCCCGCTTCGAGCCCTGGGTCGCCTCCCTGCCCATCGATCGCGGCCGGCTGCTCGATCGTCTGGAGGCCTTCTGCGCCGACCAGCCCCCCGCCCGCGGCGACACCCTCTACATCGGCGATGCCCTTGAGGATCTGCTGGAGGCGGCCGACCGCCGCCGTGCTGCCTGGGGCTCCCGCCTGCTCGATGGGCCCCACCTGCTGCTGGCCCTGCTCGGTGAGCCGCGCATCGCCGCCGGTCTGCTGGCCGACGAGGGTCTGAGCGAGGAGCTGCTGCTGCGCCAGTGGCGCCCCGGCGGTTCCTCCCGGCCTGCGGCCGCCCCTGCCGCCGCGGCTCCCGACGACGACTGGATCGACACCCCGCGCCAGGTTCCTTCCCCTGCCGCCACCGCGCAAGCGCCTCTGCCGGTCGCCGCCGCGCCCGTCCCCCGTCCTGCCGTGTTACGCCCACCCGCCGCCGAGGCTCCGCCGGCGGTGGCGGGTGGTCCGGCCGCGGGCCTGCGGCTGGAGGCGGCAACCGCTGACGATCAGGAGGCGGGCCGCAGCGCCCTGGAGCGCTATGGCCGCGATCTCACCGCCGCCGCCAGGGCCGGTGACCTCGACCCTGTGGTGGGGCGGGACAGCGAGATCCGCCGGCTGATCCAGGTGCTCTCCCGCCGCGGCAAGAACAACCCGGTGCTGATCGGTGAACCGGGCGTCGGTAAGACCGCCGTGGCCGAATCCCTGGCCCAGCGGATCGTGGCTGGCGAGGTGCCCGATGCCCTGCGGGGCCTGCGCCTGGTGGCCCTCGACCTCGGTGCCCTGATCGCGGGTGCCAAATTCCGCGGCCAGTTCGAGGAACGTCTGCGCAGCGTGCTCGCCGAGGTGCGCGATGGCGAGGCCACCGGCCAGGGGGGGGTGGTGCTGTTCATCGACGAACTGCACACCGTGGTCGGCAGCGAGCGGGCTGGAGCCGATGCCGCCAGCATCCTCAAGCCGGCCTTAGCCCGCGGTGACCTGCGCTGCATCGGCGCCACCACCCCGGAGGACTACCGCCGCAGCATCGCCAAGGACCCGGCCCTGGAGCGCCGCTTCCAGCAGGTGCTGATCCGCGAGCCCGACCACGACACCTCGGTGCAGATCCTGCGGGGCCTCAAGGAGCGCTACGAGCTTCACCACGGCGTCACGATCACCGATCAGGCCCTGGTGGCGGCCAGCCGCCTCGCCGACCGCTACATCGCCGACCGCTGCCTGCCCGATTCCGCCATCGATCTTGTCGATGAGGCCGCCGCCCAGCTGCGCATGGAGGTCACCTCCAAGCCCCAGGTGGTCGAGGCGGCCGAGGCGGAGCTGCGCCGGGTGGAGCTGGCCCTGTTGGCGGCCGAACAGGCGCCCCTGGCGGAGCGGCTCGATCTGCAGGAGCGCCGTCGTCATGCCCACGAGGTCCTCGAGGGGTTGCAGCGCCGCTGGGCCGGTGAACGGGAGCGACTGGCGGAACTGCGCGACCTCCTCCAGCAGGACGAGGGCCTGCGCCATGCCATCGCCGAGGCCGAGCGCGATGGCGATCTCGAGGAGGCGGCCCGGCTCCAGTACGACCAGCTCCACCACGTCTCCCAGCGGCGGGCGGCGGTGGAGGCGGAGCTGCAGCGGGATCCGCTGCTGCGCGAGCAGGTGGAGGAGGCGGACATCGCCGATGTGGTTGCGCGCTGGACCGGCATTCCGGTGCAGCGTCTGTTGGCCGGCGAGCGGCAGAAACTGTTGGAGCTCGAGCAGCGCCTCGGCCAGCGGGTGATCGGTCAGCCCGAGGCGGTGACGGCGGTCGCGGCGGCGATCCGCCGTGCCCGGGCCGGCATGCAGGCCCCGACGCGGCCGGTGGGCTCCTTCCTGTTCCTCGGCCCCACCGGCGTCGGCAAGACCGAGCTGGCCAAGGCACTGGCCGCCTTCCTCTTCGATGAGGAGGAGGCGCTGGTTCGCCTCGACATGAGTGAGTTCATGGAGCGGAATGCCGTGGCCCGCCTGGTGGGGGCGCCGCCTGGCTATGTGGGCTACGAGGAGGGCGGTCAGCTCACCGAGGCGGTGCGCCGGCGCCCCTATGCGGTGCTGTTGCTCGATGAGGTGGAGAAGGCCCACCCCGAGGTGTTCAACCTGCTGCTGCAGGTGCTGGATGACGGCCGACTCACCGATTCCCAGGGCCGTACCGTCGATTTCCGCCACACGGTGGTGATCATGACCAGCAACCTGGCCAGCCGCGCCATCCTCGAGCGGGCCCGGGAGGGACGGGATGGCGGCGATCCCCAGGCGCTCGATGCCCGGTTGGCCGAGGCGGTGGACGAGGCCCTGGCCCGCCAGTTCCGGCCGGAGTTCCTCAATCGCATCGATGAAGTGATCCGCTTCCGCCCGCTGGAGCCCGCCGATCTGCAGCGGATCGTGCGCCTGCAGCTGGCTGATCTGGCCGCCCTGCTGCGGGAACAGCGGCTGGAGCTGCAGGTGGACGAGGACGCTGTGGTCGCCCTGGCTGAACAGGGGTATGAGCCGGAATACGGGGCCCGGCCCCTGCGGCGGGTGCTGCGCCGTCGCATCGAGAATCCGCTGGCCACCGAATTGCTGGCCGACCACTTCAGTGGAGCCCGCGGGGTGCGGGTGGTTCTGGATCCGGAGGCCCAGCCGGCCGGGGGCCTGCGCTTCCTTCCGCTCAGTGCCGACCGCGGGGAGGACGTCCGGTAGGGTGGTCGTTTGCCGATGCGTGCGGACGCATCGTCTTGCCGCCACCCGTGGATCCAGCCACCCCCCCCACCACTGACCTGAGCAGCTCCGGGCAGGCGCAGGCTGAGGCGACGACCCCCAGGGCCGACGCGAGCGGCTTTGCGGCCGAAACCCTGGCGGAGCTGCGCAAGGTGGTCTGGCCCAGTCGCCAGCAACTGTTCAGTGAGTCCGTGGTGGTCATCCTGATGGTGGCCGCGTCGGCGGCGTCCATCGCCGCCCTTGATCGTTTCTTCGGCTGGGCGGCCAGTCAGGTGTTCCGCTGATGTCTTCCCCCCTGAGTTCCTTGCCTGAGATCGCGTTGTCCGAGTTCTCCGAAACCGACCAAGGCAGCACCGACCTAGACGGCACTGACCAAGACGGCATCGATCACGGCAGCGGCCTCGCTGATGGCACCGATCTGCTGGAGCCGGTCCCCGGGCTTGAGCCCGGGGCCGGGACGGCCGGCGAGGTCGTGCTCGAATTGCCGGCCGATGGGGCCGAGAAGCCCCAGGTGGCCCGCTGGTATGCCGTGCAGGTGGCCTCCAGCTGCGAGAAGAAGGTGAAGGCCACCCTGGAGCAGCGGGCCGTCACCCTCGGGGTCGACAGCCGCATCCTGGAGATCGAGATTCCCCAGACCCCTGGCGTCAAGCTCAAGAAGGACGGCAGCCGCCAGTCGATCGAGGAGAAGGTCTTTCCCGGCTACGTGCTGGTGCGCATGATCCTCGACGAGGACACGATGATGGCCGTGCGAAGCACCCCCAACGTCATTAATTTCGTCGGTCAGGAGGAGCGTCGCGCCACCGGCAAGACCCGCGGCCACATCAAGCCGCGCCCCCTCAGCCGCCAGGAGGTGGACCGCATCTTCAAGCGAGCCGCCGAGAAGAAGCCCGTCGTCAAGGTCGACCTGGCCGAGGGCGATCAGATCCTCGTCACCGCCGGTCCCTTCAAGGACTTCCAGGGCGAGGTGATCGAAGTGTCGGGCGAGCGCAGCAAGCTCAAGGCCCTGCTCTCCATCTTTGGCCGGGAAACTCCGGTCGAACTGGAATTCGCCCAGATCAGCAAACAGGGCTGATTCGCCGTGGCCGTCTCCCTGCGGAGGGCGGCCTCGGGTGACTTCCCCAGGGAAGTCACCATCCCGCCAGACCACTCCCGGTTCTGGCGATCCGCAGTTCTCCCCCCGGGGAGCCCCCTTCCCCAGCCCAGTCGATGGCCAAGAAAGTCGTAGCCGTGATCAAGCTGGCCCTCCAGGCCGGCAAAGCCAACCCCGCACCGCCGGTGGGCCCAGCCCTCGGTCAGCACGGGGTCAACATCATGGCGTTCTGCAAGGAGTACAACGCCCGTACCCAGGACAAGGCCGGCTATGTGATTCCGGTGGAGATCTCGGTCTTTGAAGACCGCAGCTTCACCTTCATCACCAAAACCCCTCCCGCTTCCGTGCTGATCTCCAAGGCAGCCGGCATCGAGAAGGGGGCCGCCACCTCCTCCAAGGGCGCTGTGGGTGCCATCAGCCGCGCCCAGCTCGAGGAGATCGCCAGGACCAAGCTTCCCGACCTCAACACCAGCAATCTGGAGTCGGCCAAGCGCATCATCGAAGGCACCGCCCGCAACATGGGCGTCGCCGTCAACGACTGAGACCCCACCCGTCCCGGTCCCTTTTCCGTTCACCCCAATCGGGGGAGACCATCCACGGTCGCCTGCACCCCATACCGCCATGCCGAAGATTTCCAAGCGTTTCGCTGCCCTCACCGCCAAGGTCGAGGACCGCGCCTATGCCCCGCTCGAGGCCATCGAGCTGGTCAAGTCCAATGCCACCGCCCGCTTCGATGAAACGGTCGAAGCGCACGTGCGTCTGGGCATCGACCCCAAGTACACCGACCAGCAACTGCGCACCACCGTGGCCCTGCCCCACGGCACCGGCCAGTCCATCCGCATCGCCGTGATCGCCCGTGGCGAGAAGGTGGCCGAAGCCAAGGCCGCCGGCGCCGATCTCGCCGGCGACGACGAACTGGTGGATCAGATCGCCGGTGGGGCGATGGATTTTGATCTGCTGATCGCCACCCCCGACATGATGCCCAAGGTGGCCAAGCTCGGCCGCGTGCTCGGTCCCCGAGGCCTCATGCCAAATCCCAAGGCCGGCACCGTCACCACCGACCTGGCCTCGGCCATCAACGAGTTCAAGGCGGGCAAGCTCGAGTTCCGCGCCGACCGCACCGGCATCGTGCACGTGCGCTTCGGCAAGGCCAGCTTCGACGCCGCCCGGCTGCTCGACAACCTCAAGGCCCTCCAGGAAACCATCGACCGCAACAAGCCGAGCGGTGCCAAGGGTCGCTACTGGCGCAGCCTCTACGTCACCTCCACCATGGGCCCCTCGGTGGCGGTGGATTTCACTGCCTTGCAGGACATCAAGCAGGAGGGCTGAGGTGCCCTGCCATGGCCCCGGGTGGGCCATGGTTTAGATTCAACATCTGGCTTTGTCCAGATGGGCACGCGCCCAACCCCAGACAGCAGGTTTCCCTGGTCCCAGCGGCTCCGTCGCCGGGCAAGGGGTGTAAGTCCCGCCGAGGTGAACGCGACAGGTTTTGCCCCCAGGATGGCCAGGATTCTTCCCCTGGCTCTGTCTGATCGGGAGCGGAGCATGCAGCGGCCTCGAATGCCGGCCCTTTCCCTCTGTGGGAGTTGGGCCGCTGGATGCCCCCAGGGGTGTCCGCCTGGGCCGCGTACCCGGCTTGTTCCCCCGATCCGTTCCAATTCCTATGGGCCGCACGCTGGAGAACAAGCAACAGATCGTCGAAGAGCTCAAGGGGCTCCTCGGTGAAGCCGAAATGGCGCTGGTCCTTGATTTCAAGGGCCTGTCGATCAAGGAGATGTCCGATCTTCGGACCCGTCTCCAGGCCGCCAACGGTGTCTGCAAGGTGACCAAAAACACCTTGATGCGCCGGGCCATTGATGGCAACAGCGCCTGGTCGGAACTCGATTCCCTGCTCACCGGCACCAACGCCTTCGTGCTCGTCAAGGGCGACGTGGGTGGTGCGGTGAAGGCCGTGCAGTCCTTCCAGAAGGACACCAAGAAGTCGGAAGTGAAAGGGGGCCTTTTCGAAGGCAAGATCCTTTCCCAGGACGACATCAAGGCCATTGGGGATCTGCCCTCCAAAGAGGTGCTCATGGCGCAGATCGCAGGCGCGATCAACGCCGTTGCCACCAAGGTGGCTGTGGGCATCAACGAGGTTCCGTCCGGTCTCGCCAGGTCGCTCCGGCAGCACGCTGATGGTGAAGGCAACGCCGCCTGAGGCCTGCTGCCACCGAGCTCACCCGATCCGACTGTCCACCAACAGATCTGTTGCTGATTCCCCCCCATGTCCGCTACCACTGACAACATTCTCGACCAACTGAAGACTCTTTCGCTGCTGGAAGCTTCCGAGCTCGTCAAGCAGATTGAAGAGGCCTTCGGTGTTTCCGCCGCCGCTTCCGCCGGCGTCGTGATGGCCGCTCCCGCCGCCGGCGGTGCTGCCGAAGCCGTCGAAGAGAAGACCGAGTTCGACGTCGTGCTCGATAGCTTCGACGCCGCCGCCAAGATCAAGGTGCTGAAGGCCGTCCGCGAGGCCACCGGCCTCGGCCTGGGCGAAGCCAAAGCCCTGGTTGAAGCCGCCCCCAAGGCGGTCAAGGAAGGCGTGTCCAAGGACGAAGCCGAGGCCCTCAAGAAGGCCATCGAAGAAGTCGGCGGCAAGGTTTCGATCAAGTGAGTCCGCCGGTCGGGCCCGCCCCGACCCCAGCGCTCTTTTACGGCCGGCCCCCCAGGGGGCCGGCTTTTTGCTGGGCATGTCCCTGGCGTTGCGGCGCTCCGGCCGGCCGGGGCCCGCACAAAAAAAAGCCCCGCCAAAGGCAGGGCTTTAGAGCTGGAACGTTCTCAGGAGTCTGTCCTCGTTTCGACCCTGGGAGTGGGTTCCTCACTCCTCACAACCAGAGAATACGGGGGTGGGTCGGGGTGTGCTAGGGGAGGGCGGCCGGCGCGTCAACTGGCTGCCAGCCGCTGGCAGCCAGTTGACGCGCTCACTCGCTGAAGGGGATCACCTGCAGGGCGATCGTGCGACCCGGCTGGGCGATTGCCTGGGCTTCGGTGGGCTGGGCGATGCCGGGATCGCTGGGGGGGAGCGGGCGCAGCGCCGGACCCCGGCCCTGCAGCTCACTGCTGGCGGCCATCAGTCGGCTGGCGCGCAGGGGGGCCTTGTTGTTGCTGCCGTTGGGGCTGCCGCCGGCGCGGGCCTGCAGCTCGCCCAGGCCGGTGCCGTTGCTGAAATAGATGTGGTTGAGGGTCTGGCCCCCGTAGGCGCGCCGCTGCAGCCGCCAGCCCTCCACCAGACGCAGGGCCACGAAGCCGTCCCGGTCGCGGCGGGGCAGCTCAGCCCGACCCACCACCAGCACCGTCGGGTCTTCCGGGCTGAAGGCCTGCAGTTGCAGTTGGTTGCCCAGCTGCTGCACCCGCAGCCGGTAGCGGCTGGCCAGGTCCTGCTCAGCCACCCGCAGCGAGTAGCCGTTGCTGTCGAGGTAGCGGCTGCAGATGCCGGTGAAGTCGAAGCGGTTGAGCGCCGGATCCACCAGGCCGTCGTTGCGGTTTTCCCAGCAGAGCGGCCGGGCCTGCACCTGCTCGAGCACCAACAGGTTCCAGTCCGTGTCGCCCACCGGTTTGGCGAGCACCGCGAAGCGGGAGGCGTCGAGGGGGCGGCTCTCGAACAGCCCTGCGGCCCGGACCAGGGGTGCGGCGGCAACCGCGGCCAGCCCGGCGCCGGCCAGGGCCAGGCCCGTCAGGGCCAGGTAGGTTCGCTGCATCGGGTCGACTCCATGGCCCCGGTATGGCCGGGCGAGGGGGCCCATTCAAACGACGGTGTCAAGCGGGGTGCCATGGCTGACCAGACGGTGCGGGTAGTGGCTGCGGCCTGTGACGGGGCTTGCAGCGGCAACCCGGGGCCAGGGGGCTGGGGGGCCCTGCTCCGCTTCGAGGACGGGACGGTGCGGGAGCTGGGGGGCGCCGAGCATGCCACCACCAACAACCGCATGGAGCTCACGGGGGCCCTGGCGCTGCTGGAGATCCTGCGGGATCTCCCCCGCCACCCTTCCTTGGTGCTGCGCACCGACAGCCGCTACCTGATCGACGGGCTGGGCAAGTGGATGGCGGGTTGGAAACGGAAGGGCTGGCGCACCGCCTCCGGCGGGCCGGTGCTCAACCGCGACCTCTGGGAGCAGCTCGACCGGGCCCGGCTGCCCGATCTGCAGCTGGTGCATGTTCGCGGCCACAGCGGCGACCCCGACAACGATCGTTGTGACGCCATTGCCGTGGCCTTCTCCCGGGGGCAGCGGCCGTCCCTGGCGGGGGGATCGCCCGCGGCCCCTGCCCCCGCTGCGGGGGCGCCCGCGAGCCCGGCCGCCCCTGCCAGCTCCGCCCCTGATCCGCTGCTGGATCCGGCGCCGCCCGCCCTGCAGCAGTTGCTCAGCCGCCTGGAGCTGGCGGAGCGCCTGGCGGCCGGCGGCCACGGGCTGACGCTGGTGGAGCTGGCCCAATTGGTGGAGGTTCCCCTGCGCACCCTGGAAAGCCGCCGCACTGCCTGGTCCTGGCGGGACTGGACGGTCCGGCCCCTCGACGACGGCCGCTGGCGCCTGGAGCGTGACGCGGGAGGATTGGGGCCAAGGCAGTGAGGGAAGGCGAGATGCTGCAGGACCACTCCGCTCCGCCCGTGGGCGGCACCGGCAGGCTCTACCGCCGCTTTGTGGGACCGCTGCTGCGCAAGGATGCCGGTGCCGACGCCGAGCAGCTGAGCAGCCTGACGTTGGCAGCCCTGGCCCAGGCCTCCCTGCGCCGCCACTGGCCCCTGGTGCGCGATGCGCTGGCGGGTCTGGGCGGCGAGCTGCAGCGCCGGGATCCCCGCCTTGAGCAGACCCTGTTTGGCTGCCGCTTCGCCAATCCCCTCGGACTGGCGGCCGGCTTTGACAAGAACGGGGTGGCGGCGGCGATCTGGCACCTGTTCGGTTTCGGCTTCGCCGAACTCGGCACCGTGACCTGGCAGGCCCAGCCGGGCAACCCCCGGCCGCGGCTGTTCCGCCTGGCGGAGGAGCGGGCTGCCCTCAACCGCATGGGCTTCAACAACGAGGGTGCCCGCGGTGTTCGGCGCATCCTGGAACGGCAGCAGCTGCCCCCGGCCGGTCAACGGCCGGCGGTGCTCGGCATCAACCTGGGCAAATCAAAGCTGGTGTCCCTCGACCAGGCGCCGGACGACTACGCCGCCTCCCTGGAGCTGCTGGCGTCGCTGGCGGATTACGCCGTGGTCAACGTCAGCTCCCCGAACACGCCGGGGCTGCGGGATCTACAGGAGGAAACCCTGTTGCGGCGACTCGTCGAGCGGCTGCGGCGGTTGCCGGCCTGTCCGCCGCTGCTGGTGAAGATCGCGCCCGACCTTGAGGACGACGCCATCGATGCCATCGCTCGGCTGGCCTACGAGGAGGGACTGGCCGGGGTGATCGCCGTCAACACCAGCCAGCAACGCTTCGGTCTGGAGCAGCGCCGGCTGGCCCAGACCGGCCGCTGCCTGGCCGAGGAGGCCGGCGGTCTCAGTGGCCGTCCCCTGCGGGGCCGGGCCCTGGAGGTGCTGCGGCGGCTGAGGGCCACGGCCGGTCCGGCCCTGCCCCTGATCGGAGTGGGCGGCGTGGAATCCCCCCGGGATGCCTGGGAGCGGATCGTGGCCGGGGCCTCGCTGGTGCAGGTGTACACCGGCTGGATCTACGAGGGCCCCGAGCTGGTGCCAAGGATCCTCGAGGGTCTGAGCAGCCAGATGGACCGTCACGGTCTGGGAACCCTGGGCGAAGCCGTGGGCTCGGGGCTTCCTTGGCGCTGAGGATTTCGGTACCTTTTACGGGATTGTTGGCTTCGATTTGAATCTTTCCGATCTGACGGAAGATCTACGGCAGCGCGTCCGGCCGGTCTGGTCGCGTCTGTTTCCCCGTCAGGTGCTGCTGGAACTGCGCGATGACGGGCTACGGGGCCAGGTGATGCGGGGCGGCCGGCCCCTGCCGGTGAGCCTCGAGGCGCCACTGCCGGCCCTGACCTGCAGCCGGGGTCGGCCCCTGGAAAAGGAACCCCTGGGTGATCTGATCGGTGATCTGCTGGTCCGCGATGGCCTGCTTGATGCTGTGGTGATGGCGGCCCTGCCGCCCGGGGCGGTCGACTGGCGTGTGATCGTCTGGCCGTTCCGCGACATGCCCGAGGATGCGGTCGATGCGGTGCGCCAGATCGACCCCCCCCTGCACCTGCCTTACCCCCTGCAGGAGGCCACCATCGATCTCCATCCCTTGCCCGGGGAGCCGGCCCAGATGCTGTTGGTGTCGGCCCCCACCCAACTGGTGGATGACTGGATCGACGTGTTCAGCATGGCCGGCGTGCACCTCGACCGCCTCGCCCCCGCCCAGATCTGCCAGCTGGCCCCCCTGAGCGCCCTGCTCAGCCGGTGGGAAGAGGATGAGCTGGTATTACTGCTGGATCCCGGTCCCGAGCAATGCCGCTTGCTGATGCTGCGCGCCGGGGTTCCCGTGTTTGAGCACCTGTTGCCTGCCGAGCCCGACGGGCTGCTAACCGAGCTGATGCGGGCCCTCGCCTTCTACCGGCGCCATGATCAGCGGGCCCGTAGCCTGCGCCTGCTCGTCACCGCCCCGTTGCCGGAGCAGGAGCGGATCGAGGCGGCCCTGGGGCTCGCGGCCCTGCTGTGCCCGTCCGGCGGATACGGTTCGCTGGTGCTGCAGGGCCTGGCGATGCAGGAGCAGCGCTGATGAAACCACTGGTGCTCGATCTGCTGCGCGAGCGGCGCCAGGAGCTGGGCCAGGAGCCGATGTCCGGCCTGATGGCCGAGCGGCCGCGGCTACTCTGGGAGGGGCTGTTGGTGGGGGCGGCCCTGGTGGGGCTGGTGGCCGGCACCACCCTGATGGTGTTTCTGCGTCATCAGTACGTCCAGTCGCAGATGGGCGTCCTACTTCGCTACGAGGAGGAGGCCACCCAACTGCGCGGCCAGGCGGCGGCCCGCCGCACTGCCGTGGTGCGCCTGGCCCAGACCAACCGCCAGCTGGCTTCGGCCCTCACCGATGTGCGCTCTTCCTCGGCCCTGCTGGCCGACCTGCAGCTGCACACGCCCGATGGGGTGCAGCTCACCGAAGCGATCGCCGGCGGGGAGGCCCTCAAGCTCAAGGGCCTGGCCCGCGACCCTATGGCGTTCGCCCGCATCAATGCCCTGCAGCTGGAACTGCAGCGCTCCCTCCTGCTGAGCCCCGATGGCGTCAACATCGTTAAGGTCGAGCGGCAGGAGCTGGTCACCAGCAGGACCGTGCGGCAGCAAGCCGGTCCGGTGCGCTTCGAGATCACCGCTGGCTTCGCCCGCCTGGCCCCCAGCGACCAGCTGGCCGCCTTCCGTACCCTTGGTGCCGAGGGCATGGCCCGCCGGCTGCAGCTCCTGAGCGATGAGGGTCTGATCTCGGGGGGACGGCAGCCATGACCAATCTCCAGAACGGCGGGCCGGACATCTCTGCCAGCACCTTGCGGCGCCTGTGGCTGCTGGTCCCGGCGCTGTCGGGTCTGGCAATCGCCGTGCTGTTGGCGCTGACGGTGCTGGGGCCGCTGTGGACGTCTCTGCAGCGGGACAGCAAGCGGATGCGAGAGCTGGAGCTGCTGCGCGATGAGGTGGGCCTGCTGCGGACCCAGATCACCCGCCAGGACGAGGAGGAGGATAAGGCCACCAAGCGCCGGGCCAAGCTGATCGAGCTGATCACCGGCAACGGCAATCTCTCCACGTTCCTGGCGATGGTCGACGAGGAAGCCGGCAATGCCGGCATCCGCTTGGACATGTATGAGCCCCAGGGTTCCCTGCCGGCGGCGGCGGGCGCTACGGCCGCCCGTGGTTCGGTGTCCCCCGTCGCCCCCACCGGCCGGCGGGCGGCGAAGGCCCAGGTCGGCGGTCCGATCATCGTGCCGGGCTTGGATCGCCGCGGACTGCTGCTCTCCGCCAGCGGCCGCTATCCCGCCCTGCTCGATTTTCTGCGGCGCCTGGAGCGCCGCAATGTGCTGGTGGTGCAGAGCGACCTCAGCCTCACCACCGATGCCGCCAGGCAGGGCGACAGCACTCCGCTGAAGCCGCGCTCCACGGTGCAGATGAAGCTGAACATCAGCCTTTACGCCAAGCCGGCGCCTGGCCAGGCTGTCCCCGCTCCCGACCAGGCCCGCGGCCGCGGCACCCCCGGCAAGGCTTCCCCGGCCGCGGCCAAGGCCCCGGCTCCCGCCGCACCGGCCGCGGCCCAGGCCAAGGGCCCAGCGCCGGCCCCAGCCCCTTCGCCAGCCGGCTGATGGGGCTGGATTACCCCAGCCTGGCTCGATACCATGCGGCCGATTCGTACGTGGGCCGGCGTGGTTAAGGGATATCGGCGGACCAGCTGGCTGGCGGCGATCGCGCTGGTCTGCTGCCCCACCGGCAGCCTGCTGGCCCAGAGCACGGCACCTGCTGATGGCACTGCCGTTGCGCCGCTGCCGGCGGCGGGAGGATCCCTGGAGTTGAAGGTGCGGCGGCTGCCGGAGGCGGTAGAGCTGGTGATCGAGAACACCGGCCCGGCGCCCCAGATGCAGCAGACCACCCGCGGCGCCACCTGGGAGGGACTGCTGCAGACCACCAGCGCCAACGGCCTGCGCCGGGGTCCCCAGCGGCTGTCGTTGCCGGAGGCGGGCCTGCAGAGCATCAGCATCGATGGCTCCGGCCTGATCTACCGGCTGTCGGTGAGCCCGATGCCCGGCTATCCGGTGGCGCGGCCGGTGGTGAGCGCCGATGGCCGCAATCTGATCCTGAGCTTCAGCACGCCACCCCAGGCCAGCCTGCAGACCATGCAGCCCAACCTGACGATGCCGGGCCGGGTGGGCCTGCCGGCGGCGGTGCCGCCGCTGCAGCCCCGGGCGGTGGCGCCGCCGCTGGGCGACATGGCCGTGGGCACGATGATGCTCTCCAACCCCAGCTATGTGCGGCTGCAGGGGCCGCGCGTCACGATGAAGCTGCGCAATGCGCCGGCCCGGGATGCGCTGATGTCCCTGGCCCAGCTGGGCGGCTATGGGTTTGTGTATGTGGACGAGCAGCCGCGCAACAATGGCAGTGATTCCGCTCAGGCCCAGACAACTTCCGCTCAGGAGAAGAGGATCTCGATCTCCTTCCGGGGCGAGAGCTTCGAGCGGGCGATCAATTCGGCCCTGCTGGCGGCGGGACTGCAGGGCAAGCTCGACGGCAACATGATCCTGGCCGGCCCGGCGGTGCTGGGCAAGGGCTTCGGGCCCCAGATGTCGAAGGTGTATCGCCTCAACCAGGCCAATGCCGGTTCGGCGGCCGATTACCTGGCCAGCCTCGGGGCGTTGATCACCAAGGTCACGACCACCACCTCCACCAGCACCACCTTCGCCACCAACCAGGCCAATGCCGCCCCCGGACCCGGCGGCCTCAACGCCACCAGCGGCCAGCAGACGGCCCAGCAGACCAACCTCACCCAGACAGACTCCTACGGGGCCAGCACCGGGCCGCTGAGGGGCCTGCTCGGCACCACCGATTCCCGGCTCGGCACGATCACGCTGGTGGGCGATCCGCGGCTCGTCGGCATCGCCGAGAGCTATCTCAAGCAGATCGACCTGCGCCAGCGCCAGGTGGCCCTTGCCGTCAAAATTCTGGATGTTTCCTTGGACAATAATAAGGACATTGAAAATAGCTTTGCCTTCCGTTACAGTAATAATTACATCGTCAACGATGGCGGCCGTCTGCTGGCTTCGTTCGGTCGCAATCTTCCGGCGGCTGCTTCCGGTTTTGCCGCCAGTGAAGTCAAGGACAATTTCTATGACTTTGTCAGGGCGACCATCCTCTCCACAACCACAAAGGTGCTGGCCAGTCCAACCCTGATTCTCAGCGAGAACCAGGATGAAATCAAAGGGGGTAGTGAGGTGGCTGCCCAGCTTTCCTCGGGGAGCTCGGGTACGGGGGGGAGTAGTTCAGGTGGTACCACCAGCAGCGCCGGCGGCGGTGGTGTGGGCAGTGGTGCAACGATCGGCCGTCCCAGGGCGAATGAATCCTTCGTGACCGTGGGCGAGCAGGTCATCACCAGTTACGACGTGCAGCCTGGCACCCTGGGCGCCCCTAACTCCTGTCAGCCGCAATTCGGCATCGCCGGTCTCACCTTCGGTGCCCGGGTCTCCAAGATCGACGACAATGGTTTCGTCACCTTCACCCTCTCGCCCCAGCTTTCCGCCACCACGCGACAGCAGCAGGTTCAGGGTTGTGGGCCGATCGACATCCTGGCGGTGCGCCGGCTGGACACCGGCAGTGCCCGGGTGCGGGATGGTCAGACCCTGATCCTCACCGGTGTGATTTCTGATTCGGATGCCCAGGTGGTTCAGAAGTGGCCGATCTTGGGCGATATCCCGCTGATTGGCCAGTTCTTCCGCAACAGTTCCTCGTCGCGCCGCAAGCGGGAGCTGGTGATCATGGTCACCCCGCGCATCATCAATGACGTGGAGGGCGGCACCTATGGCTACGGCTATCAGGCCGGCACCCCCGAGGCCCGCGAGCTGCTCAGCGGCGGGCGCTGAGGGCCCCCTGAGCCCACGGCCAGCCGCGCTCAGAAGGCCAGCGGTGCCAGGTATTTGAGGGCCAGCGGCGCCAGATTCTGGAACAGGCTGGCGGCGCCGCTGAGCAGCTGGCCGCCGAGGCCATTGCCGCCCCGCGGCTGGGACGGTTTGCTGGTCAGGCCCGCCGCGGCCTGGCGCAGCTGCAGGGCCTGCTGGTTTTCGCCGCGGGCGTCGTAGAGCTGGGCCGCATAGTTGAGGTCGCTGGCGGCCAGGGCCTGCTTGCCCTGTTCGCTGCGGCTCAGGCCCCGCGCCACCCAGCTGATCGCCGCATCCGGCTGGCGCCGGATCGCCTGCGCGAAGAACTGTTCCGCCTCCGGCATCCGCCCCTGCTCGGCTGCCTCCACGCCGGCGTTGTGCAGGTCGGTGTAGCTCAGCTGCTCCGGCCCGATGCCGCGCGCCTGCTGCCAGTGGCAGCGCCCCAGGGCGCCCGCGTCCAGCTGGGCTCCGCTGAGGTCGCTCTGGCGTAGGTCGGTGCCCTCCAGCCGGGCGCCGCGTAGGTCGGCGCCGCGTAACGAGGCCCCCTGCAGGCTGGTGAAGCTCAGATCGGCACCGGCCAGATGGGCGCCATCCAGCCGCGCCTGGCTGAGGTTGGCCCGCTGCAGCCGGGCGCCGCGCAGGTCGGCATCGCGCAGGTCGGCCATCACCAGGTCGGCGTCCTGCAGCCGGCAGTCGCGGCAGCGCCGCTGCTCCAGCAGCCGGATCAGGTCGGCTTCGTTTCCCGCCAGGGCGGCTGGACCAGCACCCAGGGCCGCCAGCAGCACCGCTGCGGCGGCGGCCACGGCGGTGAAGCGGCCGGAGGGGGCCAGGAACCTGGGCATTGTGGTCTGCGGCTGCCGCCGTCGGTGCCCCGTTGTACCGCAGCCGCCGGCCTGTCGCCGCCGCCCCTGCGGCACCGCCGAAGGCGAGGGTTTCTATCGTGGATCCCGCGCTGCGGGTCTGCTGTTGTCATCCGGGCCCCCCGAGCGCCACGGCGGCAACCGGGCCGCCATCGCCCGCCGGCTCGGCTGCCGGCCCGAGCAGCTGCTCGATGCCAGCGCCTCCCTGGTGCCCTTCGGTCCGCCGGCCGGGCTGCGGCGGCGCCTGCGCCAGGCCCTTGCGGCCGCGGCCCCCGCCAGCCTGCGCGACTACCCCGACCGCACGTACCAGCCCCTGGCCGCGGCGATCGCCGCCCACCATGGCCTGGATCCGGCCTGGGTGTTGCCGGGCAACGGCGCCGCCGAGCTGTTCACCTGGGCGGCCCGCGACGCCGCCGGCCTCGGTGCCAGCCTGCTGCCCACCCCCGGCTTCGCCGATTACCGGCGGGCGCTGGCCTGCTGGCACGGCGCCTGGCAGCCCCTGCCCCTGCCGCTCCATTGGCCGGCGGCCTTCCCCCAGCCGTTCCCCCTCACCCCGGCCGCCGGCGGCGGCGGGCCGGCGGTGCTCTGGATCACCAACCCCCACAACCCCACCGGCCAGCTCTGGAGCCGCGCCTCCCTGGCCCCCCTGCTGGAGCGCTTCGCGCTGGTGGTGGCCGATGAGGCCTTTCTGCCGCTGCTGGATGCTGGCGAGGCCCAGTCGCTGGTGCCCCTGCTCGCCGACCACCCCAACCTGGTGGTGATCCGCAGCCTCACCAAGCTGGCCGCCATCGCCGGCCTGCGCCTGGGGTATGCCCTGGCCCACCCCGATCGCCTGCGGCGCTGGGCGGCCTGGCGCGATCCCTGGCCTGTGAATGGCCTGGCTGCCCTGGCCGGCGAAGGGCTGATCGGTGATCTCGCCTGGCAGCGGCGCGTGCAGCGCTGGCTGGCGCGGGAAGGGCCCTGGCTGGCCGGCCAGCTGGCGGGGCTGGAGGGGCTGCGGCCCTGCCCCTCCGCCGCCAACTTCCTGCTGCTGCAAGGTTCCGGTTCCCTGGAGCCCCTGCGTCAGGCCCTGGAGACGCGCCATCGCATCCTGCTGCGCGACTGTCGTTCCTTCGAGGGCCTCGGCGAGAACTGGCTGCGGTTGGCCGTGCTGGATCGCGCCGGCAACCGTCGCCTGCTCGGCGCCCTGCGCCGGGAGCTCCGGGCCGGCGGTGGTGCCCGCTGAGGGCCAGGCTCAGGCCAGCGTCACCAGCAGGTCCGCCAGGCGCCGGTCGGCGTCGCGCACCGCCAGGCTCGCCATGCCCGCCCGCAGCGTTGCCAGCGGATCGTTGCCGGCCTCGCCGGCCTGCGCCGGGCCGTCGTCCGGGCCGCCCGCGCCCGCCAACCGGGCCCCCAGCAGTCGCCAGATCGCCTGCCGCAGCGCCGGCTCCTCCGGCGCGTGCTGCCAGACGATCACCGCCGCCCCGAGGGCCGCAGCCGCTGCGGCGTTGGCGTCCTGGTGGCGATCGGCGGCCTGGGGGAAGGGCACCAGGATCGCCGGCGTGCCGCAGACCGCCAGCTCGCTGAGGGAGCCGGCGCCGGCCCGGCTGATCGCCAGGTCGGCATGTTGCAGCAGCCCCGCCATCTCGTCGCAGAAGGGGCGCTCCACCACTCCGGCGCCGTCGAGCCGGCCGGCATCGGGGTCGTGGCTGCCGGTGAGATGCACCACCCGGCACCCCGCCGCCGCCAGCTCCGCCAGCAGTGGTCGCACCATGCGGTTGAGGCCCACCGCCCCCTGGCTGCCACCCATCACCACCAGCAGCGGCCCATCGCCTGCGGGCACCCAGCCGGGCAGGGGCGCCGGCTCCAGGAAGGCCTGGCGCACCGGGGTGCCGCTGGGCAGCGGCCGGCAGTGGGGCAGTCGCCCGGCGGCCTCCTCCAGCCCCACCGCCACCCGGGTGCAGAACCGTCCCAGCAGCCGAGTCACCCGGCCGGGGATGGCGTTGCTTTCGTGCAGCACCACCGGCACGCCGCACCAGCGGGCCGCCAGGATCGCCGGCGCGGCGATGTAGCCGCCGCTGCTGAACACCACATCAACCCGGTTGCGGCGGATCAGCCGCCGCACGCTGACGCTGGCGCCCAGCAGCTGCAGCAGCTGCCAGAGCTTGCGGGGCAGGCCCGGACCCTGCAGCCCACCGGCCTTCACCAGGTGCAGCGGGTAACAGGAAGGCACCAGTTGGCGTTCCAGCCGGTCGGGGACCCCGAGCCACTCCACCTGCCAGTTGGCGGGCATCGCCTCCGCCACGGCCAGGGCGGGAAACAGGTGTCCGCCGGTGCCACTGGCGGCGATCAGCAGCTTCGGCATGGAACAGCAGCCTCTGGCGGCTGGGACAGGCGCGCCTAACTTAAAAGCACGATCCCGCTCCACCGCCCCGATGCCCCAGCCCTGCGCCCCGATCCAGCCCTGGCTGAGGCATGGCCGCCGGTTGGCCGGTGGGCTGCCTGCCCTGCTGCTCGGTGGTGGGCTGCTGGCGGCACCACCGCTGCTGGCCGCCAGCCCCAGCCCGGCCCAGCTGCAGGCCCTGGAGGCGGCGCTCAACAGCCCCGAGGAGGCACCGCTGGCGGCCCTGCTGGAGGCCGGTCCCGGCCTCAATCCCCAGGAGCTGGAGAAGCGGCGCAGCGGCCTGCGCCGCCAGTTCTCCGACCTGCGCTGGCAGCTGAGCGCCGGCGGTCCCCGCCGCGACGGTCAGCCCACGGTGACCCTGCGCCTCACCGGCAGCCGCCGTCAGGGGCCCACCACCTATCGGCTTGAGGCCGAGCAGCTGCTCAGCCTGCAGAGCAACGGCCAGCGGATCAACGGCCAGACGGTGCTGCGGGAACGCAGCATCCTGCGCAGCGGCGACCAGAACCTGCCGGTCACCCTGCAGATTCCCGATGCGGTGCTCACCGGCCAGCGCTACGACGTGGACGTGATCCTCGATGACCCGCTCGACGGCGCCCTGGCCGCCGGTGGCATCGCCGCCGTCAACCCCCAGCAGCTGCTCAGCCAGACCAGCCCCGGCCTTGAGATCGGTGTGCTCGGCGGTGGCGGCCTGTTCAAGACCGTGCAGGCCCCCTTCACCCCTGGCTACCAGACCTGGGCCGTGCTGCTGGTGCATCCACGCGGCATCATCAGCGCCACCAAGCGGGTGCGGGTGGTGGCCGATCGCAGCGCCCTGTGACCCCGGAGCGACCCCGTCGCATCTGGGTCGTCGATGACGATCCCGAGCTGCGCACGATGCTCGCCACCTACCTCGGCGACCAGGGCTACCTGGTGCGCACGCTGGCCGATGGCGCCCAGCTGCAGGCCCGCTTGCAGGGCCAGCTGGGCGGCGAGCGCCCCGACCTGCTGGTGCTGGATCTGATGCTTCCCGGCGATGACGGGCTCACCCTGCTGCGACGGCTCCGTGATGGCGGCGACGACCTGCCGGTGCTGATGCTCACGGCCCGGGCCGATGGGGTGGATCGGATCATCGGTCTCGAGCAGGGGGCGGACGACTACCTCGCCAAACCGTTCCTGCCCCGCGAACTCACCGCCCGCATCGAGGCGGTGCTGCGTCGCCGCGGCCGTTCCCCCAGCGGCACCCCCCTGGCGGGGGGCGAGTGCATCCGCTTCGGGGCGCTGGAGCTCGATCTGGCCAGCCGCACCCTGCAGCGCGACGGTGAGCCGCTGGTGATCACCAGCGGTGAATTCGCCCTGCTGGCCAGTTTTGTGCAGCATCCCCACCGGCCCCTGTCGCGGGAGCGGCTGATCGAGCTGGCCCGCGGTCCCGACAGCGACACCGACAGCCGCTCGATGGACGTGCAGGTGTCGCGCCTGCGGCGGCTGATCGAGCCCGATCCGGCCCGGCCCCGTTACGTCCAGACGGTCTGGGGCTACGGCTATGTGTTTGTTCCCGATGGCAAGCCCCGCCAGGCCTGAGACCCCCGCCAGTCCCCCCGCCCGTCCGCTTTGGCGCCGAGCCTGGCGCCGTTGGCGGCGCCCCTGCGGCTACCTGCTGGCCGGCGCTGGCTTCACGGTCGCCGCGCTGTTGGTGCTGCAGCAGTTGCTGGGCCGCCGCCTCGAGCAGCTGCAGATCCGCCAGCTGGGTTCGGAGCTGGCGGCCGGGGTGGTGCTCGGCGAGGTGGCGTTGGAGCGCTTCAGCCCCCAGGTGCTCAGCGAGATCAGCGGACTGCGGCTGGCGGTGGGCACCGACCCCGCTGGCCGGGCTGCGGCGGATCGGCCGCTGCAGCGCCAGACCCTGCTGTTGCGTCAGCAGATCTGCCGGCGCCTCTCCCATTGCCCCCGGGTCCGGCCGGCGCCGCCAGGACCGGGCGGCCCCCGGGGAGTCTGGGTGGAGCTGGCCTCACCGCTGGAAGCGGTCTGGCTGTTTGCGCCGATGCCGTCGCGCTGGGGCTGGCCGCCCGATCCGGGCCTGTTGTCGCTGTCGCTGGCGGCCGGTGGCCTCGGGGCGGTGCTGCTGTTCCTCACCCTGGAGGTGCAGCGTCCCCTCGCCCAGCTGGAGCAGGCCCTGGCGGAGGTGGGTCTGGAGCAGCGGCCGGCGGCCCTGCCCGGCCGCGGCGCCCGCTCCGTGCGCCAGATCACCGCCCGCTTCAACGCCATGCTGGAGCGGCTGGAGCAGGCCAGCCGTGAGCGCACCACGATGCTGGCCGGCATCGCCCACGATCTGCGCGCCCCCCTCACCCGGCTGCGGTTGAGGCTCGATCTGGCTGCGACCGCCGGCGGCCTGGATCCGGCGGAGCGGCGCCGGGGCCAGGCCGATCTCAACGCCCTGGAGCGGATCACCAATCAATTTCTGCTGTTCGCCGGGGCGGAGCAGGCCGAGCCGGCGGTGCTGGTGCCGCTCCAGGGGCTGGTGGCCGAGGTGGCCGCCATGGTCGGCCCGGAACCGCCCCAGCTGGAGCTGGCGCCGCTGGAGCGCTGGGTACGGCCCACGGCCCTGGCGCGGGCGCTGGCGAATTTGATCGAGAACGCCGGCGTGCATGGCGCGCCGCCGCTGCGGCTGGTGCTGCGCGCCGGCGAGGCTGATCCGGCCGCCTTCGTGATCGAGGTGTGGGACCGCGGCGGCGGCATCCCCGCCTCCGCCTGGGCCACGGCCCTGGAGCCCTTTCAGCGGCTGGACAGCGCCCGGGGTGGCGAGGGCCACTGCGGCCTCGGCCTGGCGATCGCTGAAAGGATCGCCCGCCAGCACGGCGGCGGCCTGCGCCGGCTCGAGGGGCCTGGCGGCTTCGGGGTGGCGTTGGAGGGCCGTTCCCTGGCGGCCGGGGAGCCGCCGGCGGCGGCCCTCCCCCGGCCGGTCACATCCGGTCACAGTCCGGGGCCGCCGCGGTCACAGTTCTGATGGAACCGCCGCCGACGATGGCGTTGTCAACAGCGTCTCCCTGCCGTTCGCCATGCTCCGCTCCGCTCCGCTCCAACGCTCCCTGATCGCCGCAGCCCTGGTGCTGGGGCTCGGGGCCGCCGCCCAGGCTCAGGCCCAGGGCGGCCAAGACAAGGGCCCCGGCCTCACCGATGCCCAGCGTCAGAAACTGTTCCCGGACATCCGCAGCCTGTCACTTCAGGACCACCGGGCCCGCATCGCCATCCTCCAGAAGGGTGAGCGCTGCATCGGCGCCGCCGCCACGCCCGATGCCCAGCGCGACTGCATGCGCCAGGAACGGGAAGCAATGCAGGCCCAGCGCAAGCAGTTCGGCACGGCCATGCGTGAGCTGTTCCAGCGCAATGGCATCCCCGTGCCCGAGTGGAAGGGGCGCCGTGGCGGGCGTCATGGCGGCCCTGAGGGGGCTGGGGCGGGCTGGGATCAGCCTGGCCAGCCCGGCGGCCCCCAGTTGCCCCGCTGAGGATCAGGATTCCAGGGCCCGCTGCAGGAGCTCCGCCAGTTCCTGCAGCTCCTCGTGATCCATCATCCAGTCGCCTTTGTTGTCCTTGGTGACATGGCTGGCTTCCACCATCCAGCCATCCTCCAACTGCTCCACCAGGAAGTGGCGGGACTGAACACGGATCACCATTGGTTGGCCCTGGCATCTTCATAAACCCTACCGGCCCTGAACGATCCTGCCCCGCACCTAGGGTTACGGGGCTGATCTGGGGGTGATACCTGTGCTGCGGCGTTTCTGCGGGGGACTGCTTCTTCTCTCTTCCCTTGGTCTCAGCCAGGCCGAGGCCGGCTGGGCCGCCGGGCGCTGCACCTTCCTGATGCCGATCGGAGGGGATGGTGCCTCGCCGGTGGTGGTGAAAAAGGTCGGGCCGCCCAAGGTGAGCCCGGTGGGCATGGTGCTGGGCAAGACGAACTGGAACACCGACTTCATCGTCGATCGTCCCTATAGCAATTACAAGTTCTTCTTCACGGCCAGCTCTTCGGATCCCGGGGCCCAGTACCCGGTCGAAGGGTTCATGAAGTTCAGCGATGGCACCAGCCTGCAGGTGATCCGTGAGTCGATGAGCCCCCCGGTCGGCACCGGTCGCATGTTCGGCCCGTTCCCTGCGGTGGCCGGCAAGCAGGCCAGCCAGATGAACTTCAAGGTGGGAACCAGCAAGGACCCTTCGGCGAGTGGTTTCAGCTACCGCATTTCCGTGCAGGGCTGTCTCTGAGACAGGCCCTGAAGGGTTGCCTGAACGCCCCTGATCTCAGGGAGCTTTCACATCGGGACAGGTGGCACCGTTGAAGCGGCTGGCCACGCGCTTGTTGCCTTCGGCGTAGATCTTGCGGGCCTTGGTCAGGTCGCCGCTGGCCACAGCCGCGTTCACCTTGCTGGCGAAGGTGGTGCAGGCCTGATCCAGGGTCATGGCGGCCCGGGCAGGAACGGCCATCAGCAGACCGGCGGCCGCCGCAAGGGTGGCCGGTGCGAAGCGGGCCGTTGCGAAGCGGAGGAGGGGCATCGGAGCGGGAAGGGGGACGGCCGTCAGCATGGCAGCTCCTGGTCCGCGGCCAGCGGCTGGGCGATCCATCAACCCTGCTTGGGGGATGTTGCCGGCTGGCTGCGATCGTCCGCCTGGAGATGCCAGGCTGATTCTCCTGTTCCCCGCCCCAGGGGCGATCCCTGGGATCACGATGGCGAAGCGTTCCAGGGCTGTTCCGGCCGCCGTGCTCTGCGCCCTGTTGCTTGTGGGTTGCGGGGCTGAACGCGCCGGCATCCCCACGATCACGCCGGATCAACAGCTGGCCAGGCCCGCCGACCTGCGCGGCAGCCGCTACTGCGAGGTGATCCCCCTGTTCTGGAGAGGGCTGCAGCTGCAGGCGGAGGTTTACAACACGATCGGGCTGAATGACTGTCCGGAGAAGCGCTGGATCCGGCTCGATGGCCGACAACTGGCCCAGCGCTATGGCGCCCTCCAGGTGAAATTGAATGGTCCCCGTTATTGGCTGATGAATCGTATTGAGGCTCTCCCCGGTAATGTGCCGAGCCGAGCGGTTGACATCGGCGGATTGCAGATGCGGCAGCGGGCCACAATTGCTATCAATCCCCTGCGCCTCCTGGGCGGAGAATCCACATTCACGCCGGCCCGGGTGAAGCGCAACACCATCTTCTTCTTCCGCAAGGGTGAAATGGTGTACGAGCTGATCGACAGCAAGGGAGCGATCTATCGGATGCAGTCCTATGCCCGGATTGTCGATCCTGATCTCAAGGAGGCGGATCTCGCCCGGCTGGGCACCCGGCTCTCCCTGCCGGCAGGCTGGCGATACCGCAGCCGCCGGCTGACGGAGGACTCACCTCTGCGGGCCGATGGGCTGGCGCTGGTGCTGCAGGATGAACTGCAGAATTCTTATCAGAAGTTGCCGGCAGGTCCGTCCTGATCGCGGGGGAGAAGTCCCGGATCAGGACGGACGACCGCCCCGGGATCAGGCCTCGTCGAGGGCCGCCACGCCGGGGAGCACCTTGCCTTCCAGCAGCTCCAGGCTGGCGCCACCGCCGGTGGAGATGTGGCTCATGCGATCGGCCAGACCGGCCTTCTCCACGGCGGCCACGGAGTCGCCGCCGCCGATGATCGTGCAGCAGCCCTTGTCGCTGAGGTCGGCCAGGGTGGTGGCGATGGCGTTGGTGCCGGCGGCGAAGGCGTCGAACTCGAACACGCCCATGGGGCCGTTCCAGATCACGGTCTGGCAGTCGGCCAGGGCGTCCTGGAACACCTTCACCGAGTCGGGACCGATATCGAGGCCCATCCAGCCGTCGGGGATTGCTTCAACCTTGGCGATCTGGCTGTTGGCATCGGGGGCGAAGTTATCGGCCAGCACCACATCGGTGGGCAGCAGGAACTGCACCCCCTTGGCGGCCGCCTTGGCTTCGAGTTCGCGGGCCAGATCGAGCTTGTCTTCTTCCACCAGGCTCTTGCCCACCGCCAGGCCGCGGGCTTTGTAGAAGGTGAAGATCATGCCGCCGCCGACGAGGATCTTGTCGCACTTGTCGATCAGGGCCTCCAGCACGCCGATTTTGCTGCTCACCTTGGAGCCGCCCACGATGGCCGCCAGGGGGCGCTTGGGCTCATCGATGGCGCCCTGCAGGTACTGCAGTTCCTTTTCCATCAGGTAGCCGGCCACGCTGGGCCGCAGGAACTTGGTCACGCCTTCGGTGGAGGCGTGGGCGCGGTGGGCGGCGCCGAAGGCGTCGTTCACATACACATCGGCCAGGGCCGCCAGCTTCTCGGCGAAGGCCGGATCGTTCTTCTCCTCCTCGGCGAAGAAGCGCACGTTCTCCAGCAGCACCACGCCGCCATCGGCCAGGGCGGCCACCTTGGCTTCGGCGTCGGGGCCGATGCAGCTGTCGGTCTTGGCCACAGCGGTGCCGAGCAGTTCGCCGAGACGCGCCGCCACGGCGGTGAGGCGCATGGCGTCGTTCACCTGGCCCTTGGGACGGCCGAAGTGGGCGGCCAGCAGCACCCGGGCGCCCTTGCCGGTGAGGTCGTTGATCGTGGGCAGGGCGGCGCGGATGCGGGTGTCGTCGGTGATGGCACCGGCGTCATCGAGGGGCACGTTGAAGTCGACCCGCACCAGCACGCGCTTGCCACGCAGGTCGTCGGCGCTAAGGCTGGCCAGGGATCGCTTCGCCATGGTTGCTACGAAAGAAAACGGCCGGAGCATAGCCCCCCCACCTACGCAAAAAGCCGGCGGCGCCGGATTCTGCAGCGGCGGCGGCGGTTCTCCCCCCTGGCGGCCGGCCCTGGCGGCGCTAGATCTTGAGAGCCGCGGCCAACGCCATGTTTCAGACCGTTCTGTTCCCCATCGACAACAGCCGCCAGACGATGGAGACGGCGGCCGTGGCCCTGCAGCTCGCCCAGCAGCACCACAGCCGCATGGTGGTGCTCTCGGTGGTGGAGGAGGATGGCGCCATGCACGATGAACAGGCCGTGGCCGAGCTGCTGGCCCAGGCCCGCAGCAGCTTTGAGCAGGCGGGAGTGGCCTGCGAGCTGCTGGAGCGGCGCGGTAAGCCCGCCTTCGTGATCGGTGATGTGGCCGATGAGATCAATGCCGATGTGATCGTCATGGGCACCCGCGGCATCACCCTCGAAACCGATCAGCAGAGCACCGCCGCCCGGGTGATCCAGCTGGCGCCGTGCCCGGTGCTGGTGGTGCCCTGATGGCTGCTCCCGCGCCGGCAGAGCAGGCGGCAGCTGACGCCCTCCAGCTCAGTACGGCGGCGCCGGCGATTCAGTGGTATCCGGGCCACATCGCCAAGGCGGAGCGGGCCCTGACCGCCAGCCTCGACAAGGTGGATCTGGTGATTGAGGTGCGCGATGCCCGCATCCCCCTGGCCACCGGTCACCCCCACCTGCAGCGCTGGATCCGCACCCGCCAGCACCTGCTGGTGATCAACCGGCGCGACATGGTCAGCGAAGCGGCCCGCCGTCAGTGGGACGCCTGGTTCCGCGCCCGCCAGCAGACCCCCTGGTGGTGTGATGCCAAGGCCGGCACCGGCGTGAAGCAGCTGCAGCAGGCGGCGATCCGGGCCGGCACGGCCCTCAATGCCCGCCGCGCCGGCCGGGGCATGAAACCCAGGCCGGTGCGGGCGCTGATGCTTGGCTTCCCCAACGTGGGCAAATCGGCCCTGATCAACCGGCTGGTGCGCCAGAAGGTGGTGGAGAGCGCCCGCCGGGCCGGCGTCACCCGCAGCCTGCGCTGGGTGCGCCTCGGCCAGGAACTCGACCTGCTCGATGCTCCGGGGGTGCTGCCCCCCCGCCTCGACAACCAGCAGGCCGCCCTGCGCCTGGCCCTCTGTGATGACATCGGCCAGGCCGCCTACGACGGCGAAGCGGTGGCCCAGGCGCTGATCCGGTTGCTGGCTGGGCTGGCGCCGCTGGCCGCGGCGGCCGTGGCGGCCGATCTGCTGCCGCGCCGCTACGGCGTGGGCCTGGAGTCTCTCGCCGGCGGCGGCCCCGATGCCGAAGGCTGGCTGCTCGCCGCCGCCGCCCGCCACACCAGCGGCGACACGGCCCGCATGGCCCAGCGCCTGCTCGACGATTACCGCCGCGGGCTGCTGGGGCCGATCGCCCTGGAGCTGCCGCCGTGCTGAATCCGGTCGGTTTCGGGGAGGGGGAGGGGGAGCTGCTCACCCTCCACTACCCCAGACCCCTGCCGATGCGCCTCGACCGCTGGCTGGTGGCCCAGCGGCCGGAGCAGAGCCGTGCCCGCATCCAGAAATTCATCGACGCCGGCTATGTGCGGGTCAACGGCGTCACCGGTCGGGCCAAGACCCCCCTGCGCCATGGCGATGCCGTGGAGCTGTGGATGCCGCCGCCGGAGCCGCTGCCCTACCTGGTGGCCCAGCCGATCCCCCTCGATGTGCTGTTCGAGGATGACCACCTGATCGTGATCAACAAACCGGCCGGCCTCACCGTCCATCCCGCCCCGGGCAACAAGGACGGCACCCTGGTGAACGGTCTGCTGCATCACTGCCCCGACCTGCCCGGCATCGGCGGTGAGCTGCGCCCCGGCATCGTCCACCGCCTCGACAAGGACACCACCGGTTGCATCGTCATCGCCAAGAGCCAGCTGGCGCTGGTGCGGCTCCAGAGCCAGATTCAGCAGCGCATCGCCTCGCGGGAATACCTGGCGGTCGTGCATGGGGTGCCGGCCGGCGAGAGCGGCACGGTGGTGGGGGCGATCGGCCGCCATCCGGCTGACCGCAAGAAGTACGCGGTGGTGCAGGACGGCTCCGGCCGCCACGCCTGCACCCACTGGCGGTTGTTGGAGCGCCTCGGCGACCATGCCCTGCTGCGCTTCAAGCTCGACACCGGCCGCACCCACCAGATCCGCGTCCACTGCGCCCACATCAACCATCCGATCGTCGGCGACCCGGTGTATTCCCGGGCCCGTCGCCTGCCGGTGGCGCTGCCAGGCCAGGCCCTCCATGCCGTGCAGCTCGGTCTTGATCACCCGATCAGTGGCGAGCGGCTCTGCTTCGAGGCGCCATTGCCGCCGGTGTTCACGAAGCTGCTGGCGGTGCTGCGGCGGCGGCAGAGTGGGAGCTTGCCCAGTCCCTCCAGTTCCATGACCCAGCAGCCCCTGCAGGCCTTCATCGCGGCGATCCGCCAGGATCCCGATCTCCAGGCGCGGCTGTCCGGCGCGGCTGGGGCCGACGCCGACGATGTGGCGGCCATCGCCCGCGAGGCCGGCTTCGACCTGCGCGTCAACGACCTGGTCTCCTACGCCGATGGCGCCCTGGTGGAATACACGGACGAAGACTGGTTCCTGCGCCCCCGCTGGTGGCTGCTGGCCGACTGAGGGGGGGCAATGGCCGGCCGGCTGACGGGCCGCGCCGACCCCTTTCAGGTGCTGCTGGCCTCCTCCAGCAGCACCTCGAAGAAGCTGCGCCGCTCCAGCAGGTCGGCCACCGCCACCGCCGTGAGGGTGCAGAAGCCGATCGGCAGCAGCAGGGTGTAGTCCTTGCTCAGCTCGAAGCTCAGCAGCACCGCCGTCAGCGGCGTGCGGGTGAGGGCGCCGAGAAAGGCCGCCCCGCCGGCGAACAGCAGCGTGTCTGGCGCGTAGTGGAACAGCAGGTCGCAGACCCGTTCCGCCAGGGCTCCGAACGAGGCCCCCACCACCAGGGCCGGCGCCAGAAAGCCCCCGGGGGCATCGGCCGCCACCGCCATGGCCGTGCCCAGGGCCTGCACCAGCAGCGCCACCAGGGCGTGGGCGGCATCCTGGTGGCCCAGCAGCGCCTCAAAGCCCAGTCGGTTGGGATCATCGAAGCTGGCCGGCAGCAACGACCAGCCCAGGCCGATCAGCAGCCCCGCCAGCGGCAGCAGCTGCCAGGCCGGCCGCCGCCAGCGCCCCAGCCGGCGCCGCATCGCCAGGATCCCCCATTGATAGGGGCTGGCCAGCAGGCCGGCGCCGGCCCCCAGCAGAAGAAGCAGCGGCAGATCGATCAGCCGCAGCTCGTTGATGCCTGTCGGAAAGCTCACCACCGGGATGAGGTTGCGCCACAGCAGCGGACCCTCCCCCGCATCCGAGAGCAGTCGGGTCCAGAGCACGGCGGCGAAGGTGGCGAAGGCCGCCATGGCGTTCAGCCGGGGGGCGGCGCGCCCCAGCAGTTCCTCAAGGATGTAGGCCAGGCCGCCGAGCGGCGCGTGGAACACCGCCGCCAGGCCAGCGCCGCTGCCGATCGCCACCGCCACGCGGCGATCGCTGCCGCCGAAGGCATCGGCCGTTTCCCGGGCCACCGAGGCCCCGATCTGGATGGCGGGTCCCTCCGGTCCCACCGGCAGGCCGCTGCCGATGGCGATACCGCTGGCCAGCAGTTTCACCACGGCCACGCGCCAGCCCATCGGCACCCGGTGGCCCCTCAGCCACAGCAGCACCTGGACAATGCCGGAGCCGCCGGCCGCCGGCGACAGGCCGCTGATCAGGCCGCCCGCCACCGCCCCGCCTGCCATTCCCACCAGCGGCAGCACCAGCCAGCGGGGCAGGTCGGTCGCCAGCTGCAGCCGCAGTCCGTTCACCAGGCTGATTTCCTGGCCGTAGAGCCACACCCCCAGCGCCACCGCCAGGCCGATGACGTTCACCAGCACGAAGCGATCGAACAGGCGCCGCAGGTTGGTCATGGCAGGCGGGGGCAGGCGGCCACCAGGGTGCGGGTGATCTCGGCCCGGGGCGCGGCCAGCAGCTGCCGGCCGGGACCCTCCTCCACGATCCGCCCCCCGTCCAGCACGATCACCCGCTGGCAGAAGCCGCTGGCCACGCTGAGGTCGTGGGTGACGAACAGCAGGCCCAGCCCCAGCCGCGTCTGCAGCCCCCGCAGCAACGCCAGCACCTCGGCCTGCACTTCGGCGTCGAGCATGCTCACGCTTTCGTCGCAGAGCAGCACCCTCGGCTCGAGGATCAGGGCGCGGGCGATGGCCACCCGCTGCTGTTGGCCGCCCGAGAGCTGGCGCGGCAGGCGATTCTCAAAGTGTTCCGGTGGTTCCAGGCCCACCGCCGCCAGCTGATCGCGGGCCCGCTGGCGGGCTTCGGCCCGGCCGGCGAGGCCATGGATCAGCAGCGGATCGGCGATCGCATCCCCTATCGGCATCTGGGGGTTGAGGCAGGCCAGCGGGTCCTGAAACACCATCTGGATGCGGCGACGGGCCCGGCGCAGCTCGCGGCCGCGCAGCTGGCGCAGGTCGCGGCCCTGCAGCCGCACGGCGCCACTGCGCACCGGCGCCAGACCCATCAGGGCGCGGCAGAGGCTGCTCTTGCCGCAGCCGGACGCACCCACCACGCCGATGGTCTCGCCCTCATGCAGGGTGAGGCTGACGCCATCCACCGAGCGCCGCCAGCGCGGTCGCCAGGGCAGGGAGGGCAGGGCGTACCAGCTGCGCAGGTCGTCGAGTTCGAGCAGGGGTGGGCTGTTCACCGGCGGCAGGTCGCGGCCCCCCTCCCGGGCCCGGGCCGCTGCCACGAGCCGTTGGGCCAGCGGCGAGCGGGGCTGGGTGAGCAGTTCGGGGCTGGGGCCCTCCTCCACCAGCCGACCCCGGTCGAGCACCGCCATGCGAGCGCACCAGCGCCCGGCCAGGGCCAGATCGTGGCTGATCAGCAGCAGGGCGCTGCCGGCCTCCTCGCAGAGACCGCAGAGTTCGGCCATTACCTGGTCGGTGACCGCCACATCAAGGCTGGTGGTGGGTTCGTCGGCGATCACCAGCGGCGGGTTGAGGGCCAGGGCCAGGGCGATCGCCACCCGTTGGCGCATGCCGCCGCTGAATTCATGGGGGTAGCTGCCGTAGCGCTCCGGTTCGATGCCGACGCGGGCCAGCAGGGTGCGGGCCCGCTCCCGCACCTGCCGGTGACGGGCGCGGCCGCCCAGGCCGGCCGGCAGCCAGGCGCGGCGATGGGCGTCGAGGGTGTCGCTGAGGTGGTCGCCGATCGTCAGCAGCGGGTTGAGGCGCGTCATCGGGTCCTGGAACACCAGCCCCACCGCCTCGCCGCGCAGCCGCCGCAGGGGCCCGCGCCGCAGCCGGCGGGGATCCTGGCCGGCCAGCCGGATCTCGCCTTCGCATTGGCTGCCGGGGGGCAGCAGCTGCAGCACGGCCCGGGCCACGGTGCTCTTGCCGCAGCCCGATGGCCCCACCAGCGCCAGCCGTTCCCCGCTGCGCAGGCTCAGGTCGAGGCCGTCGAGGGTGGGCTGGTCGCTGCCGGGGTAGCGCACCAGCAACTGGCGGAGCCCCAGCAGTTCGCTGCCATTGCGATCGTTGTCAGGCGGGGGCGCAACCATGGTGGTGGCAGGTGAAGGGCAGGGTCGGGGGAGGCAGCGGAGGCCCCCAGCTTGGATGGCGGGACCCGCACATCCACGGGTTGATGTCCATGGCTGCATACCATGGGGGAACTCCGCGGAGTGGCATGCTCGAAGCGGTTCCGGACCAGTCCTGGGAGTCTGAACGGGCCTCCGCTTTCCCCGGCGCTGTCCTGGAATGCGAGCCCCTGCCTGCTCCAGGCCGCCGCCGCCCGATCAGCGGACCGGCGGACTATGGCGTGCCCCTGCCGGAATGGCTGCAGCAGTGTGTGCGCCATGTGCCGCCGGGGGTCGGTGAAACCTGCCCCACCGACACCGAGGCCCTGCTCGCCTCCGCCTTTGATTTCGCCTACCAGCTGCATGAGGGCCAGTTCCGGGCCAGCGGCGAGCCTTACATCATCCACCCGATCGCGGTGGCCGACCTGCTGCGCGACATCGGTGCCAGCGCCGCGGTGATCGCCGCCGGCTTCCTGCACGACGTGGTGGAGGACACCCAGGTCACGCCGGAGGAGATCGAAGAGCATTTCGGCGCTGAGGTGCGCGCGCTGGTGGAGGGGGTCACGAAGCTGGGTGGCATCCACTTCACCAACAAGACCGAGGCCCAGGCCGAGAACCTGCGACGCATGTTCCTGGCGATGGCCAGTGATATCCGGGTGGTGCTGGTGAAGCTGGCCGACCGGCTCCACAACATGCGCACCCTCGGCGCGCTCAAGCCGGAGAAGCAGCAGCGGATCGCCCGCGAAACCCGCGAGATCTACGCCCCCCTCGCCAACCGGCTCGGGATCGGCCGGTTCAAATGGGAGCTGGAGGACCTGGCCTTCAAGATCCTTGAACCGGAGTCCTTCCGCGACATCCAGCAGGAGGTGGCCAGCAAGCGCAGCGAACGGGAGGAACTGCTCGCCAGCAATGTGCAGCGGCTCCGCGATCGGCTGGCCGAGGTGGGGCTGGGCCAGTGCGAGGTCAGCGGCCGCCCTAAGCATCTTTATGGCATCTGGAGCAAGATGCAGCGCCAGCAGAAGGCGTTCAAGGAGATCTACGACGTCGCCGCCCTGCGCATCCTCTGCCCCAGCCTCGAAAGTTGTTACCGCGCCCTGGCGGTGGTGCATGACACCTTCACGCCGATTCCCGGCCGCTTCAAGGACTACATCGGTCTGCCCAAGCCGAATGGCTACCAGTCGCTGCATACGGCGGTGATCGGTCGCCGCCGGCCGATCGAGGTGCAGATCCGCACCGGCGAAATGCACCAGGTGGCTGAATACGGCATCGCCGCCCACTGGAAATACAAGGAGGGTGGCTCCCCCGCCTCCGGCTCCGACACCGAACGCTTCAACTGGCTGCGGCAGCTGGTCGACTGGCAGAAGGACGATGGCGGCGAGGACAGCAGCGACTACCTGCGTTCGATCAAGGAAGACCTCTTCGATGAGGAGGTGTTCGTGTTCACCCCGAAGGGGGAGGTGGTGGGGCTCCGCAAGGGATCCACGGCCGTGGATTTTGCTTACCGCATCCACTCCGAGATCGGCAATCACTGCCAGGGAGTGCGCATCAACGATCGCCTCTGTCCACTCACTACTCCCCTGCAGAACGGTGATTTCGTGCAGGTGATCACCTCGAAATCAGCCCATCCCAGCTTGGATTGGCTCAATTTTGTGGCCACCCCAACGGCCCGCAACCGCATCCGTCAGTGGTACAAACTCAGCCATCGCGATGAGAACATCCAGCGGGGTTTCGCGATGCTGGAGCGGGAGCTGGGCCGCGATGGTTTTGATGCTCTGCTCAAGAGCGAGGCGATGGCGCGGGTGGTGCGGCGTTGCAACCTGGTGGCTAGCGACGACCTGCTCGCCGCCCTGGGCTTCGGCGGCGTCACCCTGCATCAGGTGGTCAACCGGCTGCGGGAGGAGATCCGCCTGGCCACCGAGGCCGCGGCACCGGTGCTCAGCAACGAGCAGGTGGCCGCCGGTCTGGTGGCGGCCCAGCCCGCCAGCACGGCGCCGCCGTCCGGCAGCAGCCCGATCCTGGGGGTGGAGGGATTGGAGTATCGCCTGGGCGGCTGCTGTAGCCCCCTGCCCGGCGAACCGATCGTCGGCAGTGTCGCCCTCGGCAACCATGGCATCACCATCCACCGCCAGGACTGCGCCAACGTGGGCCAGGTGCCGGTGGAACGGCGCCTGCCGGTGCGCTGGAACCCCCTGGCCGAGGCCCCCCGCCGCTACCCGGTGCGGCTGCGCATCGAAGTGCTCGACCGGGTGGGAGTGCTCAAGGACATCCTCACCCGCCTCTCCGATCACCGCATCAACGTCAGCGATGCCCGCGTGCGCACCACCCCTGGCAAGCCGGCCCGGATCGATCTGCGGGTCGAACTCATCAGTGCGGCCCAGCTGGCCTCCACCATCGACCAGATCGGCTCGATGGCGGATGTGCTCGATCTCTGCCGCACCGGGATCGGCTGAGACCAGCCTGTGTCGGCATCCGCGCACAGCCACGGGGTGGGGTGGCGGCTGCTACAGCTGGCCCGGGCCGCTGCTTTTAAACCATCAGCATCCGAATCCGGTCCTGCCCCGGTGAAGCCATGACGTCAGAACAGGCTGCCCAGCTGATTGATAACACCCTGGATCAGGTGCATCAGCGCCTGCTCGATCTCGAGGCCCAGTCGCTCAGATCTGAGCAGAAGGCCCTGGCCGCCGAATTCCGCGAATGGCGCCAGCCCACCGGCGGCCACATCGATCTGATGGTGTTTCCCGGCCTGGCCAATCCCTGAGCCAAGGCGGCGCCTTGCTAGGGGTTGGCCACTCCCCCTGCCGGCGCCCCGGTCGTGTCTGACACCATTGCCGCCATCGCCACCGCCGTGGCCGCCGGGCAGGGCAGCGTGGCGATCGTGCGGCTCTCCGGCCCGGATGCTGAAGCGATCGGCCACAAGCTGTTCCGGGCCCCGGGCTGTCAGCCCTGGGAAAGCCACCGGGTGCTCTATGGCCATGTGGTCGATCCGACCACGGGCGAACGGGTGGACGAGGCCCTGCTGCTGCTGATGCGGGCGCCGCGCAGCTTCACCCGCGAGGACGTGGTGGAGTTTCAATGCCACGGCGGCCTGATTGCTGTGCGGCGGGTGCTGGCCCTGGTGCTGGCGGCGGGTGCGCGCCGGGCCGGGCCCGGTGAATTCAGCCAACGGGCCTTCCTCAACGGCCGGCTTGACCTCACCCGCGCCGAGGCGATCGGCGAGCTGATCGCCGCCCGCGGCCAGCGGGCGGCGGCGCTGGCGATGGCCGGCCTCGACGGCGGCCTGCAGCGGCGGATCACCGACCTGCGCGGGCGGCTGCTTGATCAGCTGGCCGAGCTGGAGGCCCGGGTCGATTTCGAGGAGGATCTGCCGCCCCTCGATGCCGCCGGCGTGGTGCGGGAGCTGGAGGCGGTGGGCGCCGCCCTGGCGGCGCTGGTGGCGGAGGCCCAGCAGGGTCAGCTGCTGCGCGAGGGGTTGCGGGTGGCGATCGTCGGCCGGCCGAATGTGGGCAAAAGCAGCCTGCTCAACCTGCTCAGCCGCCGCGACCGGGCGATCGTCACCGACCAGCCCGGCACCACCCGCGACCTGCTGGAGAGCGAGCTGGTGCTTGATGGCGTACCGCTCACCCTGCTCGACACCGCCGGCATCCGCGCCACGGACGATCCGGTGGAACGGCTCGGCATCGCCCGCAGCCGCGAGGCCCTGGCCGCCGCTGATGCGGTGCTGCTGCTGTTTGATCTGCAGGCCGGCTGGAGCGAGGCCGATGAGCAGTTGCGCCAGCTGGTGCCGGCGGGGGCGGTGCTGCTGGTGGTGGGCAACAAGGCCGATGCCGCCGGTCTGCCCACCGGGCCGGCGGCGGGCCTGCCGCCGCCGGCGGAGCTGGGCCTCAGTGCCCTGGCCGGCGACGGCCGTGAAGCCCTGGTGGCGGAGTTGCTGCGCCGGTGCGGCGTGGCGCCCGCCGAGGGGCTGCAGGTGGCGCTCAACCACCGCCAGCGCGACCTGGCCGCCCGGGCGGCGGCGGCCCTGGAGCGCAGCCTGGAAGCCGCCGCCAGCGGGCTGCCCTGGGATTTCTGGACCATTGATCTGCGGGCCGCCATCGCCGCCCTCGGCGAGATCACCGGCGAGGAGGTGAGCGAGGCGGTGCTCGACCGGGTATTCGCCCGTTTCTGCATCGGCAAGTAGCCGCTGGCGCATCGGCCCCAGGCCGTTTGCGATTGGCGAGCGGCGGGAGAGAATAGCTGCACCTGCAGGGGCCCCTCCGGCCCGGTCGCCGATGGCCAATACTCCAAGCCCCGATTCCAGCCAGCCCGGACCCCTGGAACGGCTGAGCTCTTCCCAGCGGGCCCTGCTGCGGATCGCCTGCTGGGTGGCCTGGGCGGATGGTGATTTCGCACGGGAGGAGCGTCAGCTGCTGGAGCAGGTGGTGGCCCGCACCCTGCCGGCCGCTGGGCCGGTCACCGCCACGGCCGAGGCCGTGGCTTCCCTGGCGGCGGAGAACGCCGAAGCCGTGGCGGCCCTGGTGGCTTCGCCCCTGGGCCAGGTGGACCCCCGGCAGCTGGTGGCCGATCTGGAGGGCCCCGAGGCGCGGCTGCAGGCCGTGAAGCTGGCGGTGCTGATGATGGGCAGCAACCGTCTGCCCGGCGACACCACCGCGATCAACCCGGCGGAGAAGGCTGCCTACCGCCGGCTGCTGGAGGCCCTGGCCCTGCCGGAGGCCGAGGTGGCGGAGGCGGAATGGGCGGCACGGCAAGAGCTGGAGCGACCCCGCAGCCTGCTGGAGCGCCTCACCGACATCCTCGGCGGTTTCGGCGCCTGGCCGGCCCTGGAGGGCTCGGAGCTGCCGCTGGGCTACTGGCTCTGAACCGGTCGGAACGCCACCACTGCCTTTGTTGATGGCGGTCCCACCCCCTTCTGCCGCC
>Ga0208249_1000016_pt1 | contig 49028 bp, 53 predicted proteins | sample CryBogmetaGMA1M_FD_184546 | JGI IMG/M metagenome (GOLD analysis project Ga0208249, IMG submission 184546) | Freshwater microbial communities from Crystal Bog, Wisconsin, USA - MA1M (SPAdes) | ecosystem: Environmental > Aquatic > Freshwater > Lake | place: Crystal Bog, Wisconsin, USA | collected...
GGGGGGCCGGGATGGGGCGTCAGGTGGTGGGCACGATGCGGGTCCCGATCGTTTCACCGGAAACCGCCCGACTGATGTTGCCCTGGCCAAAGAGATCGAAGACGACAATGGGGATGCCGTTGTCCTTGCAGAGGGCAATGGCGGTGCTGTCCATCACCTCGAGTTCGCCACTGAGTACCTCCAGGAAGGTGAGACTTTCATAGCGAACGGCATCTGGGTACTTGTTGGGGTCCTTGTTGTAAACCCCATCAACTTTGGTGGCTTTGAAGACCACATCAGCGCCGATTTCAGCGGCCCGAAGAGCTGCGGTGGTGTCAGTTGTGAAGAAGGGGTTGCCGGTGCCGGCGGCAAAGATCACCACCCGACCCTTTTCCATGTGCCGGATCGCCTTGCGCCGGATGTACGGCTCCGCCACCTCCTGCATCGAGATGGCGCTCTGAACCCGGGTGGGCACGCCGGAGCGCTCCAGGCCGTCCTGAAGCGTGATCGCATTCATCACCGTGGCCAGCATGCCGACGTAATCCGCCGTGGCCCGATCCATGCCCGCGGCGGATCCCTTCAGGCCTCGGAAGATGTTGCCGCCGCCCACCACGATCGCCAGCTGGGTGCCATCGGCCACCACGGCCGCCACATCGGCGGCGATCGACTGGACGATGGCCGGATCGATGCCGTAACCCTGCTCACCCATCAACGCTTCGCCGCTGAGCTTGAGGAGGACGCGCCGGTAAGCCATTGATCACCACGATCGGCCGAACAGTAGCAACCCCGCAGGCGCCGGGCCGCACCCCGCCGCCGGGGGCGCCGCAGCCCGCGGCCAGCCTGCTCAGTATTCGATGCCGGCTTGGGCCTTCACGCCCTGCTCGCGGAAGGGATGGCGCATCAGCTTCATCTCCGTGACCAGATCGGCCCGCTCCAGCAGTGCCGCTGGCGCTCCTCGGCCAGTGAGAGCCACGTGGGTAAGGGCCGGCCTGGTGGCCAGACCCTCCAGCACCTGCTCCGTCTCCAGGTAGCCCAGCTTCAGGGCCACATTGACCTCGTCCAGCACCACCAGCTTGCGGCCCGGGTCGGCCAGGTAGTCGAGCGAGCGGCTCCAGGCCCGTTGCACCAGCTCCCGATCCCGTTCCCGGTCCTGGGTTTCCCAGGTGAATCCTTCCCCGAGGGCATGCCAGTGGAGGGCCTCGCCGAACAGCTCCAGGGCCCGGGCCTCCCCTGGCTGCCAGCCCCCCTTGATGAACTGGATCACCGCCACCTGCTCCCCGTGGCCGAGGGTGCGCAGCACCAGGCCAAGGGCCGCCGTGGTCTTGCCCTTGCCGTCGCCGGTGAACACCAGCACCAGCCCTTTCTCGAGGTTCCGTTCACCCACCCGCTGCTGCTGCACCGTCCGTCGCCGTTCCATCCGCTGCCGGTAGGCGTCGGCATCCCGCTCCGGCGCCAGCTGGCCGCCGGGGCCCAGGTCAGCGGCCAGCCGATCGAGCCGATCGGGCTCCGGTGGGAGGCTAGGGGGAGGACTGGCCGCAGGAGTCACGCCACAGGGGGCAGGGCAGCGGCACTCTGGCGGGCCGGCCGCGCCATTGGGGTACGTCGCGGCGGCAGAGTGCGGCGGCAGAGTGCGGCGGCAGATTGCGGCAGCGGCGTGCGGCGGCGCGGCGTCGGGGGTGCTGGGTGCGGGGGATCAGGCGGCCTGGCGGCGGGCCAGGGCCGCATCCACAGCCTGCTGCTGGTCCCGGCGGGTGATCCAGTGGTGGTAGGTGCGGGTGTGGATCGCCACCGAGTGACCCATCATCCTGGCGGCCACCGTGTCCGGCAGGCCGATGTGGATGGTGCGCACAGCCCAGGCGTGGCGAAGGTCGTAAGGGGTGATCGGCAGGTCGTAGCGGCGGAACTGTTCCGCCACCCGCCGACCCACCTGCTGGAGGGTGGTGTGGCGCAGGTCGACCGTCACCGCCGGCAGGGCACCGGCATGGAGGCCCAGCCGCTCCAGGCCGAACCGCTCCACCCACTCGGGCTGGAACGGCCAGACCTGGTGCTCGCCGGTCTTGCTGGTGGGCAACACCCTGATCACCCGGTCGCCCCCCGGGGCCAGGGCCCCCAGGTCGCAGAAGAACACCTCGTGGTTGCGCAGGCCATAGGTGGCCATCAGGCCGTACACAAGCCGCCAGGCGGGATTGGGGATGCGCTCCACCAAGCCCAGAATCTGGTTGTCCCCTGGCAGCCGCCGGAAGCGGGCCTGGTGCAGTCCGTAGCCGCCGCAGCGCTCGCTCCAGTCGGCCGGCAGGGGCAGCCCGGCATGGCGCGCCAGGGCCGCCAGGGCAATGCCGCATTGCTGGCGGCTGCGGCTGGCGAGCCCATAGCTCTCCAGCACCGCCGTCAGCAGCTCGGCGGTCAGCAGTTCCGCCCCGGGGCTGCCTCGGTCAGCGGCGGCGGCCTGGCGCTCCAGCCGGCGCAGATAGGGAAGGTAGGCGCCGCTCCAGGTGCTGCGGCTGCCGGCCGGCCGGCGCCGGCGCCGGGGATCGGCGAAGAAGGCCGCCTTGAAGTCCGCCAGGCTGCGGTCCAGGTCTGGGCCGGATCCACTCCCGCCGACGGCTGTTTCCCCCCGGACTGTCCGTGGCTGGGGCTGGCGCCAGAGGTCGGGATCAAAGCAGCCCTGCTCCAGTTGGCGCCGCACCAGCTGCAGCTGGCTCAGGGCCAGATCGAGGCCTTCCGGCGTGGCTGCGATGCCGAGACTGAGCCGCTGCACTGCCCGCTGGGCCGGCCGGTCGCCGTTGCCGTTCCGGCTGGGCAGGGGCCCGCGCAGGCCGAGCCGGCCGCCCCGTCGCTCGATGCGCAGGCCGCAGCCCTCGGCGGTCAGCCGCGCATTGCTGGCGCGGATCCGGGCGTCGAGGCTGTCGAGGCTTCCCGAGGGGGCCTGGGGGCTGGAGCTGGCGGCCAGGGTCGGCGGCGGCGGAGGCGGCCGGACCCTATCGGCGGCGGCCCAGCCGCGCCAGGGGGATGGCAGGCGGCGTTACGCTCGCTTCTCAACTCTTTCTTGATGGGCATGGCCAGGGTCGGCGTGCTGCTGCTGAACCTCGGCGGTCCTGAACGGATCCAGGACGTCGGGCCGTTCCTCTACAACCTTTTTGCCGATCCCGAGATCATCCGGCTGCCGATCCCGGCGTTGCAGAAGCCCCTGGCCTGGTTGATCAGCACCCTGCGCAGCAGCCGCTCCCAGGAGGCCTACCGCTCGATCGGCGGCGGCTCGCCCCTGCGCCGGATCACCGAGCAGCAGGCGCGGGAGCTGCAGAGCACCCTGCGCCAGCGGGGGGTCGAGGCCACCAGCTACGTGGCCATGCGCTATTGGCATCCCTTCACCGAATCGGCGGTGGCCGACATCAAGGCCGACGGCATCGATGAGGTGGTGGTCCTGCCCCTCTACCCCCACTTCTCGATCAGCACCAGTGGTTCGAGCTTCCGGGAGCTGCAACGGCTGCGCCAGTCAGACCCTGGCTTCGCCGGCCTGCCGATCCGCTGCATCCGCAGCTATTACGACGACCCCGGCTACCTGGGGGCGATGGTGGGGCTGATCGCCCGGGAGATCCGGGCCTGCGACACCCCCCCGTCAGCCCACGTCTTCTTCAGCGCCCACGGGGTCCCCAGGAGCTATGTGGAGGAGGCGGGCGACCCCTACCAGCGGGAGATCGAGACCTGCGCGACCCTTATCATGGAGCGGCTCGCCAGCGAGCTCGGCCACGCCAACCCCTACACCCTGGCCTACCAGAGCCGGGTCGGTCCGGTGGAGTGGCTCAAGCCTTACACCGATGAGGCCCTGCACACCCTCGGCGAAGCCGGGGTGAAGGATCTGGTGGTGGTGCCGATCAGTTTTGTCAGCGAGCACATCGAAACCCTTGAGGAGATCGATATCGAGTACCGCGAGATTGCCACCGAGGTGGGAATCACCAATTTCCGGCGGGTGCCGGCCCTCGACACCACCCCGGCTTTCATTGAGGGTCTTGCCGACCTGGTTCAAAGGGCCCTGGCCGGTCCGGAGGTGAATCTTGACCAGGCAGCCGCCCTGCCCACGAAGGTGAAGCTTTATCCCCAGGAACAGTGGACCTGGGGCTGGAACAACAGTTCGGAGGTTTGGAACGGCCGCTTGGCGATGGTGGGCTTCTCCGCTTTCCTACTGGAGTTGATCAGCGGTCGTGGACCCCTCCATGCCCTTGGCCTGCTCTGAACCCGGCGCCAGTGCCGCCCGCCGATCCCGGCTCGGCCGGATAGCCCGCCGGCAGCTGGCCCTGCTGGGGCTGGCTTCGCTCCTGCTGGTGCCTTTTCTGCTGGCGCCAGAGGTGCTGGCCCAGCCCCGGTCCGCCTGGCTGAAGGGCGTTTTTCCGGTGGCCAGCTTCTCGGGGTTCACCAGTGGCTACGGACCCCGCGACGCGCCGGGTGCCGCCGGTGACTGGCACCACGGCCTCGACATCGCCGCCCCCTTCGGCTCTCCGGTGCGCAGCTGGTGGTCGGGCACCCTGCTCCAGGTGGTGGACGATGGCCGCTGTGGCAAGGGCCTGGTGATCCGTTCGGGTGAATACGAGCACTTTTATTGCCACCTCCAGGGCGAGGTGAGCGCCAGGGGTTTCCGCAGTGGTCCGGTGCTGCTGGCACCGGGCGATCGGGTGCGCGCTGGCCAGACGATCGCCCACGTCGGCACCAGTGGCCGAACGACCGGACCCCATCTGCACTGGGGGCTGCGCTACCGCGGTCAGTGGCTGGATCCGGTGCGGATTCTCCGGTCGATGGCCGAGAGCCGCAGCTGGACGCTGGAGCGCCGGAGCGTGCGGCTGCCGTGAGCGATTCGGTCTGCGCCGTCGCGGCCCGCCGCGATTAATGTTGGGCGAGAAATTGAGCCGGTCTGTCCAGGCCGAATCCCACCGCCACTGATCCAGGATCATTTTTCTTGGATCAAGGGTTACCGATCTCAGACCAGGGCCACCTATCTCAGATCCAGGATCACCCATCTCAGATCCCAGATTTCCGGATCCCCGCTTCCCTGTCCTCCCCCGCCCGTCGCTCCTGTTCGCCGTGACGCTCACGCCCATCGATCCAGCGACCACTGCCCAGGCCCCCTCAGCGCCCGCCAGTGCTGCTCCGATCCCTGCCGCGGCAGGGGATAACGGCCATGGGGCGGTTCCTGCGTCTCATCAGAGGGTCAGCGGGGCCCATGCCCTGATGGATGCGCTGCACCGCCATGGCGTGGAACACATCTTCGGCTATCCGGGCGGCGCGATCCTGCCGATCTACGACGAACTCCACAAGGCTGAGGCCCGGGGTTGGCTGCGCCACATCCTGGTGCGCCACGAGCAGGGCGGCACCCACGCCGCCGATGCCTATGCCAGGGCCACCGGCCGGGTCGGCGTCTGTTTCGGCACCTCGGGTCCTGGAGCCACCAACCTGGTCACCGGCATTGCCACGGCCCAGATGGATTCCGTGCCGATGGTGGTGATCACCGGCCAGGTGCCCCGGGCGGCCATCGGCACCGATGCCTTCCAGGAAACCGACATCTTCGGCATCACGCTGCCGATCGTGAAGCACTCCTGGGTGGTGCGCGATCCCGCTGAAATCGGTCGGATCGTGGCCGAGGCCTTCCTGATCGCGGCCACCGGCCGGCCCGGGCCCGTGCTGATCGATGTGCCCAAGGACGTGGGGGCCGAAATGTTCGACTACGTCCCGGTCGAACCGGGGACCGCCATCCCCAGAGGCTTCCAGCTGCAGGCCGAACCCGCCTCCGTGGCGATTGCAGCTGCCCTCAAGCTGATCGATGAGTCCCACCGTCCCCTCCTCTACGTGGGGGGCGGCGCCATCAGCTCCGGGGCCCATGACGCCGTGCTCCAGCTGGCCGAGCGTTTTCAGATTCCTGTCACCACCACCCTGATGGGCAAGGGGGCGTTTGATGAACGCCATCCGCTGTCGGTGGGCATGCTGGGCATGCACGGCACCGCCTACGCCAACTTCGCCGTCACCGAGTGCGACCTGCTGATCGCCGCCGGTGCCCGCTTTGATGATCGGGTCACTGGCCGGCTGGACAGCTTCGCGCCGCGGGCGCGGGTGATCCACATCGATATCGATGCGGCGGAAGTGGGCAAGAACCGCCTGCCCGATGTGCCGATCGTCGCAGACGTGCGGGATGCGCTCCGGGCCCTGTTGGCCGCCTCTGATGACGCAGCCGCTCCGGCGGGCCGCACTGACGCCTGGCTGCATCGGATCGACACCTGGAAACACCACTATCCGCTGGTGGTGCCTTCGCCCCAGGGCGAGATCGCCCCCCAGGAAGTGGTCGTCGCGCTGCGGGAGCTGGCACCCGACGCCTTCTACACCACCGATGTCGGCCAGCACCAGATGTGGGCGGCCCAGTTCCTGCGCACCGGGCCCCGCCGTTGGATCAGCAGCGCCGGCCTCGGCACGATGGGTTTCGGCATGCCCGCTGCCATGGGGGTGCAGATGGCCTTCCCCGCAGAGCAGGTGATCTGCGTGGCCGGCGATGCCAGCATCCTGATGAACATCCAGGAACTCGGCACCCTCAGCCAGTACGGCCTGCCTGTGAAGGTGGTGGTTCTCAACAACGGCTGGCAGGGAATGGTGCGCCAGTGGCAGGAGAGCTTCTATGAGGAGCGCTACTCCAATTCCGAGATGACCGGTGGCATGCCCGATTTCCCCGCATTGGCGGAAGCCTTTGGCGTCAAGGGTGTGCGGATTACCGACCGTGGCCTTTTGCACCAACAACTGGCCGAGGCCCTGGCCCACCCGGGTCCAGCCTTCGTTGATGTGAAGGTCCGCCGCAACGAGAACTGCTACCCGATGGTGCCTCCCGGTGCCAGCAATGCCCAGATGGTGGGCCTGCCTAGCCATCCCGAGCTCGCCATCGACACCATCCGCCAGTGCGGCTCCTGTGGGGAGACCACCGCCAGCGCCCACCTGTTTTGCCCCAGTTGCGGGGCAAGTCTCTGAGCGGCCTTTCCCTGGTCTTGTCCCTGGCCCTGGCCTTGCTGCTTCCGCTTGCCGGCCTGCTGACTCTGCCGGCAGCGGCTGAGGCGGCAGAGTTATTGCAGGTGCGGGAGGCCACCCTCCTGCAACTGGGGGATGGCAACCGCAGTTATTCGGTTCGACTGGCCTGCATCGCGGTCGCCGATGCTGACCGTCCGGCGGCCGTCGATTGGTTGCGGCGCCAGCTTCCCCGCCACACCCGCCTCAACCTCCGCCCCACCGGCAACGAGGATGGCGTGCTCGTGGCCCGGCTTCAGCGCCTCGACGCCGGCACCGACCTCAGCGATGGTCTGATCGCCGCCGGGCTGGCCCGGCCCGACGGCTGCAGCTGATCGCCCGTTACGCTCCCGTCCCCAGCCCGCCGATCGTGAGCCTTAACCGCACCGCCAAGGGCATCGTGCTTGTTCCCACCCTGCTGCTGGGGGGAGCATTCCTGGCCGCCGCCAGCTGGCTTGACGGTCCGGCGGCCGCCAATCGCGGCCTGGCATTCGGCCTCGGGGGCGTGCTGATGGGGGCTGGCCTGCTGGCCCAGCTGCTGCCGGAGCCCGAGCCATCAGCCCGCAGCCGCGACGCCGACAGCGACGCCTGAGCGGGGCCTCAGGGGGCCGAGGGTGGTGGTGGCGGTGCTGATAGGCGGGCTGCCCCACCGGCTGCCCCACCTCCCCGCCGCCGCTCCTGCTCCTGGACCAGTCGGAAATACTCGCGGGTGGGTTGGAAGATGAAGCTGTCCTGGGGGGTCTTGATGATCTCGCGCAGCACCGCCGTGATGTCGGCCACCTGGGGGGCGATCTTGGTGGTGGCGCCCATCTGGCTGAGTGCCTTCTGGAAGTCCTCGTAGCTCGTGAAGAACACGCCCCGCTCACCCTGGGGCGTCTTGAGGGTGATGAAGGGCTTACTGAAGAACACCGGAACGGTGAGCCCCTGGCGGATCTTCGCTTCACTAACCCCCTGGTTGCGCAGGATCACCTCAGCCTGCTTGAGGTCGTTGGCCAGGGGGACCATCGGCGCCACCAGGGTGTAGCCATCCTTGATCTGCCTGGTCATCGCGCTCACCTGTTGATTGGCGATGTCCATGGGCATCGGCACCACCTTCACCTGGGCCGAGGGGTTCTGCTTGCCGATCAGGGCTGCTTCCGCCTCCGCTTTGGCCCGGTCCAGGTAGAGAGGAAGTACCAGGGTCTTGCCCCGGGGGATCGGAATCGGCACCCCTTTCGGATCGGTGATCATGAAGACCGGAATCACCGCCAGCTTGCGGATCGCCTCCTCCTCCGGGATGGCCAGCGCGCCCGGTGCCAGACAGCCGCTGGCCCCAAGGCTGAGCACAGCCGCCAGCGCGATCCAGGCCCGGCCTGGGCTGATGCTGCGGATGCTGAACATACCCAAGAGCGACAACCAGTCAGCCTAGGCAGCACCCCTGGAGGAATGGTCCACAACCAGACGGTCCCATTGATGGCTACCCCTCCTGTTTCCTGGCCAGAGTCGGATCAGTGATCGGCAGGCTCGATGACGGACTCCGAAGCGCTGGTGCTGCCTTTCGCCTCGGTGGGCCTCGAGGCGATCGCCCGGGTCGGCGGCAAGAACGCCTCCCTGGGGGAGATGATCCGTGAGCTGACGGCCCGGGGCGTCCGCGTGCCGGACGGCTTCGCCACCACCGCCGCCGCCTACCGCCTGTTTCTGTCGGCCAACGGTCTGCGGGCCCGGCTGGAGGAAATCCTGGTGGGGCTGGACAGCAATGATCTGCAGGCCCTGCAGGCGGCCGGTCGCGCCGCCCGGGAGCTGCTATTGGCCGCTCCGCTGCCGCCCGAGCTCAGCGAGGCGATCCTGACGGCCTACCGCGCCCTCGCCGGTGCCGGGGGGGATGGCCCCGGAGCCGTGGCGGTGCGCTCCAGCGCGACGGCCGAGGACCTGCCCGATGCCAGTTTCGCCGGCCAGCAGGAGACCTTCCTGCATGTTCAGGGGGAGGGGGCCCTGCTGGCGGCCTGCCGGCGCTGCTTCGCTTCCCTCTTCACTGACCGAGCCATCTCCTACCGGCAGCGGCAGGGTTTTGAGCATCTGGAAGTGGCGCTTTCGATCGGCGTTCAGCGCATGGTGCGGGCCGATCTGGCCTGCTCTGGAGTGATGTTCAGCATCGACACCGAAACCGGCTTCGCGGACACCGTGCTGCTCACCGCCGCCTACGGACTGGGGGAGAACGTGGTGCAGGGCACGGTGAATCCCGATGAATGGCTGATCTTCAAGCCCACCCTGGAGCAGGGCTTCGAGCCAATTCTTTCCCGCCGCCTCGGCAGCAAGGCGATGCGGATGGTGTATGCCGATCCGGATGATCAGGCGGGCACGGGACAGGCTGTGCTGAACCAGCCGGTGTCGGTCGATGAGCAGCAGCGCTATGCCCTGAGCGATGGCGAGGCCCTTAGCCTGGCCCGCTGGGCCTGCATCATCGAGCGCCATTACAGCGACCGACACGGCAAAGCCACGCCGATGGATATCGAGTGGGCTAAAGATGGCCTGAGCGGCGAGCTGTTCATCCTGCAGGCTCGTCCAGAGACCGTGCAGTCCCGGCGCCGGCCGGCGCTGCTGCGCAGCTGGCACCTCGAGCCCCATCAGGCCGAGCAGATCACCTGCGGCCGGGCGATCGGCGCCTCGGTGAGCAGCGGCCGGGCTCGCGTGATCGCCGATCCCAGGCTGATCAACCGCTTTGAACCCGGTGATCTGTTGGTCACCGGCCGCACCGATCCCGATTGGGAGCCGATCCTTCGCCGGGCTAGCGGGGTGGTTACCGATCAGGGGGGACGCACCTGCCACGCGGCGATCATCGCCAGGGAAATGGGGATCACCGCCGTGGTGGGCACCGGTGATGGCACCCGCACAATCCGAGACGGGGAGTCCATCACCGTCAGTTGCTGCCAGGGCGATGTGGGTTATGTCTACCGCGGCAGGCTCGGATTTCACATGGAGGAGCAGACCCTGGTGGATCTGCCCCCGACGCGCACGGCCATCCTGATGAATGTGGGGCGTCCGGAGGAGGCCTTCAATCTGGCGGCGATCCCCTGCGATGGTGTCGGCCTGGCCCGGCTGGAGTTCATCATTGCCAACCACATCCGGGTGCACCCGCTGGCGCTGCTGCAGCCTGAGCGGGTGTCGGATGCGAAGCAGCGGGAAGCCATCCTGGCGCTCTGTCGGGGCTATGGGCGGCCGGCTGACTACTACGTGGATCTTCTTGCCCAGGGCATGGCCAGGATCGCCGCCGCCTTCTTTCCGCGGCCGGTGATTCTTCGCTTTTCGGATTTCAAGAGCAATGAATATGCCCGTCTGCTTGGTGGTGCGGCCTTCGAGCCGCAGGAGGAGAATCCGATGCTTGGTTGGCGGGGGGCTTCGCGCTACTGCTCCCCTGAATTCCGGGGGGCCTTCGGGCTGGAGTGCCAGGCCCTGCTGCGGGTGCGTCAGACGATGGGGCTCACCAACGTCATCCCGATGATTCCCTTCTGCCGCACACCGGAGGAGGGGGAGCGGGTGCTTGACCTGATGGCCGGCCACGGGCTGGTCCGTGGGGAGGCGGGCCTGGAGGTGTACGTGATGTGTGAGTTGCCGAGCAATGTGATCGCCGCCGAGGCCTTCCTGGAACGGTTTGATGGCTTTTCGATCGGCTCGAACGATCTCACCCAGCTCACCCTGGGGCTGGATCGGGATTCGGCCCTGGTGGCCGACCTCTTCGACGAGAACCATGCGGCGGTGAAGGCGATGATCCGCATGGCGATCGCCGCCGCCCATCACGCCGGTCGCAAGGTCGGCATCTGTGGTCAGGCCCCCAGCGACATCCCTGGGTTCGTCCGCTTTCTGGTGGAGGAGGGCATTGATTCGATCAGCCTCAATCCCGATGCGGTGGTGCGGGTCCGCCTGGAGGTGGCTGCGATCGAGCGGGAGCTGGCCGGCTGATCCCATGCCCGGAGATGTCTCGGGCAGAGCCCGGATCCTTCAAGCCCGATGCTTCAAGCCGGATCTTTCAGGCCAACAGCGATTCCCATGGCCAGGGCCGAGCGGCTGCTGTCCAGCCAGAGCACCCGGCCCGCCAGACTGAACATCTGGCCGCTGGCCAGGGTGAGGCTGATCAGGCAGGGCTGGTCCCGTTTTGGGCGGTGGCGCGGGATCAGCAGCAGACCGATCGCGTGGCGGCTGATGTCGATCACATCGGCCGGTTCGGCGCTCTCTTCCCCCTCAAATTGGATGGTCGCCGCGATGGCACCGGCCGGCGGTCGGTAGCGGAGCACCTCCCAGCTGGAGGTGTCCAATGCATCCAGGGCTGCCACGAAACGGTCATAGGCCCTCTGGTCTGTCATGCGGCCTGAGCGGTGGGCTGCCAGGGGCCTGGGCCGGCGGCCCCCGCTCCGGCGGGGAGCAGCTGCCAGGCCATCAGCAGATGGCAGCTCGAGCGCACCAGGCAGAGGATCGCCAGGCCCAGGCAGAGCGGACAGTGGGTCAGACCCATGGCGGTGGCTGGCAAGGCTTCCGTTTCAGGATCGCACCCGTCTGGCGCCCAGGTCGCCGGTTGCGGCGTTGTGGTTTAGATCAGTGATGGATTCGCCCCGCCCTTCCCCCTTGCCGCGCCCCACCCTGCTGCGTCTGAGCGAGCTGCGGTTGCCGCTTGACCACAGTCCCGCCGAACTGGAGGCCGCCATCCTGAGGCGGCTGCGCCTGCCGCCGGCAGCCCTGCTGGCGCACCGGCTGGTGAAACGCAGTGTCGACGCCCGCCGGCCCGGCGCCATTCAGCTGGTTTACAGCCTGGATCTGGAGCTGGCCGTGGAGGGGGCCAGTGTCCGGCAGCTGCGGGAGCGGCTGCGGCGTGATCCCCAGCTGCGGCCCAGTCCGGATGAGCGCTATCGCTTCGTGGTTCAGGCGGATCCAGAGAACCCCCTGCCCGGAGGCCTGCGCCCGCTGGTGGTGGGGGCCGGGCCCTGTGGCTATTTCGCGGCCCTGCTGCTGGCCCAGATGGGCCTGCGGCCCCTGCTGCTGGAGCGGGGCAAGGCCGTCCGGGAGCGAAGTGCCGACACCTTCGGCTTCTGGCGGGGGCAGCGGCCTTTCGATCCTGAATCGAATGTCCAGTTCGGCGAGGGGGGCGCCGGCACCTTTTCCGATGGCAAGCTCTACAGCCAGATCAGTGAGCCCGCGGCCTACGGGCGCAAGGTGCTGGAGGAACTGGTGGCGGCGGGGGCCAATCCCGAGATCCTTACCCTGCACCATCCCCACATCGGCACCTTCAAGCTGGCCACGGTGGTGCGGGGGTTGCGGGCCCGGATCGAGGCCCTCGGCGGCGAGGTGCGTTTCTGCAGTCGGGTCACCGGTCTCGATCTCGAACCCCTGACCGCGGTCGAGCCGCGCAACCAGCTGCGGGGGGTGGTCCTCGCTGATGGCACCAGGATCGCCGCCAACCATCTGGTGTTGGCAGTCGGCCACAGCGCCCGCGACAGCTTCGCCATGCTCAGGCGGCTGGGGGTGGCCCTTCAGGCCAAGCCCTTTGCCGTCGGCGTGCGGATCGAGCATCCCCAGGGGCTGATCGACAGGTGTCGCTGGGGGGCTGCCGCAGGCCACCCACGCCTGGGGGCGGCGGAATACAAGCTGGTGCATCACTGCCCCCCGCCGGCTGTCGGTCCGGCCCGGGATGTCTACAGCTTCTGCATGTGCCCGGGGGGGCTGGTGGTGGGCGCTACCTCAGAGGAGGGCTGTGTCGTCACCAATGGCATGAGTCAGCATTCGCGCAATGAGCGCAATGCCAACAGTGGCCTGGTGGTGAATGTCACCCTCGACGATCTGGCTGCCTACGGGGAGGGGCCGGGGGATCCCCTGGCTGGCGTGGCGTTTCAACGCCATTGGGAGCGACGGGCGTTTGAAATGGGCGGGGGGAATTACCACGCCCCTGCCCAGTGGCTGGAAGATTTTCTGGTCCGCCGCTCCAGTGCCCATGACCCGCATGCCGCTGGCTTCGAATCTGATGGTGGTGCTGAGGGCCGTGACGACTGCGGTGCCGAGGAACGTGGTGAGATGTCGGCGGCCGGCCGGGTGAAAGGTTCCTATTTGCCTGGGGTGAGGTTAGGGAGCCTGGATGGCTGTCTGCCGGAGTTCGTGCTTGAGGCGATTCGAGAAGCTCTGCCGGAATTTGATCGCCGTATTCAGGGATTTTGCATGCCGGGTGCCCTGATCACCGGCATCGAGACACGCACCTCATCGCCGGTGAGGATTCCCCGCGATTCCCTCAGCCTCGAGAGCCTGAACGTGTCCGGGTTGTACCCGGCCGGAGAGGGGGCCGGCTATGCCGGCGGAATCCTCTCGGCCGCGATCGATGGACTCAAGGTGGCAGAGGCTCTGGCCCTCAACCTTCTTCATCCTCAGCGCCAAGGGGCACAAGACGGATCTGCTTACGACCCAGCTTGATCTCGAACTCGTCTCCAGGCTTGAGATCCAGCATGGCGGTGTAGGCCTTGCCCACCATCAGGTTGCCATTGAACTGAACCTTGGTGTTGAAGCTCAGCTTGCGGCCGGCCTTGCCGCCTTTTGGAGCGGCACCGAAATCAACGCCTTTAGCATTCAACAGGGCTTCGTAGAAGGCGGTGAAGTTGAGACGCTCCGAACCATCCTTCTTGGTGGAGACGTACCCGCAGGCACGGACTAGGTCAGACTTGCTGACATCGCCCAGTTCCTTGACTTTGGACAGGAGGTCGGCTCCAGTGAGCATGGCAGAAAAAATGCGACAACTGCATTTTTATCCATTGATGGGACGTTGTGCAACCCTTCAGCTTCTCTTGCTTGGCTTGGATCTCCGCCATGATCGCTCAGTGCAAGTGTGCTGATGCGTATCACAATGCTGTATCCGTGCGATGGATGCGCGGCGTTTCGGTTTCGCTGGCGCCTGTCACCTGTGGTCCACTCGCGTTCACACAGCCCCCTCAAGTAGGACTGGGAAGGCATCGCCCCAATTCGGCCCGCCTATTTCATCTGATCCAGGCTTTTTCGCCAGCAGCATTCCAGTTCACTGGAATCTCAGCTTGAGTGGCGCTGCAAAACAACCGCCTGGGGGTCATGCCTGGGAGACGATGCCACTCCACTGCACGGCCTTCACTTGATCGCGCCGCCAGGAATGGAACAGCAGCGGTTCACCCAGGGTGCAGAGGGGGCAGATGCTGATCCGGGCGGCCGCAACGCCCGCATGCAAAAGCTGGCGGTGGGTGGCCGCCCGGATGTCGAGCCGCTCCCGTTGGGGCTCAGGGTCCGGAAGCAAGCCGCCGCACGCCTCCAGTTCGGCCAGGGCCTCATCTTCGCTGCTGGTGGATGCCCGCAGGGAGGCGGCCACCTGCAGACTCACCGACCGCTCCACCTGATAAGCGCGGCCGCTGATGGCGGGGCCAAGGGCCACCAGCAGACCCCCCCGCTCGCAGCCTTCGGCCTCCAGCAGATTGATCGCCGCCGGCAGGATCCGGCCGGCCACCCCGCGCCAGCCGGCATGGCAGGCGGCTACCCGGCCGCTGGCGGGATCGGCGATCAGCACAGGGGTGCAATCGGCACCGCAGACCCAGAGGCTCTGTCCGGCGCCATCACTGACCAGGCCATCCGCTTCCGGCCAGGGGACGGCGCGGGCCGAGCCGGCGGGCAGCACCCTGGCGCTGTGGATCTGCTGGGGCCGGTGCACGCTCACGCCCGCACTGATCACTCCGGCCAGTTCGGCGGGGCTACGGCCCTGCCACTGGCGACTGAAGAAGCCGTGCTCGAAGTCCGCCAGCAGGTTGCACTGGAGGTGATACCCCCCATAGCTGCCGATCCAGGTCCAGCCCTCAAGGTCGTTGAAGGCGGCGTCCGGGCGGTCGAACGGGGGCTCCAGGGCTTCAGCCATCGGGCAGGTCGCGCAGAACCCAGAATCCTTCCAGGCGGGGCTCGCTCTCGCCGCCCTGAACCGCCAGAAACTGCAGTCCGCCCGCCTCCTGCCGGGAGCGCTCGAAGGCCGCGGCGGCGGCGGTGGCCTCTTCGGCCGGCAGGCTGGCCAGCAGCCAGCGGTCCTCCATGCCGGCCTCCAACACCAGTTGGTTGTCGTCGATCTCAAGCCGCACGGGCTCAAGTCCCGCCAGCCAGCCCGCGATCGCCAGGGCTCGGCGGCGGCTGAACAGCCGGACACCAGGCACAGCGGCAGCGCTGTGAATGTCGCTCGGCACCCGCACCAGGCCTGCGAAGCCGATGTCCCAGCCGCTGGCGTCAGCGAGAGTGGCGGCGTCCAGGTTGGCCCAGGCCCAGCTGTCGCCGCGGGCGGCCTCCGGCAGGGGCACCGCCACTGGTTTGAGCGGTTGGGGGGGCGGGGCCAGCGGACCGGCCATGAAACCCGCCTCGAGCGGGTAGACCTCGCTCTGCCGCTCCTGCAGCCACTCCACCAGGTTGTAGCAGCGACGGCTGGGAATCAGCTCCAGGGAGAGCCCTTCTGCCGCCCGCTGCACCATGGTGCGCATCGACCCCCGCCAGCAGCGCAGCCGCCGCGGCGGGCTGAAGCCTTGCTCCGCCGCCTCGCTCAGGGCGTCCTGCAGGGCCTCGCGCAGCCAGATGGAATTGACGCTGGCGGCCGGACAGGTGCGCAGCCAGCGGAAGGGGGCGGTGGCCCCATCGACGGCGGCCGTCGGGACGCTGCTGGAACAGATCAGCAGTTCCCAGCGCTTCTTGCCATCCGCTTCGAGAATCGGACGGGAGTAGTAATCGAGTTCCCAGTCGGGGCCGCTGGCCAGCGCCGGGGTCGCCGGGGCGGGGCTCATCCGGCGGCCTGCTCCTGTTGGCGCAGCAGGGAACGGGCCCGGTTGGCCCGATCCGCCGCCTCGGCCATCACCTTCTCCTTCTCGATCAGCAGTTCGCCGGGCTGGCCTTCCAGCAGCGCGGTGTTGAGCGCGATGCGGCCCCGGCTTGGATCGATGGCGGTGATCAGGGCCTTCACCGCATCGCCCTGGTCGAAGACTTCGCGCAGGTCGCGCATGCTGCCGCCGGTGATGCTGGAGTGGTGCAGCAGGCCGCTGACGCCCCCCAGATCCACGAAGAAGCCATAGGGCTTCACCGAGGCCACATGGCCCTCCACCAGCTGACCGACCTCCAGTTCGGAGAAACGGGCGGCGGAGGCGGCCTTCTTCTCGGAGAGCACCAGTTTCCGGGTTTCGGGGTTGACCTCCAGGAAGGCGGCGCCCAGGGTCTTGCCGACCAGGGCCTCGTGGTTTTCCCCCTCATGCAGCTGGGAGCGGGGAATGAAGCCCCGCAGACCTTCCAGATCGCAGGTGACGCCGCCCCGGTTGAAGCCGTTCACCTTCACCTGGACCACCTTGCCGTCCTTCTCCAGCTGACGGACCTTCTCCCAGCTCTGGCGCAGGGCCAGGGCCCTGGCGCTGATGGTGACCATGCCATCGGCGTTCTGCTCGCGGGTGACCAGCACCTCCACCTGCAGACCCCGGGGAAAGCGCTCCTTGAGATTGGTGATCACACCGAGGCCACATTCCTTCTTGGGCATGAAGCCCGGGGCCTTGCCGCCGATGTCGACGTAGACCCCATCGCTTTCCAGGCCGATCACCACGCCGCTCACCACCTCGCCGGTGGTGCCCACGGGTTCGTTCTCGTCGAGGGCCGCCAGAAAGGCCTCTTCGTCGAAATCGAAGTCGTCGACGGTGCGGCCCGCGGCCGGCCGGGCGTCGGCCGGGGCTCCGGCCCCACCGCCGCCAGGGCGGCCGCCCTGGCGGCGCTCCTTGCTTTCCGGACCGAGCAGATCGGCCATGGTCATCCCCTGCAGGCTGCCCATGTCGAAGAGATCGTCATCGCCATCGGGGCCGGCCGCTGGGGCAGGGACCGTGGCGCGCACGGGCGCGGCCGGTCCGCGGCTGGGCTGGGGCGCTACGGCGCTGGCCTGCGGCGGGACCGGCGCCTGGGGGGCGGCGGCGTCGCCGGAGGGGGCAGGTTCGTCCTTTTTGATCATCAGCACCTGAGGCGGCTTGCGCTGGGGGCTGCCCGGGGAGCCCGGCGGCAGAGGCCGCTGTCCAGGGGGCCTGGGCTGACGCGGCGCAGGGTTGCCGGTTCCGGCCATGACCTCAGAAATGCTCGGGATTTCACACTGTACGGACCAGTCCCCTGAGCCCGCCGACCCACGGCGGCCCTTCCCCCGATGCCGTCTTCCTCCGATTCACAGCTGCAGTCGGCCGCCGGTGGCCAGCCGGCCGGCCCCCAGCGCCGGCTGGAGCGGCTGTGCTGGCCCGACCTCCGCAACCAGGCCCGCCGGCCAGGCAGCACGGTCCTCTGGCCCTTCGGATCCACCGAGCAGCACGGCCCGCATCTGCCGCTCTGCACCGACGCCCTGTTTGCCGATCGCCTCGCCGATGCGGTGCTGGAGCGCCTGGATCCGGAGCTGCCGATCTGGCGCCTGCCGGTGCAGAGCCTCGGTTTCTCCCCGGAGCATCTGGGTTTCGCTGGCACCCTCACCCTGCCGGCGGAACTGTTGATCGGTCTGGTCGTGGCGGTGGGCCGGGACCTGGAGGCCGCCGGTTTTGATCGCCTGGTGTTGTTCAACGGCCATGGCGGCCAGGTGGCCCTGCTGGAGGTGGCGGCCCGGCAGCTGCGGGCCAGCCATCCCCGACTGGCGGTGTTGCCCTGTCTGCTCTGGCGGGGTCCTGAGGGGCTGGGCGACCTACTGAGCCCGCAGGAACGCAGCCAGGGCCTGCATGCTGGCCAGGCCGAAACCAGCCTGATGCTGCATCTGGCTCCGGAGCTGGTGGGGGAGGAGCGGCGGGCGGATGGACTGGCGGCCCTGCCGCCGCCGCCCGGCTGGAGCCTGGAGGGGGCCGCACCGAGTGCCTGGCTCACCCGGGAGATCAGCCGCAGCGGCGTTGTCGGCGATCCCGGTGGCTCCAGCGCCGAGCTGGGTCGTGCGTTGTACGAGCGACTGGTGGAGGGCTGGCGCCAGCGGCTCGAGGCCCTCATGGGCAGTGCCTGGCCGGCCACCCCCGGTTCGGCACGGCCCGGCGAAGAAGACTAAAGTCGTCTCCATTGCCCCAACCTGCGGTTTGCATGCCGACCATCGAAACCAGCGCCGACCAGATCGCCTCCACTTCTTCTCCTCTTGCTGAGCAGGTCGGGGGGCAGGCCGAAGCGCTGCCCGATTTCGCCAGTGCCGCCTACAAGGACGCCTACAGCCGCATCAATGCGATCGTGATTGAGGGCGAGCAGGAGGCCCACGACAACTACATGTCCCTGGGCACCCTGATCCCCGATCAGGCCGACGAACTCGCCCGGCTTGCCCGCATGGAGCTGAAGCACATGAAGGGCTTCACGGCCTGCGGCAACAACCTCGGCGTGGTAGCCGACATGGACTTCGCCCGGGAGTTCTTCTCACCCCTGCGCAATAATTTCCAGAAGGCTCTTGGTGAAGGCAAGGTGGTGACCTGCCTGCTGATCCAGGCGCTGTTGATCGAGGCTTTCGCCATCTCGGCTTACCACATCTATATTCCCGTCGCCGATCCCTTCGCCCGCAAGATCACCGAGGGTGTGGTCAAGGACGAATACACCCACCTCAACTACGGCCAGGAATGGTTGAAGGCCAATCTGGAGGCCAGCCGGGCTGAGCTGGAGCAGGCCAACCGCGACAACCTCCCCCATGTGCGTCGCATGCTTGAGCGGGTCGCCGCCGATGCCTCGGTGCTGCAGATGGATAAGGAAGATTTGATCGAGGATTTCCTGATCGCCTATCAGGACGCTCTTACCGACATCGGTTTCACCACCAGGGAAATCGCCCGCATGGCGGCCGCCGCCCTCGTCGGTTGAGCGGCCCGGTCCCCTTTGGCGGAGCTGCTTCGGGGCCATGGCAGGATGTGTTGAAGGCGACAGCCATCGCCTCCATCCCAGCCCTGATCTGAAACTGCATGTTCGGCCTGATCGGTCACTCCACCAGCTTTGAGGAGGCCCGCACAAAGGCCCGCTCCCTTGGCTTCGATGAGTACGCCGATGGGGATCTGGACATGTGGTGCAGTGCTCCGCCCCAGTTGGTCGAGCGTATTCAGGTCACCAGCCCCACCGGCAAGACGATCGAAGGGGCCTACATCGATTCGGTGTTCGTCCCCGAGATGCTGGCCCGCTTCAAAACGGCACGGCGCAAGGTCCTCAACGCCATGGAGTTGGCCCAGAAAAACGACATCAACATCACCGCTCTGGGTGGTTTCACTTCAATTATTTTTGAGAATTTCAACCTTCTCAAAGAGCAGCACATCCGCAATACCACCCTGGATTGGACCCGGTTCACCACCGGCAACACCCACACCGCCTGGGTGATCTGCCGGCAGGTGGAGCAGAATGCTCAGCTGGTAGGCATCAACCTTCCCCAGGCCAGGGTTGCCGTGGTCGGTGCCACCGGCGACATCGGCAGTGCTGTGTGTCATTGGCTCAGCCAGCGCACCGGCGTGGCCGAATTGCTGTTGGTGGCCAGGCAGCAGCAGCCCCTCCAGGATCTGCAGGCCGAGCTGGGCGGTGGACGGATCCTGCCCCTTGATCAAGCCCTCACCGAGGCGGATGTGGTGGTGTGGGTGGCGAGCATGCCGCAGGGCCTGAGCATTGATGTCCAGAACCTGCGCCGCCCCTGCTTGATGATTGATGGGGGCTATCCCAAGAATCTTGACAGCAAGGCCTCCGGAGAGGGAATTCATGTGTTGAAGGGGGGCATCGTCGAGTTCGGCAGTGACATCGGCTGGCAGATGATGCAGGTGGCCGAAATGGCTAAACCCCAACGCCAGATGTTCGCCTGCTTCGCCGAGGCGATGTTGTTGGATTTTGAAGGTATCCACACCAACTTCAGCTGGGGCCGGAACAACATCAACCTCGAGACGATGGATCTGATCGGAGCAGCCTCCCAGCGCCATGGCTTCCAGGCCCTCGGTCTTGGCCAGCAGTCCCTACCGCCGGCCATGGCAGCCGTTTCCGCCTGATCCCCCAGCCCTCGGCCGCTTCGGCCGCCCCTGTCCCCCCCACAGCTCTCCAATGGCCCGTCGTGCCCTGCTGGAATTTGAGAAACCCCTGGTTGAGCTGGAGCAGCAGATCGAGCAGATCCGCCAGCTGGCCAGGGATTCGGAGGTGGATGTCAGTCAGCAGTTGCTGCAGCTTGAAACCCTGGCGGCCCGGCGTCGCCAGGAGATCTTCACAGCCCTGACCCCGGCCCAGAAGATCCAGGTGGCGCGCCACCCCCAGCGTCCCAGCACACTCGACTACATCCAGGTGATCACCGACAGCTGGCTGGAGCTGCATGGCGATCGCCGGGGCTCCGATGACCAGGCCCTGGTGGGGGGCGTGGGCCGGATCGGCGAGCAGGCGGTGGTGCTGCTTGGTCACCAGAAGGGGCGGGATACCAAGGAGAACGTGGCCCGCAACTTCGGCATGGCCTCCCCCGGCGGCTACCGCAAGGCGATGCGGCTGATGGAGCATGCCGACCGCTTCCGGTTGCCGATCATCAGTTTCATCGACACCCCAGGTGCCTATGCCGGTGTGCTGGCGGAGGAGCAGGGACAGGGGGAGGCGATCGCCGTCAACTTGCGCGAAATGTTCGGCCTGCGGGTGCCGATCATCGCCACGGTGATTGGCGAAGGAGGTTCGGGTGGTGCCCTTGGGATCGGGGTGGCGGATCGGCTGCTGATGTTCGAGCACAGCGTTTACACGGTGGCCAGCCCTGAGGCCTGCGCTTCGATTCTCTGGCGCGATGCCGCCAAGGCCCCCGCCGCCGCTGAGGCCCTGAAGATCACCGGCCCTGACCTGCTGGCCCTGGGGATCATTGATACGGTGCTGCCCGAGCCCTCCGGCGGCAACCACTGGGCGCCCGTTCAGGCGGCGGAAACCCTCAAGGCTGCCCTGCTTGACAATCTGCGGGAGCTCCAGGCCCTCGAGGTGGGCACTCTGCTGGACCAGCGTTACGCGAAATACCGGCGGATCGGTCGTTTCCTGGAGACTGCCTCCCCAGACCCCATCCATTCTGCTTAAGGTTTCAACCAGGGTTTTGGGCCTCTGCCAACGCTTCCGAATTCAGCCTGGAACGGTGCGGTTTCCACGCCACGCCTCTGATGCTGTCAGCCCTTCAGTTCATCGGTACGCCGTGCCATGCTGGCCTGCGTCTCATTAAGAACGGTCAACGGCTGTCGAGCCCAGGCCTGCCCCCCATCCGGCAGGCATCCGTACAACTCACCCCCTGGCCCGGCCCCAGTCGGCGCCTCTTTCCCTCTCCTCCATGACATCCACCTTTCCCAGTGGCCTCAGCAACCGTGGCGGCACTCCCGATGTTCCCCCCCTGCCGGTGAGTCTGCGCATCCGGGATCGGCTGGAGCAGGAGGGCGTGTCGTTCCTGGCCAACGACAACATCTCGGAGTATCTGCGGGAAGGCGAGCTGGATCAGCTGGAGATTGAGGTGGCTGGCAAGGTGCGTGAGCTGCTGCGCAGTCTGGTGATTGATATCGATAATGATCACAACACCGAAGAGACGGCCGAGCGCGTCGCCAAGATGTACCTCCATGAGGTGTTCAAAGGCCGCTATCACCATCAGCCCAAGATCGCCAGCTTCCCCAACGTCAAGCGCCTGGACGAGATCTACACCGTTGGGCCGATCACCGTCCGTTCAGCCTGCTCCCATCATCTGGTTCCGATTCTCGGCAACTGCTGGATCGGTATCAAGCCCGGTGATCGGGTCATTGGTCTCTCCAAGTTTTCCAGGGTGGCGGATTGGGTCTTCTCCCGCCCCCACATCCAGGAAGAGGCTGTGATTATTCTCGCCGATGAGATCGAGCGCCTCTGCGAGCCCCTGGGACTGGCCATCCTGGTCAAGGCCCAGCACTACTGCATGAAGTGGCGCGGAGTCAAAGAACCCCAGACCAGCATGGTCAACTCGGTGGTGCGCGGTGATTTCCGCCACGATCCCAGCCTCAAGGCCGAATTCTTCGAGTTGGTCAAACAGCAGGAATCGATGCTGACCAACTGAAATTTCAGCCTCACCCCCCCCCCCCATTGGCGCACGGCGGCCACCAGGGATTCCACCCGCTGCAGGTCCTTTTCTCCTGGGCTGATCTCCACTCCGCTGGAGGCGTCCAGTCCCGAGGGCCTCAGCTGGCTGAGCACCTCGGCCACCCGCTGGGGGGTGATGCCCCCGGCCAGCCACCATGGCAGCGGTGGATCGAATCCCTGCAGCCATTCCATCGGAATCCGGTGGCCCGTGCCCCCCAGCTGGTCGGCCACCCAGGCATCGAGCAGCAGGCCATCCACCGCCGGCGCGTAGGCCAGGGCCCGGCCGAGGTCGGCGGCGGAACGCACCCGGATCGCCTTCCAGATCTCCACATCCAAGCGCTCCCGAAGGGAGCCGCAGCGTTCGACGCTTTCCTCGCCGTGCAACTGCAGCACCTGGTGGCCCCGCGCTCCGGCCAGGTCGGCCAGCTCCGAGTCGCTGGGATCCGCCACCACAAGCACACCCCGGCAGTCGGCCCGTTGGCGCCTGGCCGCGGCGAACAGGGCGGGCCGCTCCCCGGCCGCGACAAAGCGTGCCGAACCGGACACGCCGATCACACCGATCGCATCGGCGCCCAGGGCTGCCACGGCCGCAGCCTGCTCAGGTCGGCGTAAGCCACAGATCTTGAGCCGGGTTCGCTGTGGGTTCCGGTTTTGGCTCTGCCCGTCTGTTCCGTCTGGAATCATCCCCGCCGCCGCTGCGCTCCGCCAGCCCATCATCAGACTGCTGCAGCCCCCCCGGACGGCCATCCCGGGCCAACCCTGCAGAGCAGGGTGCCTAGGATCCGGAGCGAATAGCTCCTGGCCTGACCTGGGAGCCCGTCTGATGGGTGGCCGTGGGTGAAGGCTGGCAGTTGATGAAGATCCGGGGCATTCCCCTGCGGGTCCACCCCACCTGGTTCGTCATTCTGTTGCTGGCGACCCTGGCCTTTGAGCAGCACTACCGCCTGGCTGAGCGCCTGCCTGTTGCCGGAGCCGCCCTTTGGCTGGTGGCCTTCGCCACGGCGTTGCTGCTGTTCGTCTCGCTGCTGCTCCATGAGCTCGGCCACTCCCTGGCGGCCCTGGCCCAGGGGGTGAAGGTTCGCAGCATCACCCTGTTCCTGATGGGCGGCGTCGCTTCGCTGGAGCGGGAATGCTCCACGGCGATCAGTGCCCTGGTGGTGGCCGCCGCCGGTCCGGCGGTGAGCCTCGTCCTGGCGCTGGCGCTGCTCGGCGGCCAGCACGCTGCCGCCCACCTGTCGCCTGTTCTCGGCGCCATGGTGGAGGTGCTGGGCGAACTCAACCTCGTTCTGCTGCTCTATAACCTGCTGCCCGGCTTGCCCCTTGATGGCGGGCTGATCCTCAAGGCCCTGGTCTGGCAGGTCACCGGCAGCCAGCGTCGTGGCGTGATCGTGGCCAACAACTGCGGCCGCTTCCTCTCCTTCCTGGCGGTGGGCATGGGCGCCGTGCTGCTGCTGCGCGGTGGCGGCTTGGCTGGAGCCTGGCTGTTGCTGATCGGTTGGTTTGGCCTCGGGGCTGCCCGCACCCAGAGCCAGATGCTGATGATGCAGCAGGCCCTGCGTGATCTGAAGGTCAGGGATGTGGCCCAGCGGCGCTTCCGGGTGCTGGAGGCCTCCACCAGCCTGCGCCGTTTCAGCCAGCTGCGGCAGGACATGGCGCCGGACGACAGCCTCGGCGACTGGTGGCTGGTCTGCGATCGCGGCCGCTGGCAGGGGGTGATCGATGACCAGCCGCTCCAGGAGCTGCCGGTGCAGCGTTGGGATGGTGAACGGGTGGCCGACCACCTGCGTCCCTTGACCAGCCTGCCCCAGATCCATGAGGGAGATCCCCTCTGGCGGGCGGCCCTTGGGCTCGATGAGGCGATGCCTCCCCGGCTGCTGGTGCTGAGTTCGGCGGGCCTGCCCAGTGGCACGCTGGAGCGGGCGGAACTCGGAGAAGCCGTGCTGAAGCGGCTAGGCCTGCGCCTGCCGGCCAATCTGGTGGCCCTGGCCCGCCGCCAGAACGCCTATCCCCTTGGACTTGACCTCGGCCAGGTGGCCAGGGGCATGGTCAGCGGCGGCGACGTGGCTGACTCGCCGGCCATTGTGACCCCGGGAACGGTATAGCGCTCCAGCCTGGCGGCGATCGCCGTCAGTTCGTCGGCCTGAAGCGGACCATTCACCAGGGCCGGGCCGATCGGCAGATGGCGCTCGGCCATCGCCCGCAACAGATCGCCCAGCTCGGGCGCCTTGACGGGCAGCGGCGGCAGGGCCGGGGGCTCCGTCCCAAACAGGTCCCGCCAGAGCTTCGCAGGCGGATCCAGCAGGATGCTGCCGTGCTGGAGCACGGCGCCGCGCCGCCAGAGCTGGGCACTGCCGATCCGTTTCGCGCCGCAGTCATGCACCAGATCGGCGGCGGTGCTGCTGGCGAAGCAACTGCTGGGGGGCTGCCCGGCCGGCTCGGTGCCGAAGTTCAGCGGCCGGGCCAGGGCCGCGAAGGTGGCCTGCAGCCAGCCGCAGGCCTGCCGGTAGGCCTCCACTCGGCCCGGGGGCGGCTTCGGCCAGACCAGGGCGTAGGTGATCTCGCCGGCATGGAGCACGGCACGGCCACCACTGGGGCGGCGCACCAGCTCGATCACCCCCGCCGCCGCCAGCTCTTGCCAGCGGGGCTCAATCCGCCGCTGGTGGAACCCCAGGGACAGGGTGGGACGGCTCCAGCCGTACAGGCGCAGCATCGCCCCGGCGGCGGCTTCCTCCGCGGCGGTGGCGGTCAGGGCGGCGTCCAGCAGCCAGTCGTCGATGGCCATCTGCCACTGGCCGCCTGCCACCAGGGGCGGGATCCAGCGGACTTCGCCAGCCGGCAAGGCCGCTCCGGGACCGGCGCTGCTCACAGGGGCAGCTTGTCCCAGAAGGCCGGATCAAGCTCCAGCCCCAGCACTGCCGCCATCTGGCCGAGCCCGCCGCGGCAGTTGAGACCGGCGGCCCGTGCCCAGGCATCCAGCAGGAACAGGCGATGGCTGACCCACAGCTCCAGGCTGCCCTCGGCGAAGCGGATCCCGTCGCTGGCGCTGAAGCCATGGGGCAGCAACATCGCCACGTGGCGGCCGAGGTCGCCGCTGCCGCGCTCGAGCAGCAGCGGCAACCAGGGGCAGAGGGCATCGGCCCGCAGGCTCCAGAGCCGCAGTTCGGGGATTTCCGAGAGCTCGCGGGGATCGTCCCCAGGGCGCGGCCAGTCGAACAGCAACTGCAGCTGGCCGGCCCGCGTCAGCAGCTCGGCTGCGGGCAGGGCCGCCAGGTCGGCGAGGGGGGTCAGATCCAGCTGCCGGATCTGTTCGGCGCTGATCGGGATGGCGATCGCCGCAGGCGGCGTCGGCTGGGAGGGAGAGGTGGATGCCATCAAGAGCTGTGACAGGGCTACGCCGCAGGCTGGACCGTAGCGAGCGGACCACGAAGAATGGATCCGACGTGTCTTGTCCTGCTCAGACCATGGCCACCTCGATCTCCCAGGCTGAAGTGTTCATCGCTCTGGTGGTGGCCGCCCATGCGGCTGTCCTGGCCGTGCGTCTCAGCGTCAGCCTCTACAAAGCCTGATCCGGCTGCCGGCCCCCTTGGCAAGTCCGGGGGAGCCTGCTACAAGCGGTTGATGATGTGCGCGCCGCCCTGAGCGCCACCCGCAGCGCCTGATGTCACGTCCGATGAGCCGTCAGCTGTCACGTCCGCTTTCCGGTTCGCAGCGTTCGAGGGAGCACCACGCCTCCGGCCAGCGGGGGGCCTCCTTCTTCGACGCTGTTGCGACAGGTTCATCTTCGGCTGGCCACGCTCCCCATGCGGCTCCCGCAGCCAGGTCCCAGACCTTGGCTGTGTTCAGCACCGAAGGTCAGCTGCTTTCCCTATCCAGCGAGCGTCAGGAACTTCTCTGCAGCGTCATCGGCCTGATGGTCAAGCTCGGCCTGGTGGCGGTGGCCTCCCTGAGCCTGCTGCGCCTGGCCGGCGCCTACCAGCAGCGCATGGATCGCCAGGGTGAGATCAGTGCCGTGCTGGAGCTGGAGCACGCCAAGCTGGTCAAGGCCCGCGAACGCTTCGATCAGCTGTTCATGGTCGACGGCGAGCAGAGCCTGATCCGCGAGCAGAGCCAGTGGATCGCCCCCAACCGGCTGCGGGTCGTCTGGCAGCAACCGGTTACAACTGTTGAAACCGCCGCCGCCGCGGCCGGCAACCAGCGCCCCAGTCCCTAGGTTGGGCGGCGTTCCGCCCCTGCCTTCGACCCCATGGTTTCCGCCCCCGGTGAGGCCGCAAGCCCCAGCCCCGTCAGCACCGTGCGGACCGGAACCCCTGGGACAGCCCTGATCACCGGAGCTTCCTCAGGGGTGGGTCTGTTCGCTGCCAAGGCCCTCGTCGACCGGGGCTGGCACGTGGTGATGGCCTGCCGGGACGTCGAGAAGGCCCGCCGGGCCCAGGCGGCCCTGGCGATACCCGACGCTGCCGTGACCCACCTGCAGGTGGACCTGGGTGATCTCGACAGCGTGCGTCAACTGGTGGCGGATTTCCATGCCAGCGGCCGACCCCTGGATGCCCTGATCTGCAATGCGGCGGTCTATCTACCTCGCCTGCAGCATCCGGAGCGATCACCCCAGGGCTATGAGCTCTCGATGGCCACCAACCATTTCGGCCATTTCCTCTTGATTCACCTGCTGCTCGAGGATCTGCGCCGCTCCAGCCATCCTTCCCGCCGTCTCGTGATTCTGGGAACGGTCACCGCCAACTCCAAGGAACTCGGCGGCAAGATTCCGATCCCGGCCCCGGCCGACCTGGGCGATCTTTCCGGCTTCGCCGGGGGCTTCAAGGCGCCGATCACGATGGCCGATGGCAAGCGCTTCAAGCCGGGCAAGGCTTACAAGGACAGCAAGCTCTGCAACATGATCACCACCCAGGAACTGCACCGCAGGTTGCACGGCAGCACCGGCGTCGTGTTCACCTCCCTCTACCCGGGTTGTGTGGCCGACACCCCCCTGTTCCGTAACACGCCGCGCCTGTTCCAGACCATCTTCCCCTGGTTCCAGAAGAACATCACCGGCGGTTATGTGAGCCAGGCCCTGGCGGGCGAGCGGGTGGCCCAGGTGGTGGATGACCCCGATTTCGCCATTTCCGGGGTTCACTGGAGCTGGGGCAATCGCCAGAAGAAGGGTGGTCGCCAGTTCAGCCAGGAGCTCTCGGAGAAGGCCAGCAACCCTGAAACCGCCGCCCGGATGTGGGACCTGTCGATGCGGTTGGTCGGTCTGGACTGAAGCGTCACGGGCAGGGCCCGCCGCCCTTGCTATCAAGACGGCAGTCGCCACCTTCACCCGGATGTCCCGCCTGCTGCGCTGGGCCATCGGCCTGTTGCTCGTGTTGAGCCTGGTCGCCGCCGCCGCCCTGGTCCTGCCTTTCCGCGACTGGCTCCCGGGCGGCACCGTCGCCGATCTGCCCCGGGGGGAGGTGGTCAACGGCACAGCCTTCAACCGTCTCTTCCCGGCTCCCGAATCCGGGGAGCAGATCGTGTTCAGCCAGGAGAAGCGCGGTTTCAGTGAAGCCCGTCTTCGCCAGGGGGAGCGCACCCTGGCGCTACTCGCTATTTCCGACACGATCACCGCACCGGAGGCTCGCGACAAATTCAACGCCAGCAAGGAGCGCCTGGGGGGCTGGCCCGTGGTCGATCAGGGCCCCCAGGCGAGTGCCCTGCTGGTGGCCGACCGCTTCCAGGTGAAGGTGCTCGGCCAGGGTGAGGGCCTCGATCCCGCCCGGCGCCGCCAGCTGATCAGCGGCTTTGATCTGGGCGGCCTCGCCGCCCTTGCCCCCGCCGCCAAACCGCGGCTGGCGGCCCGTCCGCTGGAGAATGACGGGCCTCCAGCTGAAGCGTCTGGGCTGGAATCCGCCGCCTCCCTGAGCCTGCAGCCCGCCCGATGAACACCGTTCTCTCCCGCCTGGAGCGCCTGCCCCGGCGCAACCTCACGGTGCTGGCGATCAAGGGCATCAGCACGCTGGTGCCGGGCGGCTGGCAGAACATCACCAGCGCCGACGCCCTGATCGCCGATGTGCTTGGCAGCGAAGACGCCCAGCTGATCCGCCAGGTTCGCCGGCGCGCCGACATCCTCAGTCAGGCCCGCCATGAGGGCTATGGGCGTGCCCTGAGCCTTTATGACGCTGTCAACCGCTCCCAGAAGGCTGCTGGGGGCCTGCGCCTGCTCGCCGGGGTGGGTGCTGCCCTGCCGCTGGTGAAGTCGGTCGCCAGCCTCGCCCCCGCCAGCGACCGACTCCAGGCCATTGACCTGAGCCTGAAGGTGGCGGCGGAACTGCTGGCCTTCACCCAGGTGAATGGTCTGCCAGGAGACAGCTTCGCCGATTTCGCGGCCGCCCTCGCTGACTACGCCGGTGAGGCCCGGGTGCGGATGGCGGCCCTGGTCTGCTTTGATGCCCTGCTTCCCCTTGGGGACCAGGCCCTGCAGTGCGTGGAGGGGCTGTTCGCCCGCGTCAGCGGCTCCGATCTGCACCAGCTGCCCGCCTACGGGGCCATGGCCCCCTTGTTGCCTGGCCGGGGCGATGAGGCCCATCTGCGCTTCCTGCGACAGGGTCTGGAGAGCTGGTTGGGCTGGGCCGGCGGCTTCGTGACGACCTTCGGCCTCACGGGCCAGCGGGCAGCCCAGGCCCTGCAATCGACCCTGGGGCCGTGGCAGGGGCGCTTCGAGCAGCTGGCGGTTTTTCTGGATGCCTTCACGGACACGTACCAGCACACCGGCGTCCAGGCGGTGGCCCACCGGCTGGTGGAGCGGGCCGCCGCCGAGATCTGACGCCGCCCCCGGCCTGCGGGGACACGGGCCAGGGGGCCACGAAGAAATTGAAACAAATAGAACGTGGCAACACACTAGCGTTATAGCGTTTGCTGCAGGGTCTTCCGTCCCTCTCCGGTTGCCCATTCCCTGCCATGACCGCCTCCGCTGCTGCGGCGATCTCCGCCCATGCCCACGCCGCTGATGCCCAGGCCCGCAAAGGTTTTGGTCCGCGCGTGCGCCGCCTTCATGCCCGTATTGGCGCCGCCCACCGCCAGGCTGAAGGCATGGCCTTCGCCAGGTCCCTGCTGGGGGGCGAGGCGGCGCCGCTCCAGCTCGCCGCCCTGATCCGTTCGCTGCAGCCTGCCTACGGGCTGATCGAAGCCCGCGGACCGGAGCTGGCGGCGGCCCTCGGGGCCTCCGCCCTTCCCTGGTCCGAACTGGCCCGCCATGGCGTCCTCACGGACGACATGGCCAGACTCGCCGCCGCCGGGGTCCCGGCCACCCCCGAGCTGCCGGCGGCCCGCGCCTGGCTTGAGCACCTGCAGCTTCTGGCCCGTCAAGCGCCCCATCGGTTCATGGCCCACGTCTACGTGCGCTACGGCGGCGACCTTTCCGGTGGCCAGCAACTGGCGGAGCAGGCCGATGGCATCCTGGTGCGCCATGGCCTGGCCCCGGTGGGCTTCTGGCGGTTCAACGTGCCCACCGGCGAGCTCAAGCAGCGCCTGCACGGGGCGTTCGAGCAGCTGGATCTCTCGGAGGTTGAGGAGGAGCAGCTGCTGGCCGAGGCGGTGGAGGCCTTCCACGCCAGCCAGCGCCTGCTGGCCGACCTGGCCGCGATGGCGCAGACCGACCTGGCCGTGATGCCGCTGGCCGATCAGCCGATCTGAGCCTTACAGGCGGCTTACGCCGAACCCCCGCCCCCGCCTCCTGTCCTCAACCCTCCTGCCACCGATGACCCTCTCGGCCCCCAAGATCCCCAGCTCCAGCCTCGATCTGCTGCTCAAATACGACCGGCCGGTGCCGCGCTACACCAGTTACCCCACGGCTGCGGCCTTTCACGACGGCGTCGGCCCCGCCGATCTGGCCAGCCGCCTGGCCCGGCGCTGCGACGACGAGCTTTCGCTTTACGTCCATGTGCCGTTCTGCCGCAATGCCTGCTGGTTCTGCGGCTGCAACCGGGTGACGACCGGCCTGGGATCCCAGGTGGTGGGGCCCTATCTGCAGGCCCTCGGCCGGGAGCTGGAGCTGATGGAGGTGATCTCAGGCCAGCGGCGGCGCCTCGCCCAGCTCCACTGGGGCGGAGGCACCCCGAATTACCTCACCACCGATGAGCAGGCCATTCTCTGGCGATTGATCGAGACCCATTTTGATCTCAGCGCAGGCCTGGAGGCCTCGATTGAAGTCAATCCCGAATTCCTTGACCGCGACCAGGTGCTGGCGCTGCGGCAGCTCGGCTTCAATCGCATCAGCTTCGGAATCCAGGACGCCGACCCCGAAGTTCAGAGGGCCGTCAATCGGGTCGTGCCTGCGGATCAGCTGCGGCGGGTCATGGCCTGGATGCGCGAGGCGGAGTTCGAGAGCGTCAACGTGGATCTGATCTGTGGGCTGCCGCTGCAGACCCCGGAGCGTTTTGAGGCCACCCTGGCGCTGGTCCAGGAGCTGGGGCCGGATCGCATTTCCCTATTCTCCTTTGCCTATCTGCCGGAGATGCTGCCCTTGCAGCGCCGGATCTCCGCCGCCGAGCTGCCCAGCCAGCGGCAGCGGCTGGCAATGCTGGAAAATGCCGGCCGCCAGCTCACCGCCGCCGGTTACGACGCCATCGGCATGGATCACTACGCCCTCAGTGGCGACAGTCTGGCGGCGGCCGCCAGGGAGGGTCGGCTGCACCGCAACTTCCAGGGTTACACCACCGGCGGCGAGCTCGACCTGCTGGCGGTCGGTCCCACCGCCATCAGCCAGTTCCAGGATCTGTTCAGTCAGAACCAGCGGGATCTCAAGGCTTATTACGCCTCGATCGAGGCCGGCCGGCTGCCCGTGGAGCGGGGCCTGGTGGTCACCGATCCGGCGGTGCTGGAACGGCGGGCCATCATCAAGGAAGTGATGTGCCACTTCAGCGTCACGATCGATCTGGAGAGATTCGGCCTGGAATGGCAGGGCCTCCAGGCCCTGGCCGCCGATGGTCTGGTCAGCCTGAGCGAGCGCCATGGCCGGGGACTCTCCGAGGGCCTGGTGGATGTCACCCCCAGGGGCCGCTGGCTGATCCGTACCGTGGCAGCGGTGTTCGATCCCGACCAGCGCCGCTGCGCCAGGGGATCACGGCTGGTCTGAAGGCCGAGGGGCAAGCAGCCATGAAAAAGCCCCCGCCTGGGCGGGGGCTTGGCAGCAGGCGCGATGGCCGCGGAATCAAAGCGCCGTGGGACCGCTCTCGCCGGTGCGGATCCGCACGGCATTCTCCACCGGAGTGACGAAGATCTTGCCGTCACCGATTTCGCCGGTGCGGGCCGCTTTGGTGATCGATTCCAAGGCTGCGTCCACCTTGGCGTCATCGACAACGATCACAACCTTGAGCTTGGGTAGGAAGTCGACGGTGAATTCGTTGCCGCGATATCGCTCTACCTGGCCCTTCTGTCGGCCGAAGCCGCGGGCATCGGTGACAGTCATGCCGATGATGTCCAGAGCCAGAAGTGCATCCTTGACGTCGTCCAACTTGGTGGGACGGATCATTGCTGTGATCATTTTCATCGTTCTTCAGGCTCAGTTGGTCATGGGATCATAGGCTTCTTCGCCATGGCAGACAAAATCAAGGCCCCGACTCTCATCTTCGGCCGTGACACGCAGTCCAATGGTGGCCTTGAGGATCAGCAGGATCACCAGGGTGCCGATACCAACGAATCCGTAGGTGATCAGCACGGCTTTCAACTGGACAATGAACAGACCGAAATTGCCGCTTTCTTCGAGAATCTTGGCGGAGTTGGGGAAATAGTCGGCTGGCACGAGTTCCTTCACGGCCAGCAGTCCGGTCAGCAGGGCGCCGATGGTGCCCCCCACCCCGTGCACGGAGAAGGCGTCTAACGACTCGTCCAACTTGCTGCTGGCGCTACCACCGGAGCCGCCAGCACCGGAGAGCTGAACGGCGATGAAGCAGCCGGCCGCCACAAGAATGCCGATCAGAATGGAAGATCCGATTGAGACAAAGCCTGCACCGGGAGTGATGCCAACCAGGCCCGCAACCGCGCCGGTAGCCGCACCCACGGCCGTGGGTTTGCCATCCTTGAACCATTCGATCATGCACCAGGTGAACAGGCCTGCAGAAGCAGCTGTGGAGGTGGTGATGAAGCAGAGGCCCGCCCCTTTGGCGGCGAAATAGCTGGCACCGTTGAAGCCGAACCAACCAAACCAGAGCAGGCCAGCACCCAGAAGGATGAAGGGAACGTTGTGTGGGGGACGAATGCTTTCAGGATATCCTTTGCGGGCGCCGACGACGGCGGCAGTGACCAGGGCGGCAACTCCCGAGGCGATGTGCACAACCGTGCCTCCGGCAAAGTCGATGGCACCGATGCCGAGGGGGCCCAGGAAGCCACCACCCCAGACCATCTTGGCCATCGGGCTGTAAATGAAGAGGCTCCAGAGCAGGCAGAACCAGAACCAGGCCTTGAAGCTGATGCGCTCAACCACGGCACCAGAAATCAGGGCCGGGGTGATGATCGCAAACATGCCCTGGAAGAGGGCGAAGGATGTGGCCGAGATGGCAAAGCCATCGGCCAGAGGCGCATCTCCCAGCGGCCCGCCGACTCCATTGAGCCACATGAACTCAAGGCCACCGATGAAGGGGTTGTTGAAGCCAACCCCAAAGGCCAGGCTGTAGCCGACCACCACCCACAGCACGCCGATGAGTCCCATCAGGAAAAAGCTCATCATCATTGTGTTGAGCACGTTCTTTGAACGGGTGAATCCGCCGTAAAAGAACGCCAGACCCGGTGTCATCAGCAGCACCAGGGCCGACCCCATCAGCATCAGCAGGGTGTCGGCGCCGTCGGTGGGCATCTTCGCCAGGGCAGCCTTGGCCGATCCAGCCATCAGCGGCAACAGGCCGGCCGCGACGGCGATCAGCCCGAAGGCATACCTGCGCAAGCGTGGGGTGTCGACCCCGGCTAGCACCTTGGTACGGAAACGGTCGAAGGTTGCCAGGGCTGACAGTCCTCCGCCGGACGGATGGGTCCGATACATGTGGGAGAAAACCTCTTATGGTTCACCTGGATACATTGCCTTGTGCCCCTGCCAGGCCTCTGTAACAAAAGCCACCGAACCCTGATTCGCTGATTCGCCGGTCTCTGTCCGCTGGCTTGCCTACGCTGGCCCCTGATGCGGATGTTTCCGAGCCCCTTGGCTGATCCCTGCCCCCTCAGCTGGGAGGAACTGGCGTCCATCGCCCCGCCACTCCCTAGCCCCGCCGATCTGGTGGATGGCCCCACCAGTCCCCAGGCCAGCCTGCGGCTATTCGGCGCCATGCCAGGGGAGGTGCGGGTCACCCTCTACCGGGACCACCATGCCTGGTGTCCCTATTGCCAGAAGGTCTGGTTGTGGCTGGAGGAGCGGCGCATCCCCTATCGGATCCGCAAGGTGACGATGTTCTGCTACGGGGAGAAGGAGCGCTGGTATACCCGGCTGGTGCCCTCCGGCATGCTTCCGGCCCTGGAGCTGGATGGCCGGGTGATCACTGAAAGCGACAGGATTCTGCAGGCTCTCGAGCAGACCTTCGGTGCGCTCGGGCTGTCCCTGGGCGATCCGGCTGTGCTGCCGTTACGCCAGCTGGAGCGGCTGCTGTTCCGAGCCTGGTGCTCCTGGCTGTGCCAACCCCATGCCTCCGCCAGGGAGGCGCAGGGGGCCGCCGCCGATTTCGAGGAGTTTGCCGGTGCCATGGCGGCGGCCCTGGTGGCCCGACCAGGTCCTTTTTTCTTCGGCGATTTTTCTGCCGCCGATCTGGTCTTCGTTCCTTATGTGGAGCGAATGTCAGCCTCGCTTGCCTATTACAAGGGCTATCTGTTGCGGCAGCGCTATCCAGCGATCGAACGCTGGTTTGCGGCGCTTGAACGTCGCCCCACCTACCTGGGCACCCAGAGCGATTTCCACACCCACGCCCACGATCTGCCGCCCCAGATGGGCGGCTGCTTTGCCAGCGGGGAGCCGGCCCAGCAGCGGCTTGCGGCCCGGATCGACCGTGGTCCCTGGCCGATTTGCAGCCCCGATGCCAGCGATCCGGCCGAGGCCGCCCGGGACCCGGAAACCAGCCAGGCCATGCCGGCCGGCGCGGGCCTGCAGGCTCTGGCGCGGGTGCTGAAGCACCGTGCCGTGCTGCTGGCCCGCAACCCCCTCGGAGCCGAGGGCTTTGACCTCCCCCTGCGCTGTGCCCTCACCCACCTGGCCAGCGGGGCCGCTTGCGTGCCGCCGCCGGGCAGCGCCGGCGGTCTGCGCTATCTCTGCGATCGCATCTCCGTGCCCCGGGACATGCCCCTGCATGCGGCCCGGCAGCTGCGCCGCTCGCTGGAGGCCACGGCAGCCCTGGATGGAGCCGATCCCAACGCCCAGGGCCCTCCGCTGCCCCAGCACCATCGCCGCGACCAGGATCCCTCGCCTTTTCTGCAGCGTTGAGGGCCGCTGCCTAGCCTCAGAATCCACCTCCCGGCCCCTGAGGTCGATGACGTGATGTTCGCCCGTTCCCCCCATAACCCGCGCCGCGCCGGACGTCTGCCCCGCTTTGCGCTTCGACCCCTGGCCCTGAAGCTGCTGCTGGTGGCGGGCTGCCTGGCTCCGGCTGCGCCGGCACCGGCGCTGGAGTTGCGTGGCTCCACGTATTTCGTGCGGGCTCCCGATCAAGCGAAGCTCGTCAGTTACTACACCTCGGTCTGGGAGGCGACGCCCGAGCACTACATCACCGTGGTGATGCCTGAGGGGGCAGGAGCCGACCTCGGTGGCCTCACCATTGAGCAGATTCGGGGATCGGATACCGATTTCCCCTATGACGTCTCCAGAACCCGGGCATTTTTCGGTCTGCCACGCCATGAGGGGCCAGCAGTGCCGGTGCAGGCTGCTTTCGATCAGGGGGCGCGGCGCTTCACGCTCACGTTCCCCGAGCCGGTGGCTCCGGGCCGAACCCTGACCGTGGTGCTGATGCCCTGGCGCAATCCCGGCACGGCCGACACCTATCTATTTCAGGTGACGGCCTACCCAGCCGGGCCCTCGCCGGTGGCCAGCCCGGTGGGGGTGGCTGTCCTGAGGATCTACGACCGTTTCCCGTTTTGAGAACGATGGCTGAGGTTGGGTCGTGGGACGGGCGGGGCCGATCTCGGCCATGATCAGCTCGTCTATGTTCTCGGCCCATGCAAGCCCACTGGAAGGGTCAGTTGATCGCCAGCAGCGATGACATCGTCAGCGTGGAAGGCAACGCCTACTTCCCTGCCACCAGCCTGGTTCAGGAGTGTTTCCGCAGCTCTTCCCATCGCAGTGTCTGCGGCTGGAAGGGGGAAGCCCATTACTACGACGTGGTGGTCAATGGCGAGGTGAACGCCAATGCGGCCTGGTTTTACCCGGAACCGAGCCAGGCGGCGGAGCAGATCCGGGGTCGGGTGGCCTTCTGGAAGGGCGTGCAGGTGGGCTGATTCAGCAGGGATGGCGGAGCGTGCGCCAGGAGCCTGCCGGGGTGCTCACTTCGACGCCGATGCCGATGCAGGCCGGGCTGGCGATTTCAAGCCCGGCGTTGATCTCGCACCAGCTCAGGGCTTCCCCCCAGGCTGATTCGAGGGAGTCATAGAGGTCGTCAAGCACAGGATGGGGCTGGCCCTGGCGGTCCACCAGCCGGTAAAGACGGCTTGAGCCTTTGCAGCCGGGGACTGGGCTGCTGCCCTGGACATTCGCTCCGAAGGGTGCCTTCGCGGATGGGAGAGTCATTGTCACCTCGGTGAGGTTCTCCCATCATGACCAGCTTGGTGATTCCAGGCTGTCGCCGTTGCGACCCAGGGCGGTATCCGGCGCTGGCCCGGGCCTGCCTTTCTACCCGGAGGCGATGGTTTGCATGCTTGCTACCAACCTGTGGGTGATTGCAATGGTGTGAATGATGTCGCTCAGGTTGACATTCTCGGAGAGGCCCAGGTTGGCTTCTGCTTGTTGCATGTTGACCAGGGCAGAGCACAGTCATCCAACCAGCAGAGCACTGCGGCCGCTGATGATGTCCGGTTCGCAAACATCCAACATGTAGGCCATGCTCGCGATGATCACGGCCGCATAGATAGTGAGCAGAGTTTCAGGGCGCTGGTGATTAGGGCCCGATGCAGGGTGAATTTCCATTCTGATGCGGCTGAAGTCGGGAGTGATCAGGAAGTTCGTGATCACAGGCCTGAGGCTTTCAAACTCAAAGAGGATGCTGTGCCGGTCAATGGAATTTCGTTTGGCACTCCATCGCCCAGGAGGAGGCCAACTGTGCAGTGCATGGCATGTCGAAGGCAGCCGGCACGGGACCGGCTGCCCGGGCTGATCAGCGGATGAACAACATCTCCTGGTAGGAGGGCAGCGGCCAGAGGTTGTCGTCCACGAGGTTTTCCAGGCCATCCACCGCCGAGCGGATCTGCTCCATCAGCGGTTTGAGCTGGTCAGCGCAGTGGCGCATGTGGGCTTCGGTGCCGTGGGGCGCCGCGGCCAGGGCCTGCTCCAGGGCTTCGCAGTTGTTGTTGAGCTGGTGGATCAGCTCGCCGATGGTGTTGCGAATGGCCAAGCTGGGCTGGAGGCCCATGGCCTGCTGCTCCTGGAGGGCGTTGCCGAGTTCGCTGAGATAGCGCACGGCGGCGGGGTACACCTGGGTGCGGGCCATCTGCAGGACCAGCTTGGCTTCCACCTCGAGGGCCAGGATGTACTGCTCGCTGTAGACCTCGAAGCGGCTGGCCAGCTCCACCGGGGTGAGCACCCCCTGGCTGGCGAACAGTTCGCGCACGTTGTCGCGCTTGAGTACCGGCAGGGCATCGGCGGTGGTGCGCAGGTTCTCGAGGCCGCGCTCTTCAACCGCCTTGCGATGCCATTCCTCGGAATAGCCATCGCCACCGAACACCACGTTGCCGTGCTGTTCCATCACGGTGCGCAGCACGGCGAGGGCACCATCCTCGAGACCCATGCCGGCGGCCAGCTTGCCTTCCAGTTCGCCGCTGATCCAGCCGAGCGAATCGGCCATGATCGTGTTCAGGGCCACCAGCGGGCCGGCGACCGACTGGCCCGATCCCACGGCCCGGAACTCGAAGCGGTTGCCGGTGAAGGCAAACGGTGAGGTGCGGTTGCGGTCGCCGGGATCCTTGTCGAACTCCGGCAGGGTGTCGACCCCAAACTTCATCACTCCACCGATCGAGGAGACCGGCAGCTGGCCCTGGCGGATCTGATTGAACACATCCTCGAGCTGGCTGCCGAGATAGACCGAGATGATCGCCGGCGGCGCCTCGTTGGCCCCGAGGCGATGGTCGTTGCTGGCGGTGGCGATCACGGCACGCAGCAGGGGGCCGTAGAGATGGACGCCCCGGATCACCGCCCCGCAGAACAGCAGGAACTGGAGATTTTTGTGGGGGGTGCTGCCGGGATCAAGCAGGTTGCCCTGGGTGGCATTGCCGATCGACCAGTTGACGTGCTTACCGGAGCCATTGATGCCGGCGAACGGCTTCTCGTGCAGCAGGCAGGTGAGGCCGTGCTTCTTGGCCGTCTCCCGCAGCGTCGTCATGATCAGCTGCTGGTGGTCAGTGGCCACGTTGGCCGCCTCGTGGAACGGGGCGATCTCAAACTGGCCGGGGGCCACTTCGTTGTGGCGGGTCTTGGCGGGGATGCCCAGCCGGTAAAGCTGCCGCTCCACCTCCTGCATGAACACCTGGACCCGCTCGGGGATGGCACCGAAGTAGTGGTCGTCGAACTGCTGCCCCTTGGCAGAGGGCTTGCCGAACAGGGTGCGGCCCGCCAGCAGCAGGTCTGGGCGCAGGGGGGTGAACGCCCGATCGATCAGAAAATATTCCTGCTCGGCGCCGCAGCTGGAGTTCACCGGCGCGATCTCCTTTTCACCGAGGATCCGCAGCAACCGCTGGGCCTGCTGATTGACCGCGGCGATCGAGCGCAGCAGCGGGGTTTTCTTGTCGAGCGCCTCGCCGGTCCAGGAGACGAAGACGGTGGGGATGCAGAGGGTGACCCCGTTGGGGGTCTCCATCAGGTAGGCGGGGCTGGTGATGTCCCAGGCGGTGTAACCGCGGGCCTCGAAGGTGGAGCGGATGCCGCCGTTGGGAAAGGAGGAGCCGTCGGGTTCGCCCTGCACCAGCAGCTTGCCGGTGAATTCGGTGATGGCGCTGCCATCGCCCTGGGGGGAGATGAAGCCGTCGTGCTTCTCGGCGGTGGAGTTGGTGAGGGGGTAGAAGACGTGGGCGTAGTAGAGGGCGCCGCGGCCCGTTGCCCACTCCTTCATCGCCTGGGCCACCACGTTGGCCACGGACACATCAAGCTTGCCGCCTTCGCGGATGGTGCGCTGCACCGACTTGAAAATGTCCTTCGGCAGCGCCGCCTTCATCTTGTCCAGGGTGAAGACGTCACTGGACCAGAGGTCCTCCAGGCGCGCGGCCTTGGGGGTATCGATGGGCTGCCGTTGCAGAATCTGCTGGATGGCAGCGAGGCGCTGAGGGCTTGGCATCGACAGGCTAAGGGTGCACTGTGTTACATCCAATCCTTGCGCCTCCCCCTGCCGATGCAGCCGTTGTTACCAAAAGCGCGTTGGCGCGCTCAGCGCAGGTAATGGCGGATCGCAGGCCGGCACCAGAACACCAGGACCGCCGTGTTCAGCGCCCACATCAGCGGGGCGAGCACCGCCAGCTGCTGCCGGCCCTGCTCCACCAGGGTGATGCGCACGATCCCGTAGGGCAGGGCGATCGCCAAACTCAGGGATAGGGCGATGATCGCCAGCACCTGCCCCCAGTGCCGCCAGCGCAGCAGGGCCAGGCTGGAGACGATGCCGAGCACGGCGGCCGGCAGCACCGCGCTGGAGCCCACGGCGATGTTGGTGGTCCGCCAGATGGGATCCAGCAGGATCACGGCCAGGGCCAGCGGAATGGCGATCAGGTTGGCGATCAGCCCGAGCCAGGCCAACGGCCGGTAGCCGCGGGGGGGGGCCAGCAGCTCGGCGGAGGGGATTGTTCGGCTCTGGGTGCGCATGGCCGTCAGCCTCTCGCTCCCCCATCCTGCTGCGCCGGGGGGCCGTTTCAGACGGAACGTTTTGTAGCGATGAGCACTCCTGCTCACGTTGATGCCCCGTGGCTGTTGCCATGAAGGAAGGGTCGTGCCCCGGTTCCCTGCCATGAACTACTGGTCCCCCCAAGCCGATCCCCACCATCCGAGGCTGGGCACCCGACCCGAGCGCTACGCCCTGTGCCTGGAGGGAGGGGGACCGTTCCTGACGATCGTGGGCCACGATCAGAAAATCGGCGAGGTGGCCCAGGCTGAGGCCGCCTATCTCTTCCACACCCAGGAGGGGGCCGTGCGGGCCGCGAGGGATCTCAAGGCGATGGCGGACCGGGCCATCAATGTGGTGAAGGTGCTCTAGGGCCAGCGCTCAGGTGGCCGGCAGCTCGAACAGCAGCAGATCCGCCCCGCCGGGCCCGGCCACCAGGCTGCCGATGCTCCCTGCCGCCAGGCCCAGGCCATCGCCGGCCTGAAGGGGCAGGGACCCGGCGTCAGTCCCGGTGTCCTGCCCGGCGGCTGGGCTGAACTCCAGGTCCCCCTCGATCAGCTGGATCCAGCCCCTGCTGCCCGGGGCCAGGGGCAGGGGGAGCTGCCCGCCCGCCTCCGGCCTGGCCCGCCACAGCCGCACCGGGGCACCGATCGTCAGGGCGCCTTCGCTGCCTGCGGGGGCCACCAGGCAGCTCCAGTGCGGCCCCACCGCGAAGGGGCGCTGTTCGTAACTGGGCGGCAGGCCGGGCTGGCTGGGTTCGATCCAGATCTGAAGCATCCGGCAGGGCTGATCGCCGCCGTTGATCTCGCTGTGGAGCAGGCCGCTGCCGGCACTCATCCGCTGCACATCGCCAGCGCGGAGCACCTGCTGGTGGCCCATCGAGTCGCCATGGTCGATCCTGCCGGCGACCACCACCGTGATGATCTCCATGTTGCGGTGGGGGTGAAGGCCGAAGCCCAGGCCGGGGGCGATCGTGTCGTCGTTGATCACCCGCAGCGGTCCGAACCCCATCCAGGCCGGATCGTGGTGCTCGGCGAAGGAGAAGCTGTGCCGGCTGTCCAGCCAGTCGAGGCGGGTGCGGAATCGCTCTGAGGCGGGTCGCAGCAGCAGGTGGGAGGGACTCACAGCTCGATCGGGCTGAGCTGGCCGAGGCGGGCCACCAGATCGTCGATGCTCTCATCGCTGGCGGGCCGTGCCGTGGTGCTCACCAGCTGGCGGCCGACCACATGGGCGCCGAGATGGGCCAGCTGCAGCCTCAGGGCCGCGAGAACGGCGAAGCCGCCGCCGCCGGAATGGGTGCTGATCACCACGGGCCGTCCATTGAACAACCTGCGGAAGTCGGGGTCCTGCACTGAAAGCCAGGCGATCGCGCTGGTGAGCACCGGCGGGATGGAACCGTTGTATTCCGGGGCGCAGATCACCCAGCGGGGGGAGGCGGCCAGCTGCTGGGCAAGGGCGCTGATGGCGGCGCAGACCTCTTCTCCCTGGCCCTGCTGGCGGGAGTTGAACAGCGGCAGGGACAGGCTGGTGAGATCCAGAACCCCGGCGCTCATCCCGCGGGAGCGGGCGGCGGCGGCGAACCGCTCGGCCAGGGAGAGGTTCTCCCCATGGCTGGCGGCGATCACGAGCAGGTCGGGGCCCATTGGTGCTGGCTGGACGGCACTACAGGGCCCGACTCTGACCCGCCAGCGCTCTGCTGACAAGGGCGGCGCCACCCCGGCGGCTTTGGCCCGTGCTGCTTAACGTCGTGGCCATGACCGCGCCATCGCTCGCCCCAGCCGCCTTCCCGCCCGTACGGCGGGCGGCGCTCACCACCCTGCAGGTCAACCTGGGCTACCGCTGCAACCAGGCCTGCAGCCACTGCCACGTGGATGCGGGGCCGGGCCGCAGCGAAAGCATGGATGCCCAGAACCTGGCCCTGATCCCCAGGGTGCTGGTGGCCCGCGGCCTGCGCTGCCTGGATCTCACCGGCGGGGCCCCGGAGCTCCATCCGGGTTTCCGGGAGCTGGTGCAGCAGGCCGCCGCCCTCGGTGTCGAGGTGATCGATCGCTGCAACCTGACGATCCTGCTGGAGCCTGGCCAGGAGGATCTGGCGGCCTTCCTGTCGGCGGCCCGGGTCACGGTGGTGGCGTCCCTGCCCTGCTACCTGGCCGACAACGTTGATCGTCAGCGGGGGACGGGGGTCTTCGAGCGCAGCATCGCCGGACTGCGGCAGCTCAACCAGCTGGGCTACGGCAGCCCCGGTTCGGGGCTGGAGCTGAATCTCGTCTACAACCCCCAGGGGGACCGGCTGCCGCCGCCCCAGGCGGTTCTGGAGCGTGACTATCGCCGGGAACTTCTGGGCCGTTACGGCATCCGCTTCAACCATCTCTATGCCCTGGCCAACATGCCGATTAAGCGGCTTGCCGCCGAGCTGGGTCGCCAGGGCCGGCTGGACGCCTACCTCGCGCTGCTGCGGCGGGAGCACCATGCCGCCAACCTCGAGAACGTGATGTGCCGCGATCTGATCAGCGTCGACTGGCGCGGGCGGCTCTTCGACTGTGATTTCAACCAGCAGCTCGGCCTGGATCTGCTCGAGGCCGATCAGGTGGCCGTTGCGGCGGGCCGTGGGCGCACCCTGGCCGACCTGTTGCACTGGGATCCCCAGCAGGCGCCGGTGCACACCGCGGAGCACTGCTTCGGCTGCACCGCCGGTGCCGGCTCCAGTTGCGGTGGCGCCCTGGGCTGAGGGCTGAGGGTTGGGCTGGGACTCAGGAGGCGGCTTTCTGGCCCAGCAGTCGGCAGCCAATCTGGATGCGGCCCTCGTCAAGGAGGCGACCGATCTTCAGGGCCATGGCCTCTTCCTCCCTGCTGAACGCCGCCTGGCTGGTGGTCAGCCAGTCAATCTCTGCCTGGGTGATGACGCCGGTGGACATTGTCTCCAGGAAAACCTCTCCGATCAACATGATGATGGTGGTTGGAAATGACGATCCCCATGATTTTAGTTTGCACTTTTTAGTGCAATTTCATTGCACTTTTCAGTGGGTCAATGATGGGCACTGAACGGCGCAACTGGGGGTTGAGGACCAGGAATCCAGCATGGCCGGATTCGCCTCGATCGTATGAGGGTTCATCGCTCTGTGGGCAGCAGAGATACATCCGGTAGGCATTGCCCCCCTGCTGTCCGGCCCCGGGACGCACGATGGGCTGGTCTGCTCCGCTGCCGATGTACTGGCTCAGCAAACTGCTGCCCCTGCTGTTGCTGCCCCTGGGGATGGCCATGCTGTTGCTGGGCTTCGGCGCCGTCAGCCGCAGACGCTGGCCCGCAAGCGCCGCCCTGCTGCTGCTGTGGATCACTGCCACGCCGCTGACGGCGGAAACGCTCTGGCGTTGGCTGGAGCGGCCCTGGCGCCCCCTCGCGGCAGGGGCCATGCCGCCGGCCGCCGCCATCGTGGTGCTCGGTGGTGGGCGCCATCCGGCGCCGGGCCCGCTGCATTGGAGTGAATGGAACGATGCCGACCGCTTCTTTGCTGGCCTGCGCCTGTTCCGGGCGGGCCGGGCGCCCAGGTTGATCTTCACCGGTGGCTGGTCGCCCTCCACCCCGGCGCTGGTGCCGGAAGGGGATGAGCTGCGCCGACAGGCGATCGCCCTGGGGCTGCCGGCGGCCGCCGTCGCCACCACCAGCCGGGTCAGCAACACCGCTGCCGAAGCCCGGGTGATCGCCGCGCGCCTGGCGCCCCGCAGCCGGATCCTGCTGGTCACTTCCGCTTTCCACATGCGGCGGGCCCAGCGGTTGTTCGAGCGCCAGGGGCTGCGGGTGATTCCGTTCCCCGTGGATTTTCAGGCCAGCGGCACCTGGGCCGGCCATCCCCTCGCCGACCCCCTGGCCTATGTCCCCAGCGCCGGCGGTCTGGACAGCAGCAGTCGCGCCCTGCGGGAAGCGATCGGCCGCCTGGTGTACCGCGCCTGGTGACGGGTCAGTCGCTGAGATCCGGCGGCGGCATCTAGATGGCGGCCCTGCGCTGGGCCTGTGGGTGCCGGCTGACAGCGGTGCCGCAAGACTTGAAAAGACGAAGCACTTCCCCTTCACTGAAGTGGCTCCGCTGAGGCTTTGCCGCCGCTACGCATGGGCTTCATCACCCTGACCCCCATCCTCTGCGGCCGGAGCCCAGGGGCCTGGTCCCTGCCTGCCGTGACGGCCTGATGGTCCCGACCCCAACAGCCGCCGCGCTGGTGCTCAATGCCGGCAGTTCCAGCCTCAAGGCCGCCGTGATCAACGCCGAAGGCGGCGTCCTCTGGCGGGGCCAGCAGTCCTGGAGTCCGGAGGCGCAGCCGGCGCCGCTGCTGCGGGGCTGGCTGCTGCCGGCCCTGGAGCCCTGGCGAGGGGCGATCGTGCTGGCGGGCCACCGGGTCGTCCATGGCGGCGAGCGGTTCACCGGGCCCACCCCGCTGGATGGCGATGGGCGGGCCGCGATCGAGGAGCTGGTGCCCCTGGCGCCCCTGCATCAGCGCTCTGCCCTGGCCTGGATCACCGGCCTGGCCGCTGCCTGGCCGGAACTGCCCCAGTGGGCCTGTTTCGACACGGCCTTCCACCACACGCTTCCGGTTGCCGCGAGCACCTATGCCTTGCCGGCCCGCTGGCGGCAGCTGGGGTTGAGACGGTTCGGCTTCCATGGCCTCAATCACCAGCATGTGGCCGAGACCGTGGCCCGCCGTCACCCCGCTGCCGCCGACCACGCGCCGCTGCGCTTGATCAGCTGCCACCTGGGGGCCGGTTGCTCCCTCTGTGCGATCGCCGATGGCCGCAGCCTGGCCACCACCATGGGCTTCACGCCGCTGGATGGGCTGGTGATGGCCACCCGCAGTGGGGCGGTCGATCCGGGGGTGCTGTTTGAACTGGCGCGGCGTGGGGTGGCCTTGGACGAACTGGAGAGGGTGCTGGGTGGGGAGAGCGGCCTGCTGGGTCTGTCCGGTTGGAGCGCCGACATGCGGGAGCTGCGCCGGGCTGCGGCCGACGGGTCCGACCCTGGCCATGACGGGGCCTTGCTGGCGATCGCGGTGTTCCGGCAGCGGCTGCTGGAGCAGATCGGAGCGATGGCGGCCTCCCTCGGAGGTGTGGATGTGATCGCCCTCAGCGGCGGCATCGGTGAGAACGACAACGTCCTGCGCGCCGAACTGCAGACGGCCCTGGCCTGGCTGGCCCCATTCGCCCTGGAGGTGATCCCCGCCGATGAGGAGGGGCAGATCGCCCGCAGCTGCCTTGAAGGCTTCTTCGGATTCCGTTAATGTTTCTGCAGGCGCGATTGTCGCTTGAACGAAAACCATCCGGTCTTGATCGCCCTGGAGGCGGAGCTGGCGGCCCTGCTTGAGCAATACCGCCACAAGCCAGACGAGCAGAGCCGCTACCGCGTCGTGAAGCTCGAACGCCTGATCGGCGAGTGGGCCCCCTCCAGGCTGCCGGTCGCCTGATTCCGCGGCGTCTCAAGCAGCCGGCGACCCCCGAGCCATTCCAGCCAGATCACCACCACCAGCCAGTGGATCAGTAGCGGCGGCCAGAGGGAGCCACTGACGAGATAGGCCACGCTGCAGATGATGCCCAGCAAGGTGCAGGCGAGCAGAAAGCGCCGATCGTCGAATAACCGCCTTCCCTGCCGGTACCAGAGCCGCCCGGCGAGCGGGTGATAGGCCACGAACAGCCCGACCGCCAGGCTGCTCCAGCCCAGCAGCTCCGTGGCGGAAGGACCTTCGAGCGGTTGGGGCAGCAGCGCCACCCGGAAGATCAGCTCCTCCACCAGGGCCGGCATCGCCAGCAGCCTGAGGCTGCGCCCCAGCAGCGCCAGCGGTCCCCCGGCTTGCCTCTGCCAACGCAACAGCCCGCAGTGAAGGCCCGCCGGGATCACCAGGGCGCCGTAGCCGGCCAGTAGGGCCAGGCTGAGCCCCCAAACTCCGCTGGTTGGTGCCTGGAACAGGGCATCGAGCAGGCGTCGCAGCAGCGGTGCCACCAGCGGCAGTTGGCCCAGCAGCAGGGTGGGGGCCAGGGGCGTGATCCGGGGGTTGCCGCCGGGCAGTTGGTTGGTGCGCAGCAGGCGCAGGCGGTGGCCGTGGTCGAGGAGGGTCTGGGCGAAGGTGTCGTAGCCGCGGCGGGGCAGCATCGTGCGCCAGCTCAGCAGCCCCGCCCGCAGGGTTGTCAGTTTGCGGAAGCCCTGGCTTGCTTCGGGCTGGCTGCCCGCCAGCACCCTGGCGTTGTGTTCCCAGTCGGTGCGCACGATGCCGAAGGGGGCGAGCACGGCCTGCAGGGCTTCCCCCAGGCCGTCGCGCCTGGGGGCGAGCGCCAGGGCCAGGAACAGGGCCTGGCTGGAATCCTGCACGCAGGAGGTGGCGGCGGTGACCGCGGCGACGCCGCTGCCGTCCCCGCTCCGATAGCGCGCCATCAGCACTTCGCTCTGCAGGGCCAGCTGCCGCAGGGCGCTGGCCGAGGCCGGCACCAGGCCGTCGGCGAAGGGCCGGGTGCCGAGCCAGCCGCGGCGCAGGTTGCCGCCGTAGGCACTCCAGTCCTGGCTGCCGGCGACGATGCCGTTCGGATTGTTGGCGTAGATCTGGTGGTAGGTGAGGGCGAAGCGGGGCTCGCCGGTGAAGGGATCGGCGACCAGCTCCGCCTGGCCGAAGGCGAAATGGCCCGTGACCGTGAAGGCCGGCGTCGACTCTCCATCGGCCCCGCCGATCCCGCCGAAACTGTGGATCAGCAGGGCCTGATCCCCAAGCCGCCAGGCGGGGTCGTCGCCGCCGCCCGGATCGAGTTCCACCACGCTGAAGGAGCCCCGTTGGCTGAATTCGGGATTCCAGTTGCTCTGGTGCAGCCAGCGCAGGGTCGCCGAGCGGCCGCCGATCCGGCGGGTCGGCCGCAGCTGGAACAGGGCCCGCGGTTCGAGGGCCTGCACCGTGAACAGCCCGTCGGCGTCCGGGGCGCCGTGCACCAGCCAGCCTTCCCTGCCGACCGCCGTTGTCACCAGGCCGCGGCCATCGAACGGGCGGCGGCCGTTGCGATCGGGAGGCTGCACGGGGATGCGCAGACTCTGCTCCGGGCCGTCGAAACGGCCGCTGGCAGGGTTGTAGTGACGCACCCGGTAGCGATCCGTCTGGCGATCCTTCCGCGGATCAGCCGGCGGTCCGCTGCCGCCCTCAGCGCCGACGATCCGCACCAGGGCGCTCCAGCGGCCACTGGTCTGCACCGGCGGCCGTTCCAGCCGCAGCATCGGCACGGTTCCTGAATCGCCCCTGGGCGTCTCGCCCTGGGGCCCTGGGGAGGTTTCCACCAGCACCCCCTCCAGCCGCACCGTCAGGTCGTCCTCCGGACGGGCGCCGGCCAGGGATTGGAGGGGCCCCACCTGCGCCCGGCCGTCCAGCCTGGTGGGCACCACGTTGCCGGCGGCGGCCAGGCGGCGGGCGGCTGCCCCGAGCCGCACATCGGTGCGCACAGCGGCCACCAGCCGTTGCAGCTCGGGGTCGGATTGCCAGCCCAGGCGCACGGTTCGGCCCACCAGGTGCTGCCAGGGCGGCGGCGCCTGCTCCAGCTCGATCCACACCCAGTCTTCCGGCAAGGCAGCGGCGGCGGCCGCCGCCGGCAGGATCAGGCGGCCCATCCAGGCGGCATGGGGCCGGAAGAAGCGGGGATCAGGCCGGATCCCCAGGGGGTAGTGACCCGGTTGGTTGAAAGGAGCCCTGCCGCTGAGGACTTCGCTGCTGGGGCTCGTGCCGTGGAGTTCCGCCGCGGGGCTGGCCGGGGTGGTTGCCAGGGCCGGCAGCAGCGGCAGCACGTGCAGGATGGCCAGGAGCAGTCCCAGGGCGACGGCCAGGATCCGGACCATGGTCAAGCCCACCGCCAGGCCGGCCCTGGGCCCCGGCCGCCACTGTCTCGGGCGCCATTGTCTCGGCCGCCACCGTCTCAGCGGCCCCTGCCCCCGCCTCGACCGGCGGCGTTCGCTTGCGGCGGCGCTTCTCACCACAGTTCGAGCCGCGGCCTGGGCAGATCCAGGCGCCAGAGCTGGGGGTGGTCCCGCAGCAGTTCCTGGCCGACGATCGCCTCCACGCCGAGCAGCCGGAAGATCGGGTTGGCGGTGATGATTCCTCGCCAGACGGGCTGACGGGCCCTGGCCAGGCCGGCCACGTCCAGGCCACTGAAGGGCCGCCGCTGCACCGTCTGCTCCCCGCAGACACCCACCAGCCGCACGGCTGCGCCTGGGCCGCGGGACTGGAGCCGGCGGGCCAGTTCCGGGCTGACGAACAGGCCTTCGGCGCCGCTGTCCGCCAGGGCGTCCACCGCCCCACCGGGCCCGCGCAACTGCATGACCGGTACCCCGCGGCGCCATTCCAGCGGCAGCCGCAACGGGGCCCCGGCCGCGGCGGGGGCGATTAGGGCAGGTGGACCGACCTGCAGGAGCCGGCGCTGGGGATCGATCCGGATCGGCAGCTGCCTCAGGCTCGGAATTCCCAGCACTCCGTCGATGCCGGCGGGCAGGGCCCCGACCGGCAGCACCAGGGCATGCACCCCCTCAAAGCGCAGGGGCGCCTTGGCGCTGGCCGTACCTGGCTCGGTGCTGGCCATCTCCAGGGCCGGCAGGGCCACCAGGGCGGGCCTCAGGCCTGCACAATCGAGGCCGCCGCCGGCCAGCGCCGTGGCTCCGGCCGGCGGGGTTTCGGCTTTCAGGGCCAGGCGCTGGACTAGCGCGGGCGTCACCATGCTGGCGCTCGCCCCCGTATCGAGCAGCAGCCGCACCGGGGCACCGTCGGCGCTGCTGCCGGACGCCACCTTGAAGGTCAGCACGGGGGTGTCGCCGTCGCTGGCCCGTTCCAGGGGCCGACTGACGCTACCGCTGGCCCGGCCACCGGCGGGGGGCGGGCCGTGGCGCTGGATCAGGGCCGCGGCGCTGGGATGCCGCGGGGCCGCTGGCGAGGGGGCCAGCTGGGCGGCCGGCGGCAACGGAAGCGGCAGGAAGGGCGGCAAGGGGGTGGGATCAGCGCGGGCCAGGCCCGTTCAGGGCCTTCAGCCTGGCAGGCCCACGAGCAGCTGCCACCAGAGCGGCACCGTCACCAGGGCCAGGGCCGTTCCCCAGAACACCAGGGCAGCGGCACTGTCCACCAGGTCCCCGGCGGCGGCAGGCCGGCGGCTGCTCTCGCGAGCTGTCGCCGCCTCGCTGAGTAGCAGCACCGACACCGCTGTCGGCGCCGCCGCCTGCAGCACTACCGCATCCCGCACCAGGGCGGGCAGGCGCAGCAGCCAGGCCAGGCCCAGCATCAGCGCCGGGAACAACACCAGTTTCATGGTCAGTGCCAGCGGCAGTCCGCCGCCAGCGGGCAGCGGGATTCCCCGTTCGCGCCGCATCACCCCCAGGCGCATGCCCACCACCGTCAGGGCCAGGAGCACCGTGATCCGGGCCGGCCACCACAGGGCCGTCGCCACGGCGTCCCTCCATGGGGTCAGCTGCAGCAGCAGGGCGATCAGCAACCCTCGGCTGGCGGGGCTGTCCCGCAGCGCCCGCAGCACCGGGCCGGCCGTGGGCGGGATGCCCTCGAGCAGCAGCGGCCCGAGGCTCCAGGTGAGCAGGGTCCCCACCAGGTCGTAGGTGATCACCTGCCCGATCGCGGCCGCCGGCAGCAGGGCCAGGGCCGCCGGCAGGCCCCAGTAGGCCGTGTTGCCCACGACGCTGCCGAGCCGCAGGCTGCTGGTGGTCAGTTGGCGGCGCAGGGGCGGCAGCCAGCGGATCAGCAGCAGGCCACTGCCGGTGCCGAAGGCGGCCATCAGCCCCGCACCCAGCAGTTCCCGGTGCAGGCCGGAGCGCAGCAGCAGGCCCACCAGGCCGAACGGCACCCCCCAGCGCACCAGCAGCGGCGCCAGCCGAGCCGGCAGCTGCGGCCAGCGTTGGCCCAGCAGCAGGCCGATGGCCAGGCAGGGCAGCAATTCAAGGAACAGTCGCAGCACGGGCGTGTTCGGGGGGCTGGGGGCGTTCGGCC